>Ga0308405_1000169_pt1 | contig 45089 bp, 44 predicted proteins | sample HotsprSampleMS13_FD_203473 | JGI IMG/M metagenome (GOLD analysis project Ga0308405, IMG submission 203473) | Hot spring phototrophic mat microbial communities from Mushroom Spring, Yellowstone National Park, Wyoming, United States - 20060912_MS13 ...
GGATGACCCCCAAGGAGCGGCCCCTTTCGGCGATGTCCAGGAGGATGTCCTTGATGGGGCTTTCCTCCTCCCGGGGGGCGTACTTGTTGAGCTCGTCCAGGACGATGAAGACCCGGCCCCGGTACTGGCCCCTTTCCTTGCGCTCAAAGAGGTCCTTGAGGAGGCCTCCCACCACGAACATCTGCGCCTGGGGAGAGAGCTTGGCCAGGTCCACCACGTGGACCTGCTCCCCCTGGAGGGGGTCTGGGGGGTTGCCGGGCCGGTCCCCCCGGATGAGGTGGCCCACGTTCTCCACGCTTGAGCGCAGGCGGCGGACGAAGGCCTCGAGGGTGGGCCGGGCCTGCCGGGCCGTCCACCTCCTATCCCCCTCCCCTTCCCCCGTCTCCGGGCCCAGGAGCTTGTACTCCACGTAGCGCACCAGCTGGGCGAAGCTCTTGAGGCGCACCTTGCCCAGCTGGTCAAAGCTCACCTCCTCGGGCAGGTCCTCCTCCGGCCAGTCCTCCACCAGGAGGCTAGGCCCCTTCTGCCCCTGGGCCAGCTCCTTGAGCTTTTCCGTCACGTGGGCCAGGAGGAAGCCCAGGTTAGTCATGGCCGAGCGGTCGGCGAAGAGGAAGGGGAGAAGCCCCCGTTGGCAGAACTGGACCAGGTCCCAGTGGTAGGCCCGCAACCCCTCGAGGCGGGTGTCCAGGTCGGGCACGTACCCCTCCTTCTTGGGCGGGGCCATGAAGGCCACGCTCTGGAAGGGGGTGGCGGGAAGCCCTAGGCGGGCGTACTCCGCCCGGTCCTTCTCCTGAAGACGGGTGTTGGGCTTGTCCAGGAAGAAGAGGTCCTCCCCCTTGACGTTGAAGAGGAGGACCCTGGCCTGGTGGGCCTCCTCGAGGACCCCGCTTTCCAGGAGGCTCTTCAGGAGGAAGGTGGCGTAGCTGGTCTTGGCCGCCACCCCGCTGATGCCGGAGATGTTGACGTGCCCCCCCTTGACCCCGTTCAGGAACTCCAGGTTCAGGTAGGCCACCTCCCCGTTCTGCAAGAACCCGGCGGGGAGCTTGGTGCTCCCCTTCTGGTTCTTCATGGCGTCGTAGTAAAGGGCCCGCTCCAGGTCCTCCCCTTGGGCCAGGTAGACCGGGGAGCCAGGGTTTGGGGGAAAGAACTCCTCGGGGAGGATCCGGGTCACGCTCACGTGGGCCACGTAGGCCAGGCTCACGGGGATCTGCCCCTCCACCGCCAAAAAGGTGTCGGTGTCATAGGCTTCCCCCTCGTGGAGCTTGGCCACGTGGTCCACCATGCCGAAGTAGAGCACCTCCCCCACCCTGGGGTGGAAGCCCTTCACCACCACCAGGTCGTCCAGCTTCAAAAGTCCTTCCCCCTCCACCCCCACCCAGAACTCCAGGGGGGTGGCCTCCCGCCTGCCCAGCACCACGCCGATCCGCTCCACTACCCACCTCCCAGATGCCGCCTTAAAAGGCGGTCCACCACCTCCTGGCTACCCATCCTGCGGGCCAGCTCCCGCTCCAGGGCCCCGATAGGGGTCAGGTTCTGGGGGGCCCGGGGGTCCTTGACCGGGTGGGAGGCCAGGAGGGGAAAGAGGCTCAAGGAAAGGTCCGCCAGCTCCGAAAAGGAATCCTCCAGCGGGGTTTCCACCCGAAGGAGCCCCGCCTGGGGGGGGCGCAGGCCCTCGGGGACCAAGGGAAGGCGCAAATACCAGCTGGCCAGCTCCCTGCCACCCCGCCGCACCCGGAATACAGGTGTCCTCTCCCCTGGCCTTAGGGCCTGGAGGAGGGACTCCGCCCCCTCGGGCAGGTAGCGGGCCCAGTGGGTCTTGATGTACCCGAGAAGGGGGAGACCGTGGGGCCTAAGGAAGCGCACGGGCCCGTCCACCACCAAAAGCCCCCCGGAAAGCCTCCGGGCCACCTCCCATTCCAGGGCCTCCCGCGCCTCCTGGAGCCGGGCCTTTAAAGCGGCGTAGTCCCCCCCCTCGGCGGGCAGCGGCTCGTAGAGGAGCTCCCCCACCCGCAAAGGCTCGGTGAGGCCCACCCCCACCCGGCGCACCGCCGGGGGGAGGAGGGCCATCCTCCCCCCCTGGCGGACCAAGGCCCCCGCCGCCACACACCCCAAAAGGGCGAGCCGCTCCCCCTGGAGGAGGGCCTCCTCCCGCTCCTTGCCGTCCACGAAGTAGAGGGGCTCGGGCCAGGGCCTGGGCTCCGCCCGCCGGGGCTCCCAGGGGGACTCCAGGGGATGGAAGGCCTGGGGTTCCGGGGCCCCCTTCAGGACCTCTTCCTGGGCCAGAGCCCCGGGCCTAAGGGTGAGGAGCCGCCACACACCCCTAGATTACCGGGGCCGGGCGGTAGGGCAGGTACTTTGGCTCCCAGAAGCGGCTCTGCACGAAGGCAAAAAGCCCCTCCAGGTCCAGCCCCCGGATCCGCTCCTCCTCCGCCACCCCCTCCTCCAGGGCCTTGGCCATGACCCGGGCAGCCATGTAGGGGGAGACCTCCCGGAGCCTGGCCACCGGGGGGTAGAGGAGGTCGGGGAAGTGGACCTGGGTGAAGTCGTGAAGGGCGTAGGCGGCCTCGAGGACCATCCCGTCCGTCACCTCCCGGGCCCGGGAGAGGACGGCCCCCAGGCCCAGGCCCGGGAAGACGAAGGCGTTGTTTCCCTGGCCGATGGGGATGGTCCGCCCCTTGAAGCCCACAGGGGGAAAGGGGCTTCCCGCCGCCACCAGGGCCCGGCCCTCGGTCCAGTAGATGAGGTCGTCGGGCAGGGCCTCGGAGGCCGAGGTGGGGTTGGAGAGGGGGAAGATGACGGGGCGCTGGGCGTTTTGCAACATGGCCCGGGCCACGGGCTCGGTGAAGCTTCTCCCCTGGCCGGAAAGGCCCAGGAGGACCGTGGCCCGGGCATTTTCTATAGTTTCCAAAAGATTGGGGTAGTCCCCGGCGAAGCGCCAGCCCGAAACCCGCTCCCGCTTCTGGGCGTAGGGCCTTTTGTAGTCCTCCATGGCCCGCCCCTCGAGGAGGAGACCCTTGGAGTCCAGGACCAGGACCCTCGCCTTGGCCTCCTCCCCGGAGAGACCCTCCCTTTTCATGCCCTCTATGAGGGCCCAGGCCACCCCGATGCCCCCCGCCCCGGCCCCGTAGACCACCACCACCTGTTCCGAAAGCCTCTCCCCCTTGAGGCGGCAGGCGGAGAGGACCCCGGAAAGGGCCACCGCCCCCGTGCCCTGGATGTCGTCGTTGAAGGAGGGCACCACCTTGCGGTAGCGCTCCAAGACGGTGAAGGCCGCCTCCTTGCTGAAGTCCTCCCACTGGATGAGGGCCTTGGGGTAGCGCTTCTTCACCGCCTCCACGAAGCGGTCCAGGAAGCGGTAGTAGGCCTCTCCCCGAAGCCTCTTGTGGCGCACCCCCAGGTAGAGGGGGTCCTTGAGGAGGTCCTCCCGGTCCGTGCCCACGTCCAGCTCCACGGGCAGGGTTTTGTCGGGCCCTACCCCACCCACGGCGGTGTAGAGGGTGAGCTTGCCGATGCTGATGGCCATGCCCCCATACCCCTGGTCCCCGATGCCCAAAATGGCCGAGGAGTCCGTGGCCACGATGAGGCGCACCTCCTCCAGGGGGACGTTCATGAGGGCCTCCTCAACCCGGTCTATGTTCTTGGTGCTGGCGGTGAAGCCCCGGGGGTAGCGGTAGATGTGGGAGAACTCCCGCACCGCCTCCCCCACCGTGGGGGTGTAGAGGATGGGGAGCATCTCCTCCAGGTGGTCCACCAAGAGGGCGTAGAAGAGGACCTCGTTGCGGTCCTGGAGGTGGCGCAGGTAGATATGTTTCTCCAAAGGCGAGGTCTGAAGGCGGTAGCGGCGGTAGACCCGCTCCTTCTGCTCCTCGAGGGTGTTCACATGGGGGGGCAGAAGCCCCTCGAGGCCCAGGGCTCTTCGCTCCTCCTCGGTGAAGGCCGTGCCCTTGTTGAGGAGGGGAAGCCTGAGGAGGAGGAAGCCGGTGACGTAGGGCTCCAGGTACCTCTCCCCCTTCTCGTCCCGCTTGACATCGTAATAGCGGCTGACCGGCATGCCCTTACTCTAACGCAAAAGGGGCCCTTCCGGGCCCCCTGTAAAGCAACCAAGCTCACACGTTAAACCCAAACATCCGCATCATGCGCTTGCCCTCCTCGGTCATCTTGGCAGGGGTCCAGGGTGGGGTCCAGACGAACTCCACGTTCACCCCCTGCACCCCGGGAAGACGCATGACCGCCATCTCCGCGTCGGCCTTCACCACGTCCTGGGCGGGGCAGCCGATGGCGGTGAGGGTCATGGTCACGTCCACCACGCCGTTCTCGTGGACCTCCACGTCGTAGACCAGGCCCAGGTCCACGATGTTCACGGGGATCTCCGGGTCGTAGACCACCTTAAGGGCCTCGAGGACCTGCTCCTTGGTGGGAAGCCCCGCCTGAGGAGCCTCCTGGCGCACCTCGTCCATGCCCCTAGTATACGCGCCCCTTGTGCTAGAATGGCCGTGGTTGGGGAGTAGCCCCAAGCCGGCCTCCCGTCAAGACGGGCCTTGGCCCCGGGGGGCCGGGGGCGAGAGGCCCGGGCAAGACCACCGCTTTAGCGGTGGTCCTTTTCTTTGGAGGCAAGCATGGAAGCTGGCGTGATTTCCGTGATCCTGATCCTGATCGTCCTGGAGGTCATCCTCTCCGCGGACAACGCCCTCATCCTGGGGGTCTTGGTGCAGAAGCTCCCCGTGCACCTGAGGCGTAGGGCTCTCTTCTACGGCATCCTGGGGGCCTACGTCCTCAGGGGCCTCGCCCTCCTCTTCGCCGCCTTGGTCATCAAGCTCTGGTGGGTCCAGGCCTTGGGGGCCGCCTACCTCCTTTACATCGCCCTAAAGCACTTCCTCAAGCCCGAGGAGGCCCACGCCCCCCCGCCCTTGGAGGTGAGCGCGGCCCAGTTCTGGAAGGTGGTGGCCCAGGTGGAACTCATGGACCTGGCCTTCGCCGTGGACTCGGTCCTGGTGGCCGTGGCCCTTTCCGATAAGCTCTGGGTCATCTACACCGGGGTCTTCCTGGGCATCCTGGCCCTCAGGATGCTGGCCAGCCTGGTGGTGACCCTTCTGGACCGCTACCCCCGGTTCAAGCACCTGGCCTACGTGGTGGTGGGCCTGGCGGGGGTGAAGCTGGCCATTGGGGGCTGGGACAAGCTGGCCAAGGAGGCCCTGCACCGTCCCGAGCTGGCTCTGGGGCTGGACAAGGAGGCCTTCAGCCTCCTCATCCTGGCGGTCCTCTTCCTGGGGAGCCTCTGGGCCCTGAGGAAGCCCGCCCCTCAGGCTTCCTAGCATGTGGGTCTACCTTACCCCACCCCTGCTGCTTTTCCTGGAGGTGGGGTTTCCCTTCGGCCTCCTGGTACCCGGGGGGGACACCCTTCTCCTCTTCCTGGGGGCTTTGGCGGGGGAAGGCAAGCTCGCCCTCTTTCCCCTCTTGCCCCTCCTCTTCCTCGGGGCCTTTTTGGGGCATGGGGTGGGGTATGGGGTCGGGCGGTGGCTTGGCCCGCCCATAAGGAGGCGGTTTTCACCGGAGCTGGTCAGGAAGGGAGAGGGGCTTTTGGCCCGCTTCGGCCCCTTCGCCCTCCTCCTGGCCCCCTTTGTGCCGGGCTTGCGCACCCTGGTGCCCCTGCTCTTCGGGGCCCTGGGCTTCCCCCTTCTTCCCTACCTCTTGCTTTCGGCCTTAGGAAGCCTCCTCTGGACCCAAGGCCTCGTCCTCTTCGCTTACTTTCTGGGACAGCGGCTGCCCGCCTGGCTCCTTTGGCTGGGGCTATTCCTTCTGGCCCTCCTTCCCCTTTTGGCTCGGAAACGCAAGCTCCAGGGCTAGATGTACTTCTCCCCCCGCACCACGTAGACGTTCTCCACATAGGCGATGACCGCGTAGTGGGGGAAGTAGGCTTCCTGCAACCTTTGGAGGATCTTTAGGGCCACCTCCTCGGAAACGATGGTCTCCAGGCGGATGTTCTGCCCTTCCCAGTCCACGCTCCTCAGGCCCCTAGAACCCTCCCCCCGGGCTGGGGTGACGGTGTACCCCTTGGCCCCCAGGCGCTTGATCTCCTCCACCAGCTTCTTCTCCAGGAGGCTTTCCGCCACGATGGTCACCAGCTTCAAGGGCACCAGGTCCATGCTTCACCCCCCAATGGTCTGGGCCAGGGCGTGGTAGAGGGGAATGCCCAGAATCAGGTTAAAGGGAAAGGTCACCACCAGGCTCGCCGCCAGGTACAGGCTGGGGTTGGCCTCGGGTAAGGCGATGCGCACCGCCGCCGGGGCGGCGATGTAGCTGGCGCTGGCCGCCATGGCCCCCAAGACCGTGGCCCCGCCCACGGAAAGCCCCACCAGGTGGCCCAGGTAGACCCCGAAGGCCCCGTGGACGAGGGCCAGGCCCACCCCGTAGAGGACCAAGCGAAAACCCACCTGGCGCAGGGTAGCGAGCCTCGAGGCCGCCACCATTCCCAGATCCAGCAGGAAAAGGGTGAGGGCCCCGTAGAAAGGGTCCACGAAGAAGGGTTTCACCCGCTCCATTCCCGCCTCCCCCGAAAGGGCCCCGATGGAAAGCCCCCCCAGGAGGAGGACCACGCTCTTGCCCGTGAGCACCTCCCGCGTGGCCTCCCCCACACTCCCGCTCCCCCGTTTGGCCAAGACCAGGGCCAGGACGATCCCCGGAACCTCCAGGAGGGCTACCAGGGTGGGCATGAACCCTTCCGGACGCCCGCCCACCGCCTGGACAAAGGTGAGGGCGGCCAGGAAGGTGACCGCGGAGACCGAGCCGTAGTGGGCCGCCAAGGCCCCAGCGTCCGCCCGCCCCACCCCCAGGAAGCGCCGAGCCAGGAGGTAGCCGGAAAGGGGCCGGATGAGCCCTAGAGAGAGGGTGGCCAGGGCGGGCAGGAGGAGAAGCCCCAGGGGCGTTTTGGAAAGCTCCACCCCTCCCTTGAAGCCGATGGCCAAGAGGAGGTAGATGGAAAGGGCGGTGTACATGGCCTCGGGAAAGGCCAGGTCGCTTCTTAGAAGCCGGGCCGCCACCCCCAGGAAGAAGGCCAGGACCATGGGGGAAAGGAGGTTCAAGCGCAGGAGCTCCAAGGCTTCCATAGCTTCCCCTTCTACCAGAGGGGCCTCCCCTTGTACAATCCGGTACGATGCGGCCCTTGGTAGGCGTCATCATGGGCTCCCGCTCCGACTGGGCCACCCTGCGCCATGCGGCGGAGACCCTCGAGGCCCTGGGGGTCCCCCACGAGGTGCGGGTGGTCTCCGCCCACCGCACCCCAGACCTCATGGCGGAGTACGCCAAAACCGCGGAGGCCCGGGGCCTTATGGTCATCATCGCCGGGGCCGGGGGAGCCGCCCACCTCCCGGGAATGACCGCGGCCCACACCCCCTTGCCGGTCTTAGGGGTGCCCGTGGAAAGCCAAGCCCTGAAGGGCCTGGACTCCCTCCTTTCCATCGTGCAGATGCCCGCAGGGGTACCGGTGGGCACCTTGGCCATCGGCAAGGCGGGGGCGGTGAACGCCGCCCTCCTCGCCGCCAGCATCGTGGGCCTCAGGCACCCGGAGGTAATGGAAAGGGTCAAGGCCTACCGCCAGGCCCAGACCGAGGCCGTCCTGGCCCACCCCGACCCTAGGGAGGAAGCGTGAGGATCGGCGTTCTGGGAGGGGGCCAGCTGGGGCGGATGCTGGCCCTTGCGGGCTACCCCTTGGGGCTTACCTTCCGCTTCCTGGACCCCTCGTCCGAGGCCTGCGCGGGCCAGGTGGGGGAGCTTTTGGTGGGGCCTTTTGAGGACAAGGGTCTTCTTGAGCGCTTCGCCCAGGGGCTGGACCTCGTCACCTACGAGTTTGAGAACGTGCCCGTGGCGGCGGCGCGGTTTCTGGAAGGCCTCCTTCCCGTTTACCCGCCGCCTAAGGCCCTCGAGGTGGCCCAGGACCGCCTTTCGGAAAAGACCTTTTTCCGGGGTCTAGGGGTGCCCACGCCCCCCTTTCACCCAGTGGACAGCCTCCCTGACCTGGAGGAGGGCCTGGGGCACGTAGGGCTTCCCGCCCTCCTCAAGACCCGAAGGGGCGGCTACGACGGCAAGGGGCAGGCCCTGGTGAGATCGTGGGGGGAGGCGGAAGGGGCCTTTAGGGCCTTGGGGAGCTCTGGCCTCATCCTGGAGGGCTTTGTGGCCTTTGACCGGGAAGTCTCCCTGCTGGCAGCCCGAAGCGCCACGGGGGAGGTGGCCTTCTACCCCCTGGTGGAAAACCGCCACCAAGGGGGCATCCTCCGCCTCTCCTTGGCCCCCGCCCCGGGGGCTTCCGAGGCCCTGCGGAAGAAGGCGGAGGGGTATGCGAGGAAGGCCCTCGAGGCCCTGGGCCACGTGGGAGTCCTGGCCCTGGAGTTTTTCCAGGTGGGTGAGGAACTTCTTTTCAACGAGATGGCCCCCCGGGTCCACAACTCCGGCCACTGGACCATAGAGGGGGCGGAGACCAGCCAGTTCCAGAACCACCTGCGGGCCCTCCTGGGCCTCCCCCTGGGGAGCACCGCCCCCAGGGGGCACAGCACCATGGTGAACCTGATCGGCCTCAGGCCCGACTTCCAGGAGGTCCTGAAGGTGCCCGGGGCCCACCTCCACTGGTACGGCAAGGCGGTGCGCCCGGGGCGGAAGGTGGGGCACATCACCCTGAGGCGGGATAGCCGGGAGGCCCTGGAGGAGGCCCTGCCCCTTCTCCTCCGGCTGGCCCAGGGCGCTTAGCTGGGAAGAGAAGGGGTTCCCGCTCCCGCAAGGCGCTTACCAGAGCGTCCAGGAAGGCCTCCCCCCGCTCCACGGTGGCCTCGGGGTCCAGCAGGAAAGCCTCCTTCCGGCTGTCCACGAAGACCACCCAGTGCCTCTCCACCAGGCCCTGGGCCCAGAGGGGAGGCCTTCTTTGGGAGAGGGCGCGCAGGCCCTCCACAAAGCGCTCGTATAGGGGCTTGAGCTCGTCCCCCACCGGGTACTTGTACCCCTCTTTCCGCTTGGTGGGGGCCCCGTAGTCCAGCACCGCCACGTAGCCCACCACCACCTCCGGGAAAAGCATCTGGACCGAGGAAACCTCCCCCACCAGGTCGTCCAAGCGGTTGGGCCAGGACCCCGAGGGGTTTTTCAGGATGGACTTCAGGGAAAGGAGAAGCCTGGGCTTGCGCACCGGCCCCTCGGGGTAGACCAGGCCCAGGTCCCAGGACTTGGGCCGGGCCAGGCCGGGCACCTGAACCTCCCGCCCCAGATGGGCATGGAGGTGGGCGGGAAGCCGATGGCGGAGGCGGTTTAGCAGGTAGTCCGCCACGGGATCCTGGCGGCCGCTACTCTGCTTGGCGGCGTGGAGAACCCTCCCCAGAGCCTCCTGAAGCTCAAGGACTAGGGCCCCGGTGTCCACGGCTAACCCTCCACCACCTGGGTCAGCCCCGCAGGGGCTACCTTGAGCTCCGCCCCGGGAAGCTCCCGGGCCAAGCGCCCCTCGGCCAGCTTCGCGTACCGGGGGACGAGCTCCACCCCTATGGCTTCCCTCCCCCACTTGAGGGCCGCCAGGAGGGTGGTGCCGGTGCCGGCGAAGGGGTCCAGGACCACGTCCCCCACGAAACTGAACATGCGCACCAGCCTTTCGGCGAGCTCTAGGGGGAAGGGGGCCGGGTGGGCCCTGGTGCTCTCCCCGGGGATGTCGTCCCAGATCTGGCGGAAGAAGCGGGCGAAGTCCTCCTTGGGGATGCGGCTTTTCTCCCTCTGCTCGGGGGTGGGCTTGCGGTAGCCCCCGGGCTTCCTCTGCATGAGGATGTACTCAATCTCGGTCTTGATGATGGCCCCGGGCTCGTAGGGCTTGCCCAGGAAGAAGCCGGGGCGGTCCGCCTCGAGGGTGGCGTTGGTCTTTTTGTGCCAGATGATGGGGTTCAGGTTGTCAAAGCCCAGCTTCCGGCACCGCACCTGGATGTCGGCGTGCAGGGGGAAGACCAGGTGCCGCCCGAAGCGCTTCCTGGCCACCGCCACGTCCCCCACCACGATGATGAGCCGCCCCCCGGGCACCAGAAGCCGAAAGACCTCCCGCCAGACCCGGTCCAACTCGTCCAGAAAGGCCTCGTAGTCCTCTATGTGGCCCATCTGGCCAGGCACGTCCTCGTAGCGCTTTAGCGTCCAGTAGGGGGGCGAGGTGATGGCCAGGTGAACCGAGGCTTCGGGAAGGCAGGCCAGAACCTCCCGGGCATCCCCCACGTATAGGCGGGCCCTGGGGTAGGAGGGGGCCGCTTCCTGGGCGAAGAGGTCCGCGGCGGCTTCCATCCTGGGGATTATACCCCTTCCAGGGCGATCCCCTCCGGCCACCCGCCCCCCAGGGCCTCCCAGGCCCGGGCCATGTCGGCGGGGACGGGAGCCAGAAACTCCAGGATCCGCCCCGTGCGGGGGTGGGGCAGGCGGAGCTCGTAGGCGTGGAGGGCCTGGCGGGGGATGACGGGGCTCTTCTTGCCGTAGACCTCGTCCCCCAGGATGGGGGCCCTTAGGTGCTTGAGGTGGACCCGGATCTGGTGGGTGCGGCCGGTGTGGGGCCTGGCCTCCACCAGGGCGTGGGGGCCGGCGGTGGCCAGGACCTGGAAGTGGGTCTCGGCGTAGCGGGGGGCCACGCCCCCCACGTGCATCTTGTGCCGCTCCACCGGGTGGCGGCCGATGGGGGCGATGAGGGTCCCCTCCTTGGGGTGGCCCTCGGTGAGGGCCAGGTAGCGCTTCATGACCAGGCGGTTGCGGAAGGCCCGGAAGAGGGCCTCGAGGGCCCCCCCGTGCTTGGCCACCACCAGGACCCCGCTGGTGTCCTTGTCCAGGCGGTGGACGATGCCGGGGCGGACGAGCTCCGGGCGCTCCGCGGCCTCAGGCTCGTAGTAGCGGCCCAGAAGGGCGTTGACCACGGTGCCGGTGTAGACCCCGGGAGCGGGGTGGGTGAGGAGGCCCGGGGGCTTGTTGAGGACTAGGAGGTCCTCGTCCTCGTAGAGGATGGGAAGGGGCAGGTCCTCGGGCACCACCAGGGGGCGCTCCTCCTTGGGCTCCACCACCACCTCCTCCCCCTTGAGGCGGTAGGCGGGCTTATCCACCACCTTCTCCCCCACCCGCACCCGGCCCTCCAGAATCCAGGCCTGGGCCCGGGCCCGGCTAACCCCTAAGGCCTCGGCCACCGCCTGGTCCAGGCGCAGGCCCTCCCTACGAAAGCGCACCACGAATGTCCATTTTAGAAGCTGTGCTCCTCCTGGGGGAACACCCCCTGCCGCACCTCTTCTGCGTAGCGGGCAAGGGCCTCCTGGATCAGCTTCCCCGCTTCCAGGTAACGTTTGACGAAGCGGGGCTTGAACTCCCCGTAAAGCCCCACCACATCGTGAAAGACCAGAATCTGGGCGTCGGTGTGGGGGCCCGCTCCGATGCCCACGGTGTGGACCGAAAGCCTTTCGGTGATCTCCTTGGCCAGAAGGGCGGGGACCATCTCCAGGACCACCCCGTAGGCCCCGGCGGCCTCGAGGGCCAGAGCCCCCCTAAGGATCCTCTCCGCCTCCTCCGGGCGCTTTCCCTGAAGCTTGTAGCCCCCAAGCTGGCTCGCCGTCTGGGGGGTGAGGCCCACGTGCCCCAGGACGGGCACCCCGGCCCGGGTGAGGCCCTGGACGATCTCCGCCACCTCCTCCCCGCTCTCTAGCTTCACCGCATCGGCCCCGCCCTCCTTGAGGAGCCTCTCCGCCGCCAAGAGGGCCCGGTCTAAGGTGGCGTAGCTGAGATAGGGAAGGTCGGCCACCAGAAAGGTGTTCGGAGCGCCCCGGCGGGCCGCCTTGGTGTGGTGGAGCATCTCCTCCAGGGTCACGGGCACCGTGGAGGGGTAGCCCAGAACCACCATGCCCAAAGAGTCCCCCACCAGGATGGCGTCCACCCCGGCGGCCTCGCATAGGCGGGCGGTGGGGTAGTCGTAGGCGGTGAGGTAGACGAGCCGCTTTCCTTTGGCCTGGCGAAAGTCCTTCACCGTGCGCACGGGAAAAGGCTATCATGTGAAGGCGTGGCCGTGTACGAGGACCTCACCCTAAGGCCCAAAACCCTGGAGGAGTACATCGGCCAGGAGCGGCTGAAGGGGAAGCTCAGGGTCTACCTGGAGGCCGCCAGGGCCCGGGGGGAGCCCCTGGAGCACGTGCTTCTCTCCGGGCCCCCTGGCCTGGGCAAGACCACTCTGGCCCACGTGATCGCCTATGAGCTGGGCGTGAACATCCGCACCACCTCGGGCCCCGCCATAGAGAAGCCCGGGGACCTGGCCGCCATCCTGGCCAACTCCCTGGAGGAGGGGGACATCCTCTTCATTGACGAGATCCACCGCCTAAGCCGCCAGGCGGAGGAGCACCTCTACCCGGCCATGGAGGACTTCGCCATGGACATCGTCATCGGCCAGGGCCCCGCCGCCAGAACGGTGCGCCTGGAGCTTCCCCGCTTCACCCTGATCGGGGCCACCACCCGCCCGGGCCTCATCACCGCACCCCTAAGGAGCCGCTTCGGCATCGTGGAGCTTCTGGAGTACTACACCCTGGAGGAGCTCATGGAGGGGGTGGAGCGGGACGCCAGGCTTCTCGGGGTAGGGATCACCGAGGAGGCCGCCCGGGAGATCGCCAAGAGGAGCCGGGGCACCATGCGCATCGCCAAAAGGCTCTTCCGCCGGGTGCGGGACTTCGCCCAGGTGGCGGGGGAGGAGGTGATCACCGGGGAAAGGGCCAAGGAAGCCTTAAACGCCCTGGGCCTGGACGAGCTGGGCCTGGAGAAGCGGGACCGGGAGATCCTCGAGGTCCTGATCGGCCGCTTCGGTGGGGGGCCGGTGGGCCTGGGGACCCTGGCCACCGCCCTCTCCGAGGACCCGGGCACCCTAGAGGAGGTCCACGAGCCTTACCTCATCCAACAGGGCCTCATCAAGCGCACGCCCCGGGGGAGGGTGGCCACGGAAAGGGCCTACCGCCACCTGGGCTACCCGCCTCCCGTGGAACCCCTCCTATGATCCGCGCCAGCCTGGTGGAGCTGGACCTGGGGGAGCTTCTGAAGGCCCTGAGCGTGGGGCGGAAGAGCGCCGTGGTGAGCTTCCAGGGGCGGATCTACGGCCGGGTCCACCTCCTTGGGGGACGCATCCTCTACGCCCGCACCGAGCCCGGCCCCCACCTGGGGGAGTACCTGGTGCGCCTGGGCCACCTCACCCTGGAGGAGGTCCAGACCCTAGTGGAGCGCCAGGGCCGGGAAAACCCCGGGACCCCTCTGGGGGCCTTGGCCCTGGAGCTGGGCCTCATTGGGGAGGAGGAGCTCTTGGAGGCCCTAAAAGCCCAGGTGCTGGAGGCCCTGGCCACCCTCTTGGGGGAGAAGGAAGGGGAGGTCTTGGCCGAGCCCTTAGAGGAAGGGAGCCAGGTGGCCCTTCCCCAGACCCTGGACACGGACTGGGCCCTGATGGAGGCCGCCCGCCTTCTGGACGAGTGGCGGCGGGGCCAGGTGGACCCCGACGAGGTCCTCCACCTGGCGGAAGACCCCACCCGCCACCCCCTTTCCCCGGAGGCCTGGGCGGTGCTGGAGCTCCTGGACGGGGTCCGGCGGGCCAGGAGCGTGGCCCTCCTCTCCGGCCTTCCCGAAGAGGGGGTCTACCACCTCCTCCACGAGCTGAAAAGCCGGGGCCTGGTCCGCCCCTCCACCCTCCTGGCCGAGGACCCCCTGGTAGTGGTCCTGGCGGAAAGCGGCGTGGTCAGGCGGCTTCTCCTCTACCTTTTGGAGGCCCACCGCTTCCGGGTCCTTCTGGCCAAGGACCAGGAGGGCCTCCTCCGGCTCCTGAAGGAGAGGCCCAAGGGGGTCATCCTCCAGGGGGAAAGGGCCCTGGAGGCGGCCAGGAGGGTGCGGGCCACCCTCGAGGGGAGACTGGCCTCCATTTATCTGGTGAGCGACACCCCGCCCGGCCTCCTCGCCAGGCCCCTTCGGCTCCTCCACCTGCCCAAGCCCCTCAGGGCCCAGGAGGTGCTTAAGGCTCTGGAGCCCTTGCGGCAAGGGGCCCGCTAGGCTTTTCTGGGGCCCCCACCGCGGCTTTTGCCGCGGTGGGGCACTTAGTTGGGCCGCCGCCCCTCCCTGAGGAGGGCCTCCGCCCGCTCCTTGTAGGCCAGAAGGGCCTGGTGCCACTCGTCGGCGGGGTGGACGTAGGGCAGGACCGCCTCGGTGCGGGCCAGGATCTCCTCGGGGGAGCGGTAGCCCAGCTGGGCCAGGGTGTCCACCACCATCTCCTGCGCCCCCACCCACTCCCGGCTTCCCTCCTCGGCCTGCTCCGCCGCCTGGCGGTAGTGGGCCAGGGCCTCCTCCAGGTGCATGAGGTCGTAGGCGATGTGGCCCAGGATGAGCTCTCCCGAGGCCTCCGCCCCCAGGCGCATGGCTTCCCGGGCCATCGCCTCTGCTTCCCCGTACCGCCCCTGGCGGTAGAGGGCCTCCGCCAGGTCCGCCAGGGCCTGGGCCCGGTAGGGGTAGCCCTCCCCGTGCAGAAGCTCCCGCAGGTAGCCTTCCGCCTCCAGATAGGCCGCCTGGTCCAGGGCCGCCACCGCCATCTCGTGGAGGACGTAGGGGCGCTCCGCCGCCTCCGCCCGCCGGAGGGCTTCCCGGTAGGCCTCCATGGCCTCTGGGTAGCGCCCCAGTTGCAGAAGGGCCTGGCCCGCCACCATAGGGGTGCCGTAGGCCTGGTGGCCGCTTTCCTCCTCCTTCTCCAGGGCCCTTCTCGCCTCCTCCAGGGCCCGGTTGGGGTTGCCTAGGAGGAGGTGGGCCCGGGCTAAGAGGTAGTGGCGGGTGGCGGCGTCCTCAGCGCTCTCCTCCCCCACCGTGGCCTCGGCCTCCTCGAGGGCCAAAAGGGCCCGCTCCCCCTCCCCCGCTTCCAGCCACATGGCGGCGGCGTCCAAGAGGAGCCAGTACCGCTCCACCCCCAAGGCGATTCCCGCCCCCCCCTCGTAGGCCAAGGCCGCCTCCCGGTGGCGGCCAAGCCGCTCCAGGGCCCGCCCCCTAAGCCCCTCCGCCCGCCAGGCCAAAAAGGCAGGAAGCCCCGGCTTCAGGGCCTGCAACGCCTCCTCAAACTTCCCCAGATAGGAGAGGGCCTGGGCCTGGTGGTAGCGGGCCCTAGGGTCCTCCGTGGGCAGGAAAAGGGGGAGGACCTCCCGCTCCGAACGCCCCTCGAGGGCGAGAAGCTCCCCCAACAAAGCCCGGTAAAGGGGGTTATACTCCAGCTCCCCCAGCTCATAGGCCTCCTCCAGGGCCCGGTGGGCCTTCTCCAGACCCTCTTCCCCATAAAGGCTGTGCACCTCGGCCAGGAGGAGCAAGGCCTCCCGGGCCTCCTCTTTGCGGCCGAAGAGGGCCTTGCGGGTGAGGCGCTCTATGGCGGTGTCGTAATCCCCTTGGTGCAGGGCCTCGAGGACCCCCTTCATCGCCGCTAAAGGATACCACACCCCTCAGTCCTCTCACCGGGAAGGCGCTACCATAGGACAAGGGAGGTAGACGTTGCCGCAGCGGATCAACCCCTTTACCCTGATCTTGTTGCTCCTTTTGGGCTATCTGGCCTACACCACCCTCACCGGGCCCCCCGCCCCCACCTTGGCCTACACCGAGTTCCGGGAACTGGTGCGCCAGGGCAAGGTGGCCGAGGTGACCTTGGAGGAAACCCGGATGCTGGGGCTTTTAAAAGAGCCCGAGCGCTTCCCCACCCCCCAAGGGGAGCGGGTGGCCCGGCGCTTCCAGGTGCCCCTGCCCCCCGTGGCGGTCCAGGACCCTGAGCTCCTGAGCTTCCTAGAGGAAAACGGGGTTAAGGTGGTCACCAAGCCCCCCTCCCTCTGGCCGCAATTCCTCCTTTATGTGGGCACCACCCTCCTCCTCATCCTCTTCTTCTGGTTCTTCTTCATGCGGGCCCAAGGAGGGGCGGGCCAGGTGATGCAGTTCGGCCAGAGCCGGGCCCGGCTTTACGGCAAAGAGAAAAACGTCGCCACCACCTTCAAGGACGTGGCGGGCCACGAGGAGGCCAAGAGGGAGCTCATGGAGGTGGTGGATTTCCTGAAATACCCCCAAAAGTACCTGGAGCTGGGGGCGGAGATCCCCAAGGGCGTCCTCCTGGTGGGCCCTCCGGGCACAGGGAAGACTCTCCTGGCCCGGGCGGTGGCCGGGGAGGCGGGGGTGCCCTTCTTCTCCGTTTCCGCCAGCGAGTTCATGGAGATGTTCGTGGGCGTGGGGGCGAGCCGGGTGCGGAGCCTCTTTGAGGACGCCCGCAAGAATGCCCCCAGCATCATCTTCATAGACGAGCTGGACTCCATCGGCAGGAAGCGGGGCGCAGGGATAGGGGGCGGCCACGACGAGCGGGAGCAGACCCTAAACCAGATCCTCTCGGAGATGGACGGCTTTGAGAAGGACACCTCGGTGATCGTCCTGGCGGCCACCAACCGCCCCGACATCCTGGACCCCGCCCTTCTGCGCCCGGGCCGCTTTGACCGCCAGGTGGTGGTGGGCCTCCCCTCGCTGGAGGAGCGCAAGGAGATTCTCTTGGTGCACATGCGGGGCAAGCCCGTGGCCGAGGACGTGGACCCCCTGGAGCTCGCCCACCTCACCCCCGGCTTCTCCGGGGCCGACCTTAAGAACCTGGTGAACGAGGCCGCCCTCATGGCCGCCCGGGACGGGGAGAAAACGATCGGCAAGGAACACTTCCTCAAGGCCCTGGACAAGATTGTCCTGGGCCTCGAGCGCCCCGCCCTGAAGCTCTCCGAGGAGGAGAAGCGGGCCGTGGCCTACCACGAGGCGGGGCACGCCGTGGTGGGTGAAATCCTCCCCCACGCCGACAAGACGGAGAAGGTCTCCATCGTCCCCCGGGGGATGGCCCTCGGAGCCCGTTGGAGCAAGCCCGAGGAGAGGGTCCTGGTCTCCAAGGACCACCTCATGGACGAGCTCGCCGTCCTCATGGCGGGCCGGGTGGCGGAGGAGCTCTTCACCGGGACCGTGACCACCGGGGCCCAGGACGACTTCAAGCGGGCCACGCAGCTCGCTAAGCGCATGGTCCTGGACTGGGGCATGGGGGAGCACTTCAAGAACATCGCCTGGGGTTCGGACTCGGGGCCCATCTTCCTGGGCGAGGAGATCGCCAAGAAAAAGGACCACTCCGAGGAGACCGCCCGCCTCATTGACGAGGACATCCGGACCATCCTGGACGAGGCCTACGCCAAGGCCCGCCAGGTCCTCCTGGAGCACGCCGAGGCCATGCACCGCATCGCCGAGGAGCTCCTAAGGGAGGAAACCGTCCCCGGGGAACGGGTCCGGGCCATCCTGAAGGAAACCACCCCCGTGCAACGCAGCCAGGAGGGCTAGCAAAGCCCAGGGAGGGCCCTCCTGGCCTCCTCCAGCTCCGCCGCCTTCTGCCCCTCGCTCCAGCCCAGGAGGGGGGCCATGAGCTCCACCACCCGGGGCAGGGCCAGAAGGGCCTTCTCCCGGTCCAGGAAGGCTAGCCCCATCCTCCGGGCCAGGATGTCCAGGGGTTTTTGGGCGAGCTCGTGCCGTACCCCCCAACGCACCTCCCCCTTCAGGTAGGGAAGGCCAGGAAGGAGGGGCCTATCCCCCAGGGAGGCCACCTTTGGGGCCAGGGTGCCGTAGGTCTCGTAGAGGTGCCGGGCCACCGCCTCGGGGAGGTCCAAAAGGGGCCTCTCCCCCGCCCCTAGGAGGGGGGTGGTGTGGGAGGTGGAGGGAGGAAGGGAAAGGCCCAGGTCCTTGGCGATCCTCTCCACCAGGTCCAGGGCCATGAGGCGGAAGGTGGTCCACTTCCCCCCCACCAGGGTGTAGAGCGCCTGCCTGGCCTCTATGTAGTGGTCCCGCACCAAAAGCCTGGTCTCCCCCTTCCCCACCAGGGGCCTCAGGCCCGACCAGGAGGCCCGCACCCGGGAGGCCAGGTCCCCCAGGTAGGGGCGGATCTCCTGAAGGAGGTAGGCCACCTCCTCCTCCCGGGGAAGGGGGCAAGGCTCGGGCTCGGCGGGAAGGTCGGTGGTGCCCAGGAGGGCCATGCCCCGGTAGGGCAGGAGGAAGAGGACGCGGCCGTCTTGGGTCCTGGGGATGAGGAGGCCCGCCTTCAGGGGGTAGTCCAGGACCAAGTGGGCCCCGCTGGAGAGGGTGAGGAGGGGGGGGAGGTGAGGGTCCAAAAGGCGGCGCACCCCATCGGCCAGAGGGCCGGTGGCGTTCACCACCGCCTTGGCGTGGACCTCCACCTCCTTTCCCGTGAGGCGGTCCTGCACCACCGCTCCCCGAACCCGCCCCCCTTCCCAGAGAAGGACCTTGGCCTCGGCGTAGTTGAGGGCCACCGCCCCCCGCTCCAGGGCCGAGAGGACCAAGGCCAGGTTCAGGCGGAAGTCCTCAAACTGGCCGTCCTGGTAGGCCACGCCCCCCAGGGTCTTGGGCAGGTCGGGGAAGAGGTCCCGCACCGCCTTTGGGGGGAGGTAGCGGCTTTGGCCCAGGCGCCTTTTGCCCGAAAGGAGGTCGTAGAGCTTGAGGCCCGCCCAGTAGTAGGGGATCTCCAGCGGGCGGAAGAGGGGGGTGAGGAGGGTGAGGGGCCGGGCCAGGTGGGGGGCCAGCTCCAGAACCACCTTCCTTTCCCCTAGGGCCTCCCGGACCAGCCGGAGCTGGCGGGCGTCCAGCCGCTTCACCGCCAGCTCCAAGTAGCGCACCCCCCCGTGAAGGAGCTTGGTGCTTCGGGAGCTGGTCCCTGAGGCGAAGTCCCGGGCCTCCACCAAAGCGGCCTTCAGGCCCCTCAAGGTGGCCTCCCACAGAACCCCGGCCCCCGTGGCCCCCCCGCCCAGGATCAGGAGGTCAAAGGGCTCCTTGAGCCTTGCCCAGAGGGCTTCCCGGTCCATCATGTCTCCCTGGCGAAGCCCAAAGCCCGCTCCACCGCCCGTTGCCAGCCCCGCCTCAGGGCCTGGCGGCGGTCCTCGGGCATCCCGGGAGCAAAGCGAGCCTCCAGGTTCCAGGCCCCTCGCACCCCCTCCAGGTCCAGGACCCCCGCCCCCACCCCGGCCATGAGGGCCGCCCCCAAGGCCGTGGTCTCCGTCACCCGGGGCCGGGCCACCGCCCTCCCCAGGAGATCCGCCTGGATCTGGAGAAAGAGGTCGTTTTCCGCCATGCCCCCGTCCACCCGGAGCTCCTCGAGGGGAAGCCCCGCCTCCTCGGCCATGGCCTCGGCCACGTCGGCCACCAGGAAGGCCACCCCCTCCAAAGCCGCCCGGGCCAGGTGGGCCCTGGTGGTCCCCCGGGTGAGGCCCAGGATGGCCCCCCGGGCGTAGGGGTCCCAGTAGGGGGCCCCGAGGCCAGTGAAGGCGGGGACCAGGTAGACCCCGCCCGCGTCCTCCACGCTCCGGGCCAGGGCCTCCACCTCGCGGCTTTCCCCGATGAGGCCCACCTCCTCGAGCCACTGGATGGCCGCCCCGGCCACGAAGACGCTTCCCTCCAGGGCGTAGGTGGCCTTCCCGCCCAGGCTCCAGGCCACGGTGGTGAGGAGGCCCTTCTGGGAGAAGACCGGGCGCCCCCCGTGTTCAGGAGGAGGAAAGCCCCCGTGCCGTAGGTGCACTTCCCCTCCCCCGCCAAGAGGGCCGCCTGGCCGAAGAGGGCCGCCTGCTGGTCCCCGAGCACCCCGCGGATGGGGATGGAGGCCCCGAAAAGCTCCGGCAGGGTCTCGCCAAAGTCTCCGTCCGAAGGGCGCACCTCGGGAAGCATGGCCCGGGGAACCTTTAGGAGGTCCAGAAGCTCCCCGTCCCACTCCAGGCGGTCCAGGCGGAAGAGGAGGGTGCGGCTGGCGTTGCTGGGGTCGGTGGCGTGGACCTTTCCCCCGGTCAGGTTCCAGATGAGCCAGGTGTCCACGGTGCCGAAGAGGGCCTCGCCCCGCCCGGCCTTCTCCCGAAGCCCGGGGACGTTTTCCAAAAGCCACAGGAGCTTGGTGCCGGAAAAGTAAGGGTCCAGGAGGAGGCCGGTCCGTTCCCGGAAGAGGGGCTCGAGGCCCTTCTCCCTAAAGGCCTCGCACAAGGAGGCCGTGCGCCGGTCCTGCCAGACGATGGCGTTGTGGAGGGGCCTCCCCGTGGCCCGGTCCCAGACCAAGGTGGTCTCCCGCTGGTTGGTGATCCCCAGGGCCAAAACCTCCTCCGCCCCCACCCCCGCCGCCTTCAGGGCCTCCTGGGCGGCGAGAAGTTGGCTCTCCCAGATCTCCCAGGGGTCGTGCTCCACCAGGCCCGGCCTGGGGTAGAGCTGCCGGAAAGCCCGCCGCCCCACCGCCACCACCTCGCCCTGGAGGGTGAAGAGGATGGCCCGGCTCGAGGTGGTGCCCTGGTCTAAGGCCAAAAGGTACCTCATAGCGCCTCCCGCAAAAGCCTCGCCGTTTCCTCCGGCAAGGCGTCCACCACAAAGGTCCCCGCCCCCAGCTCCGTGCCCGCGAGAAACTTCAGCTTATCCCGGGTCCGCCTGGGCGGGTAGAACTCCACGTGGAAGTGGAAGCTGCCCTCCTCCCCCAAGGGGGCAGCGTGGAAGACCATCACGTAGGGGAAAGGCTCCCCGTAAAGGGCGTCGTACCGGGCCACCACCCGGCCCAAAAGCCGGGCGAAGGCGGCCATCTCCCCTTCCGAGAAGGTCCAGGGGCCGGGGTGGCGCTCCCTTGGGGCCACCCAGACCTCAAAGGGGTAGCGGGCGAAAGGGGGAACGAAGGCCAAAAAGCCCTCCTCCTGGTCCACGGCGTAAGGGTCCAGGTGGGGGAAGAGGTCCAGCAGGACCGCCCCTTCCCGGAAGGCCTGGCTTTCCCGCTCCAAAACGGGGGGCACGAAGGGGTAGGCGTAAATCTGCCCGTGGGGGTGGTGGAGGGTGACCCCCACCGCCTCCCCGCGGTTCTCAAAGGGCATGACAAAGCGCACCCCCTCCATGGCGTAGAGGGCCTGGTACCGCTCCCGCCAGACCCAGGCCAGAAGAAGCCGCTCTTCCTCGGAGAGGGAAGCCAGGCTCCCGGTGTGGGCCATGGTGTAGACCACCACCTCGCACCGCCCCAGGGCCTCCCCCACGGCCACGGGAAGCCCCTCGGGGGGCGGGGGCGGGCCCGGCACCAGGGAGGGGAAGCGGTTCTCAAAGACGGCCACCTGGAACTCGGGGAAGGGAATCTCCGTAGGGAAGCTCCCCTCCCGGCTCGGGCAGAGGGGGCAGTGCTCCTTGGGGGGCAAAAAGGTCCGCTCCTGCCGATGGGCGGCGTAGACCACCCACTCCCGCCGCAGGGTGTGGTAGCGGAGGTGGGGAGCGGGCCCGAAGGCCTCCAAGGGCTCAGGGAGTGCCTCGGCCGTGAGGGGCGAGAGGCTATAGAGGATCAGCTCCCGCCCGTCGGCCTTGCGGTGGTGGTGTTTATAAAACGCAGGCATAGTCCAAAACCTCCTCCCCCACCTGAAGCCGGTAGGGGCCCAGGCGGCGCACGGGCACCTCTTGGGAAAGAAAGGCGAGAAGCCGGGCCCGTTCCTCGGGCAGAAGCCAGGAGGGCGGGTCTGAGGTGGCCTTGAACCTGGTGAGGTAGGCCAGGCCCTCCTGCAAGCGCATCTCCTCCGGGCGTAGGAGGTTGAAGCGGGTGCGGAAGTAGGCCACGTCCGGGTCCACGTGGACATTTTCCGAAAGCCAGAGGCGGTGGAGGCTTGCGCGGAGGGCATTCCTGAGCCCCGGCCCCGTGGGGTCGGCAAGAAAGTGGGAGCGGTCCTCGTTGTCCCAGTAGGGGGCCACGTCAGGCCCCACCCTGAGGCCGTCGGCCAGGCCCAAAGAGGCCAGGACGGGGGCTCCGCAGAAGAGGAGGTAGGCCCCTTCCGCCGCCTGGCGGAGCCGCCCCAGGGCCTCCCGGTACCGCCTTTCCCCTTCGGCCCCGGGGAGGGCGGCGGCGTAGAGGAAATCCAGCTTGAGGTAGTCGTACCCCCAGCCTATGGCCTTCCGCAAAAGCTCCACGGCAAACTCCAGCACCTCTTCCTTACCGGCGTCCAGAGCCAAAAGGGGCTTCCCCCAGTTGAAGCCGGCGGGGACGGGCCTCCCTTCCTGGTCCCTCAGAACCCATTCGGGGCGCTTCCGGTAAAGGGGGCTATCCGCCGTCACCAGGAAGGGTGCGAGCCACAGCCCAGGCCTCAGGCCCTTCCTCCGGATGGCCTCCGCTAAAAAGGCCATCCCTCTGGGGAACTTCTCGTTGGCCTCCCAGTCGCCCAAAGCCCTCTGCCAGCCGTCGTCCACCTGGAAGACCTCAAAGGGATAGTCCCCGATCTCCTCCAGGAGAGCAAGAAGAAGGGCCTCGCTGATGCCGGTATAGTGGCTGTACCAGGTGCAGAAGACCCTGGGGGGCCTCCCGGGTAACCTCCCAGGAAGAAGCCTGCTGTAGGCGGCGAAAACCTCCGCTTCCTCGCCGTAAGCCAGAAACCACTCCCCCTCCCCCTCGGCGTAGCGGCCCAGGAGGAGATCCTCCTCACCCCTGACCCGAGCCCCCACGCCCAGGGCGCCCAAGAGGAGCACCTTTCCGTCCGGTCCCTTCAGGGCCCCCACCCCGCTACCCCACCAGGCCGAGGACTCCAGGAGGAAGGAGTCGTCCGCCTGCGGCCGCCGTTCCTTGGGAAGGAGGGGCCTTTTGGCCTCCTTCAGGTCCACCCAGGCGGTAAGGCTCCAGCTCTGCCAGCCGTGGCGGAAGAAGGCCCGGGCCGGGAAAGGGGGGTAGACCCGCACCTCCTTTCCCAGAAGGCGGATTCCCCCTTCTACCCTCTCCAGGGATTCCGCCTCGAGGGCCAGCTCCACATCGCCCAGCTTCGCCCGCATTCTTTCCCCTTTATGGGCTCCGGGCCCGGTTACCAGGCCACCCCCGGGGGCAGGAGGGGGGGCAGGTAGGTGAGGGCCACCTCGTGCCGGGACCAGAGCCTCTCCCCTTCCCAGGCCTCCCCCACCAGGCGGTAGGCCCCCGGGGGCAGGCGCCTTAGGGCCTCCTGCACGGGGGCCAAAGCGGCCTGGACCTCCAGGGGGGCCTCCCAGGCCTCCATGAGGTGGAAGAAGCGAAGGGCCTCCCCCGCCCCCAGGTTCAGCTCCCCCTGCCAGAGGTCCAGCCCCGCCTCCCCCTCCAGCCAAAGGCGCACCCGAAGCCTGAGGGGCCGGGGCAGGTCGTTCACCAGCCAGGCCTCCATGAAAGGCGACCCGCCCACCTCCAGGCGCTCGCGGAAGGGCACCAGGGAGAGGAGGACAGGGCTGCTGGCCGCCTTGAGGGCGTGAAAGCCCTTTTTGGGCACCCGCTCCACGTCCAAAACCGCCCAGGTGATCCCCTCCCAGGGCTCCACGAACATGAACTGGAAGTAGCCCACCACCTTGCCCTTGGCCCGGCGGTAGGCGTGGATGGCGAACTCCAGGAGCCTCGCCTGGTAAGCCTGGGAGCTCTCCACGAAGGCCTCGAGGCTCTCCCCCACCTCCACCCCCGCCACGCGGAAGGTCTCATGGGGCTGAAAGTTGTGGTAGGCCCAGACCTCCCACCGAGGCGGCCAGGCGGCCTCCCCCAGGACCCGCCTGAGGAGCTCCGCCCGGGGCAGGGCCTGGGCCCCGAACTCCGAGGGCAGGGGCGCCCCGGGCAGGGCCAGGAAGTCCCGGTAGTGCCCCCAGTACCAGCCCGGGTAGGGGTGCTCCCGGAAGTCCGAGGCCGCCTTCACGGGGCGGGTGGGGTCGGCCTCCTTCAGGGCCGCCAGGAGGAGGGGGCCCAGGGTGTGGCGGTTGTGGGTGGGCTCGTTCTGGGCGCACCAGAGATAGATGGCGGGGTGGGCCCCCAAAAGGTCCACCATGGCCCGGGCCTGGCGCAAAGCCTCCCTGGCGAAGGCCTCGTCGGGGGCGTAGCCCCACTGCAAGGGAAAGTCCTGCCAGACCAGAACCCCCTCCCGGTCGCAGGCCCGGTAGAAGGCGGGGTGGGTCACGTGGGCGTGGACCCGGACCGCGTTCAGGTTGGCCTCCTTGAGGAGGGCCACGTCCCTTTGGGCCGCCTCCTCGCCGTAGGCCGAAAGCCACTGGGTGGGGATAATGTTGGTGCCCCGGAGGAAGAGGCGGCTCCCGTTCAAAAGGAGCCAGCCTTCCCCGTCCACCTCCACGGTGCGGAAGCCCGGGGGGACGGCGAGGGAAGCCCCGGCCAGCTGGGCCTCGAGGCGGAAGAGGTGGGGGAAGCCCCGCTCCCACACCTCCCAAAGGGGCATCTCCGGCAGGTCCCAGACCACCTCCCGCCAGGCCCGCCCCGCCTCCCCCTCGAGGGAGGCCTCCTTCTCCCAGGCCTCCCCGGGGAAGTTTTCCGGAAGGAGGCGGAGCCAAGCCTCCTCGCGAAAGGCCCGGGGAGCGTCCAGCAGGAGCCGGACCAGAAGCCGCCAGCCCGTGGGGGTCTGGTGGGCCCGGTGGGCCAGGGCCAGGAGGGCCACCTCCTCCCGGGCCAGGACCTCCACCCCGCCCCAGAGCCCTCCGGTGCCCCGCTCCTGCCCCCTTTCCGTGTTGCCCCCGGGGCGGCAGTCGTGCTGGCCCAAGACCCCCTTGATCTGCCGCTTAAAGCGGGGCCACTGGCCTAGAGGCTCCTTGGGGGCGGAGACCTTAAGGAGAAGCTCCCGCCCCGGAGGAAGCTCCAGAAGCCAGGGGAAGAAGTACCCCTCGTGCCGGCCCAAATAAACCCCCTCCAGCCAGGCCTCCTGGTAGTAGTCCCCCCAAAGGCGCAGGAAGCGCCTCGGCCCCACCTCGGGCACCTGGAAGCGGTACCAGCCCACCTCGGCCTCCAGGCCCTCGAGGGTCCACTGGTGGGGCAGGGCCACCTCCCGCCACCCCTCCCCGGGAAGCCCTTGGGGGCCCTGGGCCGGATGGGCCAGAAACAGCGCCTTTTCCAGCTTCATTCTCCCACCTCCAAAAACGCTTCATGAAAAGGGGGAAGGCGGAGAAGCCCGTCCTGGACAGGATAGAACGCATCCCCCACCCTTCCCCCCTTGAGCCCAGCCCCGTGCAGGCGAAGCCCTAGCCCCTCCCAAGGCCAGGGGTAATCCCCCTCCCCCTGCCACAGGAGCCGCCCCCCCTCCAGGAGGAAGCGGTCCAGCCGGGAGGGCCCCTCCCCATCCCCCTCGTCCCAGTAGAGGCTTCCTTCGGCCCGGCCCTCAGGCCCCGGGTAGAGGTGGAGGACCAGGCCCTCCCCCTCCGCCAGGGGCAAGGCGGCGCCCGCCCGCACAAAGATGGGGATGCGCTCTAGGGGCGCCTCGGCGAAGACCTCCCCGGGCCCCTCCACCAGGCGGTCGCTCCAGAACTCGTACCAGGGACCCTTGGGCAGGGGCACCAGGCGGTGGCGGGCCCCTTCCTCCACCACCGGGGCCACCAAAAGGTCCTCCCCCAGGAGAAAAGCGTCCTCCGCCTCCCTTTCCGGGTCCAGGAAGAAGAGGGGGCGGACCAGGGGGTAGCCCTTCTCCCTGGCCTCCCAGGCCAGGGTGTAGAGGTAGGGGATGAGGGCGTGGCGGAGCCGCAAAAAGTTTCGGAAAACGGAGACCACGGGCTCGCCGAAGCGCCAGGGCTCCCGCCTGGGGGTGGAGATGGCGGAGTGGAGGCGAAAAAAGGGCATGAAGGCCGCAGCCTGGAACCAGCGAAGGAAAAGCTCCGGGGAGGGGTGGCCGCTGAAGCCCCCAATGTCCGAGCCCGTGTAGGGCACCCCGGAAAGCCCAAGCCCCAGGACGATGCCCACCGTGCGCCGCAGGGCCTCCCAGCTGCTCTCCACGTCCCCCGTCCAGTTCCAGGCGTAGCGGGCCAGGCCCGCAAAGCCGGAGCGGGAGAAGATGAAGGGCCGGGCCACGCCCCGCGCCCGCAGGGCCTCGTGGGTGGCCCGGGCCATGAGGAGGCCGTAGAGGTTGTGGGCCTCGCGGTGGTCCCCCTCCTGGCCCTCGAGGGCGTGCCGGGTGGGGCCCGGAAGGGTGGGGTCCCCCCAGGCGGCGAAGGCCGCGGGCTCGTTCATGTCCAGCCAGAAGCCGTGAACGCCCAGGGCGAGGAGCTCCCCGCACCGCTCGCCCCACCAGGCCCGGGCCTTGGGGCTGGTGAAGTCGGGGAAGGCGCACCACCCCGGCCACACCGGGGCCTTGAGGAGGCGGCCTTCGGGAAGGGTGCAGAAGACCCCCTCCTTCAGGCCCCCCTCAAAGGGGGGAAAGCCCGCCTCGGCCTTGACCCCGGGGTCCAGGATGAGGACCGTGCGCACCCCCCGCCCCTCCAGGTCCCGCACCAGCCCCTCCAGATGGGGGAAACGCCTCCGGTCCACGGTGAAGACCCGGTAGCCGTCCATGTAGTCTATGTCCAGGTGCAGGGCGGAGAGGGGGAGGTCGTGGGCGAAAAACCCCTCCACCACCTCCCGCGCCTCCTCCTCCGTCCTAAGCCCCCAGCGGGCGAAGTGGAGGCCCAAGGCAAAGCGGGGCGGGAGGGGCGGCCTGCCCGTGAGGGCGGTGTAGGCAGCCAGGGCCTCCTTGGGCCCCCCGGGAAAGAGGTAGTACCTCAGAGCCCCGCCGGAAAAGGCCACCAGGCCCACATCGCCGCTCAGGTCCAAAAAGGCCTCGTGGGGGTTCTCGTAGAAGACCAGGTACCCGCCCCCAGGCTTGCGGGAAAGGACCAAGGGAATGGTGAGGTACAGAGGGCCCTCATCCGGGCCGTAACTCCCCCCCACATCCCGGTTCCAGAGGCGGTAGGTCCGGCCCCGGCGGTCCAAGGGGGCCGCCACCGCCCCAAGACCGTAAAGCCGCTCCCCCGGGGCCAGGTCCACCCGGTGCCGCCAGGTCTCCCCTTGGCGCTCGGGCAGGGCCTCCCGCCGCCACACCCGGCCTCTTTCGCCCAGGAAGAGGAGGCCCTCCGGCCCCACCTCGAGGCGGACGCCCCCCGCCGCCAGGGCGAAGCGGCCCCCGCCCTCCTCCCGTTCAGGCTCCAGGAGGGCAGGGGCTTTCTCTATGGCGTAAGGGGGCGGGAGGCGGCCCGGGGTCCAGGTGAGGCGGAGCCCCCCCTCCAGGAAAACTGCCTCCAGCTCCCCCTTGGGGAAGAGGAAGCGCCCTCCCCCGGGGATGGCCACCATGGCCTGGGGCGGCCCCACGCCACGCCAGGGGGTCCGCGGGACGGGTTGCGTGCGGTTCCAGTAGTCCCGCAAAAGAGCGTAGAAAAGGGCCCGCCGGGTCCCCTCCGGGCCCAGGAAGCGGAGGGCCAGCAGGGCCTTTTGCAGGAATCTGGGCTCAGACTTCATTCCCGCACCTCGTGGGGGAAGAGGGCGGTGAGGAGGAAGGCCAGCAGGATGGCCACCCCCGGCACCACGGAGATGAGGAAGCGAAAGGCCAGGCCAGGGTTGGGCCCCGGGTTCTCCCCGCTCACGTAGCCGAATAGGGGCCCCAAAAGGGCGAAGGCCAGGCCCACCAGGGCCCCGGAGACCCGGCCCAGAAGCCCCACCAGGCTGTAGTAGGCCCCTTCCCTGCGGGTGCCCGTCCTTTCCGCGTCCAGGTCTATGACCTTGGCCATGACCACCTCCCCCGTGACCCGCACCCCGGCGAAACCTATCCCCACCAAGGCCCCCACCAGGACGGCGGGGAGAAGGCTTTGGGGCAGGAAAAGAAGAAGGGCGCTCAAGCCCATGAGGAGGTGGGCAAGCCGCCAGGCCCGCTTCCCCCCCAGAACCTGGGAAAGCCGCCCCCAGAGGAAGACCGAGGGCAGGGCCACCAGGAAAACGGCGGCGAAGAGGAAGGTGGTGGCGGCCTCGGGCAGACCCAGGCTGTGCTTGGCGTAGAAGGCCATGGCCGTCTGGATCACCGTGCGCCCGAACTCAAAGAGGAGGCCCACCAACGCCGCCACCCAGAAGGCCCGGTTGGCGAGGACCAGGCGGAACGAGGGCAAAAGTCCAAGCCCGCTTTCCGCCCTGGGGTCCTCCTCCACGCCCGAGAGGAAGAAAAGGAAGGCGAAAAGGGCCAGTCCAGCAAAGAGAAGCGCCATGCCCGCAAAGCCAAACTGGGCGTAGATCACCGGGGCCAGGGCGATGCCCAGAATGAGGCCAAAGAGCTCCGTGCCCCGCTTCAAGGCCGCAGCCTGGGCCCTTTGCGCGAGGTTCCGGAACATCTCCGGGAAAAGGGCGCCGTAGTTGGTCCAGATCACGGTGGCCGTGGTTTCATAAAGCACGATGGCCAGGAGGAAGTAATAGGGAAGCACCCCCGGGCTTTTGGCCCAGTCCGGCACCCAGAAGACCAGGAGGTAGAAGAGGAGGAAGAGGGGAATGCCCAGAAGAAGCCAGGGCCGCCTGCGGCCTAAGGGGGTCTTGGTGCGGTCGGAGAGGTGGCCAAAGAGGGGGTCGTTCACCGCGTCCCAGATGGCGTACAGGCTGCGCGCCAGGGCATAAAAGGCGGCGGACAACCCGAGCTTTTCCAGATAGAAAAAGGCCAGATAGGTGCCGAAGCTCTCCGAAACTATGGTGAGACCCATTTGCCCCGAGGCGTAGCGCCAAGCCTTCATAAGGCCTCCCGGACTTCTTTCCAGGTGAGGGGGTGGAACTCAGAAAGGACCCGGCGCACCTCCGGGTGGCTCAGGGCGAAGTAGTCCGCCTCCCGGCTGGCCCAGTCGGGCAGGGCCCGCCCCTCGGGGGTGGGCAGGGCGCTGTGGTGGATCAGGTAATAAAGCCCTGGGGGAAGCCGGGAGAGGTCCAGGTAGAAGCCGAGCCGCTCCTCGGGAGGCAGGGCGTAGGGGTCCAGGAAGCGCACCCGGGGGAAGGGGGCCCTTTCCATGAGGCGCAGAAGGTCGGGGAGGAAGGCCTCGGGAACGCCCAGGCCCTCGAGGCTTTCCGGAACGTAGGCGGGGAGGCGGTATTCCTGGGCCAGCCGCAGGTAGATCTCGGCCAGGTCCGGCCGGAGGACCGCCCCCTGGTGGGTGTCCAGGTGGGTGGGGGTGAAGAGCCTCCTGGCGGCCTCTATCTGGGCCCTCAGCTCCCGCTCCACCTCCTCGGCCCGGGCCCGCCGCCACAGGGCCTCCGGGGAGGGGGGAAAGAAGCCCGCCTCGTCCCGGAGGCTTTCCCCCTCCGTGAGGGGGCGCGTTTTGGGGGCGCTCCACTCGCTGGTGAGGGTGAGGTGCACCCCCAGGTCCCGGCCCCTCAGCCCGCCCGCCCAGGCCCCAGGGACCATGACGCTTCCCGTGGGGAAGCCCAAGGCCAGGTAAGCCCCGTTCTGGGCGTGGGTCAGGCCCAGGTCGTCGTGGTGAAGGATGAGGACCCGCCTGCCGGAAAGCCCCAACCGCTCTAGAAGGCTCATACTACCCCCTTTTGCCTCAAGGTTACATTTCCGCCCCCCGAAGAGTCAAACTCATTGTAGACTTAGGACTGGTGATCCCCCGGCCCGAACACCCCCGCCCCGACCTGAAGCGCCCGGCGTGGCGGACCCTCAACGGCATCTGGGAGTTCGCCTTTGATCCAGAGAATATCGGGATGGAGGGAGGATGGTTCGCCTCTCCCCCCGCCTTCCCCTTGCGCATCCTGGTGCCCTTTTCCTGGGAAAGCCGGCTCAGCGGCCTGGGGCGCACGGACTATAGGGGTGTCGCCTGGTACCGGCGCACCTTTACCCTTCCCGAGGCCTGGAGGGGCAGGCGGCTTTGGCTTTGCTTTGGCGCGGTGGACTGGCACGCCACGGTCTGGCTGAACGGGGAAAAGGTGGGGGAACACGCGGGCGGCTACGGCGAGTTCCGCTTGGATGTCTCCCAACAGGCCAGCTTCTCCACGCCCAACCAGCTCACCGTCCGGGTAGCCGACTCCACCGACCCGGTGCTACCCACGGGCAAGCAGGTGGGCTGGTACACCCCCACGAGCGGCATCTGGCAGACCGTCTGGCTAGAGGCCACGGGACCAATGGCCATCCGGGGATTCCGCATCCTTCCCCTGGCGGGACGCGACCACCTTCCCACGGGAAGGGTGCGGTTCGCCATCAGGCTGGACTGGGGAAGGGAGGAAGGGAACGGGGAGGTCTGGGTGCAGGTGCGCTCCCCTGAAGGGCGGTTTCCCACCGCGGAGGCCAAGGCGGCGCCGGATCAGGAGGAGATGGAACTGGAGATCAGGGTCCCCGAGCCCATTCTCTGGAGCCCCGAGACCCCTTACCTCTACCCTGCGGAGATCCTGCTCCGCGCCGGAAAAGGGACAAAGGCCAGGGTTTACGACCGCGTCCGCACCTATTTCGGCATCCGCACCGTGGCCTTTGGGCAACCCACCGAGGAGCACCCCAGTTTCGTCCTGCTGAACGGCAAGCCCATCTACCTGCGCGGGGTTCTGGACCAGTCCTTCAACCCCGAAGGCCTCTACACCGCCCCCAGCGAGGCCTTTTTGCGAAGGGACTTGGAGCTGGCCAAGGAGGCCGGCTTCAACATGCTCCGCATCCACGTCAAGGCCGACGAGCCCCGCCGCCTTTACTGGGCCGACCGCCTGGGCCTTTTGGTCCAGCAGGACCTGCCCAACACCTGGCTCCTCACCCACCCCGAGGCCCCCTACACCCCCGAGAACGCCCAGCGCGCCCGCGAAGCCTTCGCGCAAACCCTGCGCGAGCTGATAGAGCGGGACTTCAACCACCCCAGCATCTTCTGCTGGACGATCTTCAATGAGGAGTGGGGCCTTGGCAGCCCGGAAAAGGCTCCGGAAGAGCACCGCATCGGCTGGGCCTTGGAGATGGTCCACCTCGCCCGGCAGCTGGACCCCACGCGGCTAGTCCACGACAACTCGGGCTGGTCCCACCTGGACACCGACCTGAACTCCTTCCACTGGTACGGGCGGGACATGGAAATCGTGGGGCAACTCTGCCGCGAGGCCAGCGCCGAGCACATCAAAGCCGGGGAGGGCTGGAACTACATCGCCGGCTACCGGCAACGGGGCGAGCCCTTCGTCAACAACGAGTTCGGCTACGTGAGCGCCGAGGACGGGGACGGGGACGTTTCCTGGGGAACCCTCTTCTACGTCAACGCCCTGCGGGGTTGCGAGAAGCTTTCGGGCTACACCTACACCCAGCTCACCGATGTGGAGTGGGAGCACAACGGCATCTACAACTATGACCGCTCCCCCAAGGCCTTCGGGTATGCCTTCTGGGCCCCGGGTATGACGCTAAGGGACGTCTTCGCTGAGGACTTCCTCGTCCTGGACGTGCCAGCCATTAAAACCGCCCAGCCCGGGGAAAGGGTAAGGGTGCCCGTCCTCTTCAGCCACATGAGCGGCCGCCATGAGGAGGGGCTGGTCCTCCGGTGGCAGATGCGGTGGCTGGACCGCTTCGGCAGCTGGCGCGAGGGGCCTGGGGAATCCAGAGCGTGCCCGCGCTTTCCCCCCTACCGGTTGGCACCCTTGGGGGAGATCCCCATCACCCTACCCCGGGAGCCCGCCCTGGCGACCCTGGTGGCCTGGCTGGAGGACAAAGAGGGGAAGCGGGTGCACACCAACTACACCCAGTGGTGGGTGCGGAACGCCAGAGGCCTGCCCCGGGTGGAGGTGGTGGCCGCCAGCACCCTGGCTCTGCGCTTCGCCCCAGGGGACTTTTGGGAAAGTTCCTTCAGCGAGGCCTCCGCACCCCCAGGCCTCGAGGGCAAGCACTACGGCCGGGGGCACGGGTTTGTGGAGTACCGGCTCCGGTTACCCGAGGGCGTTACCCTGGAAGGGGCAGAGTCCCTCACCTTCCTCTGCGAGATCGCCGCCAAAGCCGGGCGGGAAAAGGTGGACTGGCCGGAACACTTCCACCCCGAGGACTACCCCCAGACCGAGGGCAAGCTTTTCCCCACCACGGTGGAGGTCTCCCTGAACGGGGTGCGGGTAGCCACCTGGCATCTAGCCGATGACCCCGCAGACGCCCGGGGAGTCTTGTCCCACTGGCGCGGCCAGGAACGGGGCTCGTACGGTTACCTGATGCAGGCCCATGTTTCCCTGGACTCCCCGGAGGGCCTAGCCATCCGCAACCGGTTTGCCGAGCACGGCCACCTGGCCCTCCGGCTCACGGTGCCCTGGAACGCCGTCCACCGGGGCGGACTGGCCATCTACGGCGAGGATATGGGCTGTTACCCCGTGGCGCCCACCGTCTTGGTGCGTTATGGCGAGCCCCTTCCCCTGCCCCCAGGCTTCGCCTCTCCCACCCCCATCCACCTACGGAAGGCCCCGTAGCTCAGGCCAGGGCCAGCTCCACCAGGCGCCTTAGAAGCTCAGGGTAGGTGAGCCCCTTGGCCAGGAAGAGGCGGGGGAACATGCTGGTGGGGGTGAAGCCGGGGATGGTGTTCACCTCGTTCAGGTAAACCTCCCCCTCGGAGAGGAAGAAGTCCACCCGGGCCATCCCCCGCAGGCCCAAAAGCCTGTAGGCCTTCAGGGCGGTCTCCTGGATGGTCTCCTCCGTACCCGGGTCTAAGGGAGCGGGGACCAGAAGCTCCGCCCGGCCCGGGGTGTACTTGGTCTCGTAATCGTAAAAGGGAGCCTGGTAGCGCACCTCCCCCACGGGGCTGGCCTCGCCGAAGACATTCCCCAAGACCCCCACCTCCAGCTCCCTAACCCCGGGAAGGGCCTTCTCCACCACCGCCTTCCGGTCGTGGCGGAAGGCCTCCTCCAAGGCCCCTTCCAAGTCGGCGTAGCGCTCCACCCTGGAGATGCCGATGCTGGAGCCGGTGTTGGCGGGCTTCACGAAGAAGGGGGGCTCAAAGGGGACGAAGGGAGTCTCCCCCCGGTAGAAGGCCACCCAGGGCACCACGGGAATCCCCGCCTGGGCCAGGACCCGTTTGGAGAGGTCCTTGTCCATGCAGAGGGCGCTTCCCGCCACCCCCGCCCCCACGTAGGGCTTGCCCAGAAGCTCCAGAAACCCCTGCAGGGTACCGTCTTCGCCGAAGGGCCCGTGGATCAGGGGGAAGACCACCTGGTAGCGGTCCCAGTCCAGAGGAGGCGGGAAGGGGTGCTCCCCCTTTTCGGCCACCTTGGCCTTGAGGGCCGCATGGGCCTCTTCTCCCAGAAGCCAGGCCCCGTCCTTGGCGATGACTGCAAGCTCCGTGGGAAAGGGCATGTGCCCCAGGACCCCTTCTGCGGAGGCTAAGGAGACCTCGTGCTCGGGGCTTCGCCCCCCGGCGATGAGGAGAACCCGGACGGACATGCCTACAGCTTACCCGCCTCCCTCAGGTCCAGGCCGTTGAAGCGGTCCGCACAGAGGAGAAGCCCCTCCCTGACCCAGCACCAGATCGCCTCTTTGGCGGCCTCCAAGACCCGGGCCAGCAAGGGTTCCTCCTCGAGGGCAAAAGGGGAAAGCACGTAGGCCGCCCCCAGCTCCTTGGAGGGGGGCTTGCCGATGCCGATCCGCAGGCGGTGGAAGGCCGAGGTGCCCAGAGCCTCGGCGATGGAGGCCACCCCCCGGTTCCCAGCGGCGCTCCCCCCTGCCTTGAAGCGGAGGCGGCCCAGGGGCAGGTCCATCTCGTCGTGGACCACCAGGATCCTCTCCGGGGGGATCTTGTAGAAGCGGGCCAGGGGGGCTACTGCCCGCCCCGTGAGGTTGTAGTAGGTGAGGGGCTTCAGAAAGAAGCCCCCCTCCGCCTCCGCCAAAAGAGCCTCCCCCTTCTTGCGGAAGGCGAGGCCCAGGCGGTCCAGGACCATGAACCCCACGTTGTGCCGGGTCCTGGCGTAGGCCTCCCCCGGGTTTCCCTGGCCCACCACAAGGAACATGTCCTATCTCCAAGAAAAGGGGCGGCCTCAAAGATCCGGCCGCCACTCTTCCCCATTGGGACGGCGTTAGGCTTCCTCCTCCTTCTTGCCCTTCTTGATGACCTCGGGCTCGGCGGGCATCTCCATGGCCTCCGCCGCCAGCTTCTCCACGTCCTCCGGGGGCACCACGGCGGCGATGGTCTCCTCCGGGGAGATGGCCAGCCTCACCCCCTCGGGAAGCTTCAGGTCGGCGGCGTGGAGGCTGTCCCCGATGCCCAGGCCAGAGACGTCCACCTCAATGAACTCGGGGATGTTCCTGGGGGAGACCCGGACCAGGATGTCGCGGCGCACCTCCTGAAGCACCCCGCCCTCCCGCACGCCCACAGGCGTGCCCACGAAGCGCAGGGGAACGTACATCTCCACGGGTTCGTCGGAAAGGACGAAAAAGTCCACGTGCTCGGGGCGGCGGCGCCTCTTATCCAGGTTCACCTGGCGCACCAGGGTGGGAAGCTCCCCATCGGGAAGCTCCAAAACGATCACGTGGTGGATGGAGGCTTGGCGGAAGACCTTGTCAAACTCAGAAAGCTCCACGTAAACCTTGCGGTTCAGGCTCTTGTTGTACATCACCCCGGGAAGCTTCCCGGCCCGCCTTAGGGCCCCCGGCTTCTCCCCTTCGCGGTAAAACGCCTTCAAGCGATACTCCATGGCTCCTCCCTAAGCCCCCCATAGGGGCACGCAAAGAAGAGTGTACCACACCCCTAGATGAGGGCGCTCACGGACTGGTTGGTGTGCACGTGGCGGATGGCCTGGGCCAGAAGCTCGGCGGTGGAGAGGACGGTGTAGCCCCCGTCCCTAAGGGGGATGGTGTCGGTGAAGACCACTTCCCCTATGGCGGGATGGGCCAGGTTCCCCCGGGCCTCCCCCACCAGGACGGCGTGGGTGGCCATGACCACGATTCCGGGCAGGGCTCCCGCCGCCAGGAGGGCCTCCACCCCCCGCCTTATGGTGCCCCCGGTGGAGACGATGTCGTCTATGAGGAGGGGCCTCTTCCCCTCCACGTCCCCGATCACGTAGGTCACCGAGGTCTCCCGGGGGCCGTGGCGGCGCTTGGCCAGCATGGCCAGGGGGAGGCCCAGGCGCTCGGCGAGGCGTCTGGCCTCCTCGGCCCTGCCGGCATCGGGGGAGACCACCACGGCGTTTTCCGTGTACCCCTTCTCCTTCAGGTAACGGGCGAAAAGGCGCACCGCCGAGAGGTGGTCCACGGGGATGTCAAAAAACCCCTGGATCTGGGGGGCGTGGAGGTCAATGGCGATGACCCGGTGGACCCCCACCCGCTCCAAGAGACTGGCCACCAGCTTGGCGCTCACGGGCTCGCGCCCCTGGGTCTGCTTGTCCTGGCGGGCGTAGCCAAAGTAGGGGATCACGGCGTTGATGCGGGCGGCGGAGCTCCTCCTGGCGGCATCCGCCAGGAGGAGGAGCTCCATGAGGTGGTCGTTCACCGGGGGAGAGGTGGGCTGGACCAGGTAGACGTCGTCCCCCCGGACGCTCTCCAAAAGCCTTACCCGCACCTCCCCATCAGGGAAGCGGTCCACCAGGGCCTGGCCCAAGGGCACCCCCAGGGCCTCCGCCACCCGCCGGGCCAGGTCGGGGTGGGCATTCCCCGTAAAGAGCCGGATTTCCATGGCCTATCCCTCCTCAGTATAGGCGGCCAAGGCCCGGGCCAAGAGGCCAAGCCGCCTCGAGGCCGCCTTCAAGAAGGCCTGGAAGTCCCAGGCCGCTTCCTCCCCCGCCCCGTCGGTAACCATGCGCACCAGGGCCATGGGGTGGCGGAAGCGGAAGGCCACCATAAGCGCCGCCCCGCCCTCCATCTCCACGGCGTCCGCCCCATGGAGGGCGCGGAGCCTCGAGGCCTCCTCCCGGTCCGCCAGGAAGCGGTCCCCCGTGGCCACCACGCCCCGCCTAAAGGGGAAGCCCAGGGCCTTGGCGGCGGCCTCCGCCTGGGCGAGAAGCCTGGGGTCCGAGGGGAAGAAGCGCACCCCAAAGGCCGTCTCCCCGGGGGCGCGGCCAAAGGGGGTGAGGTCCACGTCCCACTGGACGGCCCTCTCGGCCAGGAGGAGGTCCAGGGCATTCAGGGCGGGGTTCAGGGCCCCCGCCACCCCCATGAAGAAGCTCTCCTCGGGGGCGTGGCGGGCCAGGACGTAGGCCACGGCCATGGCGGCGGCCACCTTGCCCACCCCCGTCTCCGCCACCAGGACCCCCTGCCCCAGGTGGAGGGGAAAGGGGGCCTCGAGGGCCACCCCAGCCCCCAGGGCCTCCCGCAGGGCCTGGGCCTCCTCGGGCTCGGCGGCGAAGAAGGCGGTCATAGGGGGATGGTGGGCTGGACCCTGAGACCCGCCTTCAGGACCTTTTCCGCCCAGGCCTTGGCCCCTTCCAGGTCGTGGTCCCGGTAGTTACCGCACTCCCGGAAGCTAGCCCCGGGGATGGGCCCTTGGTGCAGGAGGACATCCCTCAAGGCCCGCTCAAAGGCTAAGAGGACCTCCTCTTCCTCCAGGGGCCCCTCGGCCACCAGGTAGAAGCCCGTGCGGCAGCCCATGGGGGAGAGGTCAATGACCCCGGGGAGGTGGTCCCGTATATACCCCGCGAGAAGGTGCTCCAGGGTGTGCAAGGCCCCCGTGGGAAGGGCCTCCCGGTTGGGCTGGGCCAGTCTCAGGTCGTACTTCTCCACCACCCCGCTTTCCACCCTCTTCCTGCCCGCCAGGCGCACGTAGGGGACCTGCACCTTGGTGTGGTCTAGCCCAAAGCTCTCCACCTCGGCCATGCCCCCATGGTAACCGGTAGACTGGGGCCTATGGTGGTGGTCCTGGACTTCGGCTCCCAGTACACCAGACTGATTGCGAGAAGGCTCCGGGAACTCCGGGCCTTTTCCCTTATCCTCCCGGGCACGGCCCCCCTGGAAGAGGTCCTGAAGCACAGGCCCCAGGCCCTCATCCTCTCCGGGGGGCCCAAAAGCGTCTTTGAGGAGGACGCCCCCAGGCCCGACCCCCGCCTCTTCGCCCAGGGCCTCCCCATCCTGGGCATCTGCTACGGGATGCAGCTCCTGGCCCAGGCCTTCGGGGGGAAGGTGGAGCGCGCGGGGCGGGCGGAGTACGGCAAGGCCCTCCTCACCCGCTACTCCGGGCCCCTCTTCAAGGGCCTAAAGGGCGAGGTCCAGGTCTGGATGAGCCACAGCGACGCCGTCACCGAGCTTCCCCCTGGGTGGCGGGTGGCGGCCGAGACCGAGGAGAACCCGGTGGCCGCCATAGAGGCGGAAGGGGCCCTCCTTTTCGGGGTCCAGTTTCACCCCGAGGTGGCCCACACCCCCAAGGGCATGCAGGTCCTGGAGAACTTCCTGGAGGTGGCCGGGGTCAGGCGGGACTGGACCCCGGAGCATGTCCTGGAAAACCTTCTCAAAGAGGTGCGGGAGCGGGTGGGCAGTGAGCGGGTTCTTCTCGCCGTCTCCGGCGGGGTGGACTCCTCCACCCTGGCCCTCCTCCTGGCCCGGGCCGGGGTGGACCACCTGGCCGTCTTCGTGGACCACGGGCTTTTGCGCCTAGGAGAGCGGGAGGAGGTGGAAGGGGCCCTTAGGGCCCTTGGGGTCAACCTCCTGGTGGTGGAGGCCAAGGACCGCTTCCTAAAGGCCCTGAAGGGCGTGGAGGACCCCGAGGCCAAGCGCCAGATCATCGGGCGGGCCTTCGTGGAGGTCTTCAGCCAGGTGGCCCGGGAACGGGGGCCTTTCCGCTTCCTGGCCCAGGGCACCCTCTACCCCGACGTCATCGAGTCCGCCGGCGGGCACGGGGCGGCCAAGATCAAGAGCCACCACAACGTGGGGGGCCTGCCGGAGGACCTGGCCTTTGAGCTTCTGGAGCCCTTCCGGCTCCTCTTCAAGGACGAGGTGCGGGAGCTGGCCCTCCTCTTGGGGCTCCCCGACACCATCCGCCTCCGCCACCCCTTCCCCGGGCCCGGCCTGGCCGTGCGCATCCTGGGGGAGGTCACGGAGGAGGGGCTGGCCGTCCTCCGGAGGGCTGACGACATCTTCATCAACCTCCTCAAGGAGTGGGGGCTTTACGAGAAGGTGGCCCAGGCCCTGACCGTCCTCACGCCCTTGAGGAGCGTGGGCGTGGCGGGGGATGAGCGGCGCTACGGGCACGTCCTGGCCCTCAGGGCCGTGACCACCGAGGACTTCATGACCGCGGACTGGGCCAGGCTCCCCCTGGAGTTCCTGGACGAGGTGGCCAGGCGCATCACCCGGCGGGTGCCGGAGATCGGCCGGGTGGTCTACGACATCACCTCCAAGCCCCCCGCTACCATAGAATGGGAGTAATGGGCGAACCTGCTAGGGTCCTAAAGCGGCTTTCCCCGGAGGCCTACCTGGAGCTGGAGGCCTCCTCCCCGGTGAAGCACGAGCTTCTGGAGGGCGTCCCCTACGCCATGGCCGGGGCGAACCGGGCCCATAACCTCCTCGTGAGCAACCTCCACTACCTCCTCTATCCCCTGGCCCGCAGGAAGGGGTGCCGCCTCTACGTGGCGGACATGAAGCTGAAGGTGGGGGAAGCCACCTTCTACTACCCAGACCTCATGGCGGTCTGCGCCCCTCCCCCGGAAAACCCCTTCTACGAGGAAGCCCCCTGCCTGGTGGTGGAGGTCCTCTCCCCCCGCACGGAGGCCGTGGACCGGAGGGAAAAGCTCTGGCGCTATCTTTCCCTCCCTTCCCTAAAGGGCTACCTCCTGGTGAGCGCCGAAAGGCCCCTGGTGGAGCTCTACCGCAAGGAAGGGGAGGAGGTGCTCCACCAGGCCCTCGAGGCGGGGGAGCTTATCCTCCCCTGCCTGGAAGGAGCCCTTTCCGTGGAAGCCATCTACGCTGGGGTTGACCTAGAGCCCCAAGGGGGGTAGGCTGAAGGGGAAAGGAGGTGAACCTATGCCCACCTTTATCGTGCTGAGCACCCTGACGGACGACGGCGCCGAGACCCTGGTCAAGAACCCCGAGCGCATCAAGGAGGTGAACGGGGAGCTGGAGCGGGACTTCGGGGTCAAGGTGGTGGCCCAGTACGCCGTCCTGGGGCCCTACGACTTCGTCAACATCGTGGAGGCAGAGGACAGCCTGGCCGTGGCCCGGGCCATGCTTCACCTGGCCTCGAGGGGAAGCGTCAAGACCACCACCCTGGAGGCCATCCCCGTGGCCGACCTGATCGCCCGGCTCAAGTAGTGGAGGTCCTGGAAACCTCGGTCTACGCCGAAGACCTGGAGAAGGCCCGGGCCTTCTACGAGGGGGTTCTGGGCCTTCCCTGTTTTCAGTTCAAGCCTCCCCGGCACGCCTTCTTCCGCGCGGGGCGGGGGGTCTTGCTGGTCTTCAACCCTGCCCTCACGGAGAAGGAGGAAGCCCTCCCGCCGCATGGAGCCCGGGGAAGCGTCCACGTGGCCTTCCGGGTGGAAGAGGAGGAGCTTCCCCTCTGGGAAGCGCGCCTGAAGGCGGCGGGCTACCCCGTCTTTTGGGCCCAGTGGCCCGGGGGGAAAAGCCTCTACACCCAAGACCCCGCGGGCAACCTGGTGGAGCTGGCCCCCGGAAGGATATGGGGCCTCTAGGGGGGATACCCTAGCCCAAGCCCTCGCCCTCCTGGAAGAGGGGAAGGACCGGGAGGCGGAGGCTCTCCTCCTCACCCCCCAGGAAGGCCCCCTGGAGGCGGAGCGCCTGGCCCTTCTGGGCTTTGTGGAGGCCCGCAAGGCTTCCTTTCTCTCACCCAATGGCAACCCTACATGGCCTACCTCCCCTTCGCCCCGGGAGCCCACCTGGTGCGGCTTGGGCTCACGGGGGGCGATTTTGACCGGGGTATTTTCCTCCTGGCCCTCTTTCAGGGTCTTTTCTTGTTCGCCGCCGGGCTTCTCGCCATGGTCTACATGTACCGCATGGTCCGCAGATGGGGTATATTGGGGAGGTTCTAGGAGGCGTGATGTTCTGGCAACTTTGGAGTGAGCTCCTCTTGGAATGGAACCTGACCAAGCGCTACTGGTTTGACCAGGTAGCGGGGCTTTTGGCCACGGTTCTCTTCTTCTACTCCATGGTCCTTGGCCTGGAGAACCTGACCCCTGAGGGCCTGGCGAGCCTGGGCCTGGATGTGGGCCCCTTACTCCTCCTCTTCGCCGCCTTCAGCATGGTGGTGGGCACCTTTCAGTCCGTGGCGTACAACGTGCAGTCCGAGGCCGCCCAAGGCACCCTGGAGCACCTGGGCCTAGCCCGGGGAGGGCTCCTTTGGCAGCTCCTCCTTCGCTCCTTCGTGCGGGGTCTTGCAGGCATCACCACCGGCCTCCTTGTCCTTCTCCCTCTCGCTCTTCTCCTGGGGGTGCGGCTCGCCCCCGCTCCCTGGTGGCCCCTGGGCCTTTTGCTCCTTTACCTCGCCGCCTTGGGCTTTGCCCTCGCCATGGGGGCCCTGGCCCTCTACTTCAAGCGGGTGGACGGCTTCTTCACCATCGTCCAGTTCCTCTTCCTGCCCTACTTCTTCTCCCTGGTCCGGTTTGAGCCCTGGATGGCCCCCCTGCCCTTCGCCCCGGGGGCCTACCTCCTCCGGATGGGCTTTACCGGGGAGGGGCCGTCCTTGGCCCTGGTGGGCCTGGCCGCTTTCCAGGCCCTCCTGTTCCTGGTCCTGGGCTTTTTCGCCATGGCCTGGGTTTACGCTGGGGTGCGGCGAAGGGGCCTTTTGGGGAGGTACTGATGCGGCTTCTGGTGCAGAACGTCCACAAGCGCTTCGGGAAGCTGGAGGCCCTAAAGGGGGTGAGCCTGGAGCTGGCCCCGGGGGAGATCCTGGGCCTCCTGGGGCCCAACGGGGCGGGCAAGACCACTCTCATCAAGATCGTCCTGGGCCTCCTCCTCCCCGATGGGGGCGAGGTGGTCCTGGAGGAGGAGAAGGGGAGGCGGAGGCCCCAGGGCTACGAGTTCGGCGTCCTCCTGGAGGGAAGCCGCAACCTCTACGTGAACCACTCCCTCCTCACCAACGCCCTCTACTTCGGGGGCATCCGGGGGCTTTCCCCCAAGGAGGTGCGGCCCCGGTTTGAGGCCTGGCTGGCGCGCTTTGGCCTCCTGGACCGCCTCCACGCCCCCCTGGCCTCCCTCTCCCGGGGGATGCAGCAGAAGGCCGCCTTGGCCCTGGCCCTGGCCCTCAACCCCCGCTTCCTCCTCCTGGACGAGCCCACCCTGGGCCTGGACCTGGTGAGCCGCAAGGAGCTGGAGGCTATCCTCCTGGACCTGAAGGGGGAGGGGTGGGGGATCCTCCTCACCTCCCACGACCTGGAGAGCGTGGAGCGGGTGAGCGACCGGGTGGCCTTCCTCCACCGGGGGGAGGTGCTGCGGGAGGGCCCCACCCGGGCCCTGTTGCGGGAGTGGGCCGGGGAGGGGTACCGCCTCCGCCTCGCCGAGCCCAAGGCGGAGGCCTTGGCGGGGGCCCTGGGGCCAGGGTGGCTCCCCGAGGCCCCGGACCGCCTCTTCTTCCTGGGGCCGTGGGAGGCACTGCGGGCCTACCTTCCCCGCCTGGACGGGGAGGTGCTGGAGGTCTCCCGGGGGACGCCCAGCCTGGAAAGCCTCTTCCTCAGGCTCTTTGGGCCCGCTCCCCGGGGCTAGAATGGGAGGGTGAGCCTTCCCCTAAAGCGCGTGGACCTCTTCACCGACGGGGCCTGCCTGGGGAACCCGGGGCCCGGAGGGTGGGCGGCCCTCCTCCGCTACGGAAGCCAGGAAAAGCTCCTCTCCGGCGGGGAGCCCTGCACCACCAACAACCGCATGGAGCTGAGGGCGGCCCTCGAGGGCCTCCTGGCTCTAAAAGCACCCTGCCAGGTCCACCTCCACACCGATAGCCAGTACCTAAAGCGGGCCTTCGCCGAGGGCTGGGTGGAGAGGTGGCAGAGGAACGGCTGGCGCACCGCCGAGGGCAAGCCCGTGAAAAACCAGGACCTCTGGCAGGCCCTCCTGAAGGCCATGGAGGGCCACGAGGTGGCCTTCCACTTCGTGGAGGGCCACAGCGGCCACCCCGAAAACGAACGGGTGGACCGGGAGGCCCGCCGCCAGGCGAAGGCCCAGCCCAAGGTGCCCTGCCCGCCCAAGGAGGCCACGCTTTTTTAGCCCCAGGCGGAAAAGCGTTATACTTGGGGCATGGAGCCCCGTGGCCGGCCGGTGCTGGAAAGCGCCCTGAACCGGGAAAGCGCCCACTTCAAGGCCAACAAGGACGCCTGGGTGGCCCTGGTGCGGGAGTTCAAGGAGAGCCTGGAGAAGGTCCGCCAGGGGGGCGGGCCTAAGGCCGTGGAGCGCCAGCACAAAAAGGGCCGCCTCACCGCCCGGGAGCGGATAGAAAGGCTTCTGGACCCGGGGACGGAGTTTCACGAGCTCATGGCCTTCGCCGGGTGGGGGATGTACGAGGAGTGGGGCGGGGCCCCCGCAGGCGGGGTCATCACCGGCCTGGGCACCATCGCCGGAAAGCTCTGGATGATCATCGCCAACGATGCCACGGTGAAGGCCGGGGCCTTCTTCCCCATCACCGCCAAGAAGGTGATCCGGGCCCAGACCATCGCCCTGGAAAACCGCATCCCCACGGTCTACCTGGTGGACTCCGCCGGGGTCTTCCTCCCCCTCCAGGACGAGGTCTTCCCCGATCAGGACGACTTTGGCCGCATCTTCTACCTGAACGCCCGGATGTCGGCCCTGGGCATCCCCCAGATCTCGGCCATCATGGGCAACTGCGTGGCCGGGGGGGCCTACCTCCCGGTGATGACCGATGTCCTCATCATGACCGAGGGCTCGGGGCTTTACCTGGCGGGGCCCGCTTTGGTCAAGGCCGCCATCGGCCAGGAGGTCTCCTCCGAGGAGCTGGGCGGGGCCAGGATGCACCACGAGGTTTCGGGCACCGTGGACTTCTACGAGCCCACGGACGAGGCCGCCCTGGAGCGCATAAGGAAGCTGGCCGCCCTCTACCCGCCCTCGCGCCCCGCCCCTTGGGCCGAGGCCAGGAAGGAACCCAAGGAGCCCCTCTACCCTGCCGAGGACCTCTACGGCCTGGTCTCCCCCGATGGCTCCCGGCCCTACGACCTCAGGGAGGTCATCGCCCGGCTGGTGGACGGCTCCGAGTTCCTGGAGTACAAGGGGGGATACGGGGAGACCCTGGTCACCGGCTTCGCCCGCATCGGGGGGTACCCGGTGGGCATCGTGGGCAACCAGCGCCTCATCCTTAAGAAGCGGGGCCGGATTGAGGTGGGCGGGGTCATCTACACCGAGGCGGCCGACAAGGCGGCCCGGTTCATCCTGGAGGTGAACCAGATGAACATCCCCCTCCTCTTCCTCCAGGACGTGACCGGCTTCATGGTGGGCAAGGACTCGGAGCAGGCGGGGATCATCAGGCGGGGGGCCAAGCTGGTGAACGCCGTCAGCAACTCCGTGGTCCCCAAGATCACCGTGATCCTGGGGGGGTCTTTTGGGGCCGGCAACTACGCCCTGGCGGGGAAGGCCTACGCCCCCCGGTTCATCTACGCCTGGCCCAGCGCCAAGTACGCCGTCATGGGCGGGGCCCAGGCGGCCAAGACTCTTCTGGAGCTGGAGGTGGAAAAGCTGAGGCGCCAGGGCCTAGAGCCCTCAGACGAGGAGCTCAAGGCGCTTTACGAGCGCATCAAGGGCCGCTACGAGGAGACCCTGGACCCCCGGTACGCGGCGGCCAGGCTCTGGGTGGACGGCATCATCTTCCCCCACGAAACCAGGAAGTGGATCGTAAAGAGCCTCGAGGCCTGCGCCCTGAACCCGGAGCGGGAACCTTTTCGGGTGGGGGTCTTCCAAGTCTAAACCCCATCCTGGCGCCCCCAGGAGAGAGGAGGACGGCATGGCAACGGTCAAGTGGGTGGAGTGCCCCCGGGACGCCTGGCAGGGGTTTTCCCGCTTCATCCCCACCGAGGAGAAGGTGGCCTTCCTAAAGAATCTTCTGGAGGCGGGCTTCCGCCACCTGGACCTGACCAGCTTCGTCTCACCCCGGTGGGTGCCCCAGATGGCGGACGCCGAGGAGGTGCTAAAATCCCTCCCGCCCCCCGAGGGGCGCACCTACCTGGCCATCGTGGCCAACGAGCGGGGCCTGGAGCGGGCCCTAAAGGCCCCCAACCTGACCCACGTGGGCTACCCCTTTTCCCTATCGGAGACCTTCCAGCGCAAAAACACCAACCGCTCCCTGGAGGAGTCCTGGCCCCTGGTAAAGGCCATGGTGGAGGGGACCCGGGGAAGGCTCGGCCTGGTGGTCTACCTCTCCATGGCCTTCGGCAACCCCTACAACGACCCCTGGAGCGTGGAGGAGGTCCTGGAAGCCGTGGCCCGCCTGCGGGAGCTGGGGGTGGAGGAGATCGCCCTGGCCGACACCTACGGGGTGGCCGAGGCCGCAACCATTAAGGAGGTGCTGCAGGCGGCGGTAGCCCGCTTCGGCCCCGAGGGCCTGGGGGCCCACCTCCACGCCAGGCCCCAGGGGGTCCTGGAGAAGGTGGAGGCGGTCTTGGAGGCCGGGATCACCTGGCTGGAGGGGGCCCTGGCCGGGGTGGGGGGGTGCCCCTTCGCCGGGGACGAGCTCGTGGGCAACCTCCCCACGGAGGTGGTCCTGCCCTACCTGGAGAGGCGGGGCCTCCGGACCGGCGTGGACCTGGCCCGGCTCCCCCTTCTGGCCGAGGAGGCGGCCAGGCTCAAGGCCCTTTACGCCTAGGCGGCTTTTTTAAGGTAGATGTGGGGGTCCGTGGGGTTGGCGATGGCGTTGACCCGAGCGATGAGCTCCTCGGGGGGGAGGCTTAAGAGGGTACTCATCTCCCCCGGGGAGACCACGGCCTCGTAAAAGCGCTTGGCCCCCCGCTCCAGGAGGAGGGCCATGAGCTCCGCCAAAGCCTCCTCCCCCCCGGGGAAGGCGGGACCGAAGGCGTCGGGGACCAAAAGGTCCTTCTTGCCCCCGTGAATGAGGAGGGCGTAGCGGGCCTTATCCCTTCGGTCCTGCCAGTCGGTGATGAGGTAGACCTTGGCCTCGGGGAAGCGAACCCCCTTCAAGGCCTCCTTTAGGGCCTGTAGGGTCACCCTGGGCGCGCTGCGCAGGCCTAGGCGTTCCATGCCCCTATCCTACAGGAGTTTGCTGGCGTAGATGACCTGGCCGGCGTGGTGCTGGGCGTGCTCCACCAGGTGGTGGAGGACATGGGCCCGGGGAGCCTCCACCCCCTGGTTTCCCACCCGCACCAAAGCCGAAAGGTCCGCCTCCTTCACCCCTTGGAAGGCTTGAAGAAGGGCGTCCCAGGCCTCGCCAAACCGGGCCACCACCGCCTCCTTGGGCTCCTTCTCCCCCTGTAGCTCCCACTCCCGGCCCCTTTTGGCCCACTCCGGCAGAGGAAGGCCAAG
>Ga0308405_1000173_pt1 | contig 44431 bp, 41 predicted proteins | sample HotsprSampleMS13_FD_203473 | JGI IMG/M metagenome (GOLD analysis project Ga0308405, IMG submission 203473) | Hot spring phototrophic mat microbial communities from Mushroom Spring, Yellowstone National Park, Wyoming, United States - 20060912_MS13 ...
CTGAACTGGTATCGAATTCCATCTGGCTTGTCTCAGTGACGACTTGGACGGATGGCATGCGACGCGAAATCCATCGGGACAAAAAGTGTTACCCCATCGTTTCCAGACGCTTCGGCAAGTCCTGTTCGGTCAGAAAGACGAGCGTCAGTGTAGCACCAAGTCCCACCAGCGCAAAGAGTGACCATGCCTCAACTCCCAAGCGCAGCACACTTGGGACGACCTGGAAACTCGACCACGTACACACCCCGAAGGCCACAAGCCACATCCGCGCCAGAGAATGGTTTTTCTGGCAGCGAAGCAGGATGGCAACCACCAGGGCCAATGTTGCAAAGTGCGCCACCCAACTGAGCTGACTGCCAAGGACGCCCCACGCGCCGGCCACGGCTGCCACCCGGTACACCGACGGCCCTACTCCCCGGCAATAGACCTGCCCAAGAAGGAAAAGCCCGCCGCTGCCAAGCAAGGCCACCGGCCAGTAGGGAAGCTGTTCCCCAACACCAGCCCACCGGATAACCCGCAAAAGCGCACCGTAGAGCGACTGGTTGCTGGCGACGGCAAAATCAAAATGCCACCCCTGAAGGATGATTTCCCGATACCAGTTGTGCAGGATGGCCCACCTGTGGGGGCCCAGCCCCCAACAGGACAGCGCATTGCCCAGCCCCATCCACACGGCCCACCACGCCAGCAAACGCCACGCGCGCCGCCCGACGAAGTATGGAATCAGCAATACCGGCGAAATTTTGACGCTGACGGCTGCCGCCAGCGCCAGTCCGCCGGCTGCGGCGCGCTGCCGTTGGGCATCTGCCAGCAAGGCAAAGGTCACGAGCGCGGCGATCCAGAGATTGACCTGCCCCAGCAGGAAGTTGCCAAGCAGAACGGGTCCCAGCACCAGCCACCACCCGGCATGCGGCAGGTTCTGGTCGGGCGTCGCCGGCAGAACCGGCTGTACCAGTCGCCACAGCCAGCCAACGGCCAGGATGTTACCCACAGCCCACAGGAATGCCGCCACCGGCAAGGAAAGCCACGCCAGTGGTGTCAGAAGCTGGGCAAACAAAGGCGGATAGAGATAGGGCGTGGCGGCGCGGATGGGAATCTCGTAGGGATTCCCCGTCAGCCACACCTGCCGCGCGGCGGCATAAAACACGGTGAAATCGTTGCCGTAACGCTCCGGGGTTGTTCCGCTGCGCGCGGCGCTGAGCCAGCACAGCACGCCGATGCCGAAGCCCCATCCCACACGGGGAAGCCACCATGATGACTTTACGTTCGAGGCGATGGGCAAGGCTATGGCGTTGGCGGACGGCCAGGCTGACGTTGACCAGGGCGCTCCGGCGCACGGGGCTGGAATGTTCCCGGATCGGCGCGTAACTCATTGAGGATACGCACCTGGTCGGGCGTCAGAACCATTCGGATGCGATACTGCATCCGCGCCCGAAGCTGTATCAGGTTAGCTTCAGCAGCAGCCAGGTCTCGCGCACATTGCTCAACTAACGACTCGCTGGTTTCCACACTGTAAATGGCTTCTGTAAGCGCCTGGCGACGCCGAAACACCTCACGCCGCGCTGCATTCAGGGCTGGCATCTCCTGGCGGCGAACCTCATGCATCTGCCGACGCTGTTCTGGCGTCAGCCCTAACACCCGTACTAGAAGGCGTGATTCGTAGAAAGCTGCCGGCAGTTCTGCCCCCTGGCGCACAATAGCTGCATCAGCATCCGGCTCAGGCATGGGACGTGACGGTTGCTGGGCAACCAGCGTTCCACCTATGACGCCCAACCATAAGTTGCCTAAAAGCAATTGGCAAAACATTTTGGTTGGCAGCAAGTGTGGCATCGTTGCTCCTGCGCGGTTTCGTTTGGTGTAGGCTTGAAACACCTATCACCTATGAAGACTCAAGCAGCGGAAAAGTCGGAAAAATTCTCGCCGTGACCTTGGCAGAAGCGGCATGATGTGTGACAGCCATCGTTGACAGTTGAGTCAAGCACGCCCCACACTCAACCAAACTGCCTCCCACACGTAACTGCTTTCCACAAAGGCTGGTCCTATGCAGATACCTCGTAAGTTACTCGGCTTTGCACTCCAGTCGGTGTTTTTTGGCTTGGTTGGATTTGCACTGGTCGTGAGCGGCTGGATGGTTTTGGCCCGGACGGCGCGCCCAGCTCCCCCAGACCTCTCGCACCTTACAATTGTGTCCCACCGGGGGGAGCCACTCAATGGCGTCGCTGCCGATCTCTCAACGGCCTTTCGCAGGATTAGCAAGCTTGTCAAACCGTCGGTGGTCAGCATCCGCGTCGTTGAGACAGTTTCAACTGAGTCGCTAGGATTAGGGCGGAATCATCCACCTATCCCGGGCATGGAAGACGGTCTCAAACAGCGTGGCTCTGGCTCTGGGTTCATCATTAGCCCTGACGGTTACATCGTCACAAACGAACATGTTGTCGGTAAAGCCGAGAAAATCCGAGTGACGTTTGACGATGGCCGGCAAGCCCTAGCTAAGCTGGTCGGCGTGGATGCAGCCACTGACCTAGCCGTGATCAAGGTTGACATGACAGGTCTAACCCCGGTGACGCTTGGCGATCCATCGGAAATGGAGCCGGGGGATTGGGTCATGGCGATCGGCGCACCGTTTGGTCTTGAACAAACCATAACGGTCGGCGTCATTAGTGCCACAGGGCGCAACCTGCCCAGCTCCCGCAGCAATCGGTTTGCACAGTACAACAACTATCTGCAAACCGATGCTTCAATCAATCCAGGCAATTCGGGCGGCCCGCTGGTCAATCTGCGTGGGGAAGTCATTGGCGTCAACACCATGATCCTTTCCGAGTCAGGCGGCAGTGAGGGCATTGGGTTTGCCATTCCTTCCGATCTTGTCGAGCGTATCTGCCGCAAGCTCATTCTGGAAGGACGGGTACGCCGGGGCTGGCTTGGCGTGAGCCTGCCGGTTCAGCCACTGACCGAGGCCCAGGCCAAGTCCCTGGGGTTACCCCACACCGAAGGAGCGCTGGTCCAAGATACGGTCGGCCCGGAAAGTCCGGCGGCGCGCGCCGGTTTGCGGAGCGGAGATTTCATCGTGCGCTTCGACGGCATGCCCATCCGCAATGAGCGCGAACTGACGACCAAGGTCGCTGAAACCGAAGTCGGAAAAACGGTAACGGTCGAGTTCATCCGGGATGGACGGCTTCAGCAAGTGCAGGTGACGGTTGGTGAACGTCCAGCAGCCGAAGCCGCTATGCAGCGACCTACACCTAAAACGGATACTTCCCAGGGGACAAACATCTTGGGTTTGAAGGTGGTGCCACTTCCGGCCGATCTGGCTGCAAAGCTACGTCGTCCCGAAGGTCTCCTTGTCGAAGCCGTGCGTCCTACCAGCCCGGCCGATGAAGCCGGTCTGGTCAAGGGAATGGTTCTGCACAGCTTGAACCGGCATCCGATCCGGTCACCCGAAGACCTGGACCAGCTTACGCAAAACCTGCGCCTTGGTGAAACCGTAGTGCTTGAAGTCGAGGTGCAGCTCAACGGCCGGTGGGAGTTTCGCTTCATCTCGGTCAACATCGAGTAGCTGAGGCGTTCTGCCAAGCCGGTCAGATGCGCCAAAGAAGTAAGGGGTGGGAAATTCCCACCCCTTTGACGTTCCTGGCTTTTTGCGCGCCCGTCGGCAGCTAGAAGCTGTACTTGAAAGCAAACTGAATGAGCCGCGGCCCGGTTGAGGTCGAGAGAATGCGTCCGAAGTTCGGGTTCAACGGCGGACCACCCGGCACAAGCGGTGCCCCAGTGCTGACCGGATTGGCAAAGTTTGTCTGGTTGAAGGCATTGAAGAATTCTGTGCGGAATTCAACCCGCTGCCGTTCGCCAATCGGGAAGAACTTGATGATGGAAATGTCGTTGTTGGCCTGGGCTGGTCCGCGCAGAATGTTACGACCGGTGTTGCCGAAGTTGCCAGTACCTGTGGCCACAACAAACGCAGCCGTGTTGAAGTAGTTATCTAGCCGTCGGCGTACATCTCCGCTGCGTGCGGCACTGCCCCGGAAGCCAGGGACAAAATCCGCCCGCGAAGCGTCAAACAGACCGCGCCCGGAAATCACATTGAAGGGCAGTCCCGACTGGACGATGGACACCACAGCAATCTGCCAGTCGTTGACCAGGTATTTCAGCGCCCCGTCGCCCTGATAGAACTTCGGCAGGTCATAGACGAAGCTGGCCACGACGCGGTGCCGCCGGTCAAAGTCTGCCGTCCCGCGCGTTCCGGCAAAGGTGGCCTGGTCGCCCACGTCGGCCGACACGTCGCTCGTCCCGGCGGAAGTGATCTGCCCGGAGTAGTTGTCAATCGTGTGTGACCACGTGTAGGCAAACAACCCCTGAAGCCCCTTGGCCAGCCGCCGCGTCACGCTGATTTGCAACGAGTTGTAGCTGGAGTTGGCGGTTGTTTCCTGGGCGTGGACGCCAAAACCGATGGTTGGAATCGTCGAAAACAGCGGGCTGAGGGTGAACGTCCCGACCGCATTCGGCGAAGTTGTCTGGTTGAGGTTGCGGAAGCGCGTCAGCTTGCGGCCGACCGAGCCGACGTAGGCTATTTCAAGCTGGGTGTCCTTGATGAACTCCCACTGCACGCCAAGGGAATACTGCTGGACGTAAGGCGTGCGCAGGTTGCGGTTGAGGTAAATGCCCTGCACCGGAATGACAATGTTCGGCTGGTTGGTCGGCCCTACCGGCAGCGAGGGGTTGAACAGGTCATTCGGCACGATGAAGGGGAAGCCGACCGGGTACTGCTGTGGAATCGGTATGAAAGGATTGGCGAAGGGCCGCGAAAACTGCGCCAACGCCAGCGTGTAGTAGGGATAGGTCAATCCTTGGTTGTTGACGACACGCGAGTTCGGACGGTCGTAGTAGATGCCGTAGCCGCCCCGGATAACGAAACGGTTGGTTTCAAGCGGTCGGAAGGCAAACCCGACCCGGGGTGCGACATTGTTGCGATCAGGCGGCACCAGTCCCCGCTCGATTTTGGGCACGTTGGGGATGCCGGGGTTGGCATTGCTGGCCTGCAGAAAGCCGTTGCCGGGTGCGTTGGCACGGAAGCGCGCCGGGTCGAAGGTCACAAAGCGGCCTTCGGTGTCAAAAAAGGGTCCAAAGTACTCGTATCGGACGCCAAGGTTGAGGGTCAGACGCGGATGGATTTTCCAGTCGTCCTGGAAAAACAGTGCGAAGTCGTGTGCCCGTACCTGCCGTTTGGCGGCTCCAGGGCCGATGATCGAAAACACCGGATTGAAGCCCGGAAAAGCATCCGCCACAAGAAATTCCGTGAAGGCATCTCGCCGTCCCGGCGCAAAGAGCGGCGCCAGGGAAGGTAGGTTGACCAGGGCACCGGTAAAGGTGATCGAGCCACGGGCAAAGATATCAAAATCCACCCGGACACGGTTGTAACGGTACTCGCCGCCGAACTTCAGGGCGTGGTTGCCGGTCGTGTACGTCACTGTGTCGCCGACTGTTGTTGTGTCGGCTTGGTTGTCACTGGCCGAAAAACCGGAGGGGCCGACGGTGAACAAGTTGGTCAACCCGATGGCGGGCATGCCGGGAAAGCGGGCGCGATTGGGCGAGCTGATGCCAAACTGACTCGCCGTGAAAGGTTCAGTCGGCGTCGCTTTTGCCGGAATGATATTGAAGCCAAAGCGCGCTTCGTTGATAAAGCCACTGGCAAACACGTGAGTGTCGGTGACGGAAAGGAAGCGGTTGTTGGCATCTGTTCGCACCGGATAGCCCGGCGTCTGCAGGACATTGCCTAGCCCAAACTGGCTGAACAGCCCCTGGTCAGTCCGGTTGTTGGCAAAGAAGAACTTGACAGCCAGCCGGTTGGCGTTGCCGAGCTGGGCATCCACGTTCGCATTGAACTGTTCTTCCCGGAATTTCGAGAGCGCCGGCAGGATGCGCGCAATCTGCCCGTTGCCCGACGGAATGAGGAACGAGCCATCGGGATAGCGCGCCTGAAGCAGACGGCGGGCCACCGGGTTGACAAAACCAAGCTGTCCAAACGCGGCCAGTCCGGGGGCACGGGCGCGGGACAAGGCCGCCAGTGCTGCGTCCGAACGGTCATCGGTCAGGTCGGGCGGGGTGCCAACCACTGACAGGCTGTTGGTCAGCGACGTACCGTTGGTTTCACGGGTGCCCTGGTAGGAGCCGAAAAACCAAAGCCGGTCCTTGATGATGGGACCGCCGAGCGTACCACCGTACTGATACCGTTCGTTGGTGGGACGATCAATGCCTTGGCGCTTAAGGAAGAAGTTGTTGGCGTTGAGTGAGGTGTCGCGCAGGAAAAAGTAGGCATTGCCGTGAAACTCGTTCGTGCCCGACTTCGTCACGGCGGTGACGATACCACCCGCATTGCGTCCGGCCGAGGCATCGTACTGGCTGGTCAGCACAATGAACTCCTGGAGCGAGTCCGTGGCAGGAACAGCCAGATTGGGCGTCGAACCGGTTCCAATCGAGTTGGCGTCAATCCCGTTGATGAGCACCGAGTTGCTCGTCGTGCGCTGGCCATTGACGTTGATGGCTGTGTCGCCGCGTCCGACTTCTGACGTGTTGGTGATGTTGGCCAGAGTGCCGGCGCTGAGCGTCAGAAGCTGCTGGAAGTTGCGGGTTGGAAGCGGCAACTGGCGCAGGCTGCGCTCCTCGATGACGCGCCCATGGCTGGATGAGTCCGTCCGCACCAGCGGCCCTTCGGCCGTGACGACCACGACTTCGCCGCTGACATCGCCGACCTGCAAGGTGAGATCAACTGTGGTGTTTTCGGTAATCCGCACCGGAACATCGTCCAGAACGGTTTTGCGAAAGTTGGGTGCCGTGACCTCGACCCGGTAGGTGCCCGGTGGAAGCAGCGGCACGGTATAAGTGCCGGCGTCGCCCGTCGTTACCGTCCGGGTTGTGCCCGTGCCTTTCTGAATGACGGTGACGGTCGCACCGGAAACAACGGCACCCGATGGGTCGGTCACGGTGCCGCTCAACTGTCCGGTCGAGACCTGCCCAAAGACGGGCGCCCCGGCCAGACAGCCAATGAAAAGCGCCAGACAGAGGCGCAAAAGTCGGTTGCACATGGGGGTGAACTCCTTACTCCTGAGTGAACTGGTAGGGATTTTTTCCAGGATGATTTATCCGTTGGGTGAACCAAGCAGCCGCTCGCGCAGCTCACGCTTGAGCAGCTTGCCGGCAGCGCTGATGGGCAGGGCGTCGAAAAACCGTACCGCCTTGGGCACCTTGTAGCCCGCAAGGCGATCGCGCAAAAAGGCGATGAGTTCCGGCTCGGTGGCGGTCATATCTGGCTTCAGCACGACGCAGGCGACTCCGACTTCGCCCCACTTTGGGTCAGGCACCCCGACGACGGCGCACATAGCCACTGCCGGATGGGCATACAGTGCCTGTTCGATTTCGGCTGGATAGACGTTTTCACCGCCGGAAATGAACATGTCCTTTTTGCGGTCTACAATGAAGAAGTACCCTTCGGCGTCCTGACGTGCTATGTCACCGGTGTGAAACCACCCTTCAGCGTCGCGGCTAGCTGCTGTAGCTTCCGGGTTGCCGAAATAGCCGGACGAGCCGGACGGCCCCCGCAGCACCAACTCGCCTGGGGTATCCGGCGGTAGCTTTTGACCCTGCTCGTCCACCACGGCGGCTTCAACAAAGAAGTTGGGCCGTCCGATCGAGCCAGCCTTGCGTTCGGCATCTTCCGGCGCCAGGGCAAAGACGCCGGGGCCGAACTCGGTCATCCCAAAACCCTGCTTGAAACAAATACCCTTGGCCGTCCGGTAGGCTTCGATAACGGGCAACGGCAGCGGCGCGCCCCCGCTGGTGCAGAAGCGCAGCGAAGACATGTCGGCCGTGTCCCAGTTGGGCGCTGCCTGCATCATCTGGTACATCGTCGGGACGCCGGCAAAGACCGTCACCCGCTCGCGGGCAATGAGGTCGAGTGTCTGTGCTGCATCAAACTGCCGCACCAGGATGGTTGTCCCGCCCAAAATAGCCAGCGGGACGGTGTAGACAAACAACCCGCCGGTGTGAAACAGCGGAAAGACATTCAGGTAGCGGTCGCCATGACGCAGGTCATGGATGACCGTGTTGAGGGTATTCCAGGCGATCTGCCGGTGCGAAATGGCTGCGGCCTTGGGGGTTCCGGTCGTTCCGCCGGTGAAGATGAGTGCTGCGATGTCTTCCGGCTGCACTGGGGTTGGGACGAAATCCGGCGCTGGCGTTGCCAGCCAGTCGGCAAAGGACAGGCTATCGGCTACTGGTTGGGGATCAAGATGAACAAGTTGTATTCCGGTCAGTTCCCCGGTTTCCTGCATGGTGCTGACCATTGGAGCGAAATCCGCGCCAAAGGCCAGCACACGTGGGCGAAGTTGCTGAAGGAGGGTTAGTTGTTCCCGCCAGTGAAGCCGCCAGTTGAAAGGCACGTGCAGCGCGCCGAGTTTTGTGCATGCGAAGAAAAAGTCAAGATGCTCGATGCCGTCGCGGGCAAGAATGGCCACGCGGTCGCCGGCCGCAACGCCCAACCTGCGTAGGGCAGCGGCTACGCGCGTGGCCCGCTCATTGGCTGCGGCAAAATTCAGGCGAAGCGGCTCCGGCTTTGAAGCATCCACAAAGGCCAGTGCTTCCGGCGAATACACAGCGCGTCGCCCAAGGTAATCACCCAGCCCAATCATGCTTGCTGCCACCTCCAGACAGAAACTGCCAGCGCAATGCCGCCGCCGCTGGCGCAGAAGACGACGAGTTGCCCCGGACGTACACCGCGCCGTGTCACGACCAGGTCATCGAGCGCCATGGGCAGACAGGCCGATCCGGTATAGCCCCACTTGTCCATAACCCAGTGGGTTTTTTCGAGGGGTTGTCCGAGTTGCTGCATCACCATTTCGATGGTGCGCAGGTTGATTTGCGTAAACAGGAACCAATCCACGTCATCGAGGACGTGGCCGGCTTTGGCAAGCGCCGCACGGATAAGTCCGGGCCAGTATTCCGTATTGAATGTGCGTGGAAACTTGCGGACAAACTGCACCCTAGGTGGTCCATACGTGGCGAGTGTCTCCGGCGTACAGGGGCGGGAGGCGCCGCCGGTGTAAATGCCCATGGCGTCGTGGAACTCACCAAGGGCCTGAAGTTTGCCGGCGAGAAAGCCTGGGCGTTCAGCGGCGCCAAGGATGACAGCTCCGGCTCCGTCGGCAAACAACGTGGCCGTGTACTTATCGTTTGGGTCGAGAAAGCGGCTCATGCCATAGCCGCCGGCGACGAGAATGTAGCGGTAATCTGTATCACCGATAAGCGTCAGAGCCCCCTGGTTGAGCGCTGTGACCCAGCCGGCACAGGCGGCATTGAGGTCAAACGTGCCGGCGCGGGACGCTCCCAGCTTCGCCTGAACGACGGAAGCCGTTGCCGGCGAAAGGTAATCCGGCGTGTCCGTGGCGACGATGATGAGGTCCAGGTCGGTTGGATTCAGGTGCGCCCGTTCGAGCGCTTGGCGGGCTGCGGCCGTCACCATGTCGGAGGTGGTTTCACCGTCGCTCATGTATCGCCGTTCGTGAATGCCGACATTAGCCACCAGCCAGTCTCCAACCGGTTCGCCAAAACGCTCGTCGAAAACGGCGTTGGGTACGACATGGGCAGGGACGTAACAGCCAGTGGCAAGAATCTGTACGTGGCGCGGCATGGGCGCACTCCTTCCTGTCGCTGCCGTCAGGCCGATGCGCCTTCCAGGGAGTGACCGAAAAAGCTAGCCAGTGCAGCGGCGGTTTCCTGGGGCTTCTCGATGGGGAACAAGTGCCCGGCATCAGGGATGATGACGGTTTCCGCGTGGGGCAGTTTGGCTTTGAGAAGATCGACATTGCCGGGTGGCACGACCTGGTCAAGCGCCCCGGCCAGCAGCAAGGTCGGGCAGGTGATGGCTGCAATCCGGTCGGCTGCGTCATGAGTGGCACCAGCCGCAAGCTGGCTCTGAAATGCTTCGGGTGGCACCGGCGTTGTCAGTCGGTAGGCAATCAGGGCTTCCAGCATCGGCGGCTTAGCTTCGAGAAAGGCAGGTGCGACAGCCGTTTCCAGCCCCCGGCGGATGAGTTCCATCGGGTCGAGGTTCCGGTCAAGCATAAGGACGGCCATAGCCGCCGGTGTCGGCGGGATGGATTGCGGGCCGCCGAAGCTTGTGCCGGCGAGGACGAGCTTTTGCACCCGCTCTGGCGCAGCCAGCGTCAGTTCCTGCGCAATGAAGCCGCCCAGGGAATGGCCGACGACGATGACGCGCTCGAGCGCCAGGGCGTCCATGACGCCCAGCATGTCAGCAGCCATCTGGGCCGTGGTGTAGGGCCCGGCCGGTTTGTCGCTGCGGCCGGCGCCACGGTTGGCCGGCATAATGAGTCGATAACGGTTACGCAGGTAGGGCGCGACGGATTGTGCCCAGAACCATTCGTCATAGCCGAGTCCAGCAATGCACAGGACAGGCGGATACGAGCCGCCAGTGTCTTCGACATAGAGGTTGATCCCGTTGGTAGCCAGGTAGGGCATCGGCTAGTTCCTTTCTTGTGGTGCATCGGGTGATGTGTCTGTTTTGCCAAGCTGCGCCCGCAGCGTCACTTTGTCCACCTTGTGGGCGCCGGTTTTCGGCAAGGCCGACAGGCGGATGAAGCGTTTGGGGACTTTGTAGCCGGCCAGCCGGGCGCGGCAGAATGCCGTCAGTTCAGCATCGGAGCGTTCTTCGGTCAGAACGACAAAGGCTACGCCGACTTCACCCCAGGTCGGATCAGGGACGCCCAGCACAGCGGCTTCGGCTACTGCTGGACACTCGTGCAACACACTTTCGACCTCGGCCGGATAGACGTTTTCGCCGCCGGAAATGAACATTTCCTTGATCCGTCCGACGATGCGGAAGCATCCGTCGCGGTCGCAGGTTGCTAGGTCGCCTGTGTGCAGCCAGCCTTCAGCATCCAGTGCCGCAGCCGTGGCGGCGGCATTGTTCCAGTAGCCTGAAAAGAGGTGCGGCCCGCGCAGACACAACTCACCAACTTCGTCGGCGGCGCAGGGTGTGCCGTCTGACCGTGCCAAGCGGGCTTCAACCGACCAGAGGGGATACCCAACGGCACCGGGTTTGCGGCGGACTTCTTCATCTGGCAGCCAGAAGTTATTGGGGCCGGCTTCGGTCAAACCGTAGCCGGTTTTGAAGACGACACCTTTAGCCCAGAATGCTTCAAACACGGGCATCGGGCAGGGCGCGCCGCCGCTGATGACAAAGCGAAGCCGGCTGAAATCCGCTGTGGCCCAGCGCGGATGGCGCTGAAGCTCAATGAACATCGTGGGCACGCCAAAGAGGATCGTCACGCCGTGGCGCTCGATGGCGTCAAAGGTTTGCTCCGGCGCAAAGCCACTAGCGACGATACTCGTTCCGCCAATGGCAACGAGCGGCGCAGTGAGGACGTTCAGCCCGCCCGTGTGGAACAGCGGTGCGTCGAGCAGCGTCACGTCGTCGGGGCGTAGGCCCCAGGAAAGCACCGTATTGATGGCATTGGCAAAGATAGCGCGGTGGGAGAGAACGGCCCCTTTGGGCGTACCAGTAGAGCCGCCGGTGTAGCAGACCACCCAGGGGGATTCAGGTGTGATGGGCGGCGGCGGCGTTGGCGTCGTGGGATAGGTGGCGCGTTCACCAAAAGCGATAGCCGTGGGGTCGCTGTCGTCAATACTGACGCGCCGGAGCGCGTGCGCCTGGGCCAGTTCGGCGGCTGTTTCACAATGGGCGGCATCGGCAAGGATGGCGACCGGGGCTGCGTCAGCGATTAGCGTTGCCAGTTCGCGCCGGCTCAAGCGCCAGTTGAGGTTTTGCAGAATGCCGCCGAGTTGTCCCAGGGCAAACCAGACATCGAGGTAGGCGACGCTATTGCGCGCCAGGACGGCAACGCGGTCGCCGGGGCGGATGCCCAACCGGTTGTGCAGAAAGTGTGCCGTTTGATTGACGCGCTCAAACCACTGGCGATACGTCACTGGCGCATAGTCCTGCGCGGCATCCCGCAGCGCAATGCGGTCGGGCGAAAGTCGCGCGCGAATGGCTAGCCAGTTAAACGTCGGGGCAGGAATGGCAGTCATGACAAGGAACGACGGCTTTTGCGCTCTGTCTGGCGCTTGGACTGGTTTGTGGTCTGGCTTTTGGACTGGCGTTTGGATTGGCGCTTGGCGGACAACGGCGCCGGTGGTGGAGCTGGCACCCGACTTGCAGCTTCGGTATTTGGGAAACTCGGCCCGACTAGGGTAACGCCAAGGTCAAGCCATTCCCGAAGCCGCCGGTCAAACTCCTGGCGCATCTTGAGATAAGCTTCGAGACTAGCCGTGAGATAGTTCTGAAAGAAGTCTTGAAGGATTTCTCCCTGCAGGCGGATGAGTTGTAGCAAGAAGGACACCGGGAACAGATTTTGGCGCAGTTTTTCTTCTTCGAGAATGATATTGATGAGCACCAGCTTGGTGACATCTTCGCCGGTGCGTGAATCTACAACGCGAATGTCGTACCCCTGGCGAATGATGTCCACCACGTCCTGGGTGGTCAGATACCCCCCGGACGCCGTGTCATAGAGCCGGCGGTTACCGTAACGCTTGATGATACGTGTGTCGGGCATAGGCAGTGCTGCGTCATGAACCGTTTTACGCAATTGCTTGATGTGCGTCAATAGCTATCTTCGAAGTTGCTGTAATAAGGCAAGTTACTGTTTTTGTGCTAATGCGAAAAGATGCCGGCTGCCCGGCTCCGTCTGGTGTTTGCCGTTATCCCGGCAAAACCAGGCTTTGGGACTGTGGATGGCGCTACCGGTATGTCCGAATGGCTTGCTTTGGGATCGGGTGAAATTGCAACAATGGCTTTGGTATTGGAAAATCAGAATAAAATCGTTTTACTTGACGACATGCTTTGCCCGATGAATTGCTAAAGAAACAGGATTACAGGTTTGGGGTACATGAAAGTCCTGCTCGAAGCGAAATCCCACGGAACCATTGATAAAACCACACGCAAAACTGAACAATGCCGTATGTGGATTTCCGCTGAAATCAAACGGCGCATTCTCAAACCTGCCGGTGAGCCTTGAGCCAAAGATGGACAAATTCTTGCCCAACTCTTACCCAACCAAGTTGCCGGTGTGGAATGACTGTCGGCGCCCTAGCGTAGCCCCCATGGGCGGTACAGAATCACAATGATTTCACGCCCGCCAAAGGCCGTCTCGGCTACAGCCATTGCTGCGAATCGAAATCCTTCGCGCCCGGCTTCAGCAAGTTCCCTTTGCATGGTCGAGGTTCGGGAAGTGGCCAGCAGTTTGTATTCAAGCGGTGCGTCAGCAGTGGAGGAACGCTCCAAAATAACGACAACTTCCTTGCCGCCAAAGGCTGTCTCAAACACTGTCTTGCCGCAGACACGAAATCCGCGCCGTCCGGCCTGCTGAAGTTCCCTTTGCATGGTTGACGTTCGGTTGGTCGCCAATAGTTTGTACTCGAACTGGGTTTCCGTTGAGGCTGTGCGCGACATAACGACAACGCATTCATTGCCCCCAAAGACTGTCTCGCCACCCATGACGCCCTCGAAACGAAAACCTTCCTGAGCGGCTTCATTCATTTCTTGTTCCATTGTCGAAGTTTTCGAGGTAGCCAAGAGACGGTATTCGATAGTTGTGTCAGAAGCTGCTAAGCGTCCCAGACGCCTTGGCGTTTGTGACCAAGCTGGAGTAGCGGCGCTTAGACTGAAAAGTAGGAACAGCAGGCCAAATAACAACTTAGGGATCATGGGTACCTTCTCTCCAAGGGTTGCATGGATAGTGGGATTAGCCGGCTGTCTGGATAATGTACTACCCTTAGGGGGTCAAGCCAAAACCAACGGGGGCTAAATGGAAGGCATTCCGTGTTATTCTCGGCCTTGTCGAGGGATTGGCGCAAACAACAGCAGGCGATGGGTGGTTTTTAGCTGGTTGTTCCTGGAGTTCGGTTTTTGTCTCCGCGTTGGTCGTGGAATGCCTTGGTGGTGATTACAGGTTCATCTCAATGTTGAAAAACCGCCGGTAGACCCCAAAGAACGTCCCAAACTGGGGAGCGCCCGTGTTGGCAAATACATTGCGCGGGTTGAAGTGATTGGTCAGGTTGAAGATGTTGACCGTGACATTGACCGCTTCGGTGTCAATTTTCCGTCCAAACGCACCCCGGCGCACCCACTGCGGCAAGCGAATCCTTTTTGTCACCGCCAAGTCGACGGCCATAAAGCGTGGGTAGCGGGTTGTGTCGGCATTGCGGCGGCCGATGAAGTTCTGAGCTTCGTCCATGACGCTGTAGGGAAAGCCGTCCCGCCATTCAAAAATAGGTGCCAGCGTCAGATCGCCCGGCAGGGCAAAGACGCCGCGTGCAAAAAGCCGGTTGGGAGCGTCAATCGGCGCATTGCCAAACTGGTTTGGGCGCAGAACCGGATTCGGCGTGTCACCAAAGTACGAGATAAAGTCGTTGAGTTCGGCGCGGGCGCGGCTGCGTACGTAGGAGACGACCAACGTGTGGCGGGGCGTGAGCTTGACATCGGTCGTGGCTTCAAAAGCGCGGTAGGTAGCGCGGCCGGTATTGAACAGCCGGATGGCATCGGCTGATGGCTCAACATAAAAATCCCGGAACGTGCGGCTGTCGAGATAGGCCAGCTTGAGCAGCGCGCGTGGATGGAGTTTGCGCGCCAGTTCAACCCGAAACGAGCGATTGTAGGGCACATCGTAGCGACCGTCCGGGTGCGCCAGTTCGAGCGTCAATGGGCGGGCCGGGCCGAGTATTGTGCCGTCCGGTGCAAAACCGGTGATGACCGGACGCGGCATCTGGCGGAAGGCCAGCGCATTGAGCAGGATTTTGTCGTAAAACAGCCCGAATCCGGCGCGCAGAACGGTGTTTTGCTGCTTGCCGGGCGCGTAGGAAAGGGCAATGCGGGGCGCAACGTTGAGCTGATCTGCTGCCTGTTGCCATTCCAGCCGTAGCCCGTAGTCAAGTTGCAGGTTGGGACGGATAAGCCACTGGTCCTGGGCATAGCCTGCAACTTCTAGGTTGCTAGCTGCCAGGTTACCGGAGGTCACATACTCGATGCGCTCGGCCAGAGTACCGTTGGCGCGTCGAATTTCAACCGGACGGTTGTACACCCAGCCACGGTTGCGGGCAGCGCTGCCATCCACACCAAACTTGACTTGGTGCCAACCTCCAGCTGCGAAAGACGCTAGCGCTGTGGAAAACTGGAGTTGGTAGCGTTCTGTGGTGCGTTCGGTCTGGCTGAAAAAGTTCCCGGTGCGCCCAAAGGGCGTGATGGCGAAGGGCGCGTCCCCCTTGCCAGAGACGCCAACATCAATGCGTTTGTAGCTAAAGCGGGTTTCGCTGACCGACCCGGCCGCTGTGGCATAGCGGTGGATGCCGGCCAGGGTAACATCCCAGGTGCGGCGGTTAGCTGAAGCGGGTACTGGGTTGAAAAAGTCAAGGTCAACGTTGCGCAGCCACTGGTAGGCGAGATTGACTGTAGCCGTCAAGCTCTGGCGTGGCGACAGGATGACATCAAACTGGCTGAAGCTTCGCGCTGCATGCTTGCGAATTTCATTGTTGGGGCTGGCCAGACCCCGCACAATCGCCTTGTCTACGATCCCTTCAAGTGCCTGGGCCAAAAACACCCGGTCGCGAATGAGTGGCCCGGTGATGGTAGCGCGAGGTGAGACATTTGCCAGGCCGAAGATTTTGCCGTAGCGCGCGCGCACTGATGGGAAAAAGTCATAGAGGCTGTACTTCCACTGCTGGCTGCCGGGCTTAGTTTCCAGCCGTTTGACGCCGCTGGTGAACTTGCCGTATTCCGGCAGGTAGGGATTGGTGAAAATTTCCGCCCGTTGGAGAGCTTCCAGCGGGATTTCAACCTGAAACCGGCCGGTGGCCGGGTCATTGCTGAGGCTTCCATTGACGAGAATGGCCGCCTGGTCTTCGCGCGCGCCCTTGATGCTGGTGCGGCCATCGTTGGAACGGATGACGTTGGGCACTGGAGGAAAGGCTGTCAGGATGTCGCGTCCGCGGGCGGGCAGGATGCGAACCTCGGCCGGGGTCAGGCTGGTAGTAGCCAGGGTACCTTGGGCAAGGAGTGGCGTTTCATCATTGCCACGCACTTCAACGATGTCGTCAGTAGCGGGACTGAGTTCAACAGGCTGTTCAAGGAAAGCACCTGCTTCAACGGTGTAGTTTTCGTCCGTCAAGAGCGTATAACCGGCGGCTGTGATGGTAAGCCGGTAGTCTCCGCCAGGTGCCTCAGTAAATACGGCTTTGCCGTTGGCGTCGGTGGCCTTGGTCAACACCGGTGCGGTTGGCGGTCCACCCTTTGGCGTCAGCGTGATAGTCGCGCCGGTGATGGGCTTTTGCGTCGTGCTGTCAGTAACAACAAAGGCTACGACGCTTGTCTGCTGTGCCGTAACGCAGGTCGTTGCGCCAAGCAGCAGGGTCGCTCCGAACATCCACGTTCTGAGCCAGAGGATACCAACGAACCAACACTTGTTGACCACGGTCTAGACTTCCTCCTTGATTAGTTATCTCCTCCTCTGCTGACACAGCATCCAGCCGCTGTAAAACTTTGCCCTACCAGGGGAAGCTGTTGAATGTGCAGACGCGCACCTGATGTTTGGGGGTGGTTAGGTCGCGGGCTTGTGCATAAACGGTAGATGGAAAGTATGCTTTCTCAAAACTTTGCGGTTTATTTTTGTGCAAATGCGAAAAAAGGCTTGACACACTGCGTTACCCAAGTCTAGGCTGAAAGCAGCCTACAACCTGTATTTTTTAACAATAGGAGCGTGTTTTAGCCGTGACGCAACCGAAGCAGAAAGCCGCCGAGACAACCGACCGCCAACCTACTTTACTTGACCCCCTGGTGTTAGCCATGCAGTCCTCTGCCGAGGCTGTGCTCGACCTGGCAAAAGCTTCTCGGGCGTTGACCTTTGCCTCGCTGCGGGCTGGTTTGTCAGTGCAGGAAGAAGCCTTGAAATCTACCATGCTGGCACTGGCTGGGATGGAACGGGCAACAGTAGCGGTTGGTGAGGCAGTGTGCGAGACAGCAGCCGCCGGGATAGAAGCCAGCCGCGCCGCCTTTGAACAGTGGAATGCGCTGGTCAATGACGGACTCCAAAAGCAGATGGAGCTGATGACCTTTTCGGCCAAGCAGGCTGTCCAGTAAACTGACCTCGCAACTTGCTGTGAAGGGGTCGGTGCCTTTTGCGCCGGCCCCTTCTTGACCATTGAGCCCAAGTTGGCATTGACCATTGGCATCCATAGGTGCTAGGCCGTTGCCGTTTGTCAAGCGACCGGAATAGACCATCATGGCCAAAGCCCGAGCCGAATCAAAACCAAATCAAGGTGCTAAGTCCGATCAGTCTGCCAAGCCGTTCCCGCAGGTGTTGTATGAGACGGTGACGCGGGCTTCTTCCGCGCAGTGGGACAAACTGCTGCGGCATCCATGGTTTTTGCGTCCGGTTTCACTTTACCTGCAGGGCGTCCTGACGCTGGTCGAGCGTAGCCGCATGGTGGTTGGTTTTGGGTTACGGCTGATGAACGTGCCGACGCGGGAAGAAATCGCAGCGCTTGACCGCAAGCTCGACATTGTTCAGGAGCAACTCGACGAACTGATGGCGCACCTGGTCCGAGGCGAACCGATGGCTAAAGCAACCAAGCCGGCGGCGCGCAAAACCACAACGGCGCGCAAAACCACGGCCCAGCGGACGACCACAACCCGCCGGCGGACGGCACGTACAGTGTCCCCGAAACCTGCTCCAGAGACAGCATCGGAGCCCCCGGCAACCCCTGATGCTGCGGCAAATGCGTGACACCGTTGCCTTTGAGTGAACTTTTTGAGCAGTGGCAGTGGCAGCTTGACGGGTGGTGGCTGCGCCAAAGCGAGCGCCAGCCGTGGATCAGGCTTTTGAGCCAGCATCTGAACCAGTGGCTTGATTGGCTTGCCTGGACTGGTGCAGCCCAGCCCTGGCATCCCTTTGCCGTCGCCCAGGAAGCACGCCATCTAATGCATGTGGTGGCTGCGCGAGCTGTAGCGCCGCCAGTAGCCACAACGCCGTGCATGGTGACGCCACTTGTTGGGCAGAGTCAGTTACGCTATTACCCGCCAACCCAGAGCAGCGGTTCTGCTGCTACACCACCGGTGCTCATTATCAACTCGCTTATCAACCGGTACTACATTTTTGATCTCTATGCCGGGCGAAGTTTTGTGGCCTTCCTAGCCGGCCGGGGACACCATGTGTTTGTCCTTGACTGGGGAACACCCGGCAAGGATGAGTCCCGGTGGCGTTTGGAGGATGTGTTGGAAAATGTCATTGGGTGCGCCGTCGAGACTGTCCTATCCCATGCAGGCACTGCACATGTGCATCTGCTGGGATATTCAATGGGAGGGGTCCTAGCCACAACCTATGCTGCCCTTCATCCACCATCTGTCAGGAGTCTCATCCTGTTGGGGACACCGGCAGATTTTGCCCGCGACACGCCTTTGCGGACATGGCTAGCCGACCCGGCTTTTGACCCGCAGCGCTTGGCGGCCATCTTTGGCAACCTGCCGGGCTGGCTTGTAAGTGCTTCATTTCGTAGTATCAAACCCGTAAGCTACGCTACGAAGCCCTGGCTGATATGGTTGGACGCCGCCGAGCGAGATACTCATCTGGCAATGGAAGTCTGGTTGGCAGATGCTGTGCCCTTGCCAGGGCAGTTTTATGCTGATTTTGTTACAGCCTACTACCGCGCCAACGCCTTATGGGAAGGTAGGCTAACCATACGCGGGCAGCGCGCGGCCCTGTCGCAACTAAATTGTCCAGTGCTCAACATCTTTGGGCTACTGGATCAGATTGTCAATCCGACCAGCGCTGCTGCTTTGGGAGAGCAACTGACCCATGCCCACTACCAAGAGTGCCGGGTGCAGCTTGGTCACCTGGCGCTGGTTGTGGGGCGAGGGGCGGTAACAACAGTATGGCCTACCATCACGCAGTGGCTGGACACCCACTAGCAGGTGCGACCAATATGGTTTGCCGGAGGGGAAGAAGTCTTGACGATTTTTGGTCTCGGCCTCGTCAGACAGCATTGAGCTTGACGACCACGGCTTGAGTTTTCTTCTGCCAGAGTTATGAAAAAGCCCCGTTATCGTTTGCAGCCGGTTTTAGAAGTACGTGAGCAGGCTAAGAAAGAAGCCGCGCAACGTTTGGCGGCAGCCCGCCAGGCCCTAGCAGAAGCCGAGGCCGAACTGGCACGGCGACTGGCGGCTGTTGATGCCTGCCGGCAGCGGCAAGCCGAAGCAAATGCCAAACTGGCCGCGGCTTTACAGGCTGGTTCTGCTGCACACGTTCTGCTGGCGCACCGAACTTTTCTCACTGCTTTAAAAGAAGAAGAGCAGCGCCTACAAGAAGCCGTCGAGCAACAGCGAGCAGTTATACAGCAGTCTGAAGCAGCAGTTGAAACGGCTCTTCAGGGCCTCATTGAGGCCTCCAAAGAGGTGCAGGCTATCGAGAAGCACAAGGAAAACTGGCAACTGTCCCGCAAGCTGGAAGCCGAACGTCGTGAAAACAAGGCGAATGATGAGTTCGGCACGGCACGCCACGGTCGGCGCGCGGAGTAGGCAGAAGCTTTGGGTGGCTTTGCCGAAGACTTGACGATGTATTGCCACCAGTGCTACTAAGCACAAAAATTGCCGAATGCCGTATATTTCCGTTCACTATCAGCCAGGCATATCCCTTACTAACGCTTTGGAGTCTAACGCTAAGATTGAGGAGAAGCCTATTCATGACACGCTGTATTCGACTGGGACTGGGTACGGTTTTGCTGGCCGGATGGTTGACAGGCAATATTGCCTGGGGACAGATGCCCACTATAAAGCGTGAAGAACGCCTTCTCGGTGACCGGCTTGGCGCCAACTACAGTGTTTTTGAAGGCGGTGTGCGCGTAAAGGCGACTGTGACCCCGATCAAACCCATTGAGCAGGTGGTGATTGTTCTGGATGGTTCAGGCAGCATGACACCGATCTACCTGCGGATCGTAGAAGAACTGCGCAAGGCACTGCCGGCACAAATAGCCGTTCCTACGGCGATTGCCCGCTTTAGCGTCCAGAAATTGATGCTCCAAAATTTCACAACCTCTCGGGCAGAGCTCGAGAGCGCCCTGGCCAGAGAACAACAAGCGTGGTCTCGGGGTGGGTCTAATGACAACACGATGAGATCAAACACCAACCTTTATGGCGTCTTGACAGAGTTACAAGAAGTCATCGGGGACAAAATGACGCACTGCATCATTGTGACCGATGGCAATGATAGTTTCAACCAGCGCATTGATCTTCCGCAAGTTGTCAAGGAGAACATGGTCGTATCGTACGTCAACTGGGCGTACCGCAGTTTCAGCGCGCGGGTAGATGAAGAAAAAGCGGTCTTAGTAACCGGGAACGGGTCACGGCGGATGGACATCCCAAATGTGACGCTACGTTTTCTTGCCAGGCAGACAGGAGGCGAAGTCGTCAACTATGACGACTGGAAAGCGTTTGGCGCCTATTTCAAGCGCCGCCTCAGTACGCCAGGCGTACTCTACCGGGCAACTTGGGAATCCACAAATCCTGAAGTACCATCTACTCTGTCGGTACGGTGAGCTAATTGCGCTGACCGTTTTGGTGTTTCTTCATTTCAACCTCTGTTTTTGGAGAACCTATCCAATGAAGCACCATTTGAGACTCGTATGGGCTTTTGTGTTAGCTATCGCTGTGGCAATGGCGGCTTGGCTCCCCTTGGTTGGGCGTCACGTCAAGGCGCAGGGTACGCAAGCAGCGCAACTGATGCCACGTGGTGAAGTCAAAATCAACGGTAACCCAGCAGCCAGCAGCATGGCTGTAGCCAGCGGTAGCCGCATCACCACCGGCAAAACCGGCTATGCCATCCTAAGCATTGCGGATGTTGGGCAGCTCTACTTGGGTGATAACAGTGAAATCGTTGTCAATTTCTTGCCTGACCGGGTACGAATCGAGCTCGTCGCCGGTATTCTTCGTTGCATCAAGAGCAACGGCTCGCTGGTTCAGGTTTTTTCAACCCGGTGTACCCACATTGATGTTATCAAAGGGAGTGTAGCGACCTTTGGCGGTCCGGAGGCGTCAGCGCCGGTGATAGAGACGATTGGCGAAGCGCAGGCCAAGGATTACCCGGAAAGCGCTTACATTCGTTTTGACTCAACCGGCATGGATGATTTCCGGTGCGCCGTGTTTGACTGTGCCGTTTCGGCTGCGCCAGCCTTGCCGGTGCTCCCACCAGTTGTCCCGGTTGTTGCTAATCCAGGTGTGTTGGCAACGGTTGTCGCTGCCGGGGTTCTTGCCGGCATCATCCCGATCATCACGACCGGTCAGGATGATCCCCCGGTAAGCCCTGTGCGCCCCTGATAAAGCTTTGTTTGAATGCTGTGGCAGACTGACGCTGGCAGCAGAAAGTTGCAGCGCCTTGTGCTTGGCTTGTCTTTGATACTTGTCGGCGGCTTAGGGTTCTGGTGTTCTTGGCAGAACGAAGCCGCCGATGACGTTTGGCAGCAACGTCGCCCGCCAGCTTCCTACGATGACCTGCTTCGTGCGGCGAAGCGTTCCCCTTCAAACCCACGTCTTTGGGCTGCTCTGGGCCTCTCATGTCTGCTTGATCCGCAGCATCTTGACTACCAAGAATCGGAGCGCCATCTCCGGCATGCGTTGTCACTTGCGCCAAACGATGTGCGCCTCTGGGGCTGGTTGGGGGATACCCTGGCTATAAGTGGGCAAGTAGCAGAAGCCGAGCGCACTTTGCGACAGGCCTATGCCTTGGCCCCCAACCACTTCCTGACCCAGTGGCGACTGGCCAATGCTCTGCTTCGGGTCGGCAAGTTAGAGGAAGCTGCTCCTTATGCCCGGGGTGCGCTGCGCTCGAATCCGACCCAGGCCATTCTGATGCTTGACCTAGGATGGCGAATTTCCAACGGCGACCAGCAGTTTGTCGAATCGTTACTGCCGCCTGGTCTACCGGGTGTGGAGTATCAGTACCTGCGATTGCTCGTACAGCAGCAGCGCGTAGCGGCAGCCGTCCAACGCTGGCAAGCAGTGCTGGCGCAGCAGGACGAACCAGACCAGAGACTCACAATGGCTTTTATCCAGGATTTGCTGGCAGCCCGTGCCTATGAGGCAGCTTGGCAAGTGTGGGCTGCGCTACCCGAGCGGCAGGGGGCAAGGCCTTCGCGGACAGCTATCTACGACGGCAGTTTTCGTGAACCCGTGGCAAAGACGCCGGTTTTCGAGTGGCGTTTTCAGCAAAATGAAGCCGGCGCACGGTTAGCGCTCGACCGTGCTGCGGGCGTTCCAGTCGGGGGCAATGCTCTGCAAATTACCTATGACTCGCCAGGCCCTGCCTTCTACCATGCCCGTCAACTCCTGGTATTACCACCAGGTAAGTACCGGTTGACATATTTCGTGCGCAGCCGTGATTTGGTAGCTGCTGCACCGCCAGTCGTGGAATTGCAGGGGGTTGGGAATCAAAAGTGGCGCGTGCGCTCTGTCCCTCCGTGGCAGGAAAGCTTAGCCTGGCAGCGTGTGCTGTGTGAGTTTTCCGTTCCACCCGATGTTAGTGCCGTTGAGCTGGTTATTCTGCGTCCGTCGGAATGCCTGACGCCAGGGACATGTCCGATTTCGGGAACGGTCTGGTTCGGTGGTTTTGCCCTAGAATCTGTCTCCAAAGCACGTTGATGCGATCTTCCTCACAGTACCATCCCCGCCAGCAGTTGGGTTTCCTGGACAAGCCACGTTCCGCACCTTGGTTCAACACGGTGCTGTTTGTTGGCTTCCTGCTGTGGTTGATATGGCTGCCGATGCCTTTTGGTTCTGTTGAAGGTTGGGCACGCCTTATCCTCCACGCTGGCGCTTTTGGGTTGACATTGGTGATGGGCATCCAAACCTTGCTTGGACAGCGGGAAGTCAAGATTCCAGCCGGGGCTGTAGTTGGTTTGGGTGTCATTGGGCTGGCGATGGTGCAGCGGCTGCCAGTGCCTGGCTTGCAGACGGTAGACGATTTTTACACCCGCCAAGCGATGGTCCACCTGCTGGCCATGGTGTGTTTGTTTGTCATTGGCGCCAACTGCTTCACCTTTGAAAGGCAGGCGATTTGGTTTGCCCGGCTGTTTGTTGCGTGGGGTGGAGTCTTTGCACTCTACGCCATCATGCAGCACTTCATCGGGCATGGGAGCTACGCTGCATTTCGGAAGTTGCTAGGAACGCCTTTCGGCACCTTTGTCAACCGCAACCACTATGCTGGGATGATCGAATTGCTAGCGCCGCTGGCCGTTGCCATGGCAGCCCAGCAGCGGCGCGGGATTGAAGATGATGTGCGGTGGCTCTACATGGTGGCAGCCGTGGTCATGCTGTTGTCCTTGGCGTTGTGCGCCTCACGTGGCGGCTGGATTGCTGGGGCGGCTGGGACGTTGACCGCTGTGGCCTTAGTAGTGCGAATGCGATCCCGCTGGCAAGGTGCAGCCTTAGGAAGCCTGTTGTTGATTCCACTCGGCGTTCTTGTTGGTGTTTGGTGGATGGGCGTTGATCCTCTGGTTAGTCGCTTGCAAGCACCGGGCGAGTTGCCGGCTACTGCCGACCAAGTAGCGCGCCATGTCATTTGGAAAAACACTCTGATGCTTGTGCGTGAGCGTCCACTGACCGGAAGTGGGTTGGGGACCTTCCAGATTGCCTACACTCGGGTAGACACCTCTAACGGTGTCAACCGCGTCGAGCAGGCTCACAGTGACTATTTGCAACTGCTGGCTGAGACGGGCTTCATTGGCTTTGCCCTGGGTATGGTGTGGCTGGGGTGGTTTCTCCGGCGGGTGCGCCAGGGGCTTCGTCACCGTTTAGAGGGTGTCCAGACAACGGAATGGCGGTATGTTCATGTGGGTGCGGTTAGTGGGTGCGTTGCCGCATTCGTGCATGCCTGCTTTGATTTCAACTGGCAGATTCCGTCGAATGCTGCTTACTTTGTGGTTTTGGCTGCACTGGCAACGACCACGCCGCTCGTAGAATAACCGATAGCCAGCTTGCCAGAGGACTGAGTTTTGGCCGGATTTGGTCAGCGTTGGGCGCTAGCGCTCATCTGCGCCAGGGTTTCGTCTTGCATTGTCATCAGGCGATCAATGAGTTCGAGCAACCTCAGCGATTGGTGTAGCTCTTGGGCTGCCCGTTGACGTTGGGGTTCGGGCAGGGCCAGGGCTTCCGGCGCCGGGAGGTTTTCGGGTAGGGCGCGTCGGCGGCGGCGCTCTGGATCGGATTCTTCCTCGTCACGCGGCAGAATGGCCAGCAGGCGGCGCGCGTTTCGCTGCTGACGGTCAAGGAGTTTGCGGAGCAATTCGCGGCGCATAGTTGGGGTGAGATGCCGCAGGGCAACATCGTTACCAAGCGGGGGGAGAATCGTCCCCGGCATAGTCGGTTGCTGGTTAAGTCCAAGCAATTCTTCTGTTGCAGAAGCTCCACCGGTAGCCCGGAGCTGTTCGGCCGCCAGTACCTGTGATGGGTCACGTCCCAGGAGAGCATCGGGGAGGATGTTTTTTTGCCCTGGTACTTCTGGAGCCGGGAGTCCACGCGGCTGGCCAATTTCGCCTGGTTGGCCGATAGTGCCTTGGACCGGGCTAAACCGTGTACTGCCGACCTGTTGGTGGCCCCCGCCAGCCGTATTGGTCGAGGAAAAAGGTTGCCGCTGATTGATGCCGCCAACTTCTGGCATGGATGCTTTGCCTCCGGGAGAGGGAAACGTAAAGGTGTTGTTTTAGAAAGGCGTGTTGAATGCTTCTGGATGCAGTGAAGCTGTCTAGCGCTGATGGTACGTGACTCAGCTTGGTGAGAAAAGGGGTTTTGTCGGCAGGCTTGTAGCGGGCTTGGGGAGTACGGCTGGACGCCGGTTGTTGGTGCCAGTTGGAGGGGAAGGTGAGCGTGCAGGGGAGTTTGTTACCTACGTCTGATAACGAAAGGATGATCCCGCAATGAATGACCTATTTGCCGGATGATCCGCTACTGGATGATCTGTCTATCTACTTATCCACCCAGGGCCAGGGAATGTCTTGGCTGTTGCTTGCCAACGACCATGACTGTTCTGTCAGACTTACTCATTCCTGCTCAACCAGGAACAAAGCTGACTTCCTGCTTCATTGAGTCCGGGTCTCACAACCGCCTTGCGGCTACGGTAGCCTTGTGGCTGCCGCCAGAGCCTTCCTCTCCACAGACTTGACATCCGGCGGAACTCGCCGTACGGAGACCATAGGCCAGCAGATTCCGCGCCGCATTCACATCCCGGTCGTGCGAAGCGCCACAAGCCGGACACTGCCACCGGCGTACAGCCAGCAGCAGTACCTCTTTGTGGATACTGACCATCCTGCGTGACCCGCGCAAATAGTAAACGAGCATAAATGTGCAACTACTGCGTTAGCAGAAAAGCCCTCTACCCATTGCGTGCGGTTGTTGCCAGCCTGTTCTCGATGCCCAAACCGCAGTGTTTATGAAACAGCCTTCATCCACGAGCGCACTGTGAGCAGATGTAGCCGGAGTAGTGAAAGCTGCTGTCGTAGTGGATGCAGTCACCTGTCCGCTGGCATCTTCGTCTGCAGACCCTCCCGTGAGTGGCTTTGTGTATCGCAAGCCCAGGTGATATAGCCGGAACGCGTTGTCCCCGAACCCGGAAAAATCAATGGTCATGCACCTGACGGCGACCTAGAGGTACAGCCTAGCCGCCGCCCTGTGGGTTTTGTGGATAGAGGCTACGTTAGATGTGGAGTAGCAGAGAGCACGCCAAGCATTGAGAGAAATCGTTCCTGCCAGCGGTAGTAAAGCCAGCCACGAGAAAGAGTGTTTTCTACGGCCGGGGATGGTTTTCTGCAACGGTGTAAGCCCACCGCAGGACAATAGCAATCGCTTCGTAGAGGTTTTCGGGGATTTCGCTGTTGACTTCGAGTTCGTAGAGCGCACGTGCTAGCGCTACATCCCGTTTGATAGGTACGCCGGCTTCCTGGGCTATTTTGCGAATCTGGGCAGCGATCAAGTCAGCTCCCTTGGCTGTGACTTGTGGAGCGCGCATCGTCTTGCGGTCATAGCGTAAGGCGACGGCCACATGGGTTGGGTTGACCAAGACGACATCAGATTCACGAACAGCCTGAGCGCTGGCTTCATTGAGCAGCTCCATGTACAGCGCCCGACGTTCGGCCTTGATGTGGGGGTCGCCTTCCTGTTCCTTCCATTCTTCTTTGACTTCCTGCTTGGTCATTTTCAGCTCTTGGAGATGGAGGAACTTCTGAAGGAAGAAATCCAGCGCCCCCAGCGCCACGAAACAGATGGCTACAGCCAGGCTCAGCTCAATTATCTGCGCCAGAATGAACTGGCTGGTTTCAGCAGGAGAAACACGGGCTAGCGATGGAAGCAGATGTCGCGAACCAAGGATAGTATAACTGGCAATAGCAGTAGCAATAACCAGCTTGAGAATGGTTTTGGCAAACTCAATGTAGGTACGCGATTTGAAAAACTTCTGCTGGAAGGCGGTGAAGGGATTGAGGCGGTTCATATCTGGCTTGAGAGCTTCAACAGAAAACAACGCCCCAACCTGGATGTAACCGACCAAAGCCGCTAAGATGAAAACAACTACAAAAAGGGGTGCTAGAGTGAGGGCTAAGGTTTCCAAACCCTCCAGCAGGGCATCTTTGGCCGTTGCCAAATCCAGTTCGCCCTTGAAGGTTGCAGCTTGCAGAATGCTTTTCTGCGTCAACCCGACAAGCTGTTCGCCGATAAAGTTACCCGTAAGGAGAAAGACCACACCCACCGCACTGACAAGCAGGGCCGCAGAGACCAGGTCCTGGCTCTTGGCCACCTGTCCTTTCTTGCGGGCGTCGTCGAGCTTTTTTGGAGTAGGTTGTTCGGTTTTTTCTCCACTACTTTCCGACATGGGACGGCGTCTCCGTCTTCAGGCGTGACAGGATGGAAAGCATTTTACGGCGAAAGCGCGGGTCGTTGGCTGCTAGGTTAGCCAAGTCATCTGCCATGCGCTCACTGAGCGGTGACTCATGAATGGTCTCTGAAAAACTGAGGGCCAGGAGAGAGTGCGCCGACTGCCGTACGGCTGCCGTGGCTTCTTCTGGGTTGGACAGGTTGGACTGGGCTGCAATGGCAGCGAGCGCCGAGCGAGCAGGGTTCTCTGCTTGACCAGCGGCTGAGGTTTCTGAGGTAGAGGTCTCACCGAGCCCTTCAATAAGGCTGCCAAACAGCCCTCCAGCGCGTTTTTTGCCCTTGATTGGTTCAGAGGATGAGGTTGGACTGGAGCCGAATGGCGACCCCGGGCGGATTTTCATACGTGCCGCTCCTTTCGTCTGACAGATAGCCGGGTAGGGCAAGAAGGCTAAAGGGACAAGAAGCCGTCTCCTACAGATTACTCAGTCAATGCGGCCAGGGTGTCAAGCAGCGCCTGTGCCGTTGCTACGTGAGGCGAGTCACCGCCTTCGGCAATGACCGACCGCAGCTTTGCTTCACCCTCCTCACGGGCACCACGATAGAGCAAAATCTCTCCCAGTTGTACCTGGGCATGAAGACTGTCAGGGGAACGTGCCAAAACCGATTCACAAAGCTCCTGAGCGCGGACAAGGTCTCCCTGCCGAATCAGAACGCTGGACAACCCGAGAACCGGCAGTTCAAGGTCGGGGCGTAGCGCGGCCACGCCCCGAAAAACTGTGGCGGCTTCGTCATACCGCATGACATCACGCAGGAGAAACCCTGCTTCTAGGACGACACGCAATTCATTGTCCGGAGGTGTGGGAAGGACAGACATGGCAAATCCTCAACCCTTGTACAGCCGTAACCGGACGGATTACTTGAGGTTTTGAATGGCGGCCATCTCACTGTCGTGGCGCGCTTTCATGAGATTACTGAGCATCTGGAACTGCTGGGAGAGGCTGTTGACACGGGTTTGAATGGAGAAAAGCTGTAACTGCTGGTGATACTGTTGGGCCAACATCATCTCAGCATCGGCTAAACCCGGTAGGTTGCCACCGCGCAGGATACCGCCGATGATGGAACCCACGCCTGGCGCAACAACATTGAGCGCCCCACCAAGAATACCGCCGAAAATGCGTCCAAACCGCCCTGGTTCGCGTACTGGGGTAGCTCCAGGCTGGTAGGTGTATGGCGACGGGGCAGGAGGTTGAAGTCCACTGATGATGGCATCCGGCATGGTTAGAGTCTCCTAAAAGTGTATTGCACAAGGATCAAGAGGCTTCCCTCACTTAGGTTATCGTTGGGACTTGGTGGTTGTTGCGTGGGTTGTAGTTGCAAAGCCGGAACAATCCTGCTGTTGGGAAATGCCTTTAGGGCTGGTGTTGTTGCTGGTACAGAGCAGCCATATCATCCAACAACTTGCCGACAATATGCCAAGCCTGCGCCGCTTGCGAAGCTGTTGTGGCTTCCGCCTGAGTCCCATAGCGAATAGCGCGGTCAAGAGCATGCCGGGTAGCGTCAAGCTGTCGGCGGAGCGCGGCTAGCTCAGAGGGTGACTGCAATAAGGCATCAAGCGTTGGATAGCGTAGGAGGTCAGCGACTGGGAAAGCGCCCTCGGGTAGGGAATCGGTCATAGGAGTTATCAAACACAGCAGATAGATGTTGCCGGCGGCCATGCTAACACAAGAGGTAAAGATGGCGAGTGCCTAGCTAAAGAGGCAAGGCTCATGCGGCGGAAAAATTCGCCGGATGGTTGTCGTTTGCGACAAGCCTGACTATCTTTATGCGCTTTGGTGGGCGGGGTACGCCGGTTTGCCCACCTCGGTTAAGCTATGAACCGTTTTACGCCGTCCGCCATGCCGCCTGCACCGTCCTCTTTAGGAAAGGCCGGAGAGGGTTCTGTCTCCCAGGGGACGGCAATGGTTGAAGCAGTTGCCCCCGAAGTGCGTGAACGTGGTGAAGCGTTGCTGCGCGAGGGTCGGGTAACGCTTGTCGAAGCTCATGGAGACACGATAACGGCTAACGTTCGGGGGCGGATGACCTACCGGGTCGAGCTGCTGCGCGATGATGATGTCCTGGTAGTTTCATGCACATGCCTTTCTTTTGAGGAAGGGCAGATTTGCAAACACATCTGGGCGACCATACGTCTAGCCGAACAACAAGGGTGGTTGTTGCCGTCCCCGGCCGGTCGGCCCTATCGGTTGCTACTAGCAGAACCGGAGCGTGAGGAAGAAGGAAGAGACCAAGTAGGGAACACGGCGGTGCCTCAAGCGGCCGGCGATATACCGGTTGTCTCAACGGCTGGATGGCGTCGCTGGTTTGCCCAACTCGGGCAGCAAGCTCGGCAGGCAGCCGCTGAAGTTACCGAACAGGAAGTTTTCTACTTTGTCAATGTGACGCGAACCCTTGCCCACGGCATGTTAGTCGTGGATGTGTTTTCGCGCACACGCAAGCTTGATGGAGAATGGGGACGGCTGCGCGCTTCGGGGCTAACCGTTGGCCAGATTGCGAATTTGCCGGACGAGCGCGACCGTCAGGTGCTCGCGCTTTTGGGCGGAATTCGGGAGCACGTGGAGTGGGAACAAGCGTCGGAAGGGACGCTTGTTCCGCCGTCTGTACGGATACCGAGCACCGCGCTGACCGTTGTGATGCCCCTGCTGTGTGCAACCGGACGGTGCTGGTTACATGTAGCAGATGAAGGGGTTTCGCCGACGGAAATTATCCAGCGCCCGCCGCTGCGGTGGGAGCCAGAAGGATGGCAGTTACAGCTTGAGGTCCAACGGGTGGAAGCGCCGCCGCACTATGTGCTGACGGGTAAGCTGCACCGTGGCAAGGCTTGGCTGCCGCTATCAGCGCCCCGGCTATTGCTAGCAGGCGGGCTTGTGTTTTTAGAAGGAACCGTAGCACCGCTCCAGGACGGGGGCACTTTTTACTGGATTGGGCTTTTGCGCAAGTCAGGCGCTGTACGGATTCCGCTCGAAGATGGTCTTGATTTGGTGGCAAAGCTATTGCGGCTGCCAGTGCTGCCGGCGGTGCTTCTTCCGCAAGAGTTGCAGTTTGAAACATGTCTGGGAAAGCCCTTACCCGTACTGCGTCTCCGGGGCGGAGACAATCGCCCTAGCGACGGCTGGTTAGGAGCCATGTTGGGGTTTACCTACGATGGCCACTGGGTTGAGGCGACAAATGGGCAACCCGGTATCTTTGATGCCCGGCAGCGGCGGTTTATCCGGCGTGATCTGGCCCAGGAGCAAACGGCTGCCGAGCAGTTGCGGACGTTGGGGTTACGTCCAGACCGCAACCAGTTTGGCGGAGTGGAATACCGGGTATCGTCTAAACGTCTGCCTTCTCTTGTCTGCGACCTTGTGCAGCGGGGGTGGCGGGTTGAGTTGGAAGGGCGTTTGTTTCGTCCACTCCAGAACCTAACTTTGGAAGTTCGTTCAGGAGTGGACTGGTTTGAGTTACACGGCAACTGTGACTTTGGCAAAGCCACGGCCCACTTGCCAGAACTACTCCGGGCAGTGCGGCAGGGGGAGTCAGTGGTGACGTTGTCGGATGGTTCACTTGGGGTGCTGCCGGATGAGTGGTCGGAGCGGTATGGATTTCTGGCCGCACTGGGAGAGCTTGAAGACGGTCACTTACGGTTTTCCAAAGCGCAGGCCAGCCTGTTAGATGCTCTGCTGGCAACGCAGCCGGAAGTACAAGTTGACAGCCGTTTTCAGGAGCTGCGTGAGAAGTTGTATCGGTTCAGCGGGGTTGAACCGGCACCAGAGCCGCCTGGCTTTGTAGGTGAACTACGCCCCTATCAGCGGGAAGGGCTGGGCTGGCTGTTATTTCTGCAGCAGTTTGGGTTCGGCGGCTGTTTGGCTGATGCTATGGGACTGGGCAAGACGGCACAGACCTTGGCGTTGCTGGAGACTCGGAGGGCGCGGCGGAAAGCCGAAGGTTTACCGCCGTCGCTTGTGGTCACACCTCGGTCATTGGTGTTCAACTGGCGGCAAGAAGCCGAGAAATTTACGCCCCAGATGCGGGTGTTGGAACACACCGGCGTGGGCCGGTTGCGCTCCATCGAGCAGTTTGCCGACTATGATCTCATTCTAACAACCTATGGCACGCTGCGTCGCGACATTCTGCTACTCAAGGACTTTGCTTTCGACTACGTCATTCTGGACGAAGCTCAGGCCATCAAAAACGCCCGCAGTGAATCGGCCAAGGCGGCACGCCTGCTCAACTGTCGGCATCGGTTGGCGTTGAGTGGGACTCCAATAGAGAACCACCTTGGGGAGTTGTGGAGTCTGTTTGAGTTTCTCAATCCGGGCATGTTGGGGCGGGCTTCGGTGTTTCAAGTTGCAGCCTCGGGTGGGCGCGTTGTGGACACCGAGCTGCAACCTTTGCTGGCGCGCGCTTTGCGTCCGTTTATCCTGCGTCGGACAAAAGAGCAGGTGGCGCGCGACCTACCGCCCAAGACCGAGCAGACGATTTACTGCGAAATGGACCCAGAGCAGCGACAGGCCTACAACGAACTCCGCGACCACTATCGCCGAACGCTGCTTGGCCTAGTGGACAGCAGGGGGCTGCAACGCGCGCGCTTCCAGATTCTGGAGGCGCTGCTACGGCTGCGGCAGGCGGCGTGTCATCCGGGACTGCTCGACCCTGCTTGGGCGGAACGGCCGAGTGCCAAGTTGGATACGTTTTTCATGCACTTGGCGGAAGTACTCGAAAGTGGCTCCAAAGTACTTGTCTTTTCACAGTTTACGAGCTTGTTGGCGCTGATTCGGAAACGTCTTGACGCCGATGGCGTCATCTACGAATACCTTGACGGGCGGACGCGCAAACGCCAGGAACGAGTAGAGCGCTTTCAGCATGACCCGGCCTGTCAGCTTTTTCTCATTAGCCTGCGCGCTGGCGGTCAGGGCCTTAATCTCACAGCAGCGGAGTATGTATTTTTGCTCGATCCGTGGTGGAATCCGGCCGTTGAGACCCAGGCCATTGACCGCGCGCACCGGATTGGCCAGGTACGCCCCGTGTTTGCCTACCGGCTTATCGTGCGGGATACGGTTGAGGAAAAAGTTCTCGAATTGCAGGCAACCAAGCGGGAGCTTGCCGATGCCATCATTACGGCTAACAATAGCCTCTTGCACCAGCTCGAGCGTTCCGACCTGGAGTTGCTGCTCTCGTAAAGAAACTGGCTAGCTGAGGAAACCGTATGGTGGATTTTACTCATGATGCCCGCCGCCAGAGTTGGGTGGCATCGGCTAATGTAGCTGATACCGATTTTCCCCTCCAGAACTTGCCTCTGGGCCGTTTTTCAGACCCTTCTCAGCCGACGCCCCGGCTCGGAGTTGCCATTGGCGACCAGGTGCTTGATCTAACCCGCCTGGCGGCAACGCTTTCGCCAGCAGAAACTGGGGCTGCCGCTGCATTTTTTGCAGCCTGCGCCACTGGTGAAATGGCGTCGGTCTGTGCCTTGCCACCGGAACAGGTGACGGCCGGGCGGCAGTGGCTGTCTGATGCTATGTGGGAAGGGGCTGCTGAGGCCACGGCCTGGCAAGCGCGACTGTCGCCGTGGTTGCTGCCCCAGGCGGCCGTTACCATGCACCGGCCGCTGGAGTTCAAAAACTACACGGATTTTTATGCCTCGGTCTTTCACGCCACGAATGTCGGCGCGATGTTCCGGCCAGATGATCCGCTGTTACCGAACTACAAGTACGTTCCAATTGGCTATCACGGACGGGCGTCGTCGGTGGTGGTCAGTGGAACGCCGATTCGGCGGCCATGTGGGCAGAGCCGCCCTAACCCGGAAGCGCCGCCGATCTTTGGTCCCTCGCGCTGGCTCGACTACGAGTTGGAAGTAGGGATCATCGTTGGGAGGGGCAACTGGTTAGGTGCGCCAATCCCAATAGCCGAAGCAGAAGAACATATCTTCGGTTTGTGTCTGCTCAACGATTGGTCGGCGCGGGACATCCAGGCGTGGGAGTACCAGCCGCTGGGACCGTTTCTTTCCAAGAGTTTTGCTACGAGTGTTTCGCCGTGGGTGGTGACGCGGGATGCCCTAGCACCGTTTCGATGCCCGGCTATGGCACGGCCAGAAGGGGATCCGGCCCCGCTTGACTACCTGTGGGATGAAACTGACCAGGCCAGGGGAGGCTTTGATGTCACGCTGGAAGTGTATTTGACAACGGCTCGAATGCGGGAGCAGGGGCTGCCGCCAGTACGTCTCAGCCAGAGCCGGTTGCGTGATCTCTACTGGACGCCGGCGCAGATGATCGCCCATCACACCAGCAACGGCTGTAACCTTCAGCCAGGGGACTTGCTGGGAAGTGGCACCGTGTCTGGTCCGACAAAAGATGCGCGGGGATGTTTGCTGGAACTGACTTGGCGGGGGAGTGAACCGCTGACGCTGCCATCCGGCGAGACACGCCGCTTTCTAGAAGATGGGGATGAAGTGACGCTGCGGGGCTTTTGTGAGCGCGACGGTTTCCGGCGCATTGGCTTTGGGGAGTGCCGCGGACGCATTGAAGGCTAAGGAAAGACAATGGAAGGGCCACAACCAGCGCTGGAATCTAAGCCGGCACTGAGTAAAAGCCAAGAGTAGGCAAGGTCTGTCTACCGGCATCCTAAAGGCGTGATCCTGGCCGTGAGGCTAAATGTGAAAGCTTCCGGGATAGCTACTCACTGCCTTGCTATCATGGTTGATACTGTCAAACTTTGCCTTGATCTGCCTGTTCCTGATGGGATACGAAGGCGGTAAACATGCGCCCTTATTTGAATGTTTGCTTTCACTACGGCCCCCTATTGTCACTAGTTCCAGAGGTTTGCCATGGCATGGTTGATACCGCCCCGTCACATATGGATTGGACTTTTGGTTGGTTTACTTGCGATGCTTGCTGCGGTTGGGTTGCCCATTCAGCAGCAGGCAGCCGGACGGAGCTATTCCATAACCATGTCAGAGGTGGCTATGCCGACGGATTTCACCATTTCCATCGGGGGCTTTTGTTTTGATCCCATGAAGGACGACCCGGCGCGGGCGCTGGCAGCGCGCGGTGGGTATCTCACCGAAGTCGTCGGCGACAGCTACCAGATCATCCAGTTCAACGGGCGGGTGCAGGATGCATGGCTGGCAGAGTTGCGGCAGGCAGGCATCGAGCCGCTCCAGTACATTCCGCATCAGGCATACTTGGCTTATGTTCCGGCTGGCGTCCGTGAGACGGTAGGGCAAAGGGAGTATGTCCGGTGGATGGGGCTATATCAGCCGGCCTACAAACTCGGCCCGGCGTTACGGTGGCTGCTGACCGGGAAAGCCGGAAAACCTTCTGAAGATGGGACCTACCTTGTGGCCACGTTCAAGCGTTCAGGGCTGGAAACGGCGACCAAGCGGTTAGAAAGCCTGGGCAAGGTCATCACGGTGGAGACCATGCCAGCGGGCACGGTGTTTGATGTGCTGCGGGTACGGCTGTCGCCGGCAGCCGTTATCCGGGCGGCGCAGGCGTCTGAAGTCATGGCGATTGAGCCGTATGTCACGCCCACGCCCGAAGACGAGCGCAATGCGCACGTCACGGCTGGGAACTACACCGGAACCGGCATAGATAACCTAGCCGCGCCGGGTTACAACCCACAGGGGCAGTTTGGCAGCAATGGCAGTGGAGTTACGGTCGGGGTGGTGGATGATGGGGTGGAAATTCCCGGCCCCCAAGGCTTTTACATCACAGCAGCGAATGCCGTAGCAGGGCCACCCCGTGGCGCTGACAGTTCACAGTCATTTCGCGGCGGTCACGGTCATCTATGCGCTAGCATCATTGCCGGCACAACGCCCTTTCCGAACGTTCTTGACCCCCGGGGCTACAACTACGGGCTAGGTGTTGCGCCGGGCACACATATTGTTAGCGTACCGTTCATTACGGGTGGAGCTTTTCAGGGGGGCGACACAACGGCTGTCAATGACACCGTAACCACGCTGCCGCCAAATGGCGTCCGGGCGACGATTTCCAACAACAGTTGGGGTGCAGGGATTGCCACTGGCTACGGTACCCGTGAGGCGCAATACGATGCCTTCACCCGTGATGCTTCGCAGGCGGATGGGATCGATCCGGTGCTGTTTGTGTTCTCTGCCGGCAATGACGGCCCGGGCCTGCAAACCCTGACACGCCCGAAAGCTGCCAAGAATATCATCACTGTTGGCTCGTCGGTGGGGCTGCGCCCGGAGTTTCCTCCTTTCCGGGAGGTTCCCAACACCAACATTGACTTCATCTCCAACTTTTCGAGCCGGGGGCCAACGGCGGATGGGCGTATCAAGCCGGATGTCTGTGCGCCGGGGCAGCAGATTACCGGGCCGCAGACGACTTCGGCCCGGGTTGGTACGTCGTTGGGCGATGGCGTTCACATTCGTGGCAGCGGGACTTCCTTTGCCGCGCCGCATGTTTCCGGGGCGGCTGCGGTGTTTGCCGGTTGGTGGCGCGCAACGAATGCGGGGCAGTTTCCAGCGCCAGCGCTCATCAAGGCAGCGCTCATCAACGGCGCTGTGGATATGAATGCCGAGCATCCGGGCGTTCCGGGCAGCAGTTCGACGGAGCCGATTCCCAACAATGTGGAAGGTTGGGGACGTGTCAATCTGCGCAACTCCATTCCCGGCGGCATCCCCACGGTCTATGTCAATGAAAACGTGCCGCTGCTGGACAACGGGCAGACGTACGTGTTTACCGGGCAGGTAGCCAACGGCGGGCAGCCCTTGCGGGTGACGTTGGTCTATACGGATGTGCCGGGTATGCCCAATGCTAACCCGGCGCTGGTCAATGACCTTGACCTCAGCGTGTCGGTTGGGGGGCAGACCTACTGGGGGAACGTCTTTGCCAATGGTTTTTCCACACCAGGTGGCAGCGCCGACAACCGGAACAATGTTGAGAATGTCTTTTTGCCGCCGCAGCCGGCTGGAACGCCCATCGTGGTACGGGTGGTTGCCACGGCGCTCAACGGAGATGGGATTCTGGGCAACAGCGATACCACTGACCAGCATTTTGCCTTGGTGATCAGGAATGCCGTGGCCAGCACGCCAACCACGCCGTTGCTTTCGGTGTTGAGTGTCATGGCAACGGAGGTCGGTGGTAATGGCAACGGTTTCATTGAACCCTGTGAGCAGGGCAGTCTGATGCTTGGGCTGCGCAACGATGGGACGCCAGCCACAGGACTTTCGGCGACACTGACGGCGCTGACACCGGGTGTCTCCATCATCAGCGGGACAGGTTCTTTTGCCAATGTCGGACAGGGGCAAACGGTGACTGGTCCTACGCCGGCCTTCCGCTTCTTGTTGGGGCCAACAGTGCCCTGTGGGCAGGTTGTGCAGTTTCAACTGACCGTCAACTTTGCCGGAGGTGGCAGTCCGTTTGTGACCACGGTGCAGGTGCCAACCGGGGGCAACAACTACGTGTTTACGCCGTCAAGTGGTGCGACGATTCCCGATGGAGGGCAACTTGTCGCCGGCAGCCAGCAGGACGATGCCTTGGTTTCCCTGATCGCCCCCTTTGCCTTTTCCATTTACGGGACGAATGTCGCCGCCGGCGCAACGGTGACTGCTGACACGAACGGGGTGTTGCGTCTGGCCGGTGGTGGAGGGAGTGCGTTTGAAAACACATCCCTACCATTTCCCGGTTTTGGCAGTGCGCCGGCGCTCTGCGTATTTTGGGATGATCTTGACCTGCGTGCGCAGCAGTCGGCGCCGCCCCGTGGACTCTTTACCCAGGTCACAGGAAGCGCACCCAACCGGCAGTGGGTCATTGAGTGGCGTGGGGTACGGTTTGGGACCTCAGAAGAAATCCGCGTGGCCGTGGTGCTGCGGGAGGGTACGAACCGCTTTGAGTATCTCTATGTCCAGACCGGTCCAGGAAACGGCGATAGTGCCACGGTGGGGGTACAGGCTGCGGGAACTGGTTCGCTCTTCACGCAATTTTCGTTCAATCAGCCCCGTGTGACACCCGGATTGCGGCTTGAAGCGCAGCTTGGCTGTGGGCCGTGTACCTTGTGTGAGTATGCCGTCAGCCCATCAACCTTGAGCGTGGGCGGGGATGCCGTGCCGAGCGCGACGGTGACGGTGACGACGGGTGCGAGTTGTGCGTGGGAAGCGACAGTGCGCAACGTGGATGCGCCGTGGGTGAAGCTGGTGTCGGCGCAGTTGGCCAGTGGACAGGTGGTGACGCCCCGGATGGTCGGGGAGCTTGGGGATGTGAACCGGCGGCTGGCGTTGACGGGGACCGGGAGCGCGACGGTGACGCTGGCCGTTGGGCGCAATCCGCGCACGACGGCGCGGACAGGGACGGTGCTGGTAGCCGGGCAGGTGGTGACGGTGACCCAGGCTGGCGGCAGTGGCAGCGGCGTGCCGTTGGGGGTGGGGATGGCGATGTTCCGGCCGTCGAATGGGTATATGTACCTGAAGAACCGGCTGATTTCGGACTTTGCCGACCAGGACTTTTTCTATGGGACGGCTGGGGATGTGCCGATAGCGGGGGACTGGGACGGCGATGGGATTGACACGCCGGGGATTTATCGGAATGTCAACGGCGTGATGACCTTTTTCCTCATCAACAACAACACGGGCGGATTTGCGGACGTGTCGTTTGCGTTCGGGCAGCCGGGGGACATTCCGATTGCGGGGGACTGGGACGGGAACGGGACGGTGACGTGCGGGGTGTATCGTCCGGTCAATCAGACGTTCTTCCTGCGGAATACGAATACGGCCGGGAATGCGGACTTGGCGGTGGTGATTACCGGGGCGCAGGCGACAGACCGGCCGGTGGTTGGGCGGTGGGTGGCTGGCAGCCCGGTGACGGGAGTGGGGCTGTACCGACCAAGCAACGGGCAGTTTTTGCTGAAGAATGCAAACGTAAGCGGCCCGGCGGATGCGACGTTTGTGATGGCAACGACGGGGACGGTGGTGGCGCCGGTGGCTGGGGATTGGACGCGGCAGGGATTTGCGACGGTGGGTGTAGTGGTCAGCCTTGGGGGGACGATTCAGTTCCAGTTGCGGACCTCGAACACGGCTGGGCCGCCGGAGCTACGGGTGAACTACGGTGCGCCGGGGGATGTGCCGCTGGTTGGGAACTGGGATGGGCAGGTCAAGCTGCCGCCGGTGTCAGTGCCGTGAGGAATGGCGAGTGGCGAATAGCGAGTGGCGAGTGGTAGGGGCGGTTCCGGGAACCGTCCCTACGGGGAACCGCCCGTACCGGCGAATGGCGAATGGAAAATGAAGAATGAAGGGCAACGATGGGGTATTCTCCATTCGCCACTCGCTATTCGCTACTCGCCACTCGCTACTCACTGCATCTTCCATTCAGGCATGATTATGACCCAACTGGTACACCTCACGCGCCTGCTGGCGAAGCTTGGGAAAAAACCGAACATTGCGCCGACGCCGTCGCGCCTCGTCTATCAGGAAAACAAGTTGCGGGTACTCGGCTACGCCCCTGCTGCTTCCCGGCAGGGGCGTAGCTCTTTGCCGGTGCTCATCGTCAACTCTCTCGTCAACAAGTACTACATCCTGGATTTGACGCCCGGCAAAAGCTTTGTGGCGTATCTCGCCGGTGAGGGCATCCCGGTGTACATGATTGACTGGGGCGTACCAGATGCCGGCGATGCCCGGCTTACCCTGGCGTATCACGTCAATCACTATCTGCGGCGGGTGGTGGAAGCTGTCTGTGCTGACGCCAGCGCGGAGCAGGTTGTTTTGATTGGCTACTGCATGGGCGGGACGCTGTCGCTGATGTACACGGCGCTGCATCCGGCGCGCGTTGCCGGGTTGGTGTTGCTGGCCACGCCGGTGGATTTCGCCAATGACGCCATACTCAATCTTTGGACGCGCCGGGAGTATTTTGACGTGGACAAGTTTGTGGATGCTTTTGGCAACCCACCGGAACGGCTTCTGCAATCCGCCTTCATGATGATGAAGCCGACGAAAAACATCACCAAGTATGTGGATTTGCTTCAGCGCGCTGATGACGAGGATTTTGTGGAAACCTTTCTGGCGTTTGACTATTGGGTTAACGATGTTGTTTCACTACCGGGGGAGACCTTTCGGCAGTTTGTAAAGTGGTGTTACCAGGAAAACCAGCTTGTGCAGGGGAAGCTCAGGCTGGGACGGCGGGTGGTGAAACTGGATCAGATCACGGTGCCGGTACTCAACGTGGTAGCCAACCATGATGATGTTGTGCCACGTGTGTCTTCGGAGGCGTTGATGGGGTTGGTTGGGAGTCGGGAGAAGGAACTGCTGGCAGTCAACGGTGGGCATCATGGGTTGTCAATTGGGAAGAGTGCTGTGGAGGTGGTGTGGCCGCGGATTGTGGCGTGGGTTCGGGAGCGGTGCGCGGGTTGAAGTGGGTTGGAAGTCTGGGAAATTCCTTAGTCTGATAATGCAAGACAAGCTGGGCGGTTTTTTCGGAACGAGGTTTCAGAAGCTTTGGCAGGAGTTTTGGCAGCCGTGACTACGGGCCTGTGAACCGTGATGTGTGTGACTGTGAAGCTGGCGGCCCTTACTGGGTGAAGGGGAGTAGGGAGGTAGCTGTGGGTAGGTTGGTGTGTCGTGAGATCAGGATGAAGTAGACTTTCGTCTGATAATGCAAATCTTGCCTGAAAATTCGAGTCTAAGCTCTGGATCGCTGCCGATGCCCTGCACGACAAGCTGGACGCGGCTGACTGTGGGCATGTTGTCCGCGGAGGTGGGGTCTGGGTGGGGGTAGTGCATAAGGTCCCCTGCTAGGAGCCGTATAACCATGGATACAGCACAAGCGCATGTGCCAGAAGGTATAGGTGCTCTGAAGTTGGCTGTTGCTCAACCGTAGATGACCGGGACACATCAGCAGGGAAGGGGGCGGTGGAGTAAAGGGGAAGGTCATCGCTACCTAGTACTGGAGCACAGCTTCTCTCGCCGGGAATAATCGCGCCCAACGGATGGCAGGCGGTAAACGTGTTTGGTTGGGCCGGGGATGTGGGAATCTGCAGACCGAACCCGGCAGGCAGTCCACATCCGTTCCCGGCGCAGCTACATGGTCTAGGTATTTTTCTTCTGGGGGCAGCTCCTGCGGCCAGTCAGCTCCGACTTTGCAGAGCATGAGCAGGGTGTTGGCAGTGTCGGACGGAGCGCCCAAAAAGACAGCAGAGTTCGTCCGCTTTAGCAAACAAGCTGCCATGCAGCGGTCGCAGGATAAAGAACCATGTCTGCGGTGGGACAGAAAAGAAGTGGCTAGCTATTGCTCATGCAAAAGGTAACCAGCTTTATGGATGATCTAAATTGTCAACAAAAAATGCAACAGAGGTATTTGGAATCGAAATAGTCAACTCTCCATGTACTTAAGTATGTATATTTGTACTAGAAGTGATTAATGAACTCGTGAGCCAAATAGCAGAATAATCGGCAAAGAATTGGATATTTGATTACAGAAATTGGCTCGTTTCTTGCTGTAGGTTTCAGCATCTTCTGAGTGTATCACTCTTGGATTTGAAGGGTTTGGCTTTTGTTCCAAAGCACTTGGTTTTTAGGTGCTTGGGCAGAACCGAATCGGGACATGAACTAGTTGATGCCACGCTCAAAACCAAAGCCTCGTGCGGTCTGGAGAGGCTTTGTTCGATGAGGAGGGCAGCAAAGCAGCTAGCAAGCTTACTGGCTGCTTCTGTCTGTTAGTTATCGGCACACTGCTCCAATGCTGGTAGTTTGCTGGCAAAGCAGAGGATTTCTTCAAGGGAGGGATGTCGCTGTGAGTTTACTACAGGAAGCGCACGCCACGTTGTCACCAACCATGCTGCCAGTGTCCCGTTGGGAACGGCTGCGGCGGTTTTTCTCACTACAACCGTTTGGGGATGAAATGCTAACGCCGAACGCCCAGATGTGGCTGGATTGGGCCTGGATTCTTGTGATGGCGATGGCGCTGCTAGAGGGCTGCGCTTGGGGATGGTTTGGGTCAGGGTTTTCTAGTGGTTGGCTGGGAGTCGTCATTGGGGTTGCCCTTGGCGGTCTGGTATTCCTGATCATTTGGGTGTTGGACGCATCACTAATGACCAACGATCTGACGGTCAGGGGGTATGGAAAAAGATTCTCCTGATTGGTGTTCGGTTGGGGTTGACTGGATTATCGGTGCTGCTTACAGCACCTTACCTGACGCAGTTTGTGTTTCGTGCTGACATCGAGGCCGACTTGCGCCGCGACCAGAGCCTGGCCATTGACCAAGCGCGGCAGGCAATTGCTGCCCGGACGGAAGCCAAACTGGACAATCTCCACAAAATGATACAAGCAGATCGGGAAGGGCTCATTCTGGAGGTTTCAGGGCGTGGGCGCTCAAAGCGTTACGGTGATGGGTTGACCTCAAATGCAATCCGTGAGCGCATCTGAGCGCTAGAAGCACAGGTGCAGAAACTGGAGACGGCTAGACAAGCTGAACTAGCTGCCTTCAACCAGGCGGTTGCCCAAGGGCAGTTTGACTTGGTCAAAGTGCGCTGGGGCGTTGATATTCCAAGTGATTCGCCGGTGGAGCGTGCAGCCCGCTTGCAGAAGCTGCTTCAGCGGCCGGAAGCACAGCGTGTCAGGTGGACGGTCGAAGGCGGTTTCTTGCTGGTATGTGGGGTGATGGTATTATTCAAGCTGCTCTCTCAGAACAAGTCGCTGGAGTTCTACCTTTCAGAAGAATATCAGGGAATATGGCGTCGGTACCGCAAAGGTACCTTTGACCTGTGGCTTCATCCCCTGGATCGCTCAACATCACCGAGCCTGCTGTCGCCGCTGGAACTTGTACAGTGGCATGAAACCGCATTGCCAAGGCTACGTCGGGCTGCGCAGGTAGAGGAGGAAGTGCGTTCAGCAAGAGAAGCAGAGCAGGAAGTTCGCATGGAGTTGGCTACTACACGTGCTGAGTTTGAGAAGTACCGCAGCGGTTACCTAGACGTATTGAAGCAGCTTTACGAGGCGCGAGCTGACTTCACTGAACTGGATCAGGACATCTTTGCGCTTGAGCAGCTTTATGCCAGCGAGAAGCAGAAACCGGCGACGTCGAAGGAGCATTTTGAGCTTCTCAGCAAGTTACAGGAGGTACTCAACCAGCAGCGTGGAGTGTTGAGGGCCCGGCGGCGTGAGGCGGAGATGCTGCACTTCGAGCAGTCTGGTTTGGTTAAGTCCTACAATGGGTTGGCTGCTCAGGTTGAAGCGCTGGAAGCTGAAGTAGCGCGCAAGCGAGCGGAGCGGGAACGCCTTGAGGAATCGGTGCGTCAGGTGCGCGCTGAGCTGGCGGCTGTGCCGTTTGAACGTGAGAAGGCTCGTGTGCCTAGTGCGCTTGGGGTTGATTGGGTTCCTGAGCCGCAGCGACTCTGAGAGAGACGTTCGTCTGATAACGATTTACCTTGGTCTCAGCCAAGGCAAGAAAACATTTGCGTCCCTGGGCGTCCACGCCGGTTTTGGTCAGTTCACAGTCTAGGTGTGTTCGGCGTTACGGTGTGGCAAATGTTTGTGGAGTTCCTGAAGCTTGGACGGATAAGGGAAAAGTGGGAGGTGGTGGGGCGAAGTGAAACTTTGAGTCTGATAATGTAGATTATGTACCTATATTCGTCCGTAAAGACGCAAAACGGAGGTAGTACCGATCGACACCGGTGGCATTGTTATCCGGCTGCTTCCGGCTAGCCACGCCAAAGTCATTGCCGCCCAAGGACTGGCCATAGTGGAAAGCTCGCCGGAAACATTCCTCAACGCCTATTGCTCTCTGGAAGTCATCCGGCGTGGCGGAAGCGTTACCGCCTGTGGGCGATTCAGCCATGTCCCGACGCTGCAGATGTGGCACATCTTCCCGTGAGTCCTGATACCATCACGGAGCCTTCCACGGCGAACGTGGGAAACTCAAAAATCAAGCTCTCTGCAGCGGAAATCGAGACCCTGACGCAAACCGGCAGACCTGCCCGGTGGCACAGCTCCGCCCCTCGCTGGCAGATGCCTACTGTCAAATGCTCTGGAAACGCGCACTGGCGTACGCAACCTAGGGGCAACAGGGGCTTCGAGCTTACGCTGACAAGAAAGCGCCGACTGACGTACCGGCCGCCGTAGCGTCACTGGTGTCTGAGTGTTTTCGTCCAGCACACCCGGCATCCCAAGTACACATGCTGCTTGAGCGTTTTCCCCGCCTGGATGCCATCTAGGGTAAGCTTTTCTCTACTGGGCCGTTCAGCAGTACGGTGATCTCAAGCCCGTCACCACCGTTGTTCACGTCCTGATGTGGGGCAGGACAAGGGATGTGACTATATTGCCTCAACGCTCATCTACGCCAATCACTACACAGAAGCCGCCTTTGTTCCGGCGGAACTCATTCCCTTTACCGGTCGTGCCGGACGGACGCAGACCATTGTGGTTTACAGCGTGTGGCTTCAGACCAATCTTCTGGGTGGGCAGCTTGGGTTTTTGAAGAAAAAGTTTGTTCAGTCAAGGCTTCTGAGTACGCTCAAGGGTGGGCTGACGACGCTGCGGATGACAGTCCTGGCGGCCTTCCGGGCGCGTGATGTAGGTCCGGCTGGGAGCGCGGGCTTTCAGCCCGCAGATCAGAAGATTGAGGACAATCTAAAGACACTTGTTTTGGAAGCGCCGGGGCAGAAATGGATACTCAGGTGAGCAACGGTGTATCTCCCTGCTGACGGTCTTCGGAAATGCCCTGGATTCTGAGGTGCATCCATGACCACAGACCGGTTGGACATTCGTCACTTCGAGGATGCAAAATATCAGGACGACCCAACACGAATGCTCTGCGCGACGGTGTGGACCAACGCTCTGAATTCACCTGCGAACTTGCCCAAAGACCATTTCTTAGGTGTATTGCCCCAAGTCCAGCCCAATTCGCTCAAAAGTGTCAATGTAGAGGTGCAGGAAAGGGGTGCACGAACCCTTCCATACGCTCATTCTTGCGTCCGTAGAACCTAGCAAATGGGGTGAGGTACTCCCGGATTTTCATCTGCTGGTAGGCGGCAGTACCTTGGTCAGCATCCTGCGCCTGCACGACTGACCTGGTGGGTCTGCCATCCATCAGCCCACTGTATTTCATTGGCCTTTCAATGCTGGTCACGACTGGGGGTCACACATTCTCCTTTGCCATCATCAATAATAATTCCGTCATCATATATGATTTCTTCTGTAGGTGATGGTTTTGTTCTCTTATCCGGCGGAAACATCATGATGAGTTCACGTGCGGTTGGAGAAAATGAGCCTATTTTCTCAAGAAAGTCCCATCCACGTTCTCCTATAGCCATTTTGTCTATACTTTTCATCATGTTGATATACACTTCTGAATTCATGCTGCATAGCCTGTCTCATTGCGGGGATCATTTCCACAATCTTTTGGTGCAGGCTTTTGACATCGGCAGCTTGTGATGGATATTTTGGGGCAACTTCCTTTTCCATAGTATGCGTAAAATGCTGGATTATTTCTTCCTCTG
>Ga0308405_1000174_pt1 | contig 44308 bp, 43 predicted proteins | sample HotsprSampleMS13_FD_203473 | JGI IMG/M metagenome (GOLD analysis project Ga0308405, IMG submission 203473) | Hot spring phototrophic mat microbial communities from Mushroom Spring, Yellowstone National Park, Wyoming, United States - 20060912_MS13 ...
GCAGGTCATGCCGGAGACGGCGCGCGAGGTCGCCCGTCAGGCGCAGATCGCCTATGCCGGGACGCGGGCGCTGCTCGACCCCGACATCAACATCGAGCTCGGCCAGCACAAGCTCATCCAGCTGAGCCAGAACCGCCAGGTCGGAAAAAGCTTGATCCACGTCGTCGCCGCGTACAATGCCGGGGCGAACCGGCTTACGGCCTGGCTGCAGCACGAGCTCAAGGGAACCCGGGACGACCCGCTCCTCTTCATCGAGAGCGTTCCGCTCGCCGAGACTCGGGGCTATATCAAAAAAGTGTTGACCAACCTCTGGGCTTACCGGGCGCGCCTCGGCCAGCCGAACGTCGAACTCTCGACGTTGGCCGAGAACCGTTGGCCTGTGCTCCAGAGGCTCGACCCCCCGGAGTCCGCTCGTGCCCGGCCGAATTGACGAGACGATCCCGTTCCGCCCGCTCAAGATCGCGCTCTTGACCGTCTCCGACAGCCGCGACGCGACGACCGACCGGTCGGGCGATCTCTTGGCCGAACGGATCCGCGTCGCCGGCCACGAGCTCGTCGATCGGGCGATCGTCAAGGACGAGGTCGAACTCATCGCCGCCCGCTTCCGGGCCTGGATCGAAGATCCGAACGTCGAGGTCGTGATCAGCACCGGCGGCACCGGGGTGACCGGCCGCGACGTGACCCCGGAAGCGCTCGAACGGGTGGTCGAGAAGCGGATCCCGGGCTTCGGTGAGCTCTTTCGGATGCTTTCTTACGCCAAGATCGGCACCTCCTGCCTGCAGAGCCGGGCCGATGCCGGTGTCGCCAAAGGGACGTACATTTTCTGCTTGCCGGGCTCACCCGGCGCCTGCCGGGACGGCTGGGACGAGATCCTCGTCTTCCAGCTCGACATCCGCCACCGGCCCTGCAACTTCGCCGAGCTGATCCCGCGGCTGCGCGAGCACGAGCGCTCGGGCTGACTCCGCGCCGACTCCGTCCGGCTCAGGCCGGGCCGAGGGAATCGAGCAGCGATTCGAGCTCGTGCACGGTCTCGAGGATGTGATCGGCAAGGGGAGCCAAGACGGCCGCGGCACCACCGCCCGAGAGGATGCCGATCGCGAGACCGGCGCCCGCCGCCTTTGCCATGGCGAGATCGGCCGGGCTGTCGCCCACGAGTGCGACCTCCTCCGGGTGTACGCCGACCGCGGCGCAGAAAGCGAGGGCCATGCCCGGCCCGGGCTTGGTGCCGTGGCCCGAATCGCAGCCCGCGACGAACGCCAGATGCCGGGCGAAACCGAGCCGCTCGGCTGTCCGGCGAGCCGCCGCCTCGCCGTCCATGGTAGCGAGGCCGAGCCGGTAGCCGCGCGCGGAGAGTCGCGCGAGCAGGCCCGCGACGTCGCCGAGCGGGTGCGGGGGATGGCGCGCTTCGTCCTCGAGCTCGGCGAGCGCCAGCGCCACGGGATCGACCCCGCCCGCTCCGAGCCGGGAAAGCTCGGGCTGCCTCGCCCAGTGCTCGGCGATCGTCCGGTTGGTCGCCCACAGGAGTGGGCTGTCGGGGGCGAGGGTGCCGGCTGCCGGATCCCATCCCAGCCTGTGGAGGAGCTCACACGCGAACTCCTCGGCCCGGCCGGCGGCCCGCGCGAGCGTGAGCGCGGCGGCGCGGTAGCGCGGCACCCAGGTCGCGCGCAGATCGACGAGTGTGCCGTCCTTGTCGAACAGGATGGCACGGATCGGCACGGATCTCCTCTCCCGACGATCCTCGGTCGACGGCGCGGGCGGTCGACGACCGGTCGGCGGATCGCCCGGGTGGATGGTCGACGCCGGGCCCTCGTCCGGCAAGGGCGCGACCTCCTCCACCGGCCGCAACGTTTCGGCCGAATCGTTTCCGCAAGGGAAACGGTGTGTATCTCGCCTAGCGCGTTCCGCGATCATGGGATCGCCGGCATGGTCGTGGTAACGACCGCACGTTCGCGGCCCGGAACCGGGGATTTCGAGGCAGGTCGAGAGGGAGGAGCGAGACGATGCGCAAGCCGTTCTTCGCGATCGGCACGGTGCTCGGTAGCTTGGCGATCGCGGTTGCCGCCCAGGCACAAGATCCGATCAAGGCGCGTCAGGCCGAATTCAAAGAGTTCGGCAAGCGGATGGGCGCCATCAAGGATACGGTGATCGACAAGAAGGGCGGCACCCTGGCCGACGTGGCCGGCCACGCAGAGTATCTCGTCGGCAAGATCCAGCAGATCCCGTCCTGGTTCCCGGAAGGCAGCGACAAGGGTGAGACCCGTGCCCTTCCCGAGATCTGGTTGAACTTCGCCGATTTCGAGGCCAAAGCGAAGAACGCCGAGAATCTCGCACGGGCGCTCCTGGTCGCGGCCAAGAGCGGCGACCAGATGGCCACCGCCCAGGCCTTCGGTAAGCTCGGCCAGGAGGGCTGCGGCGGCTGTCACCAGCCCTATCGCCGGCCGCAAAATTGAGCCCCGGGGTGCGCGGGGCGAGGCTCGCCCTCTTCCTCGGGTTCCTCCTCGGTGCGGGGCCGGCGGGTGCCGCCTCGCCCGAGGAGCTCACCCGGGGTGAACTTTTGTTCCACATCGGCGGCTGCACCAACTGCCATACCGCCAAGGACGGGCCGTTGTTGGCTGGCGGCGACCCCTTGGTGACGCCCTTCGGCACGTTCTTCGCGCCCAACATCACGCCCGATCCGGAAACCGGCATCGGCCGCTGGACCGAGGCCGACTTCCTGCGGGCCATGCGCGAGGGTCGCTCGCCCTCGGGGGCACCCTATTATCCGGCCTTCCCGTATACGTCTTACGCCAAGATGAGCGAGGCCGATCTGCGGGCGCTCAAAGCTTATCTCGACACGATACCGCCGGTCCACCGCCCGAACCGTCGGCACGAGCTCTCCTTCCCCTACAATCTCCGTTGGGGGCTCCTGCTCTGGCAGTGGGCGTTCCACGACCCGACACCCTTCCGGCCCGACGCGACCAAGAGCGAGGCCTGGAACCGCGGCGCTTATCTCGTCCTCGGACCCGGCCATTGCGCCGAATGCCACACGCCGCGGACCTGGTACGGCGCGCTCGACCCGAGTCGCGCCTTCGCCGGTGGCCGGCTCGGCAGAGAGGTGATCCCGAACATCACCCGCGATCCCGAGAAGGGGATCGGCCGGTGGACCGCCGGCGATCTGCGCGGCCTGTTGTCGATCGGTATCAAGCCGGACGGTGACTTCGTCGGCGGCGAGATGGCCAAGGTCGTCCGCAACGGGACGGCCAAGCTGCCCGAGGCCGATCGCGAGGCGATCGTCGAGTTCCTGCTCTCCCTCCCGCCACGCTGAGCCCTTCCGGTTCTCCGGCGCCACGATCCCCGGGGCAGGCGTGTTCTGGGTTGTTTCTCGCCTAAGAGGCGAGTATGGGGAATCTCACTAACGCATTAGTCGAAAAGCGCTAGGGAAACGGCGAACGCCCCCGCGGCTGGGGACGGAGGCGCGATGCAGCCGGACGCGAGTTTCTGGCAGGGTCGTCGGGTGTTCGTCACCGGCCATGCCGGCTTCAAGGGCACCTGGCTCTGCGCCTGGCTCACGGAGCTCGGCGCCGAAGTGGTCGGCTTCGGCCACGCCCCGCGCTTCACCCCCTCCTTGGTCGAACTCGCGGGCTTCGCGAACGGCCCGGTCGCGATCGAGGGCGACGTGCGCGACCGGAACGCCCTCGTGAGTGCGCTCGGCGCCGCGCGACCCGAGATCGTCTTCCATCTGGCGGGTCGGCCGATCGTGCTCGACGCGTACCACGACCCGCTCGCCACCTTCGAGACCAACCTCATGGGTACGGTCCACCTGCTCGAGGCGATTCGTGTGACTCCGGGGGTACGGGCCGTGGTGATCGTCACGAGCGACAAGTGTTACCGCGAGCCGCATCAGGCCTGTCGCGAGAACGATCCGCTCGGCGGCGACGAGCCCTATGCCGCGAGCAAGGCCTGCGCCGAGATCGTCGTCCACGCTTGGCGGAACACCTACCTGCCGCCCCGGGCCGGCATCGGCATCGGCACCGCGCGGGCCGGCAACGTCATCGGCGGCGGCGACTGGTCGGCGCATCGGCTGGTCCCGGACCTCGTGCGGGCGTACGCGTCCGGGCGGACGCCGGTCCTACGCCGGCCCGGTGCGATCCGACCCTGGCAGCACGTGCTCGACGCCTTGGCGGGCTATCTCCGCCTCGCCCGAGCCCTCCACGCCGACCCGATGCGCTTTGCCGGGGCCTGGAACTTCGGCCCCGAGCCGGGCGGGGAGTGGACGGTGGCGGAGATCGCCGCCGCGGTCTCGCGCCGGCTCGGCGCCGGCCCGTGGCAGACCGAGCCCCACCCCTCGGTGCTCGAAGCGCCCTTGCAGCGGCTGTCGATCGAGCGCACCAAGAAACGGCTCGGCTGGCGGCCGCTCCTGTCCACCGCCGAAGCGGTCACGTGGACCGTCGACGGCTACAAGGAACTCTTGGAGACGGGGCGAGCCACCTGGCTCCGCGACCAGATTCGGCGTTACGGCGAGCGGCTCGGCGCGCGCGAACCCCGTCCCTTCTCGGCCCCGGCGGATTTCGATCCGGAGGTTCGCCATGCTGCAACCGCGTCCGGCTGAGGTTCCCGTCTTCGTCCTGTGCGGTGGCCGCGGCACCCGGCTCGGCGAAATCGGTGCCCGCAGACCGAAACCGATGGTAGAGGTCGGTGATCGGCCGATCCTCTTGCACATCTTGGAGAGCTATGCCCGGGCCGGCTTCCGCCGGTTCGTGCTCTGCACCGGCTGGCGGGCCGAGGTCATCGCCTCCTTCTTCCTCGACTTCCGGGCGATGACCGAGGACTTCACGATCGACACCCGGACCGGCGAGGTCACTTTCCACCAAACCGGCCCGCGACCCGACTGGCTCGTGACCGTCGCCCACACCGGCGCCGACACCATGACCGGGGCGCGGATCGCCCGCGCCGCCGCCCGCTATCTGGGCGACGCCGAGCATTTCGCGGTCACTTACGGTGACGGCCTCGCCGACGTCGATCTCGCAGCCGAGCTCGCGTTCCACCTCGCGCACGACCGGATCGGCACGGTGCTCGCCGTCAATCCGGTCTCCCAGTTCGGCCATCTCGAGCTCGACGAGGACGAGGATGTGGCGGGCTTCGTCGAGAAACCGGTGCTCGGGCAGATGTGGGCGAGCGGCGGCTTCTTCTTCTTCCGCAGGCGGTTCCTCGACTATCTCTCGACCGACGAGGGCTGCGTGCTCGAGGGCGAGCCCTTGCGCAGGCTCGCTGCCGAACGCCAGCTCCGCCCCTTCCGCCACCGCGGCTTCTGGTCGTGCGTCGACACGCTCAAGGACCGCGACCGCGTCCACGCGCTCTGCGAGTCCGGTGCCGCCCCCTGGCAGGGGCCGGCAGCACCCTGATGCGCGCCCTGGGCGAGCTCCTCCCGGGGGTGCGGCTCCTGGAGCTCGCTCCCCGCTTCGACGAGCGCGGCTTCTTCGCCCGTGCCTTTTGCCGCGCGACGCTCGCCGATCTGGAGGTCGACCTGCCGGTGGTACAGGCCAACCTCTCGCGCTCCCACACGACCGGGACGTTGCGCGGGCTCCACTACCAGCTCCCACCCTCGGCCGAGACCAAGCTCGTCCTCTGCCTCGACGGTGCCATCTGGGACTGCGTGCTCGATCTGCGCCCCGATTCGCCGAGCTTCGGCCGCTGGGCGGCGGTGGAACTCTCGGCCGACAATCACCGCGCCATCCTCGTGCCGCCGGGTTGTGCCCACGGCTTCCTCACGCTCGTACCCGATTGCCTCGTCCTCTATTTCGTCTCGGCGGCCTACGACCCGGCTCGCGAGCGCGGCGTGCGCTGGAACGACCCCGCTTTCTCGATCGCCTGGCCCTTCGAGCCCCGACTCGTGAGCGAGCGCGACCGCAGGCACCCGGACTTCTGCCCGGCCTTCCACTTGGCGGCTTGAGCCCCGATGCGCGCGCTCCTGACGGGTGCGTCCTCCTTCACCGGCACCTGGTTCGCTTCCGCCCTTCTCGCCCGCGGCTTCGTCGTGACGGCGGTCCATCGCCGTCCCCTCGACACCTACCCGCCGCTCGCCCGTCTCCGCCTCGCCCGCCTCGAAGGCCGCGCACGTCTCGTCCACCTGCCCGGGCTCGCGGGCCCGGAAGCGGCGGCACTCCTCGAGCGCGCCCGGTTCGACCTGCTTTGTCTGCACGGTGCGGAAGTGGGCGATCATCGCAGCCCGAATTTCGACGTCACGGGGGCGCTTCTCGCCACGACGGCGGGCCTCGGCCCGTTGCTCGACCGGTTCGCCGAGGCCGGTGGCCGAGCGGTCCTCGTCACGGGCTCGATCTTCGAAGCGGACGAAGGCTGCGGCCCCGAACCGCGCCGCGCCTTCAACCTCTACGGGCTCGCCAAGACCCTCACCTGGCAGACGATCCGCTTCGAGGTCGAGCGCCGCGGGCTCGTCCTCGGCAAGGTTACGATCGCCCACCCGGTGGGGCCACTCGACAAGCCGGGCTTGGTTCCCGAGCTGCTTGCCGCCTGGCGCCGAGGTGAGCCCGGCCGGATCCGCCGGCCGCAGCTGGTCCGCGATTTCCTGCCGGTCGATGCGCTCGCCCGGGCTTACGCCGAGGTTGCTCGCCGGCTTCTCGAAGAAGCGCGCCCGATCCGGCTCACGCCGAGCCACTGGCCCGAGACGGTCGGGGCCTTCGCGCGGCGGCTCGCCGCGGCGATCCGCCCCCGCACCGGTCTCACTTGCGCGCTCCGCCTCGCCGATCCGCCCGAGCCCACCGAAGAGCCGCCGGCGAGGGCGGGGATCGACCCTCTGCTCGCGCTCGCCCCCGACTGGGACGAGGCGCGGTTCTGGGACGCCCTCGCCCGCGACCGCCATCCGGAGCCGTCCCGACCGGAAATGGCCGCGTTATCAATTATAAGTTGAAAAACGCTCCACTGACGCTACCATGAAGTCCGAGCCGTCGAGCCGCGAACGAGCCCGTCCGGCGCGACGGGCGGGAGACGAGCCGTGACCGAGACGGGCGCAAGCACGCGGACCGGGTCGCCCTCGGTCGGCGTCGTGGTGATCACCTACCGGGCACGCGCGATGCTCGAGCGCTGCTTGGCGCCCGTGCTCGCCTCGCCGCTCCGGCCCCGGGTGCTGGTCGTCAATTCCTCCTCGAACGACGGCACGGTCGAGCTCGCGCGCGCGCTCGGCGTGCAGACCTGGGTGATACCGCGTGCGAGCTTCAACCACGGGCTCACCCGCGAGGCCGCGCGCCGCAAGCTCGCGACCGACATCGTCGTGATGCTCACCCCCGATTGCTTCGCCCGCTCGCCCGACTTCCTGGAGCGGCTGGTCGAGCCGATCGCGAGCGGCCGAGCGGAGGTCGCCTATGCCCGGCAAGTAGCGGCTGCGGACGCCGACATCCTCGCCCGTTTCGGTCGCGCCTTCTGCTATCCCGACCGTTCCGAGGTCCGCAGCGCGGCCGACGCCGGCAGGCTCGGCAGTGCCGTCCATTTCTGTTCGAACGCCTGTGCCGCCTGGTCGAACCCGGCGCTCGACCGGATCGGCGGCTTCAAGCCCACACTCGTGAGCGAGGAGACGATCGCGGTCTGCGAGCTGCTCGAGGCCGGCGGGCGGATCGCCTACGTGGCCGAAGCGGTCGTCGAGCACAGCCACCCGACCCGGCTCCTCGACAGCTTCCGCCGCCAATTCGACGTGGGCTGGACGCGCGAGACCTGGCGGCACCTCCTCCTGGCCCACGGCAGCGACGAGGCACGTGGCCTCGCCTACGCCCGGGGGCTCGTGCGTGCCGTACTGGCCGAGGCGCCCCATCTCCTCCCCTGGGCTTTGCTCGACACCGCGTTGCGGTGGGCGGGCTACCGGGCCGGCCGACTCGCAGCGCACCTCCCGGCGAGCGTCGCCCGGAGCCTCTCCGCTCAGGACTTCTTCTGGCGTGAAGAGGCGCCGCGTCTCGTGCGCGCCGCCGCCGGTCGCTGAAGGAGCGCCGGGTGCGCGTGGCGCTCGTCACGAACAATCTTCTCCCGCCGCGCGAGGGCATCGGCCGCCATCTGGTCGAGCTCGCCCGGCGCCTGCCCGAGCACGGTATCGAGCCGCTCTTGATCGGCCGAACACCACCCGCGACCCCGCCCGGCCCGACCACCATCGACGGGATCCCGGCGCTTCTCGTCGCCTGGTCGGGCCCGCCACCGCTCTCCCACGCCCGCGCCCGCCGCGTCCTCGAGCGCTGGCTCGCCCGCGGCGCCGACGGGGCCGAGCTCTTGCACGTGCGCCTGCCGCTCGTGCCACCCTTGCGCACGCGGCTGCCGGTCGTCGTGACCGTCCACAGCCCGATGCTCGCGGACAGTGCGGCGATCTCCGAGCGTGGGCTCGAACCCTTCGCCCTCAGAGCCTACGCCCGACTCTTCAGCAGCCTGTGCGAGCAGCACTGGCTCGACCGGGCCGACCGTGTGATCACCGTCTCCTCGGGCGTGCGCGACGAACTCGCCGCCCTCTACCGGCTCCACGGCCACGTCCCGCACGTCCTCACGAACGGTGTCGATGCCGACTTCTTCGCGGCGACGCCGCCGGTTCGACGCGAGCGCGAGGTTCTCTACGTGGGTCGGCTCGGCTGGCGCAAAGGGCTCCACCGCTTGCTCGAAGCCTTCGCCCGGCTGCCCCAGGGGTTGGCCCGCCGCCTCGTGCTCGTGGGCGAAGGACCTCTGCGCCGCGACCTCCTGAGCCGAGCCCGTGCCCTCGGCATCGCCGATCGTCTCGAGCTCACCGGGTTCCTGGACCGCGAGGGCGTGCGCGCTCACCTCGCCCGTGCCGCCGTCGCGGTCAACCCAGCCGATTACGAAAGCGGGCCCCTTACGTTGCTCGAGGCTATGGCGGCCGGTACCCCCGTCGTCACGACCCGGACGGGCCTGGTCGCCGAGTTCGGCGAAGACCCGCCGCTCCTCGTCGTCGAGCACACGCCCGAAGCGCTCGCCGCCGGCCTCGAAGCCGCGCTCGCCGACCCCGAAGCCGCGGCAGCCCGCGCCCGTCGCGCCCAGGCTCTCGTCCGCGCCCGGTTCGATTGGGGGCGGGTCACGGCCGAGCTCGCGGCGCTCTACCGCGAGCGCGCCCGTCGGGCGGCATGAGCGCGGCTCTCGCCCGCCCGCGCCACGAAACGGCGCCGGCCGCACGGCCCGAGCGCCGCTTCGCGATCGTCTGCTTCGGCCTCGAGCGCGACCGGATCCGTCGGCAGCCTTGGCACGTGGCGCTCGGTATCGCCCGTGGCTTCACGGCGCACGGCGCGCGGGTGACGCTCGTCACCGATGCCCACGATCCGCCCCACGAAACGCAGCTCGAGATCGTTCGCGTACCGAGGCTGCTCGAACGCGGCCGGGCGAGCGATGCCCTGCGCGCCGTCGTCGCCGCCGGTCGGTTCGAGCGGGTCTTCCTGGTGAGCGGTGCACTCGGCCTCGCTCGGATGCGCCGGCTCGGGCTCGAAGCGCCCGTGACGATCGTTCTCGCGAGCCCGCGAGCCCGGCTGCGCGAACTCTTTTCGGTCGGGCTCGGGGCCCTCTGGCGCGAGCGCGAGGTGGCAGCTCTGCCGCTCGTCAACGCGCTCTTGCCGGGCTTTCTCCTGCGCCGCGGCCTCGCGCGTTCGGGTGCCGACGACGTGCTCTATTTGAGCGAGGCGGCACGCCTCCGCTACAGCGCTCTCGGCCTGCCGCGCGGCCGGCTCCTGCGGCCACAGGTCGACTCGGCGCTGTGCACCGGGCTTCCTCCGCCGTCCGCGCCGCCGCGCGTAGCTTATCTCGGTCCGGCTCTGGCGCTGCGCGGTGTCGATCTCGTGATCGAGGCCTTCGAGCGGGCGACAGCCCTCGGTCTCGACGCGCGGCTCGAGCTCCTGATCCGCCCCGACGGCGGGCCGCGCCCTCGCGCCTGGCTCGAGCGCCGGATCGCCACGAGCCCGGCGCGCGCGCGGATCGAGCTCGACACCCGGATGCTCCCACCCGACGAGCTGCGTGATCGGCTCGCTCGCTGCCACGCCTTCCTCCTCCCTTTCCGCGCGCCGGTTTCCGAGACCCCCCTCGTGGTCGTCGAGGCAGCGCTCACCGGTCGGCCGATCGTCGTCCTCGATGCCCCGGGTGTGAGCGAGTACGCCGCCGCGCTCGGCGGGATCGTGTCCGGCCGTCCGGAGGATCTGCCGCTGGCCCTGTTGCAAGCCCTGCGCCGACCACCGGGCCCGGCTCCCGATCCGGCCGGCTGGACGAATTGGGAGCGCGCGGTCGGACCGCTCCTCGCCCCTCGCCACCCCTTCGCCCGCTACCGTCTCGTGGCGCTTTGCGGCGTCGACGGGGCCGGCAAAACCTTCCTGCTCGACCGGCTGCGCGCCCGCCTCGGCGCCGAGGGGGTCGCGACCCGTCACGTCTGGAGCCGGTTCCGGAATTATCTCTCGAAGCCGCTCCTGGCGGCCGCCCGGCTGACCGGCCACAATCGGAAGGAGCGTCATTCCGGCTTCACGATCGGCTACCACGACTTCCGCGGCACGCTCTGGGCGCGCCCCTTCCTCGCTCTTCAAGCCGTCGACCTCGCCCTCGACACGCTCGCCCGTTTCCGCGCACCCGAGTTGATCCTGGCCGACCGGTGCCCGCTCGACACGCTCGTCGACCTCGCCGTGGACACGGGGCTCGACGAGTTCGTCTTCGAGAGGCTCGGTCCGCGGATCCTGGCGCTCCTGCCGAAGCCGACCGCGGCCATCGTGCTGGAACGCAGCCCGGCGCTCGTCGCCGCGAGCCGGCCGGACGTCCTCGCCGACCGCAACTTCGCCCGCCGCCGCGCCCTCTATCGCCGCCTGGCCGATCGCTTCGGCCTGCCGCGCGTCGAGAACGACGGCCCGATCGAAGCGACCGTCGAGGCCGTCCTCGAGGCCGTGGGAAGCGGCCGCGCCGAGCTTACGGGGCCGCCATGATCTGCGTCTTCTACAACAACGATCCTCTGGCCCAGGACCTGGGCGGCGGGGCCGAACATTTCCGTGGGCTGTTCCGCGCCCTCGACCGCTCGGGCGAGCCCTTCCGGCTCGTCGGTTGCCGGCTGCAGGGGGAGCGGAGCGACCCGCGCGTCACCTATATCGCCGAGGGCTCGAATTTCTTGCGCTTCTGGCTCGCTCTGTGGGTCTGGTTCTGGCGCAACCGTCACGCGATCGAGCGCGGCGACGTGCTCCATTTCCACCGCAATTACGCGGCCTGGCCCAAGTTCCTGCTCGCGCCACGCCGAGGCCGGGTGGTGGTGAGCTACCACAACGTCACGGGACGCGTGCTCGACGGCAAGTTGGGCCGGCTCGCCAAGCCGTTGCGCGCGCTCATGTTGCTCTTCGAGCGGCGGGTCGTGGGGCGAGCCGATGCCATCGTCTGCGTTAGCGACCGCGACCGGCGCGAACTCGCCCGCGTGGTCGCACCCGGCCCCTTCGCGCGCGCGACCGTGATCCCCGCGGGCTTCGACGCCCGCCTTTTCGCCGAGCGTCGGGTCGGCCCGCCACCGCCCGAGCTCGCGAGCCGCCTCCTCTTCCTCGGCCGGATCAGCCATCAGAAGAACGTGCCGCTCGCCGTCTCGGTGCTCGAGCGTCTCGTCGCCGAGGGCGGCGACTTCACTCTCACGATCGTGGGCGACGGCGAAGACGCCCGCGCGCTCCTCCGCCGGATCGCGACGAGCCCGGCCCGTGAGCGCATCCGCTGGCTCGGCCGCCAACCGCACGACCGGGTTCCCGAGCTTTTGGCCGAGCACGGCATCCTGCTCGTCACGAGCCGCTACGAGGCCTCGCCGACCGTCGTCAAGGAAGCGCTCCGCGCCTGCCGTCCGGTCGTGACGACGGACGTGGGCGACGTCGCCGAATGGCTCGACGAAGGGGTCACGGGCTTCATCCGACCGGCCGAAGTCGAGCTGCTCGCGGAAGGGGTCCGGCGGGCGAGCGCCCTCGTCGCGGCCGGGTGCTACCGCTGTCCCGACCCGGCCGTCCTCGACGAGACCGCGATCATGGACCGGCTCTTGAGCCTTTACCGCCGGCTCGCCGCGAGTTGAGTGCGATCCCGGCCGAAGCCCGCCGCGGCCTCTTCCGCCTCGCGGCCCTGGGCGGCGCGCGCGCCATGGCGGCCGGGCTCGGTTTGCTGGCGATGCTCCAGCTCGCCCCGGCCGCCGGGCCCACGGTACTCGGTCGATGGTCGATGCTGCTCGCGGTGCAGGGCTGGGCGCTGCACCTCGCCGAATGCGGGCTGCGCTCGGTGGTCACCGCCGAGGGAGCTTCGACCGCAGGCGGCCCGCGTCGGCTCCTCCCGGTCTATCTCGGCACCCGCCTCCTGCTCGCGAGCCTCGTCACCGTGCTCCTCCTCGCCGGTGCGTCGATGCTCGCCCCCGAGACGGTTCCGGCCCTGGCCCTGGTGCTCACGAGCCTCTTCGCGATCGCGCTGCAGCTCGATTGGCTGGCACTCGTCGACGATCGGCCGATCCTCGCGGGTGCGCTCCTGCTGGTCCGCCCGGCCGCCTGGTGCCTCTTGCTCGCGTTCGCCGGCGCGCCCTTGGAGCTGGACGACCTCGCCGCCCTCTTCGCCCTCGCCTGGGGGCTCGCGGCTCTCGCCTCCTGGCCGCTCCTGCGCCCGGCGACAGCCCCGGCCGTGGGCAGGGCCCCGCCCCTCTCGGCCCTGGCCATGCTCCGCCTCGGCGTGCCGCTCGCCCTCGTCACGCTCACCAACCAGGGCCTCTTGGCGGCCGACCTTTTCCTCGTGGGCCTCGTGCTCGGGGCCGAGCGTGCCGGTTCCTATTACCTCGCGACCGCGCTCGTCGTGGCCGGTCTCGTCCTCGCCAATGCCGCGAACCAGTCGGCACTCGCACGGATCGGAGCGCTGCGCGCCCGGCCCGCGGCCGCGCGGGCCGAGCTCGGCCGGCAGCTCGCGACGGCGACCGGCCTCGGCCTCGCCCTCGCGTGCCTGGGCGCGCTCGTCGGTCCCCTGCTCGTTCCGCGCCTCTTCGGCCCGGCTTTCGCCGAGACCGTACCGATCTTCCTGGCGCTCCTTCCCTGGCTCGCCCTCCAACATCCGAGCGCCGTGCTGCAAGGCGCTTCGGCCGCCGCGCGCGGCCAGTGCCCCCTGCTCGCGGGCAACCTCGCCATGGCGCTGGTCTTCGGCGTTGCCCTCGCCGTCGCGCTCGCCGCGGGCTCGACGATCGGCTGCGCGCTCGCCCGAAGCCTCGCCGAGGCCGCGCGGCTTTTGGTGCTCGCGCGCGCCACGCGACGGATCTTCGCCGCAGTGCAGCGAACGCCTGTTGCCGGCTGTCCGACGATCGCCACATAGGCGACGCCGGGAGCCGGGTGAGCGGCCCGCGTACCCGGCCGAGCCGGTATCGATGATCGCGCCTTCGACCACTCTCGTTCGGACGGTGTTCCTCCTCGTGCTCGTCTGGGCGGCCCTGCCGCGCGGGACAGCGGCGATCGCCGTCGAGCCGCCGGCGGCCCTTCTCGCACCCGAAGTCACGACCGCGGAAGACGACGAGGCGGCGGTCGAGACGTTCGTCCTCGGGAACACGCTCGCCACCTTCACGACCGAGCTCGCCCGCGCCTTGATCGCCGAACTCGAGCTCGACCCGCCCGGGCTCGCCTTCGAGGCGGTCGACGAGTTGGCCCTCCTGTTGCTCCTGCCGACCGAGCCGGATCCCGCGCGCGACGAGCTCGTGCGCGCCGCGGCCGACGGCTGGGCGATGGCCGCCGACCGACGCGGCGAGCCCGAGGAGCCGGCCTATTGGGTGATGCACGGGGTCGACGAGCAGCGCTTCGCCCGGCTCGCTTGCCTCCTGATCGGTAGCGACCCGTCGAGCTTCGCCGATCTCGCCGAGGAGCTCGGCTTCGAGGCCGCCGACGTCGAGCGGTGCGTCGAGGAATACGATCGCGTCCTCGCGAATTGGACCCGACTCCTCGAACCGCACAGCCGCGCCAAGCGGCGCCGCGCCCGCGGCGGCACGATCCGGATCGTCTACGACGACGCCCCGGCTTTCCGGCCGCTCCGCGATCGGCTGCGCGAATCGGGCGTGCTCGAGGCCGCGGCGGCCGAGATCGTCTCGACCTTCGTCCTGCCACGCACCCTCACGGTGCGCTTGACGAGCTGCGGGGAAGAAAACGCGCGGTGGCTGCCGGCCGATCGGCGGATCGTGATCTGCTGGGAGCTCGTCCAGGCCTTCGAACGGCTCGCCCGCGACGAGGCGGTCCCCGAGGTCGAACCGGCTCAAAAGTGACCCGGCCGGGCGACCTCGACGTCGCTCATGAGCACCACGCCCACGAATTCTTCGAGAAGCTCCAGAACCGCCGCCATGGTCCGCTGCGCGACCTCCTCGCTCGTCACCACCAGGATCAGGACCGTGTCGAGCGCATCGGTGGCCCCCTCGGGCAAGCGCGTGCCGGTGTGCCCGCGGCCGCCGATGCAGGGCAGCATCGTCCAGCCCGTGATCCCGGGCTCGCGATCCAGGAGCTCGAGCACCGCCGGCGCCCGGCGCTTCTCGATGACGATCTCGAGCCGCTTGCGCTTGTAGGTCTGCAAGGGTGCCTCCCCTCAGCCCACCAGCCGACCGGCCGCCGCCACGTAGAGCGGGATGCCGACGACGAGGTTGAAGGGGAAGGTGATGCCGAGGGCGAGCGAAAGCGAGAGGGAAGGATTGGCGCGCGGCAAGGCGAGCCGCATCGCCGCTGGCACGGCGATGTAGGAGGCCGAGGCGGCGAGCGTGGCGAAGAGCGCGGTCCCGCCAACCGAGAGGCCGAGCAACCAACCGGCCGCGAGACCGGCGCTCGCGCCGAGGAGGGGCATTAGCACACCGAACGCCAGGAGCCCGCCACCCATCGTCGCGAAACCTGCGAACCGGCGGGCGACCAAAAGGCCCATGTCGAGGAGGAAGAAGCACAAGAGGCCCTGGAAACCGGAGGCGACCACCGGCTCCAGACGGCGCATGCCGTCGGACCCGGTGAGCATCCCGATCGCGAAGCTGCCGAGCAGCAGAACGACCGAGCCGTTGGCCAGGATCTCGTGGACGAGCTCGCGTCGACGGCGGGCGTCGAGGCCGGAGATCTCGCCGCGCCGGGCGAGGAGCAGGCCCGTCAAGATCGCGGGGGTTTCCATGACCGCGACGACCGCGGCGAGGAAAGCTTCGAAGGCGATCCCACGGCTCTGCAGAAAGCTCGTGGCGGCGACGTAGGTCACGATGCTCACCGAACCGTAATGCGCGGCGATAGCCCCGGCATCGACCCGGCTCACCCGGGTCAAGAGCCGCAACAGGCCGAAAGCCGGTAGCGGCAGGACGAGGCTCAGCCCGGCTGCGACCAGGAGCGGCGCGAGGAGGGGCCGAAGGTCGCCGTTGGCGGCGAGCTCGACGCCGCCTTTGAAGCCGATCGAGAAGATCAGGTAGAGCGCGAGCGAGCGCGCGACGGCCTCCGGGATCTCGAGATCGGAGCGCACGATCCCGGCCGCGAGGCCGAGCAGGAAGCAGAGAACGGGTGGGGAGAAGAGGTTGGCGAGCGCAGCGTCCAAGGCGGGTTTCCGATGCGGCGGACACCCTTCCGTGGGGTGCGGCGAGCGGCTAGCACGGGTGCAACGAGGTGGCGAGCATGACCGCGTTCGATCGTTCCTTCGTCGCTTCGACCGTGGCCCGCATGCTCTGGGAGGTCGAGGCCGTCGCGTTTCGGCCCGACCCGCCCTTCATCTTCACGTCGGGCTGGGCGAGCCCGGTCTACATCGACGTGCGGAAGCTCATCTCCTATCCGCGGCTGCGCCGCACCCTCCTCGACCTCGCCGAAAAGACGATCCTGCACGCGATCGGCTACGAGCGGCTCGATGCGGTGGCGGGCGGGGAGACCGCCGGCATCCCCTTCGCCGCCTGGCTCGCCGAACGGCTCATGCTGCCCATGCAATATGTCCGCAAGCAGCCCAAGGGGTTCGGCCGCAACGCCCGGATCGAGGGCGCGGTGCAGGAGGGCTGGCGAACCCTTCTCGTCGAGGATCTCGCCACCGACGGGCGCTCGAAGGTCGGCTTCGTGGGAGCATTGCGCGAGGCCGGCCAAAGCTGTGAGCACGCCTTCGTCGTTTTTTATTACGACGTGTTCCCGCACGCCCGAGCGACGATCGAGAAGCTCGGCGTCAAGCTCCACCATCTCTGCACCTGGCGCGACGTGCTCGCCGTAGCGCGCAGCGAGGAGCGGTTCCCGGTCGCGGTTCTCGGCGAGGTCGAGGCGTTCCTGGCCGACCCGGTCGGTTGGTCGGCTCGGCACGGCGGCCTCGACCACGTGCCCGACTGAGCGCTCCTTCACTCCACCAGCACGAGGTGACCGGGTGCCACCTCCTCGTAGACCGCGGGCGGCGGCTCGAAACCCCAGGGACGCAAAGGCGAAGGGATCTCGTCCGTCGCGAGGCGGAGCTCCTCGCGCCGCTGGCGCGGATCGGCCACCGGCACCGCCGCCAAGAGCTTTTTCGTGTAGGGATGGCGTGGGTTCTCGAAGATCGCCGCGCGCGCCCCGATCTCGACGATCCGGCCGAGATACATGACCGCCACCCGATGCGCGATCCGCTCGACCACCGCCAGATCGTGACTCACGAAGAGGTACGAGAGGCCGAGCTCTTCCTGCAGGTCGATCAAGAGGTTGACGATCTGCGCCTGGATCGAGACGTCGAGCGCGGAAAGTGGCTCGTCGGCGACGATGAGATCCGGCTCGAGGGCGAGGGCGCGGGCGATGCACAGCCTTTGCCGCTGCCCGCCCGAAAATTCGTGCGGGTAGCGGCGCAGATGCTCGGGCCCGAGCCCGGTCCGGCGCAACAGTGCCACCACCCGGTCCTCGAGCTCCGAGCCGCGCGCGAGCCCGTGGATCCGCAAGGGTTCGCCCACGAGCCCGAGGGCCGAAAGCCGAGGATTCAAGGACGCGTACGGGTCCTGGAAGATCATCTGCATCCGCCGCCGCACGGCCACCATCGCGGCGCGGGGCAAGTCGGTGATGTCGCGCCCTTCGAACCGCACGCTCCCGCGGGTCGGCTCTTGTAGCCGCAGGATGGTCCGGGCAGTAGTCGACTTGCCGCAGCCCGATTCGCCGACGAGCGCCAAGGTCTCGCCTCGCCCCAGTGTGAAGGAGACGCCCTCGACGGCGTGGATCGCCGCCTTCGGTCGGCCGAGGAAACCGCCGCCCACGGGAAAGCGGGTGGTCAAGCCGTCGACCTCGAGGAGCGGGCCGTCGGGCCGGACGGCCGGTCGTCGCGCCGTCGCGCGGGTCGGCTCGGCGGCACGCGCCTCTTGGCCGAACTCGACGGTCGGGAAGCGCTCGGGCCGAGCTTTGCCGCGCATGCTCCCGAGCCGCGGCACGGCGGCGAGCAAGGCCTGCGTGTAGGGATGCTCGGGGGCCTCGAAGATCCGCTCGACCGGCCCCTCCTCGACCTTCCGGCCGCGCCACATGACGACCACACGATCGGCCATCTCGGCCACCACCCCCATGTCGTGGGTGATGAAGAGCACGGCCATTCCGATCTCACGCTGCAGCAGTTTGACGAGGTCGAGGATCTGCGCCTGGATCGTGACGTCGAGGGCGGTAGTGGGCTCGTCGGCGATCAAGAGAGCCGGCCGGCAGGCCAGAGCCATGGCGATCATCGCCCGCTGGCGCATGCCGCCCGAGAGCTGGTGCGGGTAAGCGTCGAGCCGGCTCGCAGCCTCGGGGATCCGCACCCGCTCGAGCGCTTCGAGAGCGAGGGCTCGGGCCTCGCGCCGGCTCTTGCCCTGGTGCAGCTCGATCGCCTCGGCGATCTGCTCACCCACCGTGAGCACCGGGTTGAGCGAGGTCATGGGCTCTTGGAAGATCATCGAGATCTCGTTGCCGCGGATCGACCGCAACACGGGGGCCGGCGCACGCACGAGATCGAGCGTCGAGCCGTCCTGGCGACGGAAGCGCACGGCACCGTCGACGATCCGCCCGCCGCCGAGCTCGACCAGCCGCATGATCGAAAGGGCCGTGACCGATTTGCCCGAGCCCGATTCGCCGACGATCGCGAGGGTCTCGCCGCGGCCGATCGCGAAGCTCACCCCGTCCACGGCTCGGACCACGCCGTCGACCGAGCGGAACTCGACCGCGAGCCCGTCGACTTCGAGGAGAGGCTCGCGCGCCATCGCGCTCAAAGGTTGCGGGCGCTGCGCCTGAGGCGCGGATCCAAGGTCTCGCGCAGGCCGTCACCCAAAAGATTCACGGCGAGCACGACGAGCGACAGGAACAGGCCCGGGAAGACGAGGAGCCACCAGCCTACGAGGACGTAAGTCCGGCCTTCCGCCATCATATTGCCCCAAGAGGGGATGTCGGGCGGCGTCCCGGCGCCGAGGAACGAGAGAATCGCCTCGATGATGATCGCCGAGGCGCAGACATAGGTGGCCTGGACGACGAGCGGGGCGAGTGTGTTCGGCATGATGTGGACCGCCAGGATGCGCGGCAGCCGCGCCCCGAGCGAGATCGCCGCGTCGACGAAGAGTTGCTCGCGCAGCGTGAGCACGACGCTGCGCACGAGCCGCACCACGCGCGGGATCTCGGGGATGGTGATGGCCACGATCACCGTGCGGATCGAGGAGCGGGAGAGCGAGATCATGGCGATCGCCAAGAGGATCGCGGGGATCGCCATGAGCCCGTCCATGATCCGCATGACCACGGCGTCGATCCGCCGCAAGAAGCCGGAGACGAGGCCGATGGCGAGGCCGAGTGCGGTGCTCAAGAGTGCCACCGTGAAGCCCACGAAGAGCGAAACCCGGGCACCGTGGAGCGTGCGCGAGAAGACGTCGCGGCCGAGATGGTCGGTACCGAACCAGTGTTGGGCGGAAGGCGGACGCAAGCGCAGGCGCGGGTTGATGCGCGCCGGATCCTCGGGTGCGATCCAGGGGGCGAAGACGGCGATCGCGACCATGACGAGCAGGATCGCGACGCCGGCGACCACCGTCGGGTAGCGACGGGCGAACAGCCGGAAGCCGCCGGTCGTGGGCCGCGAGGTGCTCTCGAGGGGGCTCGCCGCGGCCATGGCTCAATAGCGGATCCGCGGATCGAGGAAGGTGTAGACGATGTCGATGACGAGATTGATCAGCACGTAGACACCACTGAAGATCAAGATGACCCCCTGGATGATCGGATAGTCACGGCGCAAGATGGCATCGACCGTGAGGCGGCCGAGCCCCGGGATCGCGAAGACGCTCTCGGTCACCACGACCCCGCCGATCAGGAGTGCGATGCCGATACCGATCGTCGTGACGATCGGGACCGACGCCGGCTTCAAGGCGTGACGAAGCAGGATGGGCGCCAGGGCCAGGCCCTTGGCGTGGGCGGTGCGGATGTAGTCCTGGTGGATGACCTCGAGCATCGAAGCGCGGGTGATGCGCGCGATCAGAGCGACGTAAGTGACGCCGAGGGCGAGGGTCGGCATGGCGAGGCTCTTGATGAAACCCCAGAAGTCCTCGCGGAACGAGACGTAGCCCATCACCGGCAACCATTTGAGGTTGACGGCGAAGATCAAGATGAGGACGTAGGCGAACACGAAGACCGGCACCGAGAAGCCGAGGACGGCGAAGCTCATGACGAGCCGGTCGACCCACGAGCCCGCCCGCCAGGCAGCGACGATCCCCAACGGGATCGCGACCAGGACGGAAAAGAGGATGGTCGTCGTGGCGAGCGCGAACGTGGGCTCCATGCGCTGGAGGACGAGCTCGGCGACCGGCCGATCGGAGAAGATCGAGCGGCCGAGATCGCCTACGAGGATGTGGCCGAGCCATACGAGGAACTGCTCGACGAGCGGCCCGTCGAGGCCCAGCTTGGCGCGGATCCGGGCGATGTCCTCTTGGGTCGCGATGTCGCCCGCGATGACCGCCGCCGGATCGCCCGGTGCGAGATGCAGCATGCCGAAGACGAACAGCGCCACGACCGCCATGACGAGCGCGGTCGAGCCGAGCCGTCGCAAGATCAGCCCGAGCATCGCGATCGAGCCCCGCCACGGGACCCACGGGCACGGCCCGCCAGAGCGCGCCGCATCCCACGTCCTCCCCTGACCATGTCGCGGCCGACTATGACGGGGAGGCGCCCACCGGTCGAGGGGCGGTCAGAGGCCGAAGCGGTGGTCTTTGGGGAAGCCACGCGGCGCGAGACGGCCAGCGGCGCCGCGCCGACGGCGATAGGCCTGCCACGCCTCGAAGCTGCGGATCTTCTCTCCTGCCCGCCAGGCGAGACCCCGTTCGGCCGTGAACGTCACGAGATCGGCGAGGCTCGCGTCCTCGAGGCGCATCAAGGTTACACCCTTGCCCTTGGCTTGCTCGGGGAGGTCGGCCACGGGGAAGATCGAGATCTTGTGGTTGGTACCGGAGACCGCCACGAACTCGCCCTGGACCGGGACGGCGAAGGCGAGCGCGTCCCCTTCGCCCAAAGTGACGACCTGCTTGCCGGCCCGGGTCTGGGCGACGAGCGCCGCTTCGGGCGCGACGAAGCCCAGGCCTTTGCGGGTGGCGAGCACGAGCTTGCCCTCCGGACGGTGGATCCGGGCGGTCACGATCTCGACGCCCTTTGCGAGATCGAGGAAGAGCGAGAGCGGTTCGCCCGTGCCGCGGCCGCCCGGGAGCTTGTCGACCGGTACGGTATAGGCCTTGCCGTCGGCCGTCAGGATCAAGAGCCGGTCGGTGTTCTGGCCCTCGAGGACGAAGCGGCCGGCATCGCCCTCCTTGTAGCGGACTTCCGAACCCGGCTCGAGCCGCCCTTTGAGCGCGCGCACCCAGCCCTTCTCCGAAACGAGCACGGTCACGGGCCAGCGTTCGACCGGCAGCTCGACGAGTTCGGGGGCCACGGCGGGCGGACCTTCGAGCCGGGTCCGGCGTGCCCCGAGCGGCCCCGAGCCGAAACGCTTCTTCCCCTCGAGCATCTCGGCGCGGAGCTCGCGCCGACGGGCCCCCTCGTCGGCGAGGAGCTCTTCGAGCTCGGCACGTTCGCGGCGGAGTTCGAGGGCCTCCTTGCGCAACGCCTCTTCTTCGAGACGGCGGAGGTTGCGCAGCCGCAGGTTCAAGATCGCCTCGGCCTGCCGGTCGGTGAGGCCGAAGGCCGAAACGAGCGCGGGCTTGGGCTCGTCCTCCTCACGGATGATGCAGATGACGCGGTCGATGTCGAGGAAGATCTTCAGATAACCCTCGACCAGCTCGAGCCGGTCGGCGATCTGCCGGAGCCGGAACCGGCTGCGCCGTTCGAGCACCTCCATGCGGTGGGCGAGATAGCCCTGGAGCAGCTCTGCGAGGCCCATCACCCGAGGCACGCCGCGGGCGTCGAGCACGTTCATGTTGATCGCCAGGCGCACCTCGAGCTCGCTCGCCTTGAAGAGCTGTTCCATGAGCGCCTCGGGCGGCACCGTGCGGCTCTTGGGCACGAACACGAGGCGCACCCGGTCGGTCGATTCGTCGCGCAGATCGGCGAGAAGCGGCAGCCGCTTGGCGGCCAAGAGCTCGGCCAGCTTTTCGACGAGGCGGCTCTTCTGCACTTGCCAGGGAATCTCGGTGACGACGATCTGGTACTGCCCGTAGGGAAGCTCTTCCTTTTCCCAGCGCGCGCGCAGTCGGAGGACGCCGCGGCCCGTCCGGTAGGCCTCGACGAGTGTTTCGGGCGGCTCGACGATCACACCGCCCGTCGGCAGGTCCGGCCCTTTGACGAAACGCAGGAGCTCTTCGGCTGTGGGTGGCGGGGCGTCGGCCGGCCGGACGAGCATCCAGGCGAGCGCGTCGAACAATTCGCCGGCATTGTGCGGCGGGATCGAGGTCGCCATGCCGACTGCGATGCCGGTGGCGCCATTGGCGAGCAAATTCGGAAAGGCGGCGGGCAGGACCACGGGTTCCTGCTCGCTGCCGTCGTAGGTCGGGCGAAACTCGACCGTGTCCTGGTCGATGCCCTCGAGCATCGCCATGGCGACCGGCGTGAGCCGCGCCTCGGTGTAGCGCATCGCCGCCGCCGCATCGCCGTCGATATTGCCGAAATTGCCCTGGCCTTCGATCAGAGGGTAGCGCTGGGCGAAGTCCTGGGCGAGCCGGACGAGCGCTTCGTAGACCGCGGCATCGCCGTGTGGGTGGAACTTGCCGATCACGTCGCCGACCACCCGGGCGCATTTCTTGAAGCCCGAGGCCGGGTCGAGACGCAGCTGCAGCATCGCCCACAAGAGGCGACGTTGGACCGGCTTCAAGCCGTCGCGCAGGTCCGGGAGCGAACGCGCGGTGATCGTCGAAAGGGCGTAGGCGAGGTAGCGCTCGCCCAGCGCCCGGCCGAAATCGATCGGCTCGATCCGCTGGGCGGAGTCTTGGCGGCTCATGCGGGCTCCGTTCGCGGTGCGGGGGCGAGGAGCGCCGAGAGGCGCTCGCGGGCGGCCGGCATCGGCCGATCGACCGGGGCGAGGATATGCCGGGCGATGAAATGGCCGGCAAGACGCAACCCCTGGGCGATCTGCTCGGCATCCGCGGGCCCGCCCCGGGTCAAGAAGGCGGGCAGCGGCAGGAGCCTGTCGGCCCAAGGTGCCCCGGCTTTCGCACTCACCGCCCGGCCGGTCCTGGGCGAGACCCAGACGAGATCCTCGCTGGCCCCGGTGAGCGCGCAGCGGTCGAGCTCCAGGGCGAAGCCGAGCTCGGCGAGCAAGAGGAGCTCGAAGCGGACATAGGCCTCGCGCCAAGCCTCGTCGGCCGCGAGCCGGCCGAGCAAGGTCAAGAGCCCGGCATAGAGCTGCGGGTGCGGCTCGCGCTCGGGCAGGCTCGCCTCGAGGAGCGCGGTGGCGGCGGCGAGGGCCTGGAGGCGGAGCGGATCCTCGACCAAGATCGACGCGTAGAGCCGGCGCGGCTCGACGGTGAAATGGCCGAGCTGACTCTCGAGCCGAGCCCGCCAGGCGAGATCGAGCCGGTTCCCGGGCTGGAGGAGCGGGGCGCGTTTGCGCGAGCGCCCGCCGATCACGAGACCGGCGTGGCGGCCGTGATCGAAGGTCAGGGCGGAGAGCACGAGGTCGCGCTCGCCGAGTGGCCGCACCTCGAGGACGATCCCCTCGTCACGCCATTCCACGTCCACCTCCGGACCCGCGCCCGTCGCATGGCCGAGCCGCGCGGCGCGGCTCGTTGCTGCGCTGTGCTTCAGCAATGACTAATACCCCGTCCGGCGGTCGGCTCCGGGCCGTCGCCACATGCTCCAGAGGGAGACCGGCATGTACGATCCGAACCTGCTGCAGAAGCTGCCCGAGCTCGGCGCCAAGGCACCCAAGGCTTGGCAGAGCTTCGTCGCCTTCAACGAGGCGGCCTTCGCCGAAGGTGCGCTCTCGCGCAAGCAGAAGGAGTTGATCGCCCTCGCCGTGGCCTTGACCACCCAGTGCCCCTACTGCCTCGAGATCCATCGCAAGGCCGCGGTCGAAGCCGGCGCGAGCGAGGCCGAGATCGCCGAGACGGTGTTCGTGGCGGCGGCGATGCGGGCGGGCGGGGCGATCGCCCACGGGCCCCACCTCCTCCCACGCTGAGGGTTCAGCGGCGCTTCGGCTCGAGGCCCATCTCGCGCCAGCGCTCGGCGTCCTCGCGCCAATCTTCGCGCACCTTGACGAACAGGAACAGGTGCACGCGCTGGCCGAGCTGGGCCTCGAGATCCTTGCGGGCGGCCTCGCCGATCGCCTTGAGCCGCTGGCCACCCTTGCCGATCACGATCGCCTTTTGGCCCGGCTTCTCGACGTAGATCGTCTGGTCGATCCGGACCTCGCTGCCGTCCGGGCTCTCGACCCACTGGTCGGTCTCGACGGTCGTCGCGTAGGGGACTTCTTGGCGCAGTTGCAAAAAGAGCTTCTCGCGGGTGATCTCGGCTGCGGTCGCCCGGTTGGACAGATCGGAAAGTTGGTCTTCGGGATAGAGCCAGGGACCCTCGGGCAGCCGGGCGGCCACGGCGTCGAGCAGCTCGTCGATTCCCTCGCCCGTCTCGGCCGAGACGTAGAAGGTCTCGGCGAAGGGATGCAGCTCGTTCGCCGCAGCGGTCAGCGGCAACAAAGTGGGAGGCTTCACGAGGTCGATCTTGTTGATCGCGAGGAGGACCGGGATGCGGACCTGCTTCAATCCCTCGATCACCGCTCGCGATCGCGCATCGAGACCACGCTTGGCATCGAGCACGAGGATCGCGAGATCGGCATCCGCGGCGGCTTTCCACGCAGCTTCGACCATCGCCCGCTCGAGTTTGCCCGCGGCCGCGAAGATGCCCGGTGTGTCGACGAAGCAGAGCTGGGCGTTGCCGCGGATCGTGATGCCGATGATCCGCCGCCGGGTGGTCTGGGCCTTGGGTGTCACGATCGAGACCTTGGCACCCACGAGCCGGTTCAAAAGGCTCGACTTTCCGACATTGGGTGCGCCCAGGATGGCGACGAAGCCGGCTCGGGTCGGCTCGGCAGCGCTCATCGGGCCTGCCCACCCTCGAGCCGGGCGAGGAGCTCGGCCGCGGCGGCTTCTTCGGCGGCCCGCTTCGAGCCGCCCTCACCGAACGCCTCGCCCACCCCTTCGACCGAGACCCTCACGGTGAAGCGCGGCGCGTGATCCGGCCCCTCGCGAGCCACCGCCTCGTAGACCGGCAGCGGCAGGCCGCGCGCCGCGAGATGCTCTTGCAGGGTTTGCTTCGGATGCCGCGCGGGCGGTGCCGGCTGCGTCAGGCGCGCCCCCCAAAGCCGCTCGATCACCGCCCGCGCCGCGGCGAGGCCGCCGTCGAGATGCACGGCTCCGAGCACCGCCTCGAGCGCGTCGCCCACGAGCGAGGGATGGTGCCGGTCGGCAGCGGCGCGCCCGTGCCGCCCGCCGATCACCAGCGCCTCGTCGATCCCCATGGTCCGGCCGATCTCGGCGAGCGTATCGGCCTTCACGAGCGCGACGAGGCGATGGGTGAGCTCGCCCTCGCTCGCCTCCGGGAAGCGCTCGAGGAGGAGTTCGGCCACGACGAGCGCGAGGACCCGGTCGCCGAGGAACTCGAGCCGCTCGTTGGAGCGCCGATCGGTCGGGCGTGGGCCGGCACGGCCACGTGCACCGGCGGCAGCGCTCTCGTGGGTCAGTGCTTGCACGAGGAGGCTCTTGTCGCGGAAGCGGTAGCCGAGCCGTTCCTCGAGGGCCGCGCGCGCCGCGCTGCGTCCGGAAGTGCTCAGCGGATCCGGCTCAACAGTCGGTTGTAGCGGATGCTCCACGGCCATTTCCAAGGCTCGAAGAGGGAGCCGTAGCCGTTCACCGAAAAGAAGATGATCTCGGCCCGCCCGATCAGGTTCTCGAGCGGGATGAAGCCCACATGGTCGACCCGCGAATCGAGCGAGTTGTCGCGGTTGTCGCCCATCGCGAAGACGTGGCCCGGCGGGACCTCGTAAACCCGGGTGTTGTCGAGCGGGCCTTGCCGAGTGATGTCGATGGTCATGTAGAAGCGCCCACCGGGCAAAGTCTCCTCGAAGATCGGTACCGGAACCCCGCGGCCGTCGACGTCCTCGACGAAGCTGCCGGCCGGTTCGCGGCGGACCGGCTCACCGTTGACGTAGAGCACGCCGTCCTTGACCTGGATCTTGTCGCCGGGAAGGCCGACGATCCGCTTGATGTAATCCGTGCGGTTGTCCGAGGGGAGCTTGAAGACGACGACGTCACCACGTTCGGGCAGGCTCCCGAACAACCGGCCTTCGAAAAGTGGCAAACTGAACGGCAAAGAATAGCGGCTGTAGCCGTACGCGAACTTCGAGACGAACAGATAATCGCCCACGAGCAAGGTCGGCTTCATCGAGCCCGACGGGATGTTGAAGGGCTCGTAGAGGAAGGTCCGAACGAAAAGCGCGATCGCAACGGCATAGACCAGCGTCTTGACGGTTTCGACGAGGCTACCGCTTCGGCGCTGGGGCATCGCGATGGGCTCGTGCATCGATCCGCTCACTCCGCCTTTCCGGGAAGCGGCCCGTTGCACGGCTGTCGTCGGATCAGGTCCGGCCGGTCCGTGCGCCCGGACCGGGCCGGTCGGCTCGCCACGGCGCGACATTAGCGGAGCCGGCCGGGGGCGACAAGTTGGCGGCGAGATCCGCGGGCACGGCGCTGATGATCACGATCGCCTGGGCGAAGGGTGGTTCGTCGGTCAAGCTCACCGAGATTTCGGCGCGCATGCCCGGCGGGGTGAGCGCGGCGAGCCGCGCCGCGGCGCCCCCCGTGAGCACGAGGGTGGGTCGTCCGCCGGGCAGGTTCACGACCCCGATGTCGCGCCAAGAGACACCGCGGGAAAAGCCCGTGCCCAAGGCTTTGGCGCAGGCTTCCTTGGCGGCGTAACGGCGGGCGTAGCCTTCCGCGCGGGCGAGCCGCGCCTCGCAGCGGGCCCGTTCGATCTCGGTGAAGCAACGCGCGGTGAAGCGCTCGCCGAACCGCTCGAGGGTCCGCGCCACCCTCCGGATGTCGACGAGATCGCTGCCGATGCCCAAGATCACACTCGCACCCTCGCCACCGCAGCCGAGCGCGCCGCCGGGCCGCCCGCTCCGGCAAGAAAGGAGCTCGCGCCCGACCGGTCAATCGTCGTTCGAAGCGGACGCGAACCCCTTCCTCAAACGCGGGCCGGCGGTCGCCGGCGAAAGCCGATCGCCTCGGCCAGATGAGCCTTGCGGATCGTCTCGGCACCGTCGAGGTCGGCGATCGTGCGGGCGACGCGGATCAGCCGGTGCCAGGCGCGCGCCGACAAACGAAAAGCCTCGCTCGCCCGCTGCAGGAGCGCCCGGCAGCCGGCATCGAGCGGTGCGATCCGCTCGAGTAGCTGGCCCTCGGCCTCGGCGTTGGTCCGCAGATCGGGCCGATCGAGGGCACGGAAACGATCGGCTTGGACGGCTCGGGCGGCCGCCACGCGGGCGGCGACCTCGGCCGACCCTTCGGCGGGTGGCGGCAGCTCCAGATCGGCGGTGCGCACGGCCGGTACCTCGATCGTGAGGTCGATCCGATCGAGGAGCGGACCCGAGACCCGGCTTTGGTAGTCGGCCGCACAGCGCGGGGCGCGCGGGCAAGCGAGCGCCGGATCGTCGAGATGGCCGCAGCGGCACGGGTTCATCGCGGCGACGAGCTGGAAGCGGGCGGGCCAGGTCACGTGCGCTGCGGCACGCGCCACCTGGACGCAGCCGGTCTCGAGCGGCTGGCGCAGTGCTTCGAGCACCGGGCGCTGGAATTCGGGCAGCTCGTCGAGGAACAACACCCCTTTGTGGGCGAGCGAAACCTCGCCCGGCCGCGCCTGCGGACCACCGCCGACCATCGCGGCGACGGACGCGGCGTGGTGCGGGGCACGGAACGGGCGGCGGCGGGAGAGCCGGCCCTCGACGAGCCGCCCGCCGAGGCTGTGGATCATGCCGACCTCGAGGATCTCGGCCGGATCCAAGGGCGGCAAGATCCCCGGCAAGCGGGCGGCGAGCATCGATTTGCCGGCGCCGGGCGGACCGATCATGAGGAGATTGTGGCCGCCGGCGGCGGCGATCTCGAGCGCCCGTTTGGCCGTCTCCTGGCCCTTCACGTCGCGGAGATCGGCGAAGATCGGCGGGTCCTCGATCGGCCGCGGTTCCGGTTGCGCCAAAAGTTTGGTGCCGCGGGCGTGGTCGAGCAGCGCCAAAAGGCTCGGGGCGGCCAAGATTTCGATCTCGCTCGCGAGCCAGGCGGCCTCGGCGGCGCCAGCGGCCGGGCAGATCAACCCGCGGCGCTTGCCGGCCGCCGCGATCGCCGCAGCGAGGACACCCGCCACCGGCTGGATCGAGCCGTCGAGCGCGAGCTCACCGAGCGCGATCCGCCCCTCGACCAGATCGGCGGGCAACACGCCCGTCACGATCAAGAGCCCGAGGGCGATCGGCAGATCGAAATGGCTGCCCTCCTTGAGGAGGTCGGCCGGCGCGAGGTTCACCGTGACGCGGCGCGGCGGCAGCGCGAGACCCAAGGCGGCGAGTGCGGCACGGACCCGCTCGCGGCTCTCGCCGACCGCCTTGTCGGGCAGGCCCACGAGGGTGAAGGCGGGCAACCCGGCACCGACCTGCACCTGCACCTCGACCTCCGCCGTGTCCATCCCGACGAAGGCGATCGAGCGGACTCGGGCCATCGTGAGGGTCGCCGCTCGGCTGTCGCTACGCGCCACGGAACTCCCCCGATGAGAGAACGTGGCGCGCACCCTATCAACCTGAGCGAAAGATGTCAGCCCCGGCGGCGGCCCACCGCCGGTTCAGTTGCTCGCCCGCTCGACCGAAGTGACGACGCTCGTGGCGCGCAACGCGGCCAGGATCCGCTGGAGATGGTCGAGGCCGCTCACCTCGACGTCCAAGAACAACTCGGCGAGCTCGGCGGCACGGCGGGTGATCTTGAGATCGGCGATGTTGCCCTGGTGGCTGCCGATCACGGTGGAGATCGTCCCGAGCGAACCCGGCTTGTCGAGGGCCACGAGGTTGAGCCGGGCGACCGCGCGCGGGGCTTCCACCCGGTCGTTCCAACCGACGTCGAGGGTGCGGTCGCGCAAATCGCCGGCGCGGGCGAGCCAGGCGCATTCGCTCCGATGGATGCTCACCCCCTTGCCGGTCCGTACCAAGCCGACGATCGGATCGCCCGGCACCGGATGACAGCAGCGCGCGTAGTGGAACGCCACCCCTGCCGGCAAGCCGAGGATCGGCTGGTCGCCGACCGGCGGCACCGGCGATGCCGGACGGCGCAACGGCAGGATTTTCGCACTCTGCGGCTGGCGTGCGGGGCTCGTCCGCTTGAGCTCGGGCTCGATCGCCTCGAGCACGGTGCGCGGGCCGATCGTCCCCTCGCCCACGGCAGCCAGCAGATCGTCGACCGATTTCTGGCGCAGCGCCTCGGCGGCCCGTTCGAGGCGCGCTTCGCCGAGCTGGACACCCTCGGCACGCGCCGTCTTGCTCAAGAGCTCGCGCCCCTGCTCGATATGGGCGGCGCGCTCGCGGGTCCGCAGATAGCGACGGATCCGCGCTTTCGCCTTGCCGGTGACGACGAACCGCTCCCAGGCCGGTGAGGGATGGGCGTTGCGCGCGGTGATGATCTCGACCTGGTCGCCGTTCTGGAGCTGGTGGCGGAGCTGGACCAGCCGCCCGTCGACCTTGGCGCCGATGCAATGGTCGCCGACCTCGGAATGCACGGCATAGGCGAAATCGACCGGCGTGGCGCCGCGCGGCAGCGCGATGAGGTCGCCCTTGGGTGTGAAGCAGAAGACCTGATCCGAATACATCTCGAGCTTGGTGTGCTCGAGGAACTCTTCGGGGCCTTGAGCGTGTTCGAGGATCTCGAGAAGCTCGCGGATCCAGCGGTAACGCTTGCCCTCGGTGATTCCGGTCTCTTGCTTGTAGATCCAATGTGCGGCGACCCCGAACTCGCAGACCTCGTGCATCTCGCGGGTGCGGATCTGGACCTCGATCTTGCGCCGCTCGGGGCCGAGGATCGTCGTGTGCAACGACCGGTAACCGTTCGGCTTCGGAGTACTGATGAAATCTTTGAAGCGGCCCGGCAGCATGGCGTAGCGGGCGTGCACCGCACCGAGCGCGGCGTAGCAGGCGCTCACCGAATCGACGAGCACGCGGAACGCCATGATGTCGGAGAGCTGCTCGAAGGCGACGTTCTTGCGCTGCATCTTGCGCCAGATCGACCAAGGCGCCTTCTCGCGGCCCGTGACTTCGGCCTCGATCCCGGCCTCGAGAAGGGTGGCGCGAAGCTCCGCGACGATTTTTTCGATGAGCGCCGAACCGGCCGGGCGCAATTGCTCGAGGCGGTGGACGATCGAGGCGCGGGCGTCGGGCCAGAGCTCGGCGAAGGCCAGATCCTCGAGCTCGGCCTTCATACGCTCCATGCCGATCCGCTCGGCCAAGGGCGCGTAGATCTCCATGGTCTCGAGCGCGATCCGCCGCCGCTTCTCCGGATCTTTGATGAAGTGCAAGGTCCGCATGTTGTGCAGCCGGTCGGCGAGCTTGACCAGCAGCACGCGGATGTCCTCGGACATCGCCAGGAGAAGCTTGCGGAAGTTCTCCGCTTGCTCGGTACGCGGCGATTGCAGATCGAGCTTGTTGAGCTTGGTGACCCCGTCGACCAGGCGGGCGATCGTCGGGCCGAAGAGCCTTCGGATCTCGTCGATCGTGGCCCCGGTGTCCTCCACCGTGTCGTGGAGCAGCGCCGTGGCGATCGACGCGCTGTCGAGACGGAGCGCCGTCAAGATCCCGGCGACCTCGACCGGATGGTGGAAATAAGGGTCGCCCGAGGCGCGCAATTGCGCGCCGTGCGCCTTCATGGCGAAGACGTAGGCACGGTTGAGGAGGTCCTCGTCGGCGCTCGGATCGTAAGCCTTGACCCGCTCGACGAGCTCGTATTGCCGCACTGGCGCGCGGCGGACCCGCCCGGTCTCCGGCGCGGACTCGAAAGCCGGTGCCACGGCAGCCGGCGTCATCGCAGCTGCCCCGGCGCCCGCTCGGTCGGGCGCTCAGTCCTGGTCGGGAACGTCGTGCTCCGCATAGGAGATGCCCGACGGCATCGGCGCCACCGCGCCCACCTCGGGCGGCGGCATGAGCGCCTCGAGCTCTTTGGCGAGATCGGTCGGTTCCTCGCTCTCGACCCCGAGGTGCCGGCGCAGCCCGTGAACGAGCTCGTAGCGGAGATGGTCGAGATCGATCGTGCCTTCGGCGATCTCGCGCAGCGCCACGACCGGATTCTTGTCGTTGTCGCGGTCGACGGTGAGCGGCGCGCCGGCGGAGATGTCGCGCGCCCGCTGGGCTGCGAGCATCACGAGCTCGAAGCGCGAGGGCACCCGCCGGATGCAGTCCTCGACCGTGATCCTGGCCATCTTCTCGATTGCTCCCGCGAAGTTCGATGGTAGAGGTAGGTAGCGCACCCGACGAGTGGAAGCCAGTCGCCGGGAGCCTCCTCTGGCTATGGCGGCAGCGACGTGCTAGCGCACCGCGCGCGCGCCAAACGAGGCGGCGAGGTCGTTGCGACGGGAACCCGGCCTCGCCGCCGGTAACGAGCCGGGCTCGGATCCCGGCGATCGTGGAGGATGATTCGTCATGGCCAATGCCGGGTCGGCCCGTTGGTTCAACCCGCAGGAGCGGATCGCCGTGTTCATCGACGGCGCCAATCTCTACCAGGCCGCACGCGCCCTCGCCTTCGACATCGACTATCGTCGGCTGCTCGACGTGTTCGCGAGCCGCGGGCGACTCGTCCGTGCTTATTACTACACGGCATTGCTCGACGAGCAGGAGTATTCGCCGATCAGACCGCTCGTCGATTGGCTGGACTACAACGGCTACACGATGGTGACCAAGCCGCTCAAGGAGTTCAGCCAGCCGACCGGGCGCCGCAAATACAAGGGCAACATGGACGTCGACATCGCGGTCGACGTGATGGAGCTCGCCCCGCACCTCGACCACGTCGTGCTCGTCACGGGCGACGGCGACTTCAAGCGGCTCGTCGAGGCGGTCCAGCGCAAGGGCGTGCGGGTCACGACGATCAGCACGATCCGCACCACCCCGCCGCTCATCGCCGACGAGCTCCGGCGTCAGTCCGACCAGTTCATCGATCTGGCCGATCTGCACGCCTACATCGCCCGCCAGCGACCGGTCGAGCCGCCGGCCGACCGCGGCGATCTCGTCGAAGAAGAAGACGAGGAAGATCTCGGCTGAGAGACACCGGGCGGTTCCCCGGGTCTGCGCTCCCGCAACGGTCGACGGGGACAGGTCTTCCGCCCGACGTGTCGAAACCGGTTGCGATCTCGTGAGCGGGTTCGGCCGCCCCGCGGGCCCCGCCGCCGAGGCGGTCGGCAAGCGCCGATCTCCGCAGACCGAGTGTCGGTGCAGAGCCCGGCCGGTGCAGCTGCGCAGACCGGGGGCGAGCGCGAGCCGGCCGCTCCTCGCCGCGAGCGTCGACCCTTGCCGGGCCAATGGGCTCGTCCTCGGGCGCGCCAGGGCAAAGCGCGGCGAATGCGCCCGAACCCGGCTCGACCGGCGGGCCCAGGCCGAGCGGAGGGCCGCGGTACGGTTCGGCAACTCCCGCACCCTCGACCCGGGGCGCCGGCTTCCGGGCGGAGCAGCGGATCGGTGCAGCACCCCGCGGGTGAGGGTGCGCCGCACGCGCGGAGTGCATCGCGACGCCATCGGATACGGCACCGCGGCCGAAGCGGGTGGCCCGACGGGAAGAGCGGAAACCCGACCCGCCGCGGGTCGAGGCGGACGTGGTCGCTTCTCCGGCCGCGAGGCGGGCCGGAGGGAACACCGTACCCTGCCACGCCGGAGGAACCGTGGGTTCGCATCCTGCCCCGGCTCGGCGATCCCGCGCATCGGCGACGCTCCAGGTCCGACGTGCAGAGGGTGTCCGGTCGCGTCGGCGAGAGCCGAGCCACCGACCGGAGCTGTGCGACCTCTACCGGCTGCACCGCTCGCGACCCATCTCGAACGTCGTCGTGGGTCGGTTCCGGCGCGGAACAGCCGCGTCGAAGGTGGCACCGGGGCGGGGTGGTGCCCGAAACCCGTTGCGGTATCGAGCCCACCTGTCCGAGCGCCGGCTCCATTCGCTCAAGGGGATCCGCGTTTCGTCGATCGCGCGGACCGGCGACGCCTTTGCCGTCGACCCGACGAGCCGCGGTAGGGGCTCCCCTCGCCGCCGGATCCGTTCGTCCCGGCCCGGTTTCGAACGAGCGGAAGTCCGGGGAGAGACGGGATCGGACCCACGCGGCGATACACCTCGCGCGCGGCAGCGCGATCGCGTCGGGCGTCCCGAACTCTGCTTCGAACCCGCCGGCCGAGAGCGGAAGGGGCCGCGCGAGGGCGACCGGAGCTCTCCCGGGTCGCGCGAGCCCGGGAGCCGGCACCGAACGTGCCCCACCGCGAGCCGCCGGGGTCGGAACGCGCGGCCCGGGCGCCGCGCGGCACACCCGTCCCGGCGAGGGCGCTCGCGAGAGGTCGGCGCGGCGAGCGGCGGCTCAAGGTTCGGCCACGAGAGCACGCCCTCCTCGCCGCCCGAGCTCACCACCGCTCGCAGCCTCCCGCCGTGCAGCCGGCGACAGCTCTTCGGGTTCGCCGGCCAGGAAGCGCACTAGCTCGTCGAACAGACGCACGCGCACGGCCGATCGCTCGAAGAACAGGTCGTGGCGAGCGCCCGGCAGGTCGACGAGTCGCCCCCGAGGCAGGCGCCGCGCGACCCTCTCGATCGCCCGGTTGCAGACGATCCGGTCGTCACCGGCGCGCACGACCAGAACGGGAAGCTCGATCTTTTCGGGCACGCCCTCCCGGTCGACCGCCTCGATCGAGCGGAGAGCCGCAGCGAGCCAACCCCAGGTCGCCCCGCCCACCTGTCGTTCGGGATGACGCCGCCGCAGCTCCCAGAGCGCCGCGAACCCCTCGGGGCAAGAGGTCAACGGATTGCCCTCGAACGCACAACTCGGCAGCGGATCGTGCTGCCCGGGTGCGTAGTGCCGGCCGAGCCCCGCCCGGACCGCGGTTTCCGCGACCACTCGAAAGAGCCGCCGGGGTGGCGGCACGAGTGCGATGTCGAACATCGGCGTCACGAGGGCCGCGCGGGACATCGGCGCCGGCCCGCGCCCGAGCCAGCGCAGCGCCAGGTGGCCGCCGAGCGAATGGCCGAGCAGGATCCAGGGTCGCGGGAGGTTCAGCGTGCCCGCACGTGCCACGAGCGAATCCAGGTCCTCGAGATAGTGGTCGAAATCGTCGACGTGGCCGCGCGGTGTCGGGGGCACGAGCCGCGGCGAGCCACCCTGACCGCGCCAGTCGAGGCCGAAGACGACGAACCCCGCGCGCACGAGCTGCGCGACCGTGGCCGCGTATTTTTCGAGGAACTCGCCCCTCCCCTCGAGCAAGAACACGGTCCCCCGTTCGCCCCGGCGCGGCCGGGCGAGACCGGCGCGCAGCGGGCCCACGGGCGAAGGCAGCGTGAGGGTCTCGGCGGCGAGATCGGGCCAGGGCATCCGTCGTCGAGACGTGGTGTCGATGTCGCTCGGTAGCCGAACTCGGTGGCAAAGGCGAGACGGTCCCGGCCGGACGCCGCGAAACCCGAGGCAGCCGGGCCACTCGCCCGTTCCGGAGGACCACGACCCGTGACCCCCGGCCCGCGCGAGGGCCCTCACCCTCGCGCCTCGCCCGGGCGAGCGCCGCCGCGTGCGACCGGGTGCGGGCGGCGGTCGATCGTGCAGGAGGACGAGCGAGATCCGCCGGTTCCGCGGGTCGTTCGGATCGGCCGGAAAGAGCGGCTCGGAATCGGCGCGGCCGACCACCTCGGCGATCCGCGCCGGATCGAGTCCCGCTTCGACGAGTGCGAGGCGGGTCGCGTTGGCGCGATCGCTCGACAGGCGCCAATTGTCGTAGCCGGCGCGCGGGGCGAAGGGGCGGGCGTCGGTGTGGCCGCGGATCGAGATTCGGTTGGGCAGGCCACGGACCGCGCGGGCCACGACCTCGAGCAGGCGGCGGGTGTGCGGGTACATCTCGTCGCTACCGAGCGGGAACATAGCATATTGCTCGCGGTCGACGATCTGGATCCGCAGCCCCTCCGGCGTCTGGTCGAAGATCAGACTCTCCTTGAGCCGCCGCAACTCTTCGGGGGCGCTCGACAGCGCCTGTTCGATCGCCCTTTTGGCCGATTCGAATTGCGCCCGCTCGCGCTCGCGGACCAGCCGCTCGACCGCCTCCTCGTCGATTTCCTCGTGAGTGGCCGCGGCCTGTGCCAGCGCCTCACCGTCGCTGCCTTCACCTTTTCGGATGTCGACCGTCGGTTGCAAATCGATCGGCGAGGCTGGGAGGCGCGGGACCGTGTCCGGTACGACGCTGACCCCTTGGAGGGCGCCCCCCACCCCGCCCGGCGGCCCCGCCTGCGTTATCGATTCACTGAAATATTCGGCGAGGCCCTTGAGCGTTTCCTCGCTCGACGTACTCAAGAGCCACAGCAACAGGAAAAAGGCCATCATCGCCGTAACGAAGTCGGCATAGGCGACCTTCCAGGCGCCGCCGTGGTGGCCGTGTCCGCCGTCCTCCACGACCTTCTTGACGAGGAGCGGGCGGCTGTTGGCTTTGCTCTTGGCGGCCACGGCTCAAGCCGCGAGCGGGTCGGCCGGCACGGCGGCCAGGATTTCGTCGAGCTCGTGGAAGCTCGGTTGCAGTTCGCTCGGCACGTTGCCGCGTGCCAGCTCGACGGCGACCGGCGCCGAATGGCCCTGCAAGTAGGCGACCAGGCAGTCGCGGATGATCGCGTAGAATTGCGCGTCCTGCTCGTAGGTCTGATTGAGCTTGGCCGCGAACGGTCCGAAGAAGCCGTACGCCAGGAACACGCCTAGGAAGGTTCCGACCAAGGCACCGCCGATCATTTTGCCGAGGATCTCGACCGGCTCGTTGATCGAAGCCATGGTCTTCACGACACCGAGAACGGCCGCGACGATGCCGAGCGCCGGCAGCGCATCGGCCACGGTCTGCAGGGCTGCGGCGCGGGCGTGCAGCTCGGCATGGTGTTTCTTGAGCTGGCGCTGCATACAATCTTCGACCTGGTGCGGATCGTCCATGCTCATGGTCATCATCCGCAACGTGTCGGCGATGAACGGCAGGGCGAAATGATCGTGCTGGATCTTGGGGAACTTGCCGAAGAGTGTGCTCTCTTCGGGCTTCTCGAGATGCGGCTCGAGTGCGAGCACGCCTTTCGTCTTCAAGATCTTGACGATCATGAACATTAGCGAAAGCAGGTCACGGTAATCTTCTTTGGTCCATTGCGGACCGGCGAAGACGCGTTTCAGATCGGCGAGCGCACCTTTGACCACGCTGCCGTTGTTGGCGACGAGAAAAGTGCCGGCCGCGGCGCCGCCGATCATCATGAGCTCGAAGGGCAGCGCCTTCAGGATGATGCTGAACTTGCCGCCGGCGAGCAGATAACCACCGAACACCATGACGAAGACGACCACGATCCCGACGATCGCGAGCATCGGAAAGTCCCTCGTGCGTCCCGCCGATCCCTTAGACCACGAGGGTTAACGAATCGTGTGCGGACCGCGCCCGCAGCGCCTCAGCCGACGCGCCGATCGCCCTTGAGCAGCCGTTCGCGCTCGCGTTGCCAGTCGCGATCGCGGGTCGCGGCGCGCTTGTCGTAGAGGGTCTTGCCGCGCGCCAGGCCGAGCTCGACCTTCGCCCAACCGCTCGGCGAGAAGTAGAGCTGCAGCGGGATCAGCGTCATGCCCTTGCGCTGGATCGCGCCTTTGAGCCGCTCGATCTCGCGCCGGCGCAAGAGGAGCTTCCGGGGCCGCCGCACTTCGTGGTTGAATCGGTTCGCACCGCCATATTCGGGGATGTAAGCGTTGAAGAGCCAGAGCTCGCCGCCCATCTCGCCGGCATGCGCTTCGGCGATCTGCGCTCGCCCCTCGCGCAGCGATTTCACTTCGCTGCCGGTGAGCACGAGCCCGGCCTCGATGCGCTCCTCGATCGCGTAATCGTGCGTTGCCCGCCGGTTGACCGCGACCACCCGGCGCTGGCCGCCCCCGCCCGCCGACGCCACGAGCTCAGCTCACGAGCCCGACCGCCGCCAACGCCTCGTCGATCAGCGCCCGCGACCGCTCGCTCGGCTCGACGAGCGGCAGACGAACCGTCGGCGCGCAGCGACCGAGCCGGCTCAATGCGTACTTGACCGGCCCGGGATTGGTCTCGCAAAAAAGCGCGCGATGGAGCGGCATCAACTTACGGTGGATGGCGAGCGCTTCCTCGGGCTTGCCCGCGGCCCACGCCTCGTGGACCGCGGCGCAGAGTGCCGGCGCGACGTTCGCGGTGACCGAAATGCAGCCGTGGCCGCCGTGGGCGAGGAACGCCACCGTGTTGGCGTCTTCGCCCGAGAGCTGGCAGAAAGCCGGGCCGCAGCTTTCGAAGGTGGCGAGCGGGCGCAGGATGTCGTTGCTCGCGTCCTTGACACCGACGATGTTGGGCAGCTTGGCGAGCCTTCCCATCGTCTCGGGCGTCATGTCGATCACGCAGCGCCCCGGAATATTATAGATGATGATCGGCAGATCGACCGCGTCGTGGATCGCGGCGAAGTGCCGGTAGAGACCTTCTTGTGTCGGCTTGTTGTAATAAGGCGTCACGACGAGCGCGGCATCGGCGCCGACCTTTTTGGCATGCCGGGTGAGAGCGATCGCTTCTTCGGTCGAGTTCGACCCGGTGCCGGCGATCACCGGCGCTCGGCGAGCCACGGCCTCGACGCAGAGCTCGATGACGCGACGATGTTCCTCGTGGCTCAGGGTCGGACTTTCACCCGTCGTCCCGGCCGGCACGAAGCCCCGCGTCCCTTGGCCGAGCTGCCACTCGACGAGGTCTTGGAAGGCACGCTCGTCCACTCGGCCGTTGCGGAACGGGGTGACCAGCGCCACGATCGAGCCGCGGAACATCGTTTCGGCCCTCGACTTTAACCGGATGTCAGCCGACGGGCGGCGTTCATAGACTGCAGCGGCCGGAGCGACAAGCCGGCCACGGCCGGCACCGGCGATGCGGGGTGGGCATGGGGTGTCGGATCGGAGTCCTCGCGGCGACCTTGGCGCTGGCACTCGGCGCCTGTAGCCCTCCCGGTGTCGCCGCCGCGGACCGCGTTCTCGACAGGGCCGATGCGAGCTTGGGCGGCGTGGAACCCGGCCTCGTCCGCGAGCTGGTGGCAGCCGCCGAACGACGCGATTGGCCGGCAGCCGAAGCCGCGGCGCGCCGGACCGGCGAGCCGGCGCTCGCCACCTGGGTGACTTGGCGACGGCTGCGCGAGGGCGACGCCGCCGATTTCGAGACCTACCGGGCCTTTCTCGATGCGAAACCGGATTGGCCCGAGGCGGCTCGCCTCCAAGCCCGCGCGGAAGAGTTGCTGGATGTGGCGGTCCCGGCTGCCGAGGTGCTCCGCTTCTTCGCCGTGCGGCCGCCGCGCACCCGCCTCGGGCGGCTGCGCTTGGCCGAAGCCCTGCTCGCCACGGGCCGCCTCGACGAAGGCCGCGCGGCGCTCCGGCGGAGCTGGATCGGCGACGATCACCCGCTCGTGGACGAGCGGGTCATCCTCGAACGTCACGGCCGCTTCTTGACCCGACGGGACCACGAGGAACGGCTCGAGCGGCTTTTGTGGGACGGCTCGGCCGAGGCAGCGCGGCGGATGCTGCCGCTCGTCGACGCACGCAAGCGGGCGATCGCCGAGGCGCGCCTGGCCCTTCAGGCCGGCGGCAAGACCGCCGATCGAGCCCTCCGGCACATGCCGGCCGAAGTGGCGGCCGACCCGGGCGTCGTCTTCGACCGCATCCGCCTCGAACGTCGTCGCGGCCGGCACGGCGCGGCTCGAGCCCTCCTCCTGTCCGTGCGTCAGGAGCCCTACCGGCCGGACGCTTGGTGGGCGGAACGCAGCTATCATGCGCGCGCAGCGCTCGACGCGGGCGACGCCTCCACCGCGTACCGGTTGGCCGCCGGTCATCGCTTGACGGATGGCTCGGCGATGGCCGAAGCGGAGTGGCTGGCCGGCTGGCTCGCCCTGCGGCGGCTCGACCGGCCGGTCGACGCTCTCGCTCATTTCGATCGGCTGTTCGAGCGGGTCGGCACGCCCTTGAGCCGCAGTCGCGCCGCCTATTGGGCGGGTCGGGCAGCGGCAGCCGCCGGTCGCGGCGAGCTCGCGCGCGTTTGGTTCGAGCGCGCGAGCCGCTGGCCCACCACCTGGTACGGCCAGTTGGCGGCCGCCGAGCTCGGTCGGCGAGCGGCTCTCCCGGATGGGCCTCCTGCGGTCGACCCGGCCGCGCGCCGCGCGTTCGAGAGCGAGGAGCTGGTCCGCTTGGCGGAAGCTTTCTGCCGGGCGGGGGTGACGGCCGAGGCCGGGCCGCCGATCCGCCGGCTCGCCGAACGTGCCGAGGCCGATCCTACCCGACTCACCCTCGCGCTCGAGCTCGCGATCCGCTGTGGCCGCCTCGATCTCGCCACGGCGCTCGGCCGCGCACCGGTCCGCGAAGGCCGCGTCGACCCGCTCCTGGCCTTCCCGGTGCCGCGGCTCGACGGCTTCCTGCGGACGGAGGGCGAGCCCGAACCGGCCCTTTTGCTCGCGGTGGCCCGCCAGGAGAGCCAGTTCGATCCTTGGGCGGTGAGCCCGGCCGGCGCCCGCGGCCTCATGCAACTCATGCCGGCCACCGCCAAGGCGGTCGCGCGCGAACTGGCGATCGGCTACCGCGCCGAGGCGCTGCTCGCCGAGCCGGCCTACAATCTGCGGCTCGGCGCTTTTTATCTGAGGCGCCAGCTCGAGCGGTTCGGCGAGCCGGCCCTGGCGCTCGCCGCCTACAACGCCGGGCCGGGTCGGGTCGAGGCTTGGCTCGCCCAGTACGGCGACCCGCGCGGCCGCGGCCGCCACGCCCTGGTCGACTGGATCGAGCGCATTCCCTTCCGTGAGACCCGCAACTACGTTCAACGGGTGCTCGAGGGGGCTGAAGTGTATCGGCGCCTGTTGACCGAGCGTGCGCCGCCGCTCCTGCCGCTCGCGACGCCGTATTCGGCTGCTGCCCTCGAGGATGGCCCGCGCCGGGGAGGGAAGGACTCGTGAACGCCAACGGGCCCGATTCGACCGATGTCGCGGTCTTCGACCTGTTCGGCACGTTGCTCGACGTCAGGGCCGCGCTCGCCACGCCGGCAGCGCGGATCGCTTTCCCCTCCGCCAATCCTCGGGGCGCGCACGGCGCCGCTTCGAACGAGCTCGGCTCGATCCGGGTCGATCGTTCGGGTCTGCCCGACGAGGCGTTGCCCGGGTGTCCCGCGCACCGGGTCGGCGCGCTCGCCGACCTGCCGCCCTCCGCGCTCCGGTGAGCGAGGAAGCGCTCCCGATCGGGCTCGGTGAGGTGCGGGAGGCTGCGGCACGGCTGCGCGGTGTCGCGCTGCGCACCCCTCTCCTCCGCGACACCTCGCTCGACGCCCTGGTCGGCGCACGGCTCTTGATCAAGGTCGAGCCACTGCAGCGCACCGGCTCGTTCAAGTTCCGCGGCGCCTACAATGCCATCGCTCGGAGCTCGGCTCCGGCGGTGGTCGCCTGGTCGTCGGGCAACCACGCTCAAGGTGTGGCACTCGCTGCCGCCCTGCTCGGCAAGCGTGCGACGATCGTCATGCCGGCCGACGCCCCACGCATCAAGCAAGAGCGGACGCGGGCGCTCGGTGCCGAGATCGTGCTTTACGACCGGGCGCGGGATTCGCGTGAAGCGATCGGTGCGGCGATCGCCGAGCGGAGCGGGGCGGCGATCGTCCGGCCCTACGACGATCCCGCCGTGATCGCCGGCCAGGGCACGGTCGGGCTCGAGATCGTCGAGCAGGCCCTGGAGTTCGGCCTCGTGCCCGATCTCGCGGTGATCTGCTGTGGCGGCGGGGGGCTGATCGCCGGCTGCGCCACCGCTTTGCGCGCGCTCCTCCCGGACATCCGAGTCTACGCTGCCGAGCCCGAAGGCCACGACGACACCGCCCGCTCGCTCGCCCGTGGCGAGCGCGTCGCCAACCCGCCCGGGGTGCGCTCGATCTGCGATGCGCTCCTCGCCCCCGAGCCCGGTGAACTCACCTTCGCCATCAACCGGCGGCTCCTGGCCGGCGGGCTCGTGGTGAGCGACGCCGAGGTCCGGCGGGCGATGGCCCTCGCCTTTGCGGAGCTCAAAGTCGTGGTCGAGCCGGGCGGAGCGGTGGCTCTCGCCGCGGTGCTCGCCGGTCGGATCGATTGCCGGGGGCGGACGGTGGCCGTGGTGCTCTCGGGCGGCAACGTCGATCCCGATCTTTACGCGCGGGTGTTGCAAGAGTGCTGAAGAACGCGGCGACACGCCGCGGCCGCATGGACAGAGCCGCGGCCGGCCGTTAAAGGAAGCCGCCCGCTCGGCCCCCGCCGGGCGGTCACGTTCGCCGACCGATCATCGAAGCCGCGTGCCGAAGCGCCCCGCCGCGGGCGCCTACCGGACCGCCGAAGCCGGGATCATCGTGCATGCAGACTTTCCTTCTCCTTCTCGTGATGTTGAGCGGCGCCGCCGGCGTCGCCTACGGTGTCCTCACCCGCAGCCGAGTCCTCGCCCTACCTGCCGGCACCCAGCGCATGCAGGAGATCGCCGCGGCGATCCAAGAGGGTGCCCGGGCCTATTTGAACCGCCAATACACGACGATCGCCGCGGTCGGTGCCGTCATCCTCGTTCTCTTGTGGTTGTTCCTCGGCTGGGCGCCGGCGCTCGGTTTCGCCCTCGGCGCCGTGCTGTCGGGGTGCGCCGGCTACATCGGCATGAACGTTTCCGTCCAGGCCAATGTGCGGACCGCCCAGGCCGCCACTCAGGGCGGGCTCGCAGCCGGGCTCGACGTGGCGTTCAAGGCCGGGGCGATCACCGGGCTTCTCGTCGTCGCCCTCGGCCTTTTGGGCGTCACCGTCTATTACGGTTTCCTCTTGGCGGTGTTCGGCACGGCCGACGGCGTCGCCTCCCGCCGGGTCCTCGAGGCCCTGGTCGGCCTCTCCTTCGGCGCCTCCTTGATCTCGATCTTCGCCCGGCTCGGCGGCGGCATCTTCACCAAGGGAGCCGACGTCGGCGCCGACCTCGTCGGCAAGGTCGAGGCGGGGATCCCCGAGGACGATCCGCGCAACCCGGCGGTGATCGCCGACAATGTCGGCGACAATGTCGGCGATTGCGCGGGCATGGCGGCCGACCTGTTCGAGACCTACGTCGTCACGGTCGTCGCCACCATGCTCCTGGGCGCCATCTTCTTCACCGGCGCCCAGGCCTCGCTCCTCGTGCTCTACCCGCTCGTCGTCGGCGCCACCTGCCTCTTGGCCTCGATCGCTGGCACCTTCTTCGTCAAGCTCGGGCCGTCGAACAACATCATGGGGGCGCTCTACAAGGGCTTCTGGGCAGCGGCCGGCATCGCCGCCGTGGCCCTCGTGCCGGTCACCGCGCTCGTCATCGGCTTCGGCAGCTCGGGCTTCGAGGCCAAGGTGGGCGGCACCGTGGTCGCCGCTTTCGGTGGCCGCCACGTCTACTACTCGACGCTCGTAGGCCTCGCGGTGACCGGTCTTTTGATGTGGATCACCGACTATTACACTGGGATGCACCGGCCGGTGCTCTCGATCGCCAAGGCCTCGACCACGGGCCACGGCACCAACATCATCCAGGGCCTGGCGGTGTCGATGGAGGCGACCGCCCTCCCCGTGCTCGTGATCTGCGCCGGCATCCTGATCGCCTATTTGAATGCCGGCCTCTACGGCGTCGCGGTCGCGGCTACGACCATGCTGGCGCTGACCGGCCTCGTAGTGAGCCTCGACGCCTACGGCCCGGTCACCGACAATGCCGGTGGCATCGCCGAGATGGCCGGGCTCGACAAGTCGGTCCGGGTCCACACCGACGCGCTCGATGCGGTCGGCAACACCACGAAGGCGGTGACCAAGGGCTATGCCATCGGCTCGGCCGGGCTCGCCGCGATCGTCTTGTTCGCGACCTACACGCAAGACCTCGCTTACTACTTCCCGAACCTCCGGGTCGACTTCACCTTGTCGAACCCGTTCGTGGTCGTGGGTCTCTTCGTGGGCGGCCTCTTGCCCTACCTGTTCGGGGCCCTCGCCATGCAGGCGGTGGGTCGGGCGGCCGGTTCGATCGTCGAAGAGGTCCGCCGCCAGTTCCGCGAGAACAAGGGCATCATGGAGGGCACGGCGAAGCCGGATTACGGCCGAGCGGTCGACATGCTCACCCGCGCCGGGATCCGCGAGATGATCGCGCCCTCGCTCTTGCCCGTGCTGGCGCCGATCCTGGTTTACGTCGTGGTCGCGGCGATCGCGGGCCAGGCGGCCGCGTTCACGACGCTCGGCGCACTCCTCTTGGGCACCATCGTCACCGGGATCTTCGTCGCGATCTCGATGACCTCGGGCGGTGGGGCTTGGGACAACGCCAAGAAGTACATCGAAGAAGGCCATTACGGCGGCAAAGGCTCGGATGCCCACAAGGCCGCGGTCACCGGTGATACGGTCGGTGATCCCTACAAGGACACGGCCGGTCCGGCGGTGAACCCGATGATCAAGATCACGAACATCGTGGCCTTGTTGATCCTCGCAGCCCTCGCCGCGCACTGAGCCGGAACCGCGGGCCGAGCCCGGATCGTCGGGGGCCGGTCGGCGACCGGCCCCCCTTTTCTATTCGGGTCGCGCGACCGCCGCCGCGCGGCTCAGAACGGCGGTTGGCTCTGCCGGCGGGTGAGCGGGTCGGTCGCCGTGTTGAAGCGGCCGATGTTCGAGACGACCTGCTCCAGGATCGTGAGCTCGTTGCCGCGGGTCGGCGTCTTTTCGGCGGCCGGGACCACCGCTTGGGCAGTCTCGAGCCCGTTGCGATCGATCGCCTCGACGATCCCGCGCGCATCGAAGCGGATCGCCACCACCTCCTGCTCGACCAGCCGCTCGTTGTAGAAGTTGGCGCGCTCGGTGCGCTGCGCCACGTAGTACCAAGTGCGGTCGTCGAGGGTCGCCACGGTCGAGGGCGAGCCGAGAAGGCGACGCACCTCTTCCCGGGTGGTCACGCCCGGACGGATCTGCTCGAGCCGGGTGGAGTCGAGGCGATGGCCGTGGGTGGAGACCGTGGGTGAGCAGGCCGTCGAGACGAGAAGGGCGAGCGCCGGGACGCCGACGAGACGGGCGAACCGTGACATGGTGGACCTCCGTGAGGGATCCGTGCGCAGACCCGAGGATCTAGTAGCGATGCCGACGAACGAACAGGCCGCGGGGCTGCGCGGCTGGCTGGCGCGGCAACGGGCCGAGCGGGCCCGCGAAGCGACCGCCCGCACCCTCTACCGTGCGGTCGTGGGGCGCGCCCGGCGAGCCGCGCCCTACGCGGAGATGGGCGTCCCCGATACTGCCGATGGCCGCTTCGAGATGCTCGGCCTCGAAACCGCGCTCGTGCTCCGTCGGCTGCGTCGGTTGGGCGACGAGGGGGAACGGCTCGGCCGGGCGCTGCTCGAGGTCATGGTGGACGATCTCGACCGCAATCTGCGCGAGATGGGGGTGGGCGACCTCTCGGTGGGCAAATGGGTCAAGCGGATGACGGCGAACGTGCTGGTCCGGGCCGCGGCTCTCGACGAAGCACTCGCTCGGGGGGCCCGGGCCGAGCTCGAAGCGCTGCTCGTCCGCGCCTTTTTCCCCGACGGCCAACCTTCGACCGCCCGGCTCGACGCCCTCGCCGCCGAGATCGAAGCGGCCGCCGCCCGGCTCGAGGAGCTCCCGGCGGAGCGACTCCTGGCCGGCCGGCTCGACCTCGACGATCCCGAGCCGGACCGGGAAAGCCGTTGACCCCGAGAGCTCGGCGGCCTACGGTCGCCGGCTGTCGCA
>Ga0308405_1000184_pt1 | contig 42012 bp, 59 predicted proteins | sample HotsprSampleMS13_FD_203473 | JGI IMG/M metagenome (GOLD analysis project Ga0308405, IMG submission 203473) | Hot spring phototrophic mat microbial communities from Mushroom Spring, Yellowstone National Park, Wyoming, United States - 20060912_MS13 ...
CCTGGGGACAATGTGACGTTTACGGTGGAGCTGATCAAGCCGGTGGCGTTGGAGGAGGGTTTGCGGTTTGCCATCCGGGAGGGTGGGCGGACCGTGGGCGCCGGTGTGGTCACCAAGATCCTGGAGTGAGGTGAAGCATGCCCAAGATTCGCATCAAGCTTCGGGGCTTTGACCACAAGGCCCTGGACGCCTCGGCCCAGAAGATCGTGGAGGCCGTTCGGCGTTCCGGGGCCCAGGTCTCAGGCCCCGTTCCCCTGCCCACCCGGGTGCGCCGCTTCACCGTGATCCGGGGGCCTTTCAAGCACAAGGACTCCCGGGAGCACTTTGAGCTTCGCACCCATAACCGCCTGGTGGACATCCTCAACCCCAACCGCAAGACCATAGAGAGCCTCATGTCCCTGGACCTGCCCACCGGGGTGGAGATTGAGATCAAGACCGTGGGAGGTGGCAAGTGAAGGGCATCCTGGGCACGAAGGTGGGCATGACCCGGATCTACAGGGAGGACCGGGCCATCCCCGTCACCGTGATCCTGGCTGGACCCTGCCCCGTGATCCAGCGCCGCACCCCGGATAAGGACGGTTACGCTGGGGTGCAGCTGGGCTTCCTGCCGCAAAAGCCCAAGCGGGTGAACCGGCCCATGAGGGGTCACTTCGCCAAGGCGGGGGTCCAGCCCGTGCGCATCCTTAAGGAGATCCGGGACTTCAACCCCGAGTCTGACGTGGTGACCGTGGACATCTTCCAGCCTGGGGAGCGGGTGGACGTGACCGGCACCTCCAAGGGGCGGGGCACCGCCGGGGTCATGAAGCGCTGGAACTTTGCGGGCGGTCCTGACTCCCACGGCGCCCACAAGATCCACCGCCACCCCGGCTCCATCGGCAACCGCAAGACCCCAGGCCGCGTCTACAAGGGCAAGAAGATGGCGGGCCACTACGGGGCGGAGCGGGTCACGGTGGTGAACCTCGAGGTGGTGGACGTCATCCCCGAGGAGAACCTGCTCCTGGTCAAGGGCGCCGTGCCCGGGCCCAACGGGGGGCTCGTGGTGGTGCGCCAGACCAAGAAGGTGGCCAAGTGAGGGAGGCGAAGGTGGAAACCGTTTACCAGATTCCCGTTATTTCCCCCGCCGGCAAGCGGGAGCTGGCCGCTAACCTGCCGGGGGAGGTCAACCCCCACCTCCTCTGGGAAGTGGTGCGCTGGCAGCTGGCCAGCCGCCGCCGGGGCACCGCCAGCACCAAGACCCGGGGCGAGGTGGCCTACTCGGGCCGCAAGATCTACCCCCAGAAGCACACGGGCCGCGCCCGCCACGGGGATATCGGGGCCCCCATCTTCGTGGGCGGCGGCACGGTCTTCGGCCCCAAGCCCCGGGACTACGGCTACACCCTGCCCAAAAAGGTCCGGAAGGCGGGCCTGGCCATGGCCGTGGCCGACCGGGCTAAGGAGGGGAAGCTCCTTCTGGTGGAGGCCTTCTTTGGGGTTCAGGGCAAGACCAGGGAGTTTCTGGCCTGGGCCAAGGAGGCGGGCCTGGACGGTTCCGAGACCGTTCTCCTGGTCACGGCCGACGAGGCCGTGCGCCGGGCCGCCCGCAACCTGCCCTGGGTGGTGACCCTGGCCCCCGAGGGCCTCAACGTCTACGACATCCTGCGCACTGGGCGCCTGGTCATGGACCTGAAGGCCTGGGAGGTCTTCCAGGAGCGCCTGGGAGGTGAGGCATGAAGACCGCTTACGACGTGATCCTGGCTCCCGTGCTCTCGGAGAAGGCCTATGCGGGCTTCGCCGAGGGCAAGTACACCTTTTGGGTCCACCCCAAGGCCACCAAGACCGAGATCAAGAACGCCGTGGAGGCGGCCTTCAAGGTCAAGGTGGTGGGGGTCAACACCATGAACGTTCGGGGCAAGAAGAAGCGCCTGGGCCGCTACCTGGGCAAGCGCCCTGACCGCAAGAAGGCCATCGTGCAGGTGGCCGCCGGGCAGAGGATTGAGGCCCTGGAGGGCCTCATCTAAACCCCGCCGGGAAAGGGAGCCCGGCCCTGATCCGGCAAGGGAGGAAAGAGGAATGGCAGTCAAGAAGTTCAAACCCTACACCCCAAGCCGCCGCTTCATGACGGTGGCGGACTTCTCCGAGATCACCAAGACCGAACCGGAGAAGTCCCTGGTCAAGCCCCTGAAGAAGACGGGGGGGCGCAACAACCAGGGCCGCATCACCGTGCGTTTCCGCGGGGGCGGCCACAAGCGCCTCTACCGCATCATTGACTTCAAGCGCTGGGACAAGGCCGGCATCCCCGCCAAGGTGGCGGCCATTGAGTACGACCCCAACCGCTCCGCCCGCATCGCCCTCCTCCACTACGCCGACGGGGAGAAGCGCTACATCATCGCCCCCGAGGGGCTTCAGGTGGGGCAGCAGGTGGTGGCGGGGCCCGATGCGCCCATCAGCGTGGGCAACGCCCTTCCTTTGCGCTTCATCCCCGTGGGTACCGTGGTCCACGCCGTGGAGCTGGAGCCCAAGAAGGGGGCCAAGCTGGCCCGCTCCGCCGGGACCAGCACCCAGATCCAGGGCCGGGAAGGAGACTACGTGATCCTGCGCCTGCCCTCTGGGGAGCTAAGGAAAGTGCACGGGGAGTGCTACGCCGCCATCGGGGCCGTGGGCAACGCCGACCACAAGAACATCGTCCTGGGCAAGGCGGGCCGCACCCGCTGGCTGGGCCGGAAGCCTCACGTGCGGGGCGCCGCCATGAACCCGGTGGACCACCCCCACGGCGGCGGCGAGGGCCGGGCGCCCCGGGGCCGTCCCCCGGCTTCCCCCTGGGGCTGGCAGACCAAGGGCCAGAAGACCAGGAAGCGGCGCAAGCCTTCCAGCCGCTTCATCATCGCCCGGCGCAAGAAGTGAGGTGAGCCATGCCGCGTAGCTTGAAGAAGGGCGTTTTCGTAGACGATCACCTCTTGGAGAAAGTGCTGGAGCTGAACGCCAAGGGGGAGAAGCGGCTCATCAAGACCTGGAGCCGCCGCTCCACCATCGTGCCGGAGATGGTGGGCCACACCATCGCGGTTTACAACGGCAAGCAGCACGTGCCCGTGTACATCACCGAGAACATGGTGGGGCACAAGCTGGGTGAGTTCGCGCCCACCCGCACCTACCGGGGGCACGGCAAAGAGGCCAAGGCCACCAAGAAGAAGTAGCCATGGAAGCGAAAGCCATTGCCCGTTACGTGCGCATCGCCCCCAGGAAGGTCCGCCTGGTGGTGGACCTGATCCGGGGGAAGAGCCTCGAGGAGGCCCGCGCCATCCTGCGCTACACCAACAAGCGGGGGGCCTACCACGTGGCCAAGGTGCTGGAGTCCGCCGCGGCCAACGCCGTCAACAACCACGACATGCTGGAGGATCGCCTCTTCGTCAAGGCGGCCTTCGTGGACGAGGGGCCCGCCCTGAAGCGGGTGCTTCCCCGGGCCCGGGGCCGGGCGGACATCATGAAGAAGAAGACCAGCCACATCACCGTCATTCTGGGGGAAAAGCATGGGAAATAAGATCCACCCCATCGGGTTTCGGCTTGGCATCACCCGGGACTGGGAGTCCCGCTGGTATGCGGGCAAGAAGCAGTACCGCCAGCTCCTTCTGGAGGACCAGCAGATCCGCGACTACCTGACCAAGGAGCTCTACCCGGCCGGCCTGGCCCGCGTGGACATTGAGCGGGCCGCCGACAACGTGGCGGTGAGCGTCCACGTGGCCAAGCCCGGCGTGGTGATCGGCCGGGGCGGGGAGAAGATCAAGGTCCTGCGGGACGCCCTCGCCAAGCTGACCGGGAAAAACGTGGCCCTGAACGTCCAGGAGATCCACAACCCCAACCTCTCGGCCCCCCTGGTGGCCCAGCGGGTGGCGGAGCAGATTGAGCGGCGCTTCGCCGTGCGCCGGGCCATCAAGCAGGCGGTCCAGCGGGTCATGGAGTCCGGGGCCAAGGGGGCCAAGGTCATCGTCTCCGGGCGCATCGGCGGAGCGGAGCAGGCCCGCACCGAGTGGGCCGCGGAAGGGCGGGTTCCCCTGCAGACCCTCCGTGCTAACATAGACTACGGCTTTGCCCTGGCCCGCACCACCTACGGGGTGCTGGGGGTGAAGGCGTACGTCTTCTTGGGCGAGGTGATCGGTGGCCAGAAGGTGAAGGGGCGTCCCGAGGCCCCCAAGGCCGAGGAGCGCCCCCGCCGCCGCCGCCCGGCCGTGCGCGTGAAGAAGGAGGAGTAGGCCATGCTGATGCCCAGGCGCATGAAGTACCGGAAGCAGCACCGCGGCCGCCTGAAGGGCGCCACCAAGGGGGGCGACTACGTGGCCTTCGGGGACTTTGGCCTGGTGGCCATGGAGCCCGCCTGGATCACCGCCCAGCAGATTGAGGCCGCCCGTGTGGCCATGGTGCGCCACTTCCGCCGCGGCGGGAAGATCTTCATCCGCATCTTCCCCGACAAGCCCTACACCAAGAAGCCCCTCGAGGTGCGCATGGGTAAGGGCAAGGGCAACGTGGAGGGGTACGTGGCCGTGGTGAAGCCGGGCCGGGTGATGTTTGAGGTGGCGGGGGTCACGGAGGAGCAGGCCCTCGAGGCCCTGCGCATCGCCGGCCACAAGCTCCCCATCAAGACCAAGATCGTGCGGAGGGACGCCTACGATGAAGCGCAGTGAGGTCCGCAAGCAGCTGGAGGAGGCGCGCAAGCTCTCTCCGGTGGATCTGGAGAAGCTCATCCAGAAGAAGAAGCGGGAGCTCATGGAGCTCCGCTTCCAAGCCTCCATCGGCCAGCTCTCCCAGAACCACAAGATCCGGGAGGTGAAGGGCACCATCGCCCGTCTCCTGACCATTTGGAACGAGAAGAGGAGGCAGAATGCCTAAGAAGGTGCTGACCGGGGTGGTGGTGAGCGACAAGATGCAGAAGACCGTGACGGTCCTGGTGGAGCGCCAGTTCCCCCATCCCCTCTACAGCAAGGTGATCAAGCGCTCCAAGAAGTACCTAGCCCACGACCCCGAGGAGCAGTTCAAGGTGGGGGACGTGGTGGAGATCATGGAGGCCCGCCCCATTTCCAAGCGCAAGCGCTTCAAGGTGGTGCGCCTGGTGGAGAGCGGTCGGATGGACCTGGTGGAGAAGTACCTGGTCCGCCGCCAGAACTACGCCAGCCTTTCCAAGCGGGGAGGTAAGGCATGATCCAGCCCCAGACCTATTTGGAGGTGGCCGACAACACCGGGGCCCGCAAGATCATGTGCATCCGCGTCCTGAAGGGCTCCAATGCCAAGTACGCCACCGTAGGGGATATCATTGTAGCCAGCGTCAAGGAGGCCATCCCCCGCGGTGCCGTGAAGGAGGGGGACGTGGTCAAGGCGGTGGTGGTGCGCACCAAGAAGGAGATCAAGCGCCCCGACGGCTCCGCCATCCGCTTTGACGACAACGCTGCCGTCATCATCAACAACCAGCTGGAGCCCCGCGGCACCCGCGTTTTCGGCCCGGTGGCCCGCGAGCTCCGGGAAAAGGGCTTCATGAAGATCGTCTCCCTGGCTCCGGAGGTGCTCTGATGCAGGCCAAGGTGCACGTGAAGAAGGGGGACACCGTCCTGGTGGCCTCCGGCAAGCATAAGGGCCAGGTGGGCAAGGTCAAGGCCGTTTTGCCCAAAAAGATGGCCGTGATCGTGGAGGGGGTGAACCTCGTCAAGAAGGCGGTGCGCCCTAGCCCCAAGCACCCCCAGGGCGGTTTTGTGGAGCAGGAGGCTCCCTTGCACGCTTCTAAGGTGCGGCCCATCTGCCCCGCTTGCGGCAAGCCCACCCGGGTGCGCAAGAAGTTCCTGGAGGACGGGCGCAAGATCCGGGCCTGCGCCAAGTGCGGCGGGGCCCTGGACGTGGAGGAGTAAGATGCCCCTGGACGTTGCCCTGAAGAAGAAGTACTACGAGGAGGTCAGGCCGGAACTCATCCGCCGCTTCGGCTACCAGAACATCTGGGAGGTGCCGCGGCTGGAGAAGGTGGTCATCAACCAGGGCCTGGGCGAGGCCAAGGAGGACGCCCGTATCCTGGAAAAGGCCAGCAAGGAGCTTTCCCTCATCGCCGGGCAGAGGCCGGCCATCACCCGGGCCAAGAAGTCTATCTCCAACTTCAAGCTCCGCAAGGGCATGCCCATTGGCCTTCGGGTCACCCTCCGAGGGGATCGGATGTGGATCTTCCTGGAGAAGCTCCTGAACGTGGCCCTGCCCCGCATCCGCGACTTCCGCGGCGTGAACCCCAACAGCTTTGACGGCCGGGGCAACTACAACCTGGGCCTGAAGGAGCAGCTCATCTTCCCCGAGGTCACCTACGACATGGTGGACGCCTTGCGGGGCATGGACGTTGCGGTGGTCACCACCGCCAAGACCGACGAGGAGGCCAAGGCCCTCCTGGAGCTTCTGGGCTTCCCCTTCCGCAAGTGAGGCGAGCATGGCGAGAAAAGCGCTGATTGAGAAGGCCAAACGGACCCCCAAGTTCAAGGTGCGGGCCTACACCCGTTGCGTGCGTTGCGGGAGGGCCAGGAGCGTCTACCGCTACTTTGGCCTCTGCCGGCTTTGCCTCAGGGAGCTGGCTCACAAGGGGCAGCTCCCTGGGGTGAGGAAGGCCAGCTGGTAGGCCGTGGCCGGTCGGGGGGGTTCTCCCGAGACCGCATGGTCCAGGAAGAGATAAAAGGAGAGAGGAAATGCTGACCGACCCCATTGCTGACATGCTGACCCGGATCAGGAACGCCACCCGGGTCTACAAGGAGAGCACCGAGGTGCCCGCCTCCCGCTTCAAGGAGGAGATCCTGAAGATCCTGGCGCGGGAAGGGTTCATCAAGGGGTATGAGCGGGTGGAGGTGGACGGCAAGCCCTACTTGCGCATCCACCTCAAGTACGGCCCCAGGCGGCAGGGCTTGGATCCCCGCCCCGAGCAGGTCATCAAGCACATCCGCCGCATCAGCCGGCCCGGGCGGCGGGTGTACGTGGGGGTCAAGGAGATCCCCCGGGTGCGCCGGGGCCTGGGGATCGCCATCCTCTCCACGCCCAAGGGGGTACTCACGGACCGTGAGGCCAGGAAGCTTGGCGTGGGCGGGGAACTCATCTGCGAGGTGTGGTGATGTCTAGGATTGGCAGGCTTCCTATTCCCGTGCCCAAGGGGGTTCAGGTGGAGGTTTCCCCCGGGCTGGTGAAGGTGAAGGGCCCCAAGGGGGAGCTAGAGGTGCCCGTTTCTCCGGAGCTCAAGGTGGTGGTGGAGGAGGGGGTGGTGCGCGTGGAGCGCCCCTCCGACGAGCGCCGCCACAAAAGCCTCCACGGCCTTACCCGCACCCTGATCGCCAACGCGGTCAAGGGGGTCTCCGAGGGGTACGCGAAGGAGCTCCTCATCAAGGGCATCGGCTACCGGGCCCGTTTGGCGGGCCGGGCCATTGAGCTCACCGTGGGCTTTAGCCACCCGGTGGTGGTGGAGCCTCCGGAGGGCATCGCCTTTGAGGTACCCGAGCCCACCAGGATCCGGGTCCTGGGCATTGACAAGCAGAAGGTGGGGCAGGTGGCCGCCGACATCCGGGCCATCAAGAAGCCCAGCGCCTACCACGAGAAGGGCATCTACTACGCGGGCGAGCCCATTCGCCTCAAGCCCGGCAAGGCCGGGGCCAAGAAGTAGGGGGAAGCATGGCACGGCTAACCGCTTACGAGCGCCGCAAGTTCCGGGTGCGCAACCGGGTCAAAAGGGCAGGGAGGCTCCGCCTTTCCGTCTTCCGGAGCCTGAACCACATCTACGCCCAGATCATTGACGACGAGAAAGGGGAGACCCTGGTGGCCGAGTCCAGCCTGGCCCTGAAGCTCAAGGGCAACAAGACCGAGGTGGCCCGGAAGGTGGGCCTGGCCCTGGCGGAGAAGGCCATCGCCAAGGGGATCAAGCAGGTAGCCTTTGACCGCGGGCCCTACAAGTACCACGGCCGGGTCAAGGCTCTGGCCGAGGGGGCCCGGGAGGGGGGCCTCGAGTTCTAAGGAGGAACCATGCCCGAGACCGATTTTGAGGAGAAGATGATCCTGGTGCGGCGCACCGCCAAGACCTACCAGGGTGGCCGCCGCTTCCGCTTCGGCGCCTTGGTGGTGGTGGGGGACCGCCAGGGGCGCGTGGGCCTAGGCCTGGGCAAGGCCAAGGAGGTGCCCCTCGCCGTGCAGAAGGCGGGGTACTACGCCCGCCGCAACATGGTGGAGGTGCCCATCCAAAACGGCACCATCCCCCATGAGATTGAGGTGGAGTACGGGGCTTCCAAGATCCTTCTCAAACCCGCCTCCCCTGGCACCGGGGTGATCGCCGGGGCGGTGCCCCGGGCCATCCTGGAGCTCGCGGGCATCACCGACATCCTCACCAAGGAGCTGGGAAGCCGCAACCCCGTGAACATCGCCTACGCCACCATGGAGGCCCTGCGGCAGCTCCAGACCAAGGAGGACGTGAAGCGCCTCAGGAAGGCCAAGGAGGAGTGATGGCTAGGCTCAAGGTGAAGCTGGTGAAGAGCCCCATCGGCTACCCCAAGGACCAGAAGGCGGCGCTAAAGGCCTTGGGGCTCACGAAGCTACAGCGGGAGAAGGTGGTTGAGGACACCCCGGCCATCCGCGGCAACATCCGCAAGGTGGCCCACCTTCTCCAGGTGGAGGTGGTGGAATGAAGCTTCCCGATCTAAAGCCCAATCCAGGGGCCAACAAGAAGCGCAAGCGGGTGGGCCGGGGCCCCGGCTCCGGCCACGGCAAGACCGCCACCCGGGGCCACAAGGGCCAGAAGTCCCGCTCCGGCGGCCTTAAGGACCCCCGCCGCTTTGAGGGCGGGCGCTCCACCACCCTCATGCGCCTGCCCAAGCGGGGCATGCAGGGCCAGGTCCCCGGGGAGATCAAGAGGCCCAGGTACCAGGGGGTGAACCTCGAGGCCCTGGCCCGCTTTGAGGGGGAGGTGACCCCCGAGCTTCTGGTCCAGGCGGGCCTCCTCAAGAAGGGCTACCGCCTGAAGATCCTGGGGGACGGGGAGGCCAAGCCCCTAAAGGTGGTGGCCCACGCCTTCTCCAAGAGCGCCCTGGAGAAGCTGAAGGCCGCGGGCGGCGAGGCCGTCCTTTTGGAGGCCTAAGATGCTGAAGGCCTTCCGGAGCGCCCTCCAAATCCCCGAGCTGCGCCAGCGCATCCTCTTCACCCTCCTGGTCCTGGCCGCCTACCGCTTGGGGGCCTTCATCCCCACCCCGGGGGTGGACCTGGACAAGATCCAGGAGTTCCTGCGCACCACCCAGGGGGGGGTCTTTGGCATCATCAACCTCTTCTCTGGGGGCAACTTTGAGCGCTTCTCCATCTTCGCCCTGGGCATCATGCCCTACATCACCGCGGCCATCGTCATGCAGCTTTTGGTTAACATCGTACCGGCGCTGGAGAAGCTTTCCAAAGAGGGGGAGGAGGGCCGCCGCATCATCACGCAGTACACCCGCATCGGCGGCATCGCTCTGGGGGCCTTCCAGGGCTTCTTCCTCGCCACGGCTTTTCTGGGGGCGGAAGGGGGCAGGTTCCTCCTCCCCGGCTGGTCCCCGGGGCCCTTCTTCTGGCTGGTAGTCGTGGTCACTCAGGTGGCGGGCATCGCCCTCCTCCTCTGGATGGCGGAGCGCATCACCGAGTACGGCATCGGCAACGGTACCAGCATGATCATCTTCGCTGGGATCGTGGTGGAGTGGCTTCCCCAGCTGGTGCGCACCGCAGGCCTCATTCGCACCGGGGAGGTGAACCTGGTGGCCTTCCTCTTCTTCCTGGCCTTCATCGTGTTGGCCTTCGCGGGCATGGCCGCGGTGCAACAGGCGGAGCGGAGGATCCCCGTCCAGTACGCCCGTAAGGTGGTGGGGCGGAGGGTCTACGGGGGGCAGGCCACCTACATCCCCATCAAGCTGAACGCCGCCGGGGTCATTCCCATCATCTTCGCTGCCGCCATCCTGCAGATCCCCATCTTCCTCACCGCTCCCTTCCAGGACAACGCCGTGCTCCAGGCCATCGCCAACTTCTTCAACCCCACCCGCCTTTCCGGCCTCCTCATAGAGGTGCTCCTCATCATCCTCTTCACCTACGTCTACACCGCCGTGCAGTTTGACCCCAAGCGCATCGCCGAGTCCTTGCGGGAGTACGGGGGCTTCATCCCCGGCATCCGCCCGGGGGAGCCCACGGTGAAGTTCCTGGAGCACATCGTCTCCCGCCTCACCCTTTGGGGGGCCCTCTTCCTGGGTTTGGTGGCCGCTTTGCCCCAGATCATCCAGAACCTCACCGGGGTCCACAGCATCGCTTTTTCCGGGATCGGTCTTCTCATCGTGGTGGGGGTGACCCTGGACACCCTGAGGCAGATTGAGAGCCAGCTGATGCTGAGGAACTACGAGGGCTTTCTCTCCAAGGGCCGGATCCGCGGCCGTACCCGTTAGGAGGAAGCATGGGGGAAGCGGTGATCTTCTTGGGTCCGCCGGGGGCGGGCAAGGGCACCCAGGCGGCGCGGCTTGCGGAGGAGCTTTCCTTCAGAAAGCTCTCCACCGGGGACATCCTGCGGGACCACGTGGCCCGGGGCACCCCCCTGGGGCAGCAGGTGAAGCCCATCATGGACCGGGGGGACCTGGTGCCGGACGAGCTGATCCTGGCCCTGATCCGGGAGGAGCTTTCCGAGCGGGTCATCTTTGACGGCTTTCCCCGCACCCTGCCCCAGGCCGAGGCCCTGGACCGCCTCCTGGAGGAAACGGGGACCCGGCTTCTGGGGGTGGTCCTGGTGGAGGTGCCGGAGGAGGAGCTCCTCCGCCGCATGCTGAAGCGGGCGGAGCTGGAGGGCCGCTCCGACGACAACGAGGAGACCATAAAGCGGCGCCTTGAGGTCTACCGGGAAAAGACCGAGCCCCTCGTCCGGTATTATGAGAAGACGGGCGCCTTGAGGCGGGTGGAGGGCCTCGGCACCCCCGATGAGGTCTACGCCCGCATCCGGGCCGCTTTGGGAATCTGATGGCCATCAAGCTGAAAAGCCCTTGGGAGATTGAGCGCATGCGGGAGGCGGGCGCCCTCCTCACCGAGGTGGTGGAGGAGGTGGCCCGCCACGTGGAGCCCGGCATCACCACCAAAGAGCTGGACCGGATCGCCTACGAGGCCATCAGTAAGCGCAAGGCCAAGCCCGCCTTTCTGGGCCTTTACGGCTTTCCCGCCACGCTCTGCACCTCGGTGAACGAGGTGGTGGTCCACGGCATCCCCTCGGAGGAGCCCCTGAGGGAAGGGGACATCCTGTCCATAGACGTGGGCCTCATCTACGGGGGCTTTGCGGCGGACATGGCCCGGACCTTCCCCGTGGGCCGGGTTTCCCCCGAGGCGGAGAGGCTCATCAAGGACACGGAGGCGGCTTTCTTTGAGGGGCTGAAGTACCTCAGGCCGGGTTACCGCATTGGGGACGTGTCCCATGCCGTGCAGCGCTTTCTGGAGGAGAGGGGGTATGGGGTGGTGCGGGAGTTCGTGGGCCACGGGGTGGGGCGGGAGATCCACGAGGACCCGCAGCTCCCCAACTTTGGCAAGCCTGGGACGGGGCCCAAGATCCGTCCTGGCATGACCTTGGCCCTCGAGCCCATGGTCACTCTGAAGCCAGCTTCTGTGGTAATATTGGAAGATGGCTGGACGGCGAGCGCCGGAAGGGGCAACCTCGCCGCCCACTACGAGAACACCGTCCTGGTGACGGCAGAGGGCCCGGAGCTTTTGACCGGGGTTCCCCTGGTGCGGGTGCGGTAGGAGGGGTATGGCGAAGGAGAAGGACACCATTCGGGCGGAAGGCGTGGTCACCGAGGCTTTGCCCAACACCACCTTTCGGGTGAAGCTGGACTCGGGGCCGGAGATCCTGGCCTACATCTCGGGGAAGATGCGCATGCACTACATCCGCATCCTTCCCGGGGACCGGGTGGTGGTGGAGATTACCCCCTACGACCCCACGCGGGGCCGCATCGTCTACAGAAAGTAGGAGGCGAGATGAAGGTACGGGCGTCGGTGAAGAGGATGTGCGAGAAGTGCAAGGTGGTGCGCCGGCACGGCCGGGTGTACGTGATCTGCGAGAACCCCAAGCACAAGCAGCGGCAGGGCTAAGGAGGGAACGTGGCGAGGATCGCTGGCGTAGAGATTCCCAGGAACAAGCGGGTGGATGTGGCCCTCACCTACATCTACGGGATCGGGCCGGCCCGGGCCAAGGAGGCCTTGGAGAGGGCGGGCATCAACCCCGCCACCCGGGTGAAGGACCTGACCGAGGCTGAGGTGGTGCGCCTCCGCGAGTACGTGGAGAACACCTGGAAGCTGGAGGGGGAGCTTCGGGCAGAGGTGGCGGCCAACATCAAGCGCCTCATGGACATCGGCTGCTACCGGGGCCTAAGGCACCGCAGGGGCCTGCCCGTGCGGGGCCAGCGCACCCGCACCAACGCCCGTACCCGCAAGGGGCCCAGGAAGACCGTGGCGGGCAAGAAGAAGGCCCCCAGGAAGTAAGCCCTGAACGCGGTTTGGGGCCAGTAGATACTCCGAGAGGGAGAGTATGGCCAGAAAAGTAACAAAGAAAAAGGTCAAGCGACAGGTAGCCAGCGGGAAGGCGTACATCCACGCCTCCTACAACAACACCATCGTCACCATCACGGACCCGGACGGCAACCCCATCACCTGGTCTTCGGGCGGGGTCATCGGCTACAAGGGGAGCCGGAAGGGCACCCCCTACGCTGCCCAGCTCGCCGCCATGGACGCGGCCAAGAAGGCCATGGCCTACGGCATGCAGAGCGTGGACGTGGTGGTGCGGGGCACCGGGGCGGGGCGGGAGCAGGCCATAAGGGCCCTCCAGGCCTCCGGCCTTCAGGTGAAGTCCATCGTGGACGACACCCCTGTGCCCCACAACGGTTGCCGGCCCAAGAAGAAGTTCCGCAAGGCCTCGTAAGGAGTAAGAGAAGATGGGTCGTTACATTGGACCAGTTTGCCGTCTTTGCCGCCGGGAAGGTGTGAAGCTTTATCTGAAGGGGGAGCGGTGCTACGGCCCCAAGTGCGCCATGGAGCGCCGGCCCTACCCCCCGGGTCAGCACGGCCAGCGGCGGGCGCGCCGCCCCTCCGACTACGCGGTGCGCCTCAGGGAGAAGCAGAAGCTCCGCCGCATCTACGGGATCTCCGAGACCCAGTTCCGCAATCTCTTTGAGGAGGCCAGCCGGAAGAAGGGGGTTACGGGCACGGTCTTCCTGGGCCTCTTGGAGTCCCGTCTGGACAACGTGGTCTACCGCCTGGGCTTCGCCTCTAGCCGCCGCCAGGCCCGGCAGATGGTGCGCCACGGCCACATCACCGTGAACGGGCGCCGGGTGGACCTGCCCGCCTACCGGGTGAAGCCCGGCGACGAGATCGCCATCGCCGAGGGGAGCAGAAACCTCACCTTCATCCGCGAGAACCTCGAGGCCATGAAGGGCCGCAAGGTGGGCCCCTGGCTCTCCTTGGACGTGGAGGGGATGAAGGGGAAGTTCCTGCGCCTGCCCGACCGGGAGGACCTGGCCCTGCCGGTCAACGAGCAGCTGGTGATTGAGTTCTACTCAAGGTAGCCCCTGGCCCGTAAGGAGGCCTATGTTGGAAAGCAAGCTGAAAGCGCCAGTCTTTGCGGTGCGCACCCAGGGGCGCGAGTACGGGGAGTTCGTCCTCGAGCCCCTAGAAAGGGGGTTCGGCGTCACCCTGGGCAACCCCCTCCGCCGCATCCTCCTTTCCTCCATCCCCGGGACCGCGGTCACCAGCGTCTACATTGAGGACGTCCTCCACGAGTTCTCCACCATCCCCGGGGTGAAGGAGGACGTGGTGGAGATCGTTTTGAACCTCAAGGAGCTGGTGGTGCGTTTCCTGGATCCCAAGATGCAGACCACCACCCTGGTCCTCAAGGCCGAGGGGCCCAAGGCGGTCAAGGCCAGCGACTTCACCCCCTCCGCCGATCTGGAGATCCTCAACCCCGACCTCCACATCGCCACCCTGGAGGAGGGCGGCAGGCTCTACATGGAGGTGCGGGTGGACCGGGGGGTGGGGTACGTGCCCGCGGAGCGCCACGGCATCAAGGACCGCATCAACGCCATCCCCGTGGACGCCGTCTTCTCCCCCGTGCGCCGGGTGGCCTTCCAGGTGGAGGACACCCGTCTTGGCCAGCGCACCGACCTGGACAAGCTCACCTTGAGGATCTGGACGGACGGCTCCGTCACCCCCCTCGAGGCCCTGAACCAGGCGGTGGAGATCCTCAAGGAACACCTCGCCTACTTCGGCAACCCCCAGACCACCGCCCTACCCCCTGCCGAGGTTCCCCTGGAGCGGGAAGGGAAGGGGGCGGCAGGGGAGGACCTGGACCTGCCCCTGGAGGAGCTGGGCCTTTCCACCCGGGTGCTCCACAGCCTCAAGGAGGAGGGGATTGAGTCCGTGCGGGCCCTCCTCGCCCTCAACCTCAAGGACCTGCGGAACATCCCCGGCATCGGGGAAAGGAGCCTAGAGGAGATCCGCGAGGCCCTGGCCAAGCGGGGCTTCGCCCTAAAGGAGTGAGACCATGCGCCACCTGAAGTCTGGAAGGAAACTCAACCGCCATTCTTCCCACCGCCTGGCCCTTTTCCGGAACCAGGCCAAGAGCCTCCTCACCCACGGGCGCATCACCACCACCGTGCCCAAGGCCAAGGAGCTCACCGGCTTCGTGGACCACCTGATCCACCTGGCGAAGCGGGGGGACCTGCACGTCCGCAGGCTGGTCCTCCGCGACCTGCAGGACGTGAAGCTGGTGCGGAAGCTCTTTGACGAGATCGCCCCCAGGTACGAAAACCGCCCCGGGGGGTACACTCGGGTGCTCAAGCTGGCGGAGCGCCGCCGCGGGGACGGGGCCCCTTTGGCCCTGGTGGAACTGGTGGAGTAACCCCATGCTGGCCCAAGCCAGCATGGGGGCCTAAACCCTTTCTTTCCTCTTTGGGGGGTGGGCTTTAGCCCGCCCCCTCGCCCTTTTCCGGCTTCATAAGCCGCAGGATCTGGTCCTCCAGCTCCCCGATATAGGCGGCCAGGGTGTTTCCGTGCTTCTCCAGGATCTCCTCCACCCGGGCCTCGAGGGCCCGGATCTCCTCCCTCTCCGCCTCCGCCAGACGCCCGAGCTCGGCCTCCAGATAGCGCTTCAGCTCCGTGTAGCGGCTTTGCTCCGCGTCCTCCGCCAGCTTCTTGTAGTGGAGGAGCTCCCGGGCATAGCGCCTGACCTCCAGGAGGGCGGCGGTTTCCAGGCCGATGGTGAAGATGAGGTAGAGGAGGGAGACCACCCCCAGGGCCACCGCCAGCACCAGGCCCAAGGGGGCCTCCACCCGGGTGAGGCCTAGGGAGAGGGGGGTGGGCTTGGTGATCTCCCCCCAGTTGAGCCAGGCGAAGAGGGAGAGGAGGACCAAGACCAAGAGGGCAAAAAGGGTACGGGCGCTCATAGCTCGGCCTCCATAAGGGCACCTGGGGCATTATACTCTAGGCCCCATGGGCTATCTCTACCTCTTCCTGGCGGCCTTCCTCTGGGGGCTCATCGGTCCGGTGAGCCGATTGGCCTTCCAGGAGGGGCTTTCCCCCCTTTTGGTGGCCTTCTTCCGAGCGGTCATCGCCTGGGCTTTCTTCGCCCTGCACGCCCTCCTTTTGCGCCAGGTGCGCCTCCATCCCAAGGACCTGCCCGCCCTCCTCCTCTTCGGCCTGGTGGGGGTGTCCCTCTTCTACGGCTCCTACCAGCTTTCCGTGGGGTACGGGGGGGCCGCTTTGGCCTCGGTCCTCCTCTACACCGCTCCCGCCTTTGTGGCCCTCCTTTCCCGCCTGGTCCTGAAGGAGGCCTTGGACCCCCTGGGCCTTCTGGCCGTGGCCCTAACCCTCCTGGGGGTGGGCCTCATGGGCCTGGGCGGGGGTAGCCAGGTGAAGGCCCTCCTTCCCGCCCTTTTCTTCGGCCTCCTTTCCGGCTTCACCTACGCCCTTTACTACATCTTCGGCAAGCTCTACCTGCCCCGGTACGCCACCCCCACCCTCTTCCTCTACGCCCTGCCCGTGGGGGCCTTGGGGCTTTTCCCCTTTGTGGAACTGGTTCCCTTGAGCTCTCAGGCCCTCCTCGCCCTCCTCTTCCTGGGCTCCATTTCCACGTACGGGGCCTACCTGGCCTACTACGCTGGCCTCCGGCGGCTTCCCGCCACCCGGGCCAGCGTCTTGGCCACCCTCGAGCCCGTGGTGGCCAACCTCTTCGCCTTCCTCCTCTTCCGGGAGATCCTCTCCCCTCTGGGCTACCTGGGGGCGGGCCTCATCCTCCTGGCCGTCCTTCTCAGCGTGCGGCGGTAGACTCTGGCCATGAAGCGCTTCCACCTCGCCCTGGCCCTATTCCTGGGCCTGGGCCTGGCCCAGACCCACGACCCTTTGGACCCCACCCAGTTCTCCGCCCTGCCCGAGGGGTATTCTGTGCGCCTTCTCGCTGGGGCGGAGGAGGTGCGGGAGGCCTTCCTCGTCCAGGGGGAGCGGGCCCTTCCCATGGCCCGCCAGCTGGCCTTCTCGGGAAAGGAGGTGTGGCGGGGCCTTTTGCCGGAACTTGGCCCCTACGAGATCCGCCTGAAGACGAAGGCGGGGGAGAAGCGCCTGGGTCCCTACCGCCCTCCCGCCCACCCTTTCCGCGCCCTGGCCTGGGTGGGGGTGAGGGGCGGGTACCAGGTCTTCCCCGACCGCTTTCAAAACGGCGACCCGGGAAACGACGCCCTGGCCTTTTTGGACGACGAGTACCGCTTCAACCAGGTATGGCAGGCCCAAGGGGGCCCCAGGCCCTACCTGTCCCGCTGGGGGGATCCCCCGGGCCCCATGCACTGCTGCCACCAGTACTACGGGGGCGATCTCCAGGGCCTCCTGGACCGCCTCCCCTACCTGGCGGAGCTGGGGGCGGGCCTCCTCTACCTAAACCCCCTCTTCCGCTCCGGGAGCGCCCACGGTTACGACACCCACGACTACCTCCAGGTGGCCCCCCGCTTGGGAGACGAGGCCCTCTTGCGCCGGGTGCTGGACCGGGCCCACGCCCTGGGGATCCGGGTCCTCTTTGACTTCGTGCCCAACCACACGGGCCTGGGCTTCTTCGCCTTCCAGGACGTGGTGAAGCGGGGGCGGGCATCCCCCTACTGGAACTGGTACTTCGTGAAGCGCTACCCCTTCAGGCCGGGGGACGCCAGCGCCTACGAGGCCTGGTGGGGGGTGGGGAGCCTGCCCAAGCTGAACACCGCCCATCCCGAGGTGCGGGCCTACCTCTTTTCCGTGGCGGAGCGCTGGGTCCGCTTCGGCTTTGACGGCATCCGGGTGGACGTGCCTGAGGACCTCCTCGAGGCCAAGGCCTTCTTCCGAGAGCTGAAGGCGAGGGTGCGGGCCATCAACCCCGAGGCCTACCTGGTGGGGGAGATCTGGCGGCGGGCCCCGGACTGGGTGGGGGAGGAGGCCTTTGACAGCCTGATGAACTACGCCATCGGCCGGGACATCGTCCTCCGTTACGCCCAGGGCCTTCACCCCGCCCTCTTTGGCGGGCCTAGGGCCCTCACCCTCCTTTCCGAGGCCTACGCCCTCTACCCCGAGGCCGCCTCGGCCATGGGCTTTAACCTGATCAGCTCCCACGACACCTCCCGCCTCCTCTCCGACCTCAAGGGGGAGGGGGCCAGGGCTCGTCTGGCCTGGGCCCTCCTTTTTGGCCTTCCCGGGACCCCGGTAGTCTTCCAGGGGGAGGAGTGCGCCCTGCTGGGGGAGAAGGAGCCCAACGATCTCCAGCGGCGGCCCATCCCCTGGGAGGCCTGCGACCCCGGGATGCGGGGCTTCCTCCAGGGGCTTTACCGCCTCAAGGCGGAGGAGCCCGCCCTGAGGGGCCCCTTCACCACCTACCTGGCGGAAGGGGGGCTTCTCTCCTTTTTCCGGGGGGAAGGGGAGGGGAGGCTTCTCCTCGCCTTCAACAATCAAAAAGCCCCCGCCTCTCTACCCCTACCCCAGGGGGCCTGGCGGGACCTCTTCTCCGGGCGCTCCTTCCAGGGGCAGGCGGAGGTGCCGGGCCTGGGCTTCCTCTACCTCAAGAGGGCCTCGAGGTAGGGTTGCCAGGTCTCTGGGATCTCCTTGAGGTCGGAGAGGAAAAGGGGGGCGCGGGGGACCTTAGGGGACCTGAGGAGGCGCATCCCCGCCTCCTCTGGGGTCCGGTCCCCTTTTTTTAGGTTGCAGGCGCGGCAGGCGGCCACCAGGTTCTCCCAGGTGCTTTTCCCCCCCCGGCTTCTGGGGAGGACGTGGTCCACGGTGAGCTCGCCCCCTTGGCGGCCGCAGTACTGGCAGGTGTAGCGGTCCCGGCGGAGGACGTTGCGGCGGTTCAGGGGCACGCGGCTTGGGCCCCGCCGCACCAGGCGCTTCAGCCGGATGACGCTGGGGACGGGGATCTGGGTGGAAGGGGTGTGCAAGAAGCGGCCGCTTTCCGAAAGCATCTCCGCGCCCCCCGAGAGGACCAGAAGCACGCTTCGCTTCACGCTGGCCAGGCCCAAAACCTCGTAGGCCGCGTTCAAGACCAGGACCCGCGGGGCATCTAGGTTTAGGGGCTTTTCCTCGGCTGGCCCCACGCTTTCAGGATAGCAAAGGACCTCCCCTGGAGCTGTGCTATGCTGTAACCAAAGACGGGTTTGGAGGCCCCTATGATGAGACCCCCACTGAAGTTCCTGCCCCTCCTCCTGGGCTTGGGCCTGGCCGCCCCTTCCCTGGAGAAGGCGGAGACCCTTTTTAAGGCTGGGGAATACGGCAAAGCCGCCTTGGCTTACGAGGAGGTTCTGCTTCAGGACTATGGCCGCCTGGAGGCCCACCTGGGCCTGGGGGTAGCCCTTTTTCGGGCGGGGCGCCTCGAGGAGGCCCGCTTCGCCTTTGACCAGATGGCCCGGGTCTTCCCCGATCGCTACGAGGGCCACTTCAACCTGGGCCAGGTCTACCTGCGCCTGGGCAAGCCCGCCGAGGCGGTGGAGGCCTTCCAGAAGGCGGTTTCCTTAAGGCCCACGGAGGAGGCCTACCTGGGCCTGGCGGCCGCCCTGACCCAGGCGGGAAGGGCCAAGGAGGCGGCCGAAGCCCTAAAGAAGGGCCTCACTGGCGAGCGGAGCCCCGCCTACCGCCTGGCCCTGGCCCAGGCCCTCTACGCCGCCGGCAGCCGGGCCGAGGCGGTCCCTGTCCTCTACGGCCTTCTGAACCAGGACCCCAAGCGGGCCGAGGCCTGGGAGCTCCTGGCCCGCATCCTGGCGGAGGAGGGCCTGAAGGAAAGGGCCCTGCGGGAGCTGGACCGGGGCCTGGCCCAGGTGGAGGGGAAGGGGAAGGCGAGGCTGCTCCTGCGCAAGGCCCTCCTCTCCGATAACCCGGAACCCCTCCTCAAGGAGGCCTACGCCCTGGACCCCTCCCTCTGGGAGGCCGCCTTCCTCCTGGGCCAGGCCAGGCTCCGGGCCGGGGATGCCCGGGGCTCCCTCTCTTACCTCTTGGCCGCCTACCGGGCGAGCCCCGAGCCCGAGGTGGCCCGGGCCCTGGCCGGGGCTTACCTGCGGCTTGGGGACTTCAAGAACGCCTACCGCTACGCCGAGGAGGCCGGGCCTCCCGGAGCCTTCCTCAAAGCCCAGGCCGCCTACGCCCTGGGGAGGAAGGAGGAGGCCCTGGGGCTTCTTGAGGGCAACGGGTCTCCCGAGGCCCAGGCCCTCCGGGGAACCATCCTCTTGGAGCTGGGGCGGGCGGAGGAGGCGGTGGCCCTCTTGCGCCCTCTCTACGAGGGAGGGCGGGACCCCCAGCTGGGGTCCAACCTGGCGGCGGGCCTTCTGGCCCTGCGGCGTTATGGGGAGGCGGAGCTGGTGCTAAGGGAGGTCCTGGGGCGCCTTCCCAGGGAGGCCTCGGCCTGGTACAACCTGGGTCTGGCCCTGAGGGCCCTGGGCCGGGAGGGGGAGGCGGAGCGGGCCCTCAGGCAGGCGGCGGCCCTGGGCTCCAAGGAGGCCCAGGCCCTTCTCGGGAGGTAGGATGCGCTGGCTTAGGGAGAACTGGCTGGACGCCCTCATCTTCCTCCTTATCGCCCTGGTGGCGGCGGGGATCGTCCTCTACCTAACGGGCATCAACCCCTTCGCCCGCCCTGGGGCGGCTCCAGCGCCCCCGGTTCCCCAGGCGGGGACTGCTCCTTCCCCCCAGGTCCAGGTTCCCTCCGCTCCTCCGGCCGAGGCCAAGCCCCCCGAGCCTGTGGTCACGGTGATGCCCCTTCCCCAGGCTCCCGTGGAGGAGAAGCCCGCGCAGGAGGCGAGGCCTGAGGCGGCCTCCCCGGCCAGGCCCAAGGCGCCCGCTCCCCAGGCCCAGGTTCCCGCGAGCCCTGGGGGAAGCTACCGGGTGGCCGTGGGTTCCTTCGCCAACCCGGAAAACGCCCTTAGGCTTTCCCGGGAACTTTCGGCCAAGGGGTATCCGGTCCGCCTCGAGGCCAGCGGGAACCTGACCCGGGTGGTGGTGGGCCCCTACGCCAGCGAGGCCGAGGCCCGGCAGGTGGCCGAGGCCTTGAAGGCCTACGGGGCCCGGGTCTACCGGGGAGAGGCCCCGGCGCCCCAGGAGGGGAGGCTTTACCTCCAGGTGGGGGCCTTCCAGAAGGAGGAGAACGCCCTGGCCCTGGCGGGGAAGCTGAAGGAGATGGGGCTTCCCGTGGTCTTGGTCAGGGACGGGGTCTACCGGGTGCGGGTGGGCCCGGTTCCCCCGGAAGAGAAGGAGGCGGTGAAGGCTAAAATCGCCGCCTTGGGCCTTGCGGTTTTGGAGGTGCCATGAAGGTTCCCAGCGCCGCCATCAGCCGCCTCATCACCTACCTGCGCATCCTGGAGGAGCTGGAGGCCAAGGGCATCCACCGCACCAGCTCGGAACAGCTGGCGGAGGAGGCCCAGGTGACCGCCTTCCAGGTGCGCAAGGACCTCTCCTACTTTGGCTCCTACGGCACCCGGGGGGTGGGGTACACCGTGCCCGTCCTCAAGCGGGAACTGCGCCACATCCTGGGCCTGAACCGCAGGTGGGGCCTCTGCATCGTGGGCATGGGCCGCCTGGGGAGCGCCTTGGCGGACTACCCCGGCTTTGGCGAGACCTTTGAGCTCCGGGGCTTCTTTGACGTGGACCCGGAGAAGATCGGCAAGCCCGTGGGAAGGGGGGTCATTGAGCCCATGGAGGCCCTTTCCCAAAGGGTTCCCGGGCGGATAGAGATCGCCCTCCTCACCGTCCCCCGGGAGGCGGCCCAGGAGGCGGCGGACCAGCTGGTGCGGGCGGGGATCAAGGGCATCCTCAACTTCGCTCCGGTGGTCCTCGAGGTGCCCAAGGGGGTGGCGGTGGAGAACGTGGACTTCCTGGCTGGCCTCACCCGGCTGGCTTTCTTTATACTGAACCCCAAGTGGGGAGAGGAGATGGTGGGATGAGGGGGTGGTATATGTACAGGCTTTGGTTCAGTACGCTTGTTCTTCTGGTGTTTTTGGTTGGATGTGGGCAGATCTTTTTTAACCCAGAGCCTTACCGCGTTCGCCTAGACCCTGCGCAGCTGGGCTACGAGCTGGACAACCAGGGGAGGATCGTGGTGGTGGGCAACAATGCGGTGGTGGAGGTGGCTCCCGGCGCTCCCGAGGGGATGTTGGAACGCTACGAGTATGTGTACCTAGATGACGGGGGAAACGAGATATGGCCCGGCGCTTCCTTGGGAAGCGGTTTTGTTGGCCTTCCTTTCCCTCCAGGACGGGAGGTGGTGGACGGGCAGGTGCGGTACAAGTGGGGGCGCTCTGAGCCCTTCCGCTTCTCCCTGGATGGCTCTGTGGCCGCCGAGCATTTGAACCAGGGCGGTCCCCTTAACTGGCGGGCCCGGGTAACCTGGTATGCCCGGCTCACAAACGGGGAAGAGAAATCCTGGACCCAGGAATATCAGATCAAGTTCCCCTTAAAATGAGAGGGAGGGCAGGATGTTGAAATGGCTACGGTGGGGGTTGTTGTTGGGCCTTTTAGGGCTTCTTTTCGGCTGCAACTGGCAAGGAGCCCCGTCTTCGGACACAGCTTCTCGCGTGTCTTTAGGGATCAACCGCCCCACGCAGGGTGTCTTCACTAAAGATTTGGGTGTTGAGGTCAGAGTCTCGGCCACGGGGGCTACCGTAACCCAGGTTACCTTGGTATATAGGGGGGAAACAACTAGCGGTTCCCTCCCCCTTACTTCCCAGCGCGGCGTTTGGGTTGGACAGCTGCCCGACACGCTGCCCTCAGGTCAATACGCCCTGAAAGCCGAAGCCAGGTTGCAGGGAGGTGGGGCGGCGATTAGTAGCTCAGAAGTCACCTTCACCTTGGACCGTGAACCTCCTGAAATATCCATACTAGAGCCTCCTCCGTCCCCTCTGGCTCATGGTTCAGCTTCTATACGCATAAGGGCAAGCGATAGACTATCTGGAATTCAAGAGGTTTTTCTACAGCAAGGAAACGATGTAGTTGCTACGGGGACCCTCTTTGAGGCTGATGAATATAGGCTAACCCTGGATGTCCGCACCTTGCGGGAGGGGGTTCCTTTTTCTGTGGTTGCCAAGGACCGGGCTGGGAATGAAAGGCGCGAGCCCTTAGACCTTGTGGTGGACCGGCAGGCGCCCACGGTGGTGTGGCGGCGGCCGGCGAACGGGGCGCAGGTGTCGGGCACGGTGACGTTGGAGGTGGAGGCCACGGACAACGTGGGCGTGGCGAAGGTGGAGTTCTTCGCTGGGTCCACGGATGGGTCCACGAAGCTTGGGGAGGCCACCTCGGCGCCCTACACCTTTGCTTGGGACACCGCGGGGTATCCCGACGGCCCGGTGACCCTGAGGGCCCGGGCGGTGGACGCGGCGGGGAACGCCACGGAGGCCACCTTGCAGGTGACGGTGGCCAATGCCCCGGAGATTTACTGGGTGAACCCGGTAGCGAATGGGCTGGTGGCAGGTTTTGTTCGCCTTGGGGCGGAAGTGCGGGCTCTTCAGAGTGTGGATAGGGTAGAGTTCTACTTCGGGTCCGGCCTGGATAGCCTTAGTAAGATACCGGGCACGCCTACTGTTAGCGGTTCGCTCTATAGCTTGGCGTGGAATGTTCTTCGGGTTACCCCTGGGGCTTACTTCCTGAAGGCCGTGGTGATTGATGTGGCCGGGGCACGGAGTGAGGCGGTGATCCCGGTACAGGTCGGTTCGGCTTTTGTCTTGGACAGTCCTTCCGACGGGGACCAGGTGGGCCCCGGCGCAGGCCGCACCATCGTAGCGGTAACGGTTGGCGTGAGGGGGACCTTGCCTCCTGGGGTTTCCATAACCCGGGTAGAGGTCTACATCAATGGCTATTTGGCGGGGACTGCTGTAGGGCAAACAGCGGGCGACGGCTCTCAGGTCTATGTGTTTTCCTGGGATACGCGAATTTCTTTACCTGGGCATGATCCCACTGCTTCTGGGGATAGGGTAATCGCGGCGCGGGTGTACTACAGGGATGGAGATACGGATGGAGATACGGATGGAGATACGTTCACGAATGGCGTAAGGGTTCTGTACTTGCCTTAGCAAAGGCTTGTAGTGGGGCCCCGAGAGTATCGGGGCCCCTGGCCTTATACTCAGGGGGTGGTCAAGCCCCTGCCCCTCGAGGCCAAGCTCGCCGCCTTTGAAGAGGCCCTCTCGGAGCTGGTGCGCTCGGAGGTCCTCTTTGTCCAGCTCATCCACCAGGACCTGGTGACGGCGGGGGGGAAGCGCATCCGCCCAAGGCTTGTCTTCCTGGCCTCGGGGGCCATCGGGGGAGCGCCCTTTGAGCTGGAGCTGGCCCTGGCGGTGGAGCTCCTCCACTCCGCCACCCTCCTCCACGACGACCTCATTGACGAGGCGGAGCTTAGGCGGGGGAAGGAGGCCGCCTACCGCCGCTACGGCAACGCGGTGAGCGTCCTTTCCGGGGACTTCCTCCTTTCCCGCCTCCTCCACGTCATCGCCAAGACGGGGAGGCTGGAGCTGGTGGAGATGTTTGCCGAGACCGCCCGGGTCCTCTCCGAAGGGGAGGTGCTGCAGTTCCAGGTGGCGGCCCTCGAGGACCACTCCCTGGAAAACTACGAGAGGATCATCACCGCCAAGACCGCCGCCCTCATGGCCCTGGCCACCGAAGGCCCCGCGGTGCTCAAGGGGGTGGAGGGGGAGGGGCGGCAGGCCCTCAGGCGCTTCGGCCTCCACTACGGCCAGGCCTTCCAGATGCGGGACGACTACCTGGACCTCATGGGAAGCCCGGAGGTCCTGGGCAAGCCGGTGGGCGGGGATGTGCGGGAGGGCAAGGCCACCCTGATCACCCTCCTCCTCATGGAGCGCTTCCCCGAGGCCCGGGAGATCCTGAGGCGGAAGGGCAGGGAGGAGGGCGATCTGGAGCGCCTCCGGGTCCTGGCCCGGGAAAGCGGGGTGGCGGAGGAGGTGGAGGCCCGGATCCGGGAGAGGGCCCTCCTGGCGGTGGAAGCTTTGGACCCCCTTCCCGACTCCCCCCACAAGGAGGTCCTGCGGGAGCTCGCCTTGGAAGAGGCCAGGCGGCTTTCCTAGGGCGGTTTGTCCCTCCTCCAGGAGGGTATAATCCCCCTCGGTGAGAGCATGGCCATCCCCGCATACCGTCCTCCGGAGGACCCCGGCCTTTGGGACGCCTTCCTGGAGCGTTTGGAGAAGACCCTGAAGGTGGCGGAGATCCACCCCACCACGGTGGAGTACCTGGCCCACCCCAAAAGGCTCGTCACCGTCTCCCTGCCGGTGGTCATGGACGACGGCAAGGTGCGGGTCTTCCAGGGCTACCGGGTGGTGCACGACATCGCCCGGGGGCCGGCCAAGGGGGGGGTGCGCTTCCATCCCGGGGTGACCCTGGGGCAGACGGCGGGCCTGGCCGCCTGGATGACCCTCAAGGCTGCGGTCTACGATCTGCCCTTCGGGGGGGCGGCGGGGGGGGTGGCTGTGGACCCCAGGGGGCTTTCCAAGAGGGAGCTGGAGCGGCTTACGCGCCGCTACACCGCGGAGCTGGTCAACCTCATTGGCCCCGACATTGACATCCTGGGCCCGGACGTGGGCACGGACCAGCAGGTGATGGCCTGGATCATGGACACCTACTCCATGACCGTGGGCTCCACGGTGCCCGGGGTGGTCACGGGCAAGCCCCACGCCCTGGGGGGTACTGAGGGCCGGGACGATGCCGCTGGGTACGGGGTGGCCCGGGTCCTCCTGGAGCTTTCCCAAAGGCGGGGGCTTCCCCTCAGAGGAGCCAGGGTGGCGGTCCAGGGCTTTGGCCAGGTGGGGGGCACCTTTGCCCTTCATGCGGCGGCCCTAGGGCTCAAGGTGGTGGCGGTTTCCACCTCCCGGGGGACCATGTACCAGGAGGAGGGACTGCCCGTGGAGGCGGTGCTCCGCCATTACGAGGCCACCGGGGAGCTTCCCCGGTACGACCTTTCCCCAGAGGAGCTTTTCGCCCTGCCCGTGGACTATCTGATCCTGGCGGCCCTCGAGGGGGCCCTGGACGAAGAGGGGGCTAAGGCGCTCCAGGCCAAGGCGGTCCTGGAGGCCGCCAACTTCGGCCTCACCCAGGAGGCGGAGGCCTACCTCCTGGGCAAGGGAGTCATGGTGGTGCCCGATCTCCTCACCGGGGGTGGGGGGCTTCTCGCAAGCTACTTGGAGTGGGTGCAGGACCTCAACATGTTCTTCTGGAGCGAGGAGGAGGTGCGGCAGAGCTTTGCCAAGAGCGTGGCCAAGGCGGTGGCCGAGGTGTGCGCCAAGGCGGAGGCCCTTAATGGCGACCTGCGCACCGGGGCCCTGGCCCTGGCCCTGGAAAGGCTGAACGAGGCCACGCGGCTTCGCGGCGTGTACCCCTAAGGAGCCCGTATGAAGAGCGAACCCCTTTCCTACCTGGGCAAGGACGGCGGTCCATGGGAGATCTTCACCGAACAGATAGACCGGGTCATCCCCTACCTGGGGCGGCTTGCTCCCTTGGCGGAGAGCCTGAAAAGACCCAAACGCGTCCTCATCGTGGACGTGCCCATCCACATGGACGACGGCACCGTGGCCCACTTTGAGGGCTACCGGGTGCACCACAACACCGCCCGCGGGCCCGCCAAAGGCGGGGTGCGCTACCACCCCGAGGTGACCCTCTCCGAGGTCATGGCCCTGGCCGCCTGGATGACCATCAAGAACGCCGCCGTGGGTCTGCCCTATGGCGGGGGCAAGGGGGGGATCCGGGTGGATCCAAGGAAACTTTCCAGCCACGAGCTGGAGCGCCTCACCCGGCGGTACACCTCGGAGATCGGCACCTTCCTGGGGCCGGACCGGGACATCCCCGCCCCCGACGTGAACACGGGAGAGCGGGAGATGGCCTGGATGATGGACACCTTCTCCATGAACGTGGGGCGCACCGTCCCCGGGGTGGTGACGGGGAAGCCCATCGCCTTGGGGGGTTCCCTGGGCCGGCGGGACGCCACGGGGCGGGGGGTCTTCGTCACCGCCGCCGCCGCCGCCGCCAAGATCGGCCTGCCCATAGAGGGGAGCCGGGTCATCCTCCAGGGCTTCGGCAACGTGGGCAACGCCGCCGCCCGCATCTTCCACGACCACGGGGCCCGGGTCATCGCTGTCCAGGACCACACGGGGACCATCTACCATGAGGCGGGCATTGACCCTTACGACCTCTCGCGCTACGTGGCCGAGATGGGGGGAGTGCGGGGCTACCCCAAGGCCGAGCCCCTGCCCAGCCCCGAGTTCTGGGCCATCCCCACGGAGTTCCTGATCCCCGCTGCCCTGGAGAAGCAGATCACCGAGCACAACGCCTGGCGCATCCAGGCCAAAATCCTGGCCGAGGGGGCCAACGGCCCCACCACCCCCGCCGCCGACGACATCCTCCAGGAGAAGGGGGTCCTGGTGGTGCCGGATGTGATCGCCAACGCTGGGGGCGTGACCGTGAGCTACTTTGAGTGGGTCCAGGACTTCAACTCCTACTTCTGGACCGAGGAGGAGATCAACGCCCGCCTGGAAAGGGTGCTGCGGAACGCCTTTGAGGCGGTGTGGCAGATGGCGGAGGAGAAGAAGATCTCCTTGCGCACCGCCGCCTATGTGGTGGCGGCCACCCGGGTCCTCGAGGCCCGCGCCCTCCGGGGTCTTTACCCGTAAGCTTTTCTTGGTGGACTGGCCCCGCTTTGGCCGCGTGGTCCTGAAGCCCTTCTCCTCTGGGCTTTCCGAGGAGGAGTGGAGGGGGCTTTACGAGACCTTCCGCGACCCCGAGATCGCCGAGTGGAACGGCTCAAGCCCCCTGCGCACCCCATTTTGGCTCTTCAAGCGTTTCGTCCTGGCGGAAACCAGGCGAAAAGACCGCCTGGCCTTCGCCATCCTGGACGAGGGGGAGCGGTACCTGGGGACGGCGGAACTCTATGATCTCGTCCCTGGGGAGCAGGCCACCTTGGGCATCCTGATCGGCCGCAAGGACCGCTGGGGCCAGGGCTACGGCACCGAGGCGGTGCGGGCCCTCTTGGCCTACGCCTTCGGTCCTTTGGGCCTGAAGCGGGTGAAGCTCCGCACCTTCGCCCACAACCTGAGAGCCAGGCGGGCCTTTGAGAAGGCGGGCTTTCGGGAAGTGGGTGTGAGCCCTGGCCCCAAGGGGAGGGAGGACGTGTACATGGAGGTGCGCCGTGAGGATTTTAGCCCCGAGGCTTAGAGAGGTCTTCGCCCTCCTGCCGGAGGGGGTGGAGGTGCGCCCTTTGGACGAACCCTGGCCCAAGGCGGTGGACCTCTTCATCCCCCCCTTCGGCCAGGAGGAGGTGGTGCGCAAGGTGCTGGAGGCGGTGGAGGTCAAGGTGGTCCAGACCCTTTCCGCGGGGGTGGACTGGATCCTGCCCCTTGTCCCCCCAGGGGTGGTCCTCTGCGACGGCTCCGGCATCCACGATGCCCCTGTGGCCGAGTGGGTGGTGATGGCCCTCCTGGCCCTCCTCAAGGACCTGCCGGGCTTTCTGAAGGCTCAGGAGGAGGCCCGCTGGGCCCCTAGGCGGCTTGCCGACCTGGAGGGGAAGGCCGTTCTCCTCCTGGGCTACGGCTCCATCGGGCGGGCGGTGGAGGCGAGGCTTAGGCCCTTTGGGGTGGAGGTCCTCCCCGTGGCCAAGCGCCCCCGCCCCGGGGTCTACACCCGGGAGGACCTGCCCCACCTCCTCCCCCGGGCGGATGCCGTGGTCCTCCTCCTTCCCCTCACCCCCGAGACCCGCCGGATCGTGGACCGGGACTTCCTCCTAGCCATGAAGGAGGGTGCGTTGCTCCTGAACGCCGGGCGGGGGGGGCTGGTGGACACCGAGGCCCTTTGGGAAGTCCTCAGAGCGGGGCGGATTCGCGCCGCCCTGGACGTCACCGACCCCGAGCCCCTGCCCGAGGACCATCCCCTCTGGCGGGCCCCCGGCCTCCTCCTCACCCCCCATGTGGCGGGGCTTTCCCAGGGGTTCAACCGGCGGGCGGCCCGCTTCCTCCGGGAGCAGGTGGAGCGGTACCTGCGGGGGGAGCCCCTTCTCAACGTGGTGCGGGAGGGGTACTGATGGTGGTGATCCTCCACGGGGACCTGAGGCGGTTTGGGGAACGCCTGGAGGTGGAGGCCAGGACCCCGAGGGAGGCCCTGGAGAAGCTGGGCATCCCCCTGGAGGAGGCCTGGCTTCTGGCGGTGGCAAACCGGGTGGTGGGCCTGGACGAGGAGGTGGAGGGGATTTTGGAGGTCTACCCTCCCATCGCCGGGGGGTGGTATACTTAGAGTCCTGCCGCAAGGGGCAGGGGGCGCGAAAGGGGGGGAGCCGCCCAACGCCCACCCCGCGTAGAAAGGAGAAGCATGGAGAAGAAGGACCTCCTCTCTACGCCCGTGGTCCCCATTGACATCAAGGCCTTTGACGCCGGGCCCATCCTGGAGGCCATGGGCAAGACGGCCTTCCAGGCCAGGAACCTCCACCGGGCGGCGGAGATCTACCTCAGGATGCTGGAGGACGACGCCGCCGTCATCCTCACCCTGGCGGGGAGCCTGGTTTCCGCCGGCCAGGGCCTCATCATCCACGACCTCATCAGGAAGGGCCTGGTGGACGCCATCGTGGCCACGGGGGCCAACATCGTGGACCAGGACTTCTTTGAGGCCCTGGGCCACCGCCACTACCAGGGGGACCCCAAGGCCGACGACGAGACCCTGAGGTGGCTTTGGATTGACCGCATCTACGACACCTACATTGACGAGGAGGAGCTCCGCCACACGGACTACACCATCGCTGAGATCGCCGACGCCCTCCCGCCCCGTCCTTACTCCAGCCGGGAGTTCATCTGGCACATGGGCCGCTACCTGGTAGAAAGGGGCCTGGGGGAGAAGAGCATCGTGCGGGCCGCCTATGAGGAGGGGGTGCCCATCTTCGTCCCCGCCTTTTCCGACTCCTCGGCGGGCTTCGGCCTGGTCTACCACCAGGTGAAAAACCCCAAGGCCCACGTGGCCATAGATTCCGTGGCCGACTTCCGCGAGCTCACGGAGATCAAGCTGAAGGCGGGGACCACGGGCCTGGTCATGCTGGGGGGCGGGGTGCCCAAGAACTTCGCCCAGGACATCGTGGTGGCCGCCGAGGTCCTGGGCCACCAGGTGGAGATGCACAAGTACGCCATCCAGATCACCGTGGCCGACGAGAGGGACGGGGGGCTTTCCGGCTCCACCCTCTCCGAGGCCCAGAGCTGGGGCAAGGTGGACGCCGCCCTTTCCCAGATGGTCTTCGCCGAGGCCACCTTGGCCTTCCCCCTCCTGGCCTCCTACGTCTGGCACCGGGCCCCCATGCGGGCCAAGCGCCGCTACGCCGACCTCTTTCGGGCGGAGGTCCCCGCTTAGCCTGGCATCTTCCCGGGAGGTTTGGTAAACTCCCGGTAAATGCCGGACGAGCTTAGGCTTTACCTGAAGGAGCGTTTCGGCGTCCTGGGGCCCTTGGCCCCGGGGCGCTTTGAAGCCGAGCTGGCCAAGCGGGTGGGGAGTCCCGCCAGAAGGGCCCCCCTCCTCAGGGCCTGGCGGGCCTACCTTTCCGGGGGTGGGCGGGAGGCGGTGCGAAGTTTTTACGAGGAGGTCCTCAAGGTTCCCAAGGGAGAGGCCTTGGTCTACGGCATGCACCTCCCCTTCCTGGAGTTCTACGCCAAGGAGGTGCCCCACCGGGTGGAGGGCCGGGTGCTGGAGGTGGGGGCCTTCACCGGGGCCCTGGTGGGCTACCTTCAGGGGAAGCGCCCGGAGCTCCCCTGGCACGCCCTGGAGGGGGTGGAGGAGGCGGTGGAGGTGGGAAAGAAGCGGGTGCCGGAGGTTACTTGGCACCTGGGCTGGGCGGAGGAGGCGGAGCTGCCGCCCTTTGATACCCTCCTCCTCCTCTCCGTCTTTCCCGAGGGCCTGGTGGACCAGGAGCTGGAGAGCCGCCTGCCCCCCGAGGCCTTCTGGAAGCGCTTCTCCTTTTTTGAGCGCCTGCCCCAGTTCGTGCGCCTCTTAAGGCCGGGGGGGCTCTTCGTCTACGGCCACGGGCCCTTTTTGGGGAAGAGCCCCGAGGGGGTGGAGGAGGGGCTGAGGCGCTTGGGCTTTTTGGAGGTGGAGCGGGTGGGGGAGGGGGAGTATTTCCTGGTCCTGGCCCGCAGGCCCCAGGCCCTCGAGGCGGCCTTTTGGGAGGAGGAAGCCCTGGAGGAGCTTTTGGCGGAGCCCATGCCCCTCTTGGTCCAGGGGATGAACCTGGAGGAGGTGCGGGCCCTTTTGGAACGGGGGGCCTACAAGGAGGTGCTTTCCCGCATCCCCGAGGAGGCGGAAGGGGAGGCGGCTTACCTCCGGGGGCGGGCCCTTTGCGCCCTCTCCCGCTTCGCCGAGGCGGAAGAGGCCCTGAAGCGGGCCTTCTCCGAGGAGGCGGAGGACCTCAGGGCTTTAGTGCTGGTGGAGCTTGGGGAGTACGAGCGGGCCAGGCGCCGCCTCGAGGGCCTGGCCTCCCGGGGCGGGCGGTACCGCCTGGCCCTGGGCAGGGTCTACCTGGCGGAGGGAAGGTATGCGGATGCCCTGAGGCAGTTCGTGGAGTCGGGGCTTCCCGAGGCGGAGGTCTACGTGCGGGAGGCCCTGGAGCGCATCCATGAGCGCATGCGCCGCTTCGCCCGGGAGGGGGAGTGGGCCGAGGTGAGCCGCCGGGCGGAGTTCGTGGAGGACCTCTCCCCTGGTCTCCTCACCCGGGAGATGCTCCGGCTGGGGCTAAGGGCGGCCCTCCTTCAGGGGCTTTTCGCCCGGGCGGAGCGCTACGCCAGGAGGCTTGCTGACCTGGACGAAGCGGAGGGCTTTTTGGGACTGGCCCTGACCCACCTGCGCCTGCGTTCCCCCTTGGACTACCGGGGGACGGTGAAGGAGGACCTGAAGGGGGTGGAGCCCTACCTCACCGAGGCCCTGGCCCGGGTGGAGATCCCTGAGGCCCTCCTCCTCCTCGGGGTGCTCCGCGAGCGGGAGGGGCGCTTCCTCGAGGCCCTGCGCCTTTTGGAGAGGGCCGCCCAGCACGGGGAGGGGGAGGTGGCGGGCATGGCCTTCCACCACCTGGCCGAGGTGAAGCGGGCCCTCAAGCGCCCCTTGCGGGAGGTCCTGGGGGACCACAAGCGGGCTCACGCCCACCGGGCCTATCCCGCCTCCTACCTCTTCCGCCTGGCCCAGGAGGCCCTCAAGGGGGGGGAGGAGGTGATGGCCCGCGAGCTCCTCTCCCGGGCCCGGGACGCGGGGCTGGCCGAGGTGGCGGAGGAGGACCTCATGGGCCTGCTTGCGCTTCTGGAGCGCCTCGAGGGCCCCTGGGCCGCCTTCAACCTGCTCTACCAGGCCTTGGGCCGCACCCCCAGCCCCCCCCTGGAGCTCCTCTCCCTGGCCTACCGCCTTTCCCGCTCCTTCCGGGAAAGCCCCGAGGCCCAGGCGGTGCGGGGCCAGTATCTGGCGGCCCTTTATGGGGCGGGGCGGGTAGAGGAGGCGGAAGGGATCCTCCTGGCCGAGCACCGGGACCACCCCCAGGCCCTCGAGGTCCTCTTTGACCTGGCGGAGCACCACGAGGTCCAGGGCCAGTGGCGCCAAGCGGCGGAGTACTGGCAGAAGGCCTTGGAGGTGGCCCTCTACCGGGAGAAGGACCTGGAGCTTTCCCGGGAAATCCTGAGAAACCTCCTCTTCCTCCGGCCCCACGACGAGAGCCTGGGCCTTTACCTGGAGGAGCTCAAGGGGATCGGGCGGGGGCTCAAGGCCCTGGGGGAGGAGGCTCCCGGGCTCCCCGAGGGCAAGGAGGAGCTTCTGGAGGAGGCTTTACCCCGCTTCCACGGGGAGCACCTCCTGGTGGTGGGGGGGCACACCCAGCTCCGAAGCCGCCTCCTCCCCTTTCTGGAGGCCCGGGGCCTCAAGGTGGACTGGTACGATGCCGACAGCGCCGGGGTGGGCAAGGAGGCCCTGAGGCGCATCCTGGGCCGTTTGGAGAGGGCCCACGGTCTCATGATCGTCTCCAGCTACGTGGGCCATGACCTCTCCGAGCCGGTGCGCCTGGAGGCGGAGCGCCTAGGGGTGCCGGTCCACGTGATTCCCGGGCGGGCCCGGGGGGCCACGGGGTTCCTTAGGGCCCTGAAGGCCTTCGCCCCCGAGATCTTCAAGAAGGCCCTCAAGGGGGTACAGTAAAACCCATGGATGCCCTGAAGCTGGGCTACTCTCCCTGCCCCAACGACACCTTCATCTTCTACGCCCTGACCCACGGTCGGGTGGAACCCCCCCGCCCCCTGGAGGTGGTCCTGGAGGATGTGGAAACCCTGAACCGCTGGGCCCTGGAGGGGAGGCTTCCCCTCACCAAGCTCTCCTACGCCGCCTACGGCCGGGTGCGGGACCGGTACGTGGCCCTGAGGAGCGGCGGGGCCTTGGGCCGGGGGGTGGGCCCCCTGGTGGTGGCCTCAAGGCCCCTGAAAAGCCTCCAGGGGGCGCGGGTGGCCATTCCCGGGCGGAACACCACCGCCTTCCTGCTCCTCTCCCTCTACGCCGAAGGCTTTGAACCGGTGGAGGTGCGCTACGACCGCATCCTGCCCTTGGTGGCCCAGGGGGAGGTGGAGGCGGGGCTCATCATCCACGAAAGCCGCTTCACCTATCCCCAGTACGGCCTGATGCAGCTTCTGGACCTGGGGGCGTGGTGGGAGGGGGAGACGGGCCTGCCCCTGCCCCTGGGGGCTATCCTGGCCCGGCGCGACCTGGGGGAGGAGCTTATCCGCGCCCTGGACCAGGCGGTGCGGCGGAGCCTGGAGTACGCCTGGGCCCATCCCGAAGAGACCCTTCCCTACCTCAAGGCCCACGCTCAGGAGCTTTCCGAGGAGGTGATCTGGGCCCACGTGCGCACCTACGTGAACGCCTACAGCCTGGACGTGGGGGAGGAGGGCGAAAGGGCGGTGGAGCGGCTCTTCGCTGAGGCGGAGGCCAGGGGGCTTATCCCCCCTTCCCCCTGGCCCCTCTTTCTGTAGACTCAGGGCATGTTCCAGGAACTTGGCCTCGAGGCCCGCCAGGCGGCGGCCCGGGCCTTCCAGCCCCTGAGGGTCAGGCGGGGAGCCGTCCTCTACAGGGAGGGGGAGGCGGCGGACGGGCTTTACCTGGTGCGGGAGGGGCTTGTGTGGCTGGAGCGCTCCGGCCCGGGGGAGGAGGCCGCCACCTTGGGGGTGGTGGGCCCGGGGGGGCTTCTGGGGGAGGAGGCCTTGGTGGGGGAGAGGAGGCGCACGGGTGGGGCCACGGCCCTCACCTACGCTGAGCTCCTGTTCGCCCCCAAGGAGCCCCTCCTTGCCCTGGTGGCCAGCTTCCCGGAGACCCAGGCCTTGTTCCTGAAAGCCCTTTACGCCCGCCTCAAGGCGGCGGAGGAGCGGCTTTGGGAGGTGCGCCACCTTTCCGTGGCCCAGCGCCTGGCCCGGCTCCTTTTGGACCTGGGGGCGGGGGGGGAGGTGGGGCTTTCCCACCAGGACCTGGCCCGCATGGTGGGGGCCACCCGGGAGACGGTGACCAAGCTCCTGGGGGAGTGGGCCCTGCAAGGGGTGGTGGATCTGGGCTACCGCCGGGTGGAGGTTCGGGACCCCAAGGCCCTTGCCCGCTTGAGCGAGGCCCTTTAGGCTTTGAAGCGTGGAACCCGCCCTGCTGGCCCGGCTCCTGGACCTGCCCCAGGGGAGGCCGGCCCTGAGGGCCCGCCTCCGCCGCCAAGGTCATCCCCAGCTTCTGGAGGCCTTAAGGGCTTACCTGAAGCGTCTTTCCGCCCCTAAGGAGGCCTTGGCCGCCCTGGAGCGCCTGGGGGTGGGGGCGGTGGTGGCGGGCCAGCAGGCGGGGCTTTTGGGCGGCCCCGCCCTCAGCTTCTACAAGGCCCACACCGCCTTGGCCCTAGCGGAGGAGGTGGGGGCGGCGGGGATTTTCTGGGTGGCCTCCCAGGACCACGATGTGGAGGAGGTGCGCCACCTCCACCTCCTTCGGGGTGAGGAGGTCCAGACCCTTTCCCTTTCCCTCCCCTCCCTGCCTGCGGGGCGGATCCCCTTGGCCCCCTACCGGGAGGCCCTGGTGGGCTTCCTGGGCTCCTGGGCCAAGGAAGCCCGGGTGGCCTACGCCCTCGAGGGGAGGACCCTCTCCGAGTTCTTCGCCCGCCTCCTCCTGGCCTTCTTGGGGGAGCGGGGCCTTCTTCCCTTTGACCCCATGGCCGAGGAGCTTTCCCCCCTCTTCCAAGAGGCCTTGGAGCGGGAGCTTGCTGACCCCCTGGCCAGCGCCGAGGCCATCAACCGGGAGGCGGCCCGCATCCGGGCCCTGGGGGGGAGGCCCCCCCTGGGGCGCAAGCCCGGGGCCACCAACCTCTTCCTGGAGACCGATGCCCGCAGGCTCCTCTTCTACCACGGGGGGGTCTTCAGCGACGGGGTGCGGAGCTACACCCGGAAGGAGCTTCTGGAGGTGGTGCGGGCCGACCCTTCCCGCCTTACCCCGGCGGCCGGTCTGAGACCCATCTTCCAGGACCTCATCCTGCCCACGGGGGGCTTCGTGGTGGGGCCCAACGAGTTCCGCTACGTGGCGGAGCTGTCCCAGGTCTACGCCCTTTACGGCCTCCCCATGCCCGCCCTCTTCCTAAGGGTCCAGGGGGTGGTCCTGGAGCCCCCTGCGGCGCGCATCCTCCGACGGTACGGCCTGGACCCCTGGGCCTTCGTGGATCGGGGGGAGGAGGCCTTTCTGCAGGCGGCCAGGGGGGTGATGGAGGGCTTTAGGGAGGTGGAGGGGGAGATGGCCCGGCTTCTCCAGGAGGTGGAGGCCCTGGCGGAGAGGGCCAAGGCCCTGGAGCCCACCCTGGACCGCCCCTTCCGCCGCTATCGGGCGAGGCTCCAGGGGGAAGGGGAGAGGCTTTTGAAAAAGCTCCTCCGGGCCAGACTGCAGAAGGACGCTACCCTCCTCCACCATTTGGAGCGCCTGAAGCGCCACCTCAGGCCCCTGGGCCTCCCCCAGGAGCGGGTCTACCCCTTCGCCATGTACGCCCTGCGCCACGGGGACGCTCTGCGAACGCTTCGGGAAGCCCCTTTGGAAGGAAGGGCGGTCCTGGTGCTGGAGTGATAGGATGGTACGGGAGGTATGAAACGCCAGGCTGTTCTCCTCCTGAGCCTCTTGGCCTTATCCCTGGCCCTGGGGCCGGCCCAAAGCCAGGAGAAGGACCTTTACCTCCGGGTGCTCCTCAAGGAGGTGGCCCGGGGGCAGGAGGTGGTCCTGAAGACCCCGGAGGGGGAGGTGCGGGCCTTTGGGGGTGGGGAAGGGGTGGTGGTGGAGGGTAGGGTCTACCCCTATTGGGACCTCGCCCTTCCCCACTTCGCCCTCGAGGGCCGGGCCTACCGGGGCGGGGTGCGCCTGGTGCCCCAGGGGGAGAGGCTCCTGGTGGTCAACCTGGTTCCCCTGGAGGACTACCTCCTGGGGGTCTTGCCCGGGGAGATGCCCGAGGGGTTTCCCATGGAGGCCTTAAAGGCCCAGGCGGTGGTGGCCCGCACCTTCGCGGTGCACCGCCTGAACCCCAGGGCCCCCTATGACCTCTGCGCCAGCGAGCTCTGCCAGGTGTACCTGGGGCTTTCGGCGGAGAAGCCCAGGTACAAGGAGGCCGTGGCCGCCACCCGGAGCCAGGTGCTGAGCTACGGGGGCCAGGCCATCTCCGCCCTCTACCACGCCGACTCTGGGGGGATGACGGCGGGAAGCGAGGAGGTCTTCCAAAGGGCCCTCCCCTACCTGCGTCCCCGGCCCGACCCCTACGCCCGCAAAAGCCCTTGGCGCCGCCAGGTGAGCCCTGCCCAGGCGGAGCGGGCCCTCTTAGCCCTGGGCCTCGCCCCCAAGGGCCGGGACCTCCCCCAGGTGTTGGAGCGGAGCCCCTCGGGGCGGGTCTGGCGGGTGCGCCTTCTGGGGGTGGAGGTGCGGGGACCCGAGGCCCAGCGCCTCCTGCGCCTCATGGGCCTGCCCTCGGCCTTGGCGGATTTCCAGGGCTTTGAGGCGGTGGGCCAGGGGGCGGGGCACGGGGTGGGCCTCTCCCAGTGGGGGGCCAGGGGGATGGCCGAGGCGGGCTTCGGCTACCGGGAAATCCTGGGCCATTACTTCCCCGGCACCTCCCTCTCCGACCTCCTCATCGGCCAGGCTTCCCCTCCCGCTTTAGCCCTGCGCTGAGCCCCCCGATACGATACGTAGCATGCTTCTTCCTACCCCCATCGGCCCCCTTTGGCTGGAGGTTTCCGCAAAAGGGGTGCGGCGTCTGGAGCCTGTCCTCTTTCCCCGGGGCCAGGAGGCGGAGGGGCCTTTGGCGGAGCGGGTGGCTGAGGGCGTGGCCCGGTACTTCCGCGGGGAAAGGCCGGATTTCCTGAGCATCCCTCTGGATTATTCGGGCTTGAGCCCTTGGCGGGTGGCGGTTTACGAGGCCACCCGCCGGGTCCCCTACGGAAAGACCGCCAGCTATGGCTCCTTGGGAAGGGCCCTGGGCCTCCCCCCCCGGGCGGTGGGGATGGCCCTTCGCACCTGCCCTTTCCTTCTCTTGGTGCCTGCCCACCGGGTCATCCATGCCGATGGGCGGCTTGGGGGGTTCGCCGGGCAGGAGGGGCTGAAGCTTTGGCTCCTCCGCTTTGAGGGGGCCCTCTAGACCTCCACCCAGACGGCCACGGAGAAGGGGGGAAGCTCGGGGCCGCAGAGCCGACCTCCCATGGGGGTGCAGACCGCCCCGGAGAGGAGGTCCACCGCCTGGGCTCCCCGGGGCAGGGCCCCGTGCAGGGGGAAGTCCTGGCGGAAGGGGAAGGGGGTGGCGTTCACCACCACCAGGTAGGGCCCCCGGGTGAAGGCTAGGTGGCCGCCCACGGCGTAGATGCGGGTATAGGGGGCGGTGCGGAGCCCGGGGTGCTCCTTGCGGAGGCGGGCCAGGCGCTTCACGGCCTCCCGGATCTCCTTTTTCCAGCGCTCTTCCTCCCAGACCATCCCGCCCCGGTTCTCCGGGTCGTGCCCCCCTTCCATCCCGATCTCCTCCCCGTAGTAGACCGTGGGGTTGCCCGGAAGCAGGAAGAGGAGGGAAAGGGCGAGCCGGGCCCGGGCCGTGTCCCCCTGGAGAAGGGTGAGGAGCCTGGGGGTGTCGTGGGAGGTGAGGAGGTTCATCTGGGCCCGGACCACCTCGGGGCGGTAACGGCTGAAGAGGCTTTCCAGCCGGTGGCTGAAGGCCAGGGCCTGAAGGGGTTCCACCCGCCCCAGGCCGGTGCGCCCCGCCAGTTCCCGGTCCAGGACCTCCCCCCCCACGAAGCCCAGGATGGCCCGGGAGAGGGGGTAGTTCATGGTGGCGTCAAACATGTCCCCCTGGAGCCAGGAATCCGCCTCTTCCCAGATCTCCCCCACGATGTAGGCCTCGGGGTTTGCCCCCTTCACCCGAAGGCGGAAGGCCCGCCAGAACTCGGGGTCTGGGATCTCGTTGGGCACGTCCAGCCGCCACCCGTCCGCCCCGAAGCGCACCCAGTGTTCGGCCACGGAGAAGAGGTACTCCCGCACCGCCGGGGTTTCCACCTTCAGCTTGGGGAGTTCGGGGTTGCCCCACCAGGCCTCGTAGTTGGGGTGGGGGCTGTAGGCCTTTAGGGGGAAGCCTTTCACGTAGTACCAGTCCCGGTAGGGGCTTTCCGGCCCGTTTTCCAGGAGGTGCTGGAAGGCGAAGAAGCCCCGGCCCGTGTGGTTGAAGACCCCGTCCAGGATCACCCTTATCCCGTGGGCGTGGGCCACCTCCAGGAGGTGCCGAAGGGCGGCGTTACCCCCAAGAACGGGGTCCACCTGGAAGTAGTCCGTGGTGTGGTAGCGGTGGTTGGCGGTGGAGGCGAAGATGGGGTTTAGGTAGAGGGCCTCCACCCCCAGGTCCACCAGGTAAGCGATCTTTTCCGCCACGCCCCACAGGGTGCCCCCTTTGAAACCCCTCAGGGTGGGTGGGGCCTCCCAGGGCTCAAGGGGCCCCGCAGGGGCGGGCTTGCCCGGGGGGCCTGAGCGGAAGAAGCGGTCGGGGAAGATTTGATAGAAGAAGGTGCCCTCGTACCAGGCCACGGGGGGAAGTGTACCACAGGGAAAAGGTGCCCATGTCACAAAACTCCTTGTGGGGGGATGAGGCCTCTGGTATCCTTCCGGGGTGGAGGGTATGGGGGGCCGCCTTTTCGTCATGACCGGGGCCAGCGGGGTGGGTAAGGGCACGGTGCGGGCCAAGGTCTTGGAGCGCACCCGCCTCTTTTACTCCATTTCCATGACCACCCGTCCCCCCCGTCCAGGGGAGCGGCACGGGGTGGACTACTACTTTGTGGACCGCCCCACCTTTGAGGCCCTTTTGGCCGAGGGAGGGTTTTTGGAGCACGCCGAGTATGTGGGCCACCTGTACGGCACCCCCAAGGCCCCGGTGATGCGGGCCCTGGAGCGGGGAGAGGACGTCCTTCTGGAGATTGAGGTCCAGGGGGCCCTGCAGGTGAAGGACAAGGTGCCCCAGGCGGTCCTCATCTTCCTCCTTCCCCCCTCCCTCTCCGAGCTGAAGAGGCGCCTGGTGTACCGGGGTACGGATGGCCCGGAGAAGATAGAAAAGCGCCTGAAGCAGGCGGAATGGGAGATAAAGAACGCCCACCTCTTTGACTACGTGGTGGTGAACGACGTCCTGGAGGAGGCGGTGGCGGATTTCCTGGCCATTCTCACCGCAGAGCGCCGCCGGCAAAAGCGGATGCAAAAGGCCTTGGAAGCGGCCTTAAGGCGCGATGAAGTTTTGGAAGCTGATCTGGACGAGATTCTGAGGAGGAAGTATGGCGGAACCGGGCATTGACAGGCTTTTTGGCATGGTGGACTCCAAGTATCGGCTCACGGTGGTGGTGGCCAAGAGGGCCCAGCAGCTCCTTCGCCACCGCTTCAAGAACACGGTCTTGGAGCCGGAGGAGAGGCCCAAGATGCGCACCCTCGAGGGCCTCTACGATGACCCCAACGCCGTCACCTGGGCCATGAAGGAGCTCGCCTCGGGCAGGCTGGTCTTCGGGGAGAACCTGGTGCCCGAGGACCGCTTGCAGAAGGAGATGGAAAGGCTCTATCCCGTGGCGGAAGAGGAGGGTTAGGTGGCCCGGGTCTTGGTGGCGGTGACGGGTGGGGTGGCGGCCATCAAGGCCCCCCACCTGCTCCGCCTCCTCAGGGCGAGGGGGCACGAGGTGCGGGTTTTGGCGACCCCTAGGGCCCTGGAGTTCATCACCCCCCTCTCCTTGGCGGTGGCCGCCGGGGGGAAGGTGGCCACGGAGGAGGCCTGGTTCCGCCCCGACGGCCGGGCCCTGCACATAGATTTGGCCCGCTGGGCCGAGGTGGTCCTGGTGGCCCCGGCCACCGCCGACGCCATGGCCAAGGCCGCCTTGGGCCTGGCGGACGACCTTCTTTCCGCCACCCTGCTGGCGGGGGCCAAGGGGGTGGCCTGGGCCCCGGCCATGAACGAGGCCATGTGGCTCTCCCCTCAGACCCAGGGCCACGCCGAGCGGCTGAAGGCCCTGGGCCACGCCCTCTTCGGTCCCGGCTACGGCCCCCTGGCGGCGGTGGGGGAGGGGGAGGGGTGGGGGCGGATGCTGGAGCCCGAGGAGCTTGTGGAGCGCCTCGAGGCCTTCCTCACCCCCAAGGACCTCCTGGGCCTCCGCCTTCTGGTCTCCGCCGGGCCCACCCGGGAGTACCTGGACCCGGTGCGCTTCCTCTCCAACCCCTCCTCGGGGCGGATGGGCTACGCCGTGGCCGAGGCTGCTCGGGACCGGGGGGCAGAGGTGGTGCTGGTTTCTGGCCCCACCTGCCTCAAAGACCCTTGGGGGGTGGAGGTGGTGCGGGTGGAAAGCGCCCTGGAGATGCGGGAGGCCATCCTGGCCCGCTACCCCTGGGCGGAGGCGGTGGTCATGGCGGCGGCGGTGGCCGACTACCGCCCGGCGGAGGTTTCCCGGGAGAAGGAGCCCAAGGTGGCAGCGGAAAAGACCTTGCGCCTTCTTCCCAACCCCGACATCTTGAAGGAGCTGGGGGAGAGGAAGGAGGGGAAGGTTCTGGTGGGCTTTGCCATGGAAACGGCGGAGGGGCTTACCCGGGCCCAGGAGAAGCTTCGCCGCAAAAACCTGGACCTCGTCGCCCTGAACTGGGTGAACCGGCAGGGAGTGGGCTTCGGCAGCCCTGAGAACGAGGTGGTCCTCCTCGCCAAAGACGGCCGGGTGCTGGAGCTCCCCCGGATGGAGAAGCGTCGGGTGGCAGACCGTATACTGGACTTGGTCAAAGAGTTTTGGAAACCTTTGGGGTAGGGATATGCGCAGCAAAGAGGAGCGGCACCGCACCATCCAGGAAATCGTACGCCGGGAGGAGATCGGTACCCAAAAGGAGCTGGTGGAGAGGCTTCGCCAGCTGGGCTTTGACGTGACCCAGGCCACCGTGAGCCGGGACATCGCCCAGCTCCGCCTGGCCCGCATCGCCTTGGGCAAGGGGCGGCACAAGTACGTCCTTCCCTCCATGGAGCTTCCCGAGGACGTGTACGAGGAGTTGAAGCGCCAGTTTGGCCTTTTCGTGAAAGACGTGGACCGGGGGGGGAACATCCTGGTGGTCAAGACCGCCGAGGGACACGCCTCGGGCATCGCCCTTCTCATGGACCGCCTCAAGCGGGACGAGATCGTGGGCACCCTGGCGGGGGAGGACACCATCCTGGTGGTGGCCCGCACGGAGGAGGGGGCTAGGGTCCTCGAGGAGGAGTTTGGAGAGCTTCTCTTGGCGGGAAGGCGGTTGAAGTAGCCCCGTGCTGGAGTTTTTCCTCAAGTCCTTCCTCACCCTCTTCGTGGTCATGGACCCGGTGGGGCTGGTGCCTGTCTTCCTGGCCTTGGCCGGGGAGCGCTCTCCCCAGGAGCAGGCCCGCATCGCCAGGAAGGCGGTGCTGGTGGCGGCGGGGCTCCTCACCTTCTTTTACTTTTTCGGGCGGGAGCTCCTCTCATACCTGGGCATCAGCCTGGACGCACTAAAGGTGGCGGGGGGGATCCTCCTTTTCCGCATCGCCACCGAGATGGTCTTCGCCCACCACCAGCGGGAGACGGAGGAGGAGGCCAAGGAGGCCCTGGAGCGGGCGGACATCTCCGTCTTCCCCCTGGCCATTCCCCTGATCGCCGGTCCCGGGGCCTTGGCCAGCGTCCTGGTCTTGGGGGCGGAGGCGGGCCGGGTGCCCTTCGGGGTGGGAATCGTCCTCCTCACCGCCTTTTTGGTCCTGGCCCTGGCCTACCTCTTCCTGCGGGCGGCCGCCGGGGTGCGCCGGGCCCTGGGGCGCACGGGGGTCAACGTGGTGACCCGGGTCCTTGGCGTTCTCCTGGCGGCTTTGGCGGTGCAGTACGTGGCCAGTGGGGTTAGGGGCTTGCTTTAGGCTAACCCAAGTTGCTACCTACCCCCTGGGCCAGAAAAAATAGTGGCCGCTATGCTTTCGCGCACCATAGCGGCCTTTTGTATCATAGACGACGCCCTCCAGGCAATGGGCCACAAGGACGACCCCCA
>Ga0308405_1000187_pt1 | contig 41492 bp, 48 predicted proteins | sample HotsprSampleMS13_FD_203473 | JGI IMG/M metagenome (GOLD analysis project Ga0308405, IMG submission 203473) | Hot spring phototrophic mat microbial communities from Mushroom Spring, Yellowstone National Park, Wyoming, United States - 20060912_MS13 ...
TTGTGGAGAAGGCGCTCCTCCACCTCGGCCACCTCCCCCAAAAGGGCGTAGCGGTCCAGGGGCAGGAGGGCCTTTCCGCTTTCCAGAAGGACGAGAAAGCGGGCCCGGTCCTCTTCGGAGAGGAGGACGGGGGCCTTGCCCCGGCCCACTTGGGGATCCTGGTCCAGGTTTCCCTGGAGGAGAGCCTTGGCGGCCTCAAGGGCCTCCTCCCGGGTGGGGTAGAGGCTGTAGGGGTTCACCTTGAACAGGAGGTCGTAGCCCCTGGGTCCTTGGACCAGCCAGGCCAGGTGAAGCTCATAGAACCGTTTCTTCTGCCACTGGGGGTACACCTGCGAGTATAGATGAAAACTGTGAGGTCGTGCCTTGCTCAAAACTTTCCCCTGGTATACCCTAGCGGCGGTATGGCGCTATCCGAAGAGCGGGTCCTCGAGGCCCTGAGAGGGGTCATGGACCCCGAGCTGGGCAAAGACCTGGTCTCCCTGGGCATGGTGGGGGAGATCCACCTGGAGGGGCAGAAGGTGGACCTCCTCATCCACCTCACCACCCCGGCCTGTCCCCTGAAGGGGCAGATAGAGGCGGACATCCGGCGGGCCCTCATGCCCCTGGGCCTAGAGGAGGTGCGGGTGCGCTTTGGCGGCGGGGTGCGCCCTCCCGAGCAGTACCCCATCCCTGGGGTCAAGCACGTGGTGGCCGTGGCCTCGGGCAAGGGGGGGGTGGGGAAGAGTACCGTGGCCGCCAACCTGGCCCTGGCCCTGAGCCGGGAGGGAGCCCAGGTGGGCCTCCTGGACGCCGACCTCTACGGCCCCAGCCAGGCCAAGATGTTGGGCCTCGAGGGGGAGAGGCTCAAGGTGGACGGAAACCGCCGCATCCTGCCCCTTTTGGCCCACGGGATCAAGGTCCTCTCCATGGCCAACATCGTTCCCCCGGGCCAGGCCATGATCTGGCGGGGGCCCATCCTCCACGGGACCATCAAGCAGTTCCTGGAGGACGTGAACTGGGGGGAGCTGGACTATTTGGTGGTGGACCTGCCCCCGGGGACCGGGGACGTGCAGCTCTCCCTCACCCAGCTCACCCGGGTCTCCGGGGGGGTGATCGTCACCACCCCCCAGGAGGTGGCCCTCATAGACGCGGAGCGGGCCGCGGACATGTTCAAGAAGGTCCAGGTGCCCGTCCTGGGGGTCCTGGAGAACATGAGCGCCTTCCTTTGCCCCCATTGCGGCAAGCCCACCCCCATCTTCGGGGAGGGGGGCGGGAGGAGGCTTTCGGAGAAGCTGAAGGCCCGCTTCCTGGGGGAGATCCCCCTCACCCTCCCCCTTAGGGAGAGCGGGGACCGGGGCGTTCCCATCGTGGCCGCCGACCCCGAGGGCCTCGAGGCCCAGGCCTTCATGGGGGCAGCCCGGGAACTCGCCGCCGCCCTCAGCGTCCAGGCCTTCATCGCCCTACCCATGGCCTAGCATGGCTCTTCTTTTGGAAGGCACCAAGGAAAAGGTCCTGGAGCTCCTCAGGGCCCATCCCCTCACCGCCAAGGAGGTGGCCGAGACCCTGGGCCTAAGCCGGGCCGCCATCGGCAAGCACCTCCAGGACCTGGAGGCCCGGGGCCTGGTGCGCTCCGAGGTGAAGCGGTGCCCAAGCCGGGGGCGCCCCTACCGCCTCTACCGGGCCCAGGACGGGGAAAGCCCCTACGCCCTCCTCTGCGGGGACGTGCTCAAGGGTATGGAGGCGGCTCTGGGACGGGAGGGTGTGGTGGCCTTCCTCCTGGAGCGGAACCGAAGCCGCCTGGCCCCCTTGCGCCTCGAGGCCCTTCCCTTAAGGGAGAAGCTCCGCCGCTTGGCCCAGCACCTCCGGGAAGAGGGGTACGAGGCCGAGGTGGTGGAGGAGGAGGGGCGGCTTTACCTGTGCCAGAGGCGTTGCCCGAAGCTCGCCCTTTCCCGGGAGCACGAGGCCCTTTGCCAAAGCGAGCTCTTGGCCTACCAGGAGGTTTTAGGCCTGCCCCTTTTGCGGGAGGAGCGGATCGCCGAAGGGGGAAGTTGCTGCCGCTACCGGGTAGAATAGCGGGGTGTGGGTCTACCGCCTGAAGGGCACCCCGTGGGAGCTGGACGCCCTCATCCCCGAGCTCTTTGACCGGGGGGCCCGGGGGATCATGGAGGAGGAAGGGGAGATCCTGGCCTACTTCCCCGCCCCAAGGGACCTCCCCTATGGCGGGGAGTGGGAGGAGCTTCCCGATGAGGACTGGCTAGAGGCCTGGCGGCGGGACCTGAAGCCTGCCCTGGCCCCGCCCTTCGTGGTCCTCGCCCCCTGGCACGCCTGGGAGGGGGAGGGGATCCCCCTGGTCCTGGAGCCTGGCATGGCCTTCGGCACCGGGCACCACGAGACCACCCGCCTGGCCCTCATGGCCCTGGCCCGGCACCTTTCCCCGGGGGAGAAGGTTCTGGACCTGGGCACGGGGAGCGGCATCCTGGCCATCGCCGCCGAGAAGCTGGGGGGAAAGGCCTTGGGCGTGGACATAGACCCCGCCGTCCTTCCCCAGGCGGAGGTGAACGCCAAGGCCAACGGGGTTGCCCCGCGGTTTCTCCTGGGGAGCCTCGAGGCGGCCCTGCCCCTGGCCCCCTTCGGCCTCATCGTGGCCAACCTCTTCGCCGAGCTCCACGCCGAGCTTGCCCCCCTCTACCGCGAGGCCCTGGCCCCTGGGGGGCGGCTTCTCCTCACGGGGATCCTCAAGGAGAAGGCCCACCTGGTAAGGGCCGCCCTGGAGGACCTTCCCCTTGTGGAGGAGGAGGCCGAGGGGGAATGGGTCCTTCTGGCCTACCGGAGGTGAGGCGTGAGACCCCACCGCGCCTTTAGCCCCGGCCTCACCGGCCTCCTCCCCCTGGAGGAGGGCCGCCACCTGGTGGAGGTCCTTAGGGCCAAGGTGGGGGACCGGTTCACCGTATTTGACGAAAGCCGCGAGGCCCTAGCCGAGGTGGTGGACCTGGGGCCCCCGGTCCGCTACCGCCTTTTGGAGGAGCGGAGGCGGGAGCGGGAGGTGGGGGTGGAGGTGGTCCTCTACATGGCCCTCCTCAAGGGGGACAAGCTTTCCGAGGTGGTGCGGGCGGCCACGGAGCTTGGGGCCACCAGGATCCAGCCCCTCATCACCCGCCACGCTGTGCCCAAGGAGATGGGGGAGGGGAAGCTAAGGCGGCTAAAGGCCATCGCCAAGGAGGCGGCCAAGCAGTCGGGGAGGCTTCGGGTGCCTGAGGTTCTCCCCCCCATCCCCCTCGAGGCGGTGCCGGAGGTGGCCCAGGGCCTGGTGGCCCATGTGGGGGCCAGAGCCCTGGTGCGGGAGGTCCTGGACCTGGATAAGCCCCTGGCCCTGGCGGTGGGGCCGGAGGGAGGGTTTGCTGCAGAGGAGGTGGCCCTCCTGCGGGAGCGGGGCTTTACCCCGGTGAGTCTGGGGCGGCGGATCCTCAGGGCGGAGACGGCGGCCCTCGCCCTTCTGGCCCTGGTCACCGCCGGGGAGGGGAGATGAGGGGGCTTGTCCTGTTGCTCCTTTTGCTTTCCGCCTGCCGCTACACCTTCCTACCCCTGGACCCGGGAAGGCCGGAGGTCCCGCAAAGGCCCTTCCTGGTGGCCCGGCTCTTCCCGGAAGGGGAGGAGGCCAGGCTCGTCCTAAAGGTGGAGCGGCTTCCCCAGGCGGGCTACCTCCACCTCAAGTGGTACCGGGAGGCGGAGCTCCTGAAGGAGAGGGCCCTCTTCCTGGAGGGGCCTGGGGTCCTCGAGGCCCGCTTTCCCCTTTCTGAGGGGTACCACCGCCTGGTGGGGTTTTGGGGGGAGCGGGTCCTCTTCCAGCTGGACCTGGGCACCCCCGCCCTACCGGAGGCCGATGAGGAGGAGGACCAGGGGAACCGTTAGGAAGGCCAAAAAGGTGGAGACCACCACGCTCCGCGCCATGCGGGCCGCATCCTTGCCAAACTCCCGGGAGAGCAAGAAGGCGTTGACGGCGATGGGGGTGGCGGACTGGAGGACCAAAACCTGGTGCTCCAGCCGGGGGAGGCCGAGGAGAAGCCCCGCCAGATAGGCGAAAAGGGGGGCCACGAGGAGCCGTAGGCCGCTCGCCCAAAGCTCAAAGGCTCCGAGCCGGAAGGGGGTTTTGGCCATCTGCATCCCCAGGGTGAGGAGGAGGACGGGAATGGCTGCCTGGCCCATGAGGCGCACGCCCTCGTCCAGGCGGAAGGGGAAGGTGACCTCCAGGGTCCGTAAGAGGAGGCCCAGGAGGAGGGCGTAGAAGAGGGGGAGGCGCAGGGTGAAGCGGAGGCCTTCGAGGATCCCTCCCCCCCGGATGAAGGCGGGCCCCAGGCCGAACATGAGGGCGCTGGAGAGGATGAAGTAGACCACGGCCAGCCCAAGCCCCGCCTCGCCCAGGGCGAAGTAGGTGAGGGAAAGCCCCATGTTGCCGGAGTTGGGGAAGAGGGCGGCGAGGGCCAGGCCCTTGGCCGCCTCGGGGCTTTCCCTAAGGAGGCGGCCCAGGAGGGCCACGAAGAGGTAAACGCCCCCGTAGGTGAGGAGGAAGCCCAGGGTGAGGCCCAAAAGCCCTTCCCGGGAGAACTGGGCCCGGTACATGGCGTCAAAGATGAGGGCGGGCACCAGGAGGTAGACGGTGAGGCGGGAGAGGGTGGGGAGGTCCATGGCCATCCGCCGGCCCAAAAGGTAGCCCGAGAAGACCACCAGGGCCACGGGAAAGACGGTGTTGAAGAGGGCTTCCATGTGGGGCATTCTAGAGGCATGGGAGGCTATAGGGCTTTGGCCGAGGCCATCCGGGGCGTCCTCCTGAGGGGCGGGGTGGCCCCGAGGCGCCAGGTCCTCCCCATCCCCGGTGGGGCCTTTCTGGTGATGCCGGCGGCGGACGAGGAGGTGGCGGTCTGCAAGCTGGTCACGGTGGAGGCCCACCGCCAGCCCATGGTGCAGGCGGAGGTCTGGGCCAGGCGCCTCTCTACGGGGGAGGTCTTCCACCTCCCCGGGGAGGAGATCACGAGAAGGCGCACCGCCGCCCTCTCCCTCCTGGCCGCCCAGGTCCTGGCCCCGAGGAAGGAGGGGGCCCTCCTCATCGTGGGCCCCGGGGCCCAGGGGGAGGCCCACCTGGAGGCCTTCTTCGAGGCCTTTCCCCTAAGCCGCCTCTACGTGCGGGGCAGGGGGAGGGCGCGGGTGGAGGCCCTTTTGCAAAAGGCCCAGGGGATGGGCCTGGAGGCGGAGGAGTGGCTGGGGGAGGAGGTCCCGGAAGAGGTGGCCTTCATCGTCACCGCCACCCATAGCCCCACCCCGGTCCTGCCCGAAAGAGTGCCCCCCGGGGTCTTTGTGGCGGCCGTGGGCTCCTACCGCCCGGAGATGCGGGAGGTGCCGAAGGCCCTGGTGGAGCGGGCCGCCCTCTACGTGGACACGGAGGACGCCCTCCTGGAGGCCGGGGAGCTTCAGGGGGTAGAAAAGCCCGCGGTTCCCCTCAGGGAAGCCCTCCTGGGCAGGCGGGCGGAAGGGGAGTTCGTCCTCTTTAAGAGCGTGGGCCACGCCCTCTTTGACCTGGCGGCGGCGCGGGTCCACCTGGGGCTACCCTAATACCACCCCATGCTGGCTTGCGCCAGCATGGGGGCCCCGGCAAAAGGTTCCTGGGGAAGTTACCAGGCATGGTGCGCCGAAGCAGGAAACAAGGGTACAAGTGGCCCTCCACCGCTTTGTTCGCAAGGCTCGGATGCGCTTGGGGCCCCCGCCGTGGCAAGAGCCACGGCGGGGTATTTAGAGGCGGACCACGATCTTCCCCGTGTGCCCCCGGTCCAAGAGGGCCTGGAAGGCAGCCTCGGCCTCGGGAAAGGGGAAGACCGCCCCCACCACGGGCCGCATCTCCCGGCCCAGGCGGGGGAGGAGGAAGCCCAGGGCCTCCTCCAGAAGGGGCCTTTCCCGCAGGAGGGGGGCCAGCCAGAAGCCCAGGACGGCCAGGTTCTTGCGCATGAGGCGCAAGGGGTGGATGGGGGCCACCTCCCCCTCGGCGGCCCCGATGTAGACCAGGCGGCCCCTGGCCTTGAGGAAGTCCAGGCTTTCCTCCACCGCCTTGCCCCGCACCTCCAGGACGAGGTCCACGCCCCCTATTTCCCGCACCCTTTCCGGCAGGGCCTCGTAGGTGGCGAGGGCGTCCGCCCCTAGGGCCTGGACCAGGGGGAGCTTTTCCGGCCTCGAGGCCGCCCCCAACACCCTAAGCCCCAGGGCCTTGGCCACCTGCACCGCCGCCGTGCCCAAGGCCCCCGCCGCCGCCTGGACCAAGACCCACTCCCCGGGCTTTGCCCGGGCCTCCCTTAGGGCCAAATAGGCGGTGAGGAAGGAGACGGGGAAGGCGGCGGCCTCCTCGGGGGAAAGGCCTTCCGGGAGGGGAAGGAGGGCCTCTTGGGGCACGGCCACCTGCTCCGCCAGGGCCCCGTGGGGCATGAGGGCCGCATACCGCTTTCCCCCCACTCTGCCCACAGCCTCCATCCCCGGGGTAAAGGGGGGGCGGGCCCGGGTCAGGTAGCCCCCCAGGCGCATGAGGTGGTCGGCGAAGTTGAGCCCCACCGCCTCCACCTCCATCGCTACCTCCCCCGGGCCCGGCGCCGGCTCCGGCACCTCCTTCAAGACCATGGGCCCCCCTAACCTTTCCTGCACCCAAGCGCGCATAGGCTCAGTTTATCCCTTTACTGAGCCCGCCAGGAGGCCTCGCAAGAAGTAGCGTCCCAGGAATATGTAGACCAAGAGCGTGGGCAAGGCCGCCAGGATGGCCCCGGCCATGGGCAGGTTCCACTTCACCGCCTCGCCTCCCGCCAACTGGGCTAGGGCTACGGTGATGGGCTGGCTCTCGGGCCGGGTGAGGGTAACAGCGAAAAGAAACTCATTCCAGATCTGCGTGAACTGCCAGATGGCTACCACCACGAAGGCGGGGGCGGAAAGGGGCAGGATCACGTGGCGGAAGACCCCGAAGAAACCGGCCCCGTCTATGCGGGCCGCCTCCACCAGCTCGTCCGGAATCTCGCTGTAGTAGTTTTTAAAGATCAGCGTGACGATGGGGATGCCGTAGACCACGTGCACCAGGACCAAACCCCAGAGCGACCCGTAAAGCCCGATGGACTTCACGAACTGGAAGAGAGGGATGAGGATGCTCTGGTAGGGGATGAACATCCCGAAGAGCATGAGGGCGAAGAGGAGGTTGGATCCCCTAAAGGGCCACTTGGCCAGGACGTAGCCGTTCAGGGCCCCCACCAGGGCCGAGAGGAGGGTGGCGGAGGTGGCCAGCACCAGGCTGTTTTGGAACTTGGGCCGGAAGGCTTCCCAGGCGATGCGGAAGCTTTCCCAGTAGACGGGGTCTGGCCAGCGCCAGACGGCATCCAGGGTGATTTTGGCTGGTTCCTTGAGGGCGGTGAGGAGGACCAGGTAGACGGGAAGGAGGAAGAACAGCGTGACCAGGACAAGGAAGGCGTAAAGCAGTACACGGCCCATCAGCGCCGCACCTCCTTTCTCAGCTGACTTGCCAGGTAAGGGATCACCACTACCGCCACCAGGAGGAGGAGCAGGATGCCGATGGCCGCGCCCTTGGCGAACTGGTTGCCCCGGAAGGCTAAGAGGTACATGTAGATGGCCGGCACGTCGGTGGGGGCGTAGTCCAGGCCAGCCATGGCGAAGATCAGGTCAAAGATCTTGAGGGCGATGTGCCCCAGGACGATCATGGCGGCGAGGGTGATGGGGGCCAGCATGGGGAAGACCACCCTGCGGAAAAGCTGCCACTCGCTGGCCCCATCCACCTTGGCGGCCTCAATGACCTCTACGGGTATGCCTCGGAGGCCCGCCAGGTAGAGGGCCATGGTGTAGCCGGACATCTGCCAGATGGAGGCCAGGATGACCCCGATCAGGGCCAGGCTGAAGCCGTGGGGTTCGGGGTAGGGAAGGAGCTGGACCCGCTGCCCTAGGGTGAGGGCCCACAGGAGGAGCACCCCCCCGATACCAGGCCCCATGACATCCGCCTTCGCTCCCCCTCCCGGTGGGCCCTCCAGGCCAAGTAGAGAAAGGCAAGGCCCACCACCAGCGCGGTGTAGAAGGGAAGCTGGTTCCAGTCAAAGACCAAGACTTGTTCCCGGGTGGTGAGCCAGGGGAGGCGGAGAGGAGGCAGGCCGAAAAGGTTGGGGAGGACGTTTACCCCCCCCTGGGGTTGCAGGAGCCAGCGCCAGATGGTTCCCGTGACCACGAAGGAGAGGGCCATGGGGAAGAGGAAGACGGTGCGGAAGAAGCTCTCCCCCTTGGGGGCCCGCTCCAGGGCTAGGGCCAGGAGGAGGCCCAGCCCCAGGCTTCCCGCCATGAAGAAGACCGTGAAGAAGATGAGGTTGACGACGCTTTGCCGGAAGCGCACGTCCACGAATCCGGTGAAAAGCTCCCGGTAGTTTTCCAAGCCCAGGAAGCGGAGCTGGGGGTGGAGGGCCAGGGCCTGGGCGGGGTCCTTTCCCCAGTCGGTCATGGACACCCAGAGGTTCTGCCCGATGAAGCCGTAGACGAAGATGCCCACAGCTACCAAGGAAGGGAGAAGGACCAAAAAGGCCGCGATCCGGTCGCGCACGTTCCCTCCAGGGAGAAACCCGCGGGGGCCAGGGGCCCCCACGGGCTGCAGGGGGTCAACGCCCGAGGCCCACCTGGTTGGCGATGGCCTGGGCGGCGTTGGCTGCCGCCTGCGGGTTCCTGCTCTGCAGGTAGATCTCCATCACGGTGCCGAACTGGCTCATGAAGCTCTCGGAAGCCACGGCCCCGTGGACCAGGGAGCCCACGATGCGGTTGGACTTCCAGTCCCTCATGGCAGACTGGCCATAGGCGTTGTACTTGGCGGAGTCGGAGTCCAGCCGGGCGGCGATGGAGCCCTTGAGGGGGTTGAAGGTGTCTTGGCCTTCCTTGGAGCCCACCAACCTAAGCCAGTTGATGGCGTTTTGCCGGTTTTTCGCGCCCTTGGGCAGGCCGAAGGAGTCGGAGAGCATCATGAAGACCCCTGAGGTGCCGGGAGAAGGCACCCAGGCGAAGTCGGTTCCGGGCTTCAGTTTCAGGGTGGTGGTCATGTAGCCTGCGGCCCAGTCCCCCATGACGTTGAAGGCCGCCTGGCCCTGGACCACCCGGTCCACGGCCTGCTGCCAGGAGAGGCCCGCCGCGTCTTTGTTGGCGCAGTCCAGTACCTTGCCGAAGGTTTCCCAAACGGCTAACGCCTTGGGGTCGGTGAACTTCAGCTTGCCATTCCAGAGGTTGTTCCAGCCCTCAGGGCCCAGGATACCCAGGGCCACGCTCTCCCAGAGGTGCTGTTGCGTCCAGTTCTCTCCCAGGGCCAGGGGGGCCTCGAGGCCCTTCCTCTTGAGGGTCTGGCAGGTGGCTAGGAACTCGGCCCAGGTTTTGGGCGGCGTGACCCCCCACTCCTTGAGCTTGGCGGGCAGGTACCACATGACGTTGGAGCGGTGGATGTTCACCGGCACGCTCCAGATGCCCCCCTTGTAGGAAATCAGGTTCAAAAGCCCCTTGGGGAAGGCCTGGAGCCAACCCTCCTGCCGGAAGAGGGGGGTCAGGTCCTCCATGCGCTCCGCCACCACCCAGGTGCCAATGAGCTCCATTCCCGCGTGGACCTGGAAGGTGTCGGGGGGGTTCCCCCCTAGCATGCGGGTTTTGAGGACCGCCTTGGCGTTGACCCCTGCCCCCCCGGTCACGGTGGCGTTGATGACCTCCACCCCCGGGTACTTCTGCTTGTAGAGCCGGATGAGGGCCTCGAGGGCCGGGCCCTCGTCCCCCGCCCACCAGGAGAAGATCTCCAGCTTGCCCGTCTGGGCCAGGGCACTAAGCCCCAAGGCCACCCCGATCGCCAAAAGCCACTTCCTCATACCTTACCTCCATTGCGACGTGGGCTTTCCGCCCACAGGCCGCCCAACTCAAAGAAGCGGGCCAGAAAGAGGTCCGCTCCACCTACCGCCGGGGCCAGATGGCCGTAGGCAGAGGGTTGCACGGGAAGGCCCTGGTGGGCTTCCAAAAAGGCGTGGGCTTTCAGGGAGAGGCGCAAGGAGTGTTCCAGGTAAGGGAAGAGCTCGGCCACCTTGCCCCCCACCACCACCCGGGCGGGATCGTAGGCCACGGCCAGGTTGGCCAGGAGGCGGCCCAGGAGCTCCCCTAGGTGGCCTAAGGCCTCCAGGCTCGCAGCGTCCCTTTCCTGGGCAAGGTTGCGGAGGGCCTCGAGGCTCCTAGCTTTGCCGCCTAGGGCCTGGTGGTGCTTGAGGAGGGTCCCCAAGCCCAGCTCGGTTTCCAGGCACCCTTGGCGGCCACAGGCGCAAGCCCTCTGCCCCGTTCCCAGCCAGTGGCCCAGCTCCCCCGCTGCCCCGTTGGCCCCCCGCAGGAGGCGGCCCTCGGCCACCACGCCCACGCCGAGCCCGGTGCTCAGGACCAGGTAGGCCAGGTTGGCCTCCCTGTGGAAGAGGACCTCAGAGAGGACCGAGGCCTTGGCGTCGTTTTCAAAGGCCACGGGCAGGGGAAAGTCCCCCAAGAGGGCCTGAAGGTCCAGCCCCCGCCAACCCAGGTTGGGGGCGAAGAGGAGGCGCGGGCCTTCCATGACCCCGGGTACGGTGATGCCGAGGCCCAGGGCCTCGCCAATGTGGGGAAGCGCCCTTTCCCTCAGCTGCTCCAGCCGGGTCCGGGGGCTTTCCTCCTTGGGGTGGGGCCACTCTTGGCTCCATAGGACGTTGCCCAACCAGTCCACGGCCACCAGGACCGTGCCTTCAACCCCCAGTTCGGCCCCAAGGGCATAACGGGCCCCCGGCTTCAGGTGGAGGAGCACGCCAGGCCGGCCCAGCTCTCCCGGTGAGGTCCCCCCTTCCTCCAAAAGGCCTTCGGCGAAGAGCTCGTCCACCAGGCGGCTCACCGCGCTCTTGGCGAGACCCGTGCGCCGGGAAAGGTCGGCCCGGGTAGAGGGGGCCTGCCGCAGGTGGTAAAGGATGGCCCTCCGGTTGAGCCTGCGGATTTCCTGGCTGTCTCCCTTGCGCAACCTCGGCCCCCTTTAGTTCGTCCTCGGTACTAACTAAAGCGCCTTTCCGGCCCCTTGTCAAAGGGTGGGGGGTGGGGTTAGCCTTGGGATAAGGCCCGCTAGGGCCCCAAAGCCAGGTCCCGTTTGCCCTGGTGCCTGGGCGCGTAGTCCAGGCTTAAAGTGGGGAAGTCCGGTGCAAGTCCGGCGCTGTCCCGCAACGGTAACCGGTCCCGCTTCGGAGACCGGAAGCCCGAATACCTGCCAGGGCCGCCTGCCCTTCCCCAAGGCGGGCACCTCACGCGGATGGGGGAGAAGTGGGGGTGAAACGCCTTTTGGCCCTAACCCCTGCCTCCCGGCAGGGGTTTTTCCCTACCTCCCCCGGGCCTGGCCCTAGCGGCCTAAGGGAGGTAGGCATGAAAAGAATGCTGGCGCTTCTTACCGTTTTTCTGGCCCTGGCCCTGGCCTTTCCCCTCACCGTCACCGACGACCTGGGGCGCACCGTCACCCTCAAGGCCCCGCCCAAGCGCATCGTCACCATGCTCCCCTCGGTCACGGAGACCGTGTGCGCCCTGGGGGCCTGCGACCGCCTGGTGGCCACCGACGACTACTCCGACTGGCCCGAGAGCGTGAAGCGCCTGCCCAAGGCCGGGGGGCTTTACAACCCCAACCCCGAGCTCATCGTGAGCCTGAAGCCGGACCTGGTCCTGGTGTCCAGGTTCGGGAGGCTCTACGAAACCCTGGAGCGGGCGGGGCTCACCGTCTATGCCGTGAGGACGGAAACCTATGAGGACATCTTCCGGACGGCCCGCAACCTGGGAAGGCTCTTGGGGCTTCCCGGCCAGGCGGAGCGGCTGGTGGCCCAGATCCAGAAGGAGGTCTACCAGGAGGAGGCCCGGGCCGCCCAGGCCAAGGCCCGCCCCCGGGTCTACTACGAGATTGACCCCACCCCCTATACCGTGGGGCCCGAGAGCTTCATTGGGGTCCTCATCGCCAAGGCCCGGGGGGTGAACATCGTCCCCAGGGAGCTGGGCCTTTTCCCCAAGATTAGCCCGGAGCTGGTGCTGGAGAGAAACCCCGAGGTGATCGTGGCCACCTACCCCGGCGCCTTGGACACCATCCGCAGGCGCCCGGGCTGGGACCGGGTAGCCGCCGTGCGCCAGGGGCGGATCTGCGTCTTCACCGGCGGGGAGGATAGCCTCCTTTCCCGGCCCGGCCCCCGGGTGGCCCAGGGCCTCAGGCTCCTGGTGGACTGCTTCCACAGGCCATGACCCTCTCCCTGCCCCTGACCCTAAAGCGAAGCCTGGTCTTCAGCTGGCTTCTTCTCCTCCTCCTCCTGGCCCTGGTCCTGGGGGTGGCCTTGGGGGCGGTGACCCTCTCCCCCTTGGAGGTGGTCCGGGCCCTTTTGGGCCAGGAGGAGAACCCCATCGTCACCGAGCTGCGCTTGCCCAGGGTCCTGGGAGGCCTTCTGGTAGGGGCGGCCTTGGGGGTGGCGGGGGCGGCCTTCCAGGGCCTTTTCCGTAACCCCCTGGCCGACCCCTACCTCATGGGCTCCGCCTCGGGGGCGGCCTTTGCCGTGACCCTCTTCGCCGTCATCCTGGGGGGGCTTTCCCCGGCCTTCGCCCAGCACGCCGTCTTCCAGCACCTCCCCCTTTCCGCCACCCTCTTCGGCTTTTTGGGGGCCCTTCTCGCCACCCTCCTCACCCTGGTCCTGGCCGGGGGGGTGGCCCGCACCGGGGAGCTGGTCCTGGCGGGGGTGGTGGTGGGGAGCGTCCTCACCGGGGCCACCACTTACCTGATGATGCAGGACGCCGACCGGGTGCGGGCGGTCTTTGCCTACACCCTGGGGAACCTGGCCTTCATGGGCTGGCCCTCGGTGAAGGCCCTCCTCCTCTTCCTCCTTCTGGCTCTGCCCCCCCTCCTCCTTTTGGGCCGGGTGCTGAACGCCCTGCAGCTGGGGGAGGAGACGGCCAAAAGCCTGGGCCTGCCCCTGGACGCCCTCAAGCTCCTCCTCCTCCTTGCCGCCAGCCTCCTCACCGCCAGCGCCGTGGCCCAGGCGGGGATCATTGGCTTTGTGGGCCTGGTGGCCCCCCACGCCCTGAGGCGGCTTCTGGGGGAGGACTACCGCCTCCTCCTGCCCGCCAGCGCCCTGGGGGGGGCCGTTCTCCTCGGCTTCGCCGACCTCCTGGCCCGCACCCTCACCCGGCCGGCGGAGCTTCCCGTGGGGGTGGTGACCACGCTCCTGGGAGGGCCCTTCTTCCTTTACCTGATGTGGAGGCGGCGTGGGCGGGCTTGAGGCCAGGGGGATCGTGGGTCCCCACGCCCTGAGGGGGGTGGACCTGGCCTTGAGGCCTGGGGAATGGCTGGCCCTCCTGGGCCCCAACGGTGCGGGGAAGAGCATCCTTTTGCGGGTGATGGCGGGGCTTCTGCGCCCGAGGAAAGGGGAGGTGTTCTTGGAGGGGAGGCCCCTTGGGCGTTACGGCAGCTACGAGCGGGGGCGGCTTCTCGCCTATCTGCCCCAAGGAGGGGCCTACCCCGAGGGGCTTCTGGTGGAGGAGGTGGTGCGCCTGGGGAGGCTTCCCCACCTGGGGCTTTGGGGCAGGGAGGGGAAGGAGGACAAGGAGGCGGTGGAGTGGGCCCTCGAGGCCACGGGGGCCGCCGCCTTCCGGGGCCGGCTCCTCGGCACCCTCTCGGGCGGGGAGAGGCAGCGGGTCCTCCTGGCCCGGGCCCTGGCGGCCAGGCCCAGATACCTCCTCCTGGACGAGCCCACCACCTTTTTGGACCTGGAGCACCAGGCGGGGGTGGTGGCCCTCTTGAGGCGCCTGGCGGAGATGGGCCTGGGGGTGCTCTCCGTCCTCCACGACCCCAACCAGGCGGCCCTGGCCCACCGGGTGGCGGTGGTGCGGGAGGGGAGGGTTTTGGCGGAAGGAGGGCCTGAGGAGGTCCTTTCTGAACCCCTTCTGCAACGGCTCTACGGCCCCGGGGTGCGGGTTTTCCCCTTGGAGGGGAGGCCCCATGTCTACCTGGACGGATAGGGCGAGGCTTTTCGTGAAGGGGCGGGCCTTCCTCCTGGACCTGGGGGAGGAGGTGGCCCTTTACACCGAAGGGGGGCCGAGGCGGGCCCGCTACCTCTTGGTGGGCCGGGTCTCCCCTGCGGAGGTCCTGAGGCTTGGCCTTCCCCGGGCTGGGGTTCTCCACTACCCCCTGGCCGTGGATCCTCTGGACTTCGCCTGGGAAGGGGGGACCCTGGCCTTCCCCGGGCTTCGGGTCTACTTGCAAGGCCCACCCGAGTTCGTGGAGACCCCCTACTACGCTTGGGTAGTAAGATGGTCCCCGTGGACCTAAAGGAGTTTTACGCCTACCTCCTTTGGTCCAGGGAGGCCTTGTGGCGGACCTTGGAGGGGGTGCCTGAGGCGGCCCTGGAAAGGCCCGTGGTGCCCCGAAAAGACCTCAGGAGCGTGAAGGCCCTCCTCCTGCACACGGCGGTGGTGGAGGACGGCTGGCTCCACGAGGACATCCTCAGGGCCCCCATGGTCCTTACGGGCTTCCCCGAGGTGGAGGCGGCCTTGCCCCGGGAGGGGGAGGGCCTTTCCCTGAGGACGCTTCGGGCCTACCAGGAGGCCGTGGGCCGGGCCACCTGGGCCTTTATCCAGGACCCTAAGGTGGGGGAGGAGGTGGCCCTGCACGATGCCCCAGAGGAGCGCTATCTTTCGCAGGACCTCCTATGGCACGCTTTTCTGCACGAGGTGCGGCATTCTGCCCAGGTGGTCCTCCTCCTGCGCCTTCTGGGGGTGGAGCCCCCCGCTTTGGACCTCTACTTTTTCCTGAGGGAAGAGGCCACGAAAGGAGGCCAAGGTGAAGTTTTCTAGACTGGATGCCTACCTGAGGCGGGCGGTGGAGGAGGGCTGGCTTCCCGGGGCCGTGGCCCTGGTGGCCCGGGAGGGGGAGGTGGTCTTCCATGGGGTCTACGGATTCCTGGACCCCGTGGGGGGTGCCCCCATGCCCGAGGACGCCCTCTTCCGCCTCTACTCCATGACCAAGCCCTGGGTTTCGGCCCTGGCCCTGACCTTCGTGGAGGAAGGGGAGCTTTCCCTCCTGGATCCCCTGGAGAAGTACTTCCCCGCCCTCTCCCCGCTCCAGGTGGGGCGGGAGGTGGGGGAGGAGGTGCGCCTCGAGGCCCTGAAGACCCCTCTCACCGTCTACGACCTCCTCCGCCACACGGCGGGCTTCACCTACGGGGTTTTCTTCCACTCCCCGGTGAAGCGCCTCTACCTGGAGGCGGGGGTGGACCGGTACGACCTGGACCGGGAAACTTTCTTGGAAAGGCTTTCCCAGCTTCCCCTTCGCTTCCAGCCTGGGGAGGCCTTTGAGTACGGGCTTTCCACCGACGTCCTAGGGCACCTCCTCGAGGCCCTCTCTGGGAAGAGCCTGGCGGCGCTCTTGGAAGAGAGGGTCTTCCACCCCCTGGGGATGCGGGACTCGGGCTTCGTGGCCAAGGACCCTGCCCGCCTGGCCCAGCCCTTCCCCAAGGACCCGGAGACCGGGCGGAGCGTCCGCCTCCTGCCCGTGGAGGAGGAGCCCCCCAGGTATGCGGGGGGCATGGGGGGCGTGGGCACGGCGGGGGATTACCTGCGCTTCCTCGAGGCCCTGCGCACCGGGCGGGGCCTTCTCTCCCCGGCCCTTTCCCGCCTCATGACCCAGGACCACCTGGGGCCCTTGGCCTTTGAGGGAATGCGCCGGGGGCCCGAGTACATGCCGGGGCCGGGGTACGGCTTCGGCCTGGGGGTGGCCGTGCGGCTATCCGGGATGGGGCTCGCCCCCGGGAACCCCGGGGAGTGGCACTGGGCGGGCTTCGGCGGCACCCACTTCTTCGTGGACCCAGGGCTTGGGCTCACGGCCCTGCTCCTCGCCCAGGCCCCCAACCTTCTCTCGGTCCTGGAGCCGGAAAAGGCCCTTCATTCCCGCTACGGGAGCCGGCTCTGGCTCACCTTCCGCACCCTGGTCTACCAGGGCCTGGACTGAAGGATGCGCTCCACGGCCTCCAGGACCTGGGGGATGTCCTCGTCCCTCAGGTCCCGGTGGGTGACGAGGCGCACCCGCTTCCCCACAACCCCCGCCAGGACCCCCTGGGCCTTGAGGCGTTCCAGGAAGCCTTGGGGGTCGCGAATCTCCACGTAGACCATGTTGGTCTCCGCCGGCCCCACCTTGAGCCCCATGCGCGCCAGGCCCTCCGCCAGGGCTCGGGCCAGCTCGTGGTCCCGCTTGAGGTACTTGGGGCCTTCCGTGAGGGCCAGAATCCCCGCCGCCGCCAGGATGCCCGCCTGCCGGAGGCCTCCCCCCAGGAGCTTGCGGTAGCGCCGGGCCTCGGGCTCCAGGTCCTTGGGCAAAAGAAGGAGGCTCCCCACCGGGGCCCCCAGGCCCTTGGAGAGGGAGACCATGAGGGTGGTGAAGCCCTGGGCCAAAGCCTTCGCCTCCACCCCCAAAAAGGTGGCGGCGTTGAAAAGGCGGGCCCCGTCCAGGTGGGTGGGAAGCCCGTGGGCTTTGGCCAGGACCTGGACCTCCCTTTGGACCTCCAGGGGCACCACCCGTCCCCCCGCCAGGTTGTGGGTGTTCTCCAGGGCGATGAGGCCCGTGGGGGCCTGGAAGGGCCCTTGGCGCACCGCCTCTCTCAGGGCCTCGAAGTCCGGCACCCCTCCGGGGGCGGGCACGGGCCGGACCAGGGCCCCGGAGAGGAGGGCGGGGGCCCCAAGCTCGTACTCGTAGAGGTGGGCCCCCTCGGGGGCCAGAACCTCGCTTCCCCGGCGCAGGTGCAAAAGGAGGGCCACCTGGTTGGCCATGGTGCCCGTGGGCATGAAGATGGCCCGCTCAAAGCCCAAGAGCTCGGCCGCCAGGGCCTCGAGGCGGTTCACCGTGGGGTCTTCCCCGTAGACGTCGTCCCCCACCTCGGCCTCGGCCATGGCCCGGCGCATGGCCGGGGTGGGGCGGGTCACGGTGTCGCTCCGCAGGTCTATGGCCATGCCCCTAGCCTAAGGGCTCCACGGCCACCGCTTGGGCCAGCTCCTGGGGCAGCAGGTAGACCTCCCCGCCCACCCGCACCCGCACCCCGCCTTCCCTCTCCAGGACCTCCAGGGGCGCTCCCGGCACCAGGCCCAGCCGGGCGAGGAGGTTCAGCGTGCCCCGGTCCTGGACCAAGGCCCGCACCACCCGGGCCCTGCCCAGGAGGGCCTCGGCCAGGGGGAGGCCCCGCCCCTGGGGCAGGGTGAGCTCCCGGGTGGGGATGGGGTCCCCGTGGGGATCAAAAGGGGGGTGGCCCAGGGCCTCGGCGATGCGCTCCTCCAGGGCTTCGCTGATCACGTGCTCCAGCCTTTCCGCCTCCTGGTGGACCTCTTCCCAGCCGTAGCCTAGGGCCTGGTGCAGGTAGGTTTCCAGGAGGCGGTGGTGGCGCAGGACCTCCAGGGCCACCCTCCGCCCCGCCTCCGTGAGCCTTGCCCCCCGGTAGGGGAGGTGGACCACCAGACCCAGGGCGGAAAGCTTCTTCAGCATCTCCGTCACCGATGGAGGCTTCACCCCCATCCTTGCCGCCAGGGCCTGGGTAGACACCGGTCCCCCCAGGGCTTCCTCCAGGGCGAAAAGGTGCTTCAGGTAGTCCTCCTGGGCTTCGGAGAGGGGCGGGCGGGCCATCCCCCTAAAGGTAGCATGGGGGCATGGACCTCACCCAGTACCCCTACCCTTCCCGCCGCCACGTGGTCTTGGGAAAGCGGGGGGCGGTGGCCACCAGCCAGCCCCTGGCGGCTTTGGCAGGAGTGGAGATCCTGTGGAAAGGGGGAAGCGCCGTGGACGCCGCCCTCGCCATGGCCGCCTGTCTCACCGTGGTGGAGCCCACTTCCAACGGCATCGGGGGAGACCTTTTCGCCCTGGTCTGGGACGGGGAGCTCCACGGGCTCAATGCCTCGGGGAAAAGCCCCCTGGCCCTCACCCCTGAGAGGCTTCCTGAGGGGCGGATGCCCGAGCGGGGCTGGCTGCCCGTGACCGTGCCGGGGGCCGTGTCCGGCTGGCGGGCCCTGCACGAGCGCTGGGGGCGGCTTCCCTTCCCGGAGGTCCTGGCCCCCGCCATCCGCCACGCCGAGGAGGGGTTTCCCGTGGGTCCGGAGACGGCCCGGGCCTGGCGGCGGGCGGAAGGGGTGTACCTCTCCCTCCAAGACCCCGAGTTCCGGGCCTTCCAGGAGGTTTTCTTCCCCCATGGCAGGGCCCCCCGGGCGGGGGAGGTGTGGCGGAGCCCCCTCCACGCCAGGACCCTGAGGGAGATAGGAGAAAGCTATGGGGAAAGCCTCTACCGGGGTCCCTTGGCCCAGGCCCTGGCCCGCTTCAGCGAGGCTACCGGAGGCCTCCTTTCCCGGGAAGACCTTGAGGCCCACGCCCCGGAGTGGGTGAGGCCCCTTTCCACCCAGTACAAGGACCTCGCCGTCTTTGAGCTTCCCCCCAACGGCCAGGGGGTGGCCGTCCTCCTGGCCCTAAACATCCTGGAGGGGCTGGACCTCCGGCCTGAGGACCCCTTGAGCTACCACCTGCAGATAGAGGCCATGCGCCTGGCTCTGGCGGACACCTACCGCTTCGTGGCCGACCCCAGGCACATGAAGCTTGCCCCTGAGGCCTTCCTCTCCAAGGCCTACGCGGCGGAGAGGCGGAGGCTCATCGGGGAAAGGGCCCTTCCCATCGCCCTTCCTGGCCTCAAGCCCGAGGGCACCGTCTACCTGGCGGCAGCGGATGGGGAGGTCATGGTCTCCCTCATTCAGTCCAACTACCAGGGCTTCGGCGCCGGGGTGCTGGTGCCGGGGACGGGCATTGCCCTGCAGAACCGGGGCCTTGGTTTCACCTTGGAAGAGGGACATCCCAACCGGGTGGGCCCAGGGAAACGGCCCTTCCACACCATCATCCCCGGCTTCCTCGCCCAGGAGGGAAGGCCCCTTGGGCCCTTCGGGGTCATGGGGGGGTTCATGCAGCCCCAAGGGCACGTGCAGGTGGTCCTGGGCCTGGCGGACTTCGGCCTCAACCCCCAGGCCACCCTGGACCGCCCCCGCTGGCAGGTGCTCCCGGGAGGGGAGGTCCTCCTGGAGCCTGGCATCCCCCAGGCCGCAGCCCTCTTTCTCAAGGACCTGGGGCACAGGGTGCGCTACGAGGCGGAGTACGCCGCCTTTGGCCGGGGCCAGATGGTCCTCAGGCTGGGGGAGGCCCTTTGCGCCGCCTCCGACCCCCGGGCAGAGGGGATGGCCTTGGCCCTTTAGGGCCGAACACCCGAAGAGCGGGAAGGCTACAGAGGGTGGGCGAAGGCCACCAGGTTCTTGGGGCCAAGGCGGACGGAAAGCTCCGGGCAAAGGGGGCTGAAGATGGCCCGTTCCAGCTGTAGACGTTCCCTTAGGAGTTCGGCCAAGGTCATCTTCCAGGCCGAAACCCCTTCTCCTAAGGCCACCCGCGCCCGCACCTTTCGGCTTCCAAAAGATCCACTCCAGAAACGGACCATGGCCCCCGGTACCTGCCCCTTGGGGACGGGGAGGGGCGGGAGACGGAAAGCGTCTCCCTCGAGGGCGAAAAGAGCCCAAAACCCCAGGTCCAGGACTAGCCCTCCTCCGGGAGGAAGCCAGCCTAGGGTCCTGAGCCGCTCCGGTTCTCCCGAGGCCAGGTACAGCTTTCCTTCCCGCTCTATCCGTCGGAGCTCGGCCATCACTTCTAGAGGTTCCAGCCTTCCCGCCATTTCCGCTGCCCGCTCGGCCAGGGCGGCCAGGCCTGGACCGAAGAGGGGCGTGGGGTGGAGATGGAGACGGCGAGGAAAGGTTTGGGCCAACGCTTCTCCCAAGGCCAGGTGGCCCCCGAAGGGGGGCTTGGCCAGGAGGAGGAGGACCTGGTCGTAAAGGGGAAGGAGGGATTCAACCGCTTCCCTAAGCCCCTCCTTAGCCGGGTCCCAGATCCGTATCCCCAGCTCTAGGGCTTTTTCCCCGAGTCCGGCTCCCTTTTCGGTGAGGACCACCAGTTCCATACCCCTAACGTACACCGCGCATCCAATACTTTTGTCCTGAGCAGGGGCTGTCCTGAGCAGGGGCCCTGGACTAGGGATTGCCTTACCGCCCGCCCCCACCCCTTGCGCGGTTTCCCGGCCCGTGGTATGTTTACCGCAAACTAAGGAGCAAGGAGGCGAACATGAAGCGCAGAGAGTTCTTGAAAAGGCTGGGTGTGGGTTCCTTGGCGGCGGTGGGCATGCCCTATATCGCCACCGCCCAGGCCAGGCCGGTGAAGCTGGCGGTCCTCCTTCCCCTCACCGGCCCCTTCGCCTTCGCCGGCAACGCGGGGCGGGAGGGGTTCGTGGACGGGGCGGACTACGTGAACGAGGTGCTGGGAGGGATCGCCGGGCGCAGGCTGGAGCTCATCGTGGAGGACACGGGCTACGACGTGGCCAGGGGCACGGCGGCCTTCAACCGCGTCCTCGCCCGGGAGCGGCCCGACGAGCTCCTCTTCGTCTACGGGGACTCCACCGGCCTCTCCAAGGCCCTGGCCCCGGAGATCGCCCGCCTGGGCCTGCCTTACTCGGCCACCAGCTTCGCCAGCGAGCTGGCCGACCCCAAGACCTACCCCACCATCTTCGTCTTCGGTCCCACCTACAACGACATGATGGAAGCCCTCCTGCGCCAGATCCGCTTGCAGAAAGGGCGGGCCAGGATCGCTCTGGTCTACTCCAACACCGAGTTCGGCCGCGACCCCATCCCCTACGCCAAGGAGCGGGCCAAGGCCCTGGGCATGGAGGTGGTGCACGAGGAGGTCACGCCCCCCGCCTTCACCGACGCCACCCCCGTGGTCCTGAACCTGCGCCGGGCCAACCCCGACTTCGTCATCCTCCAGGGCTACGCCCTCTCCGTAGAGCCCATCATCCTCAGGACGGCGCGGGAGCAGGGCCTAAGGGCCCAGTTCATGGGCACCTACTACTCCGCCGAGCTGGTCCTCATCCAGCGGGCGGGGCCCGCCGCCGATGGCTTCACCGTCACCTACCACAACCCCTACTGGTACGAGGCCCTGGTCCCCGCCGTGGACGAGATGCGCAAGTTCCGGCAGCGGAAGGGCCGGGACACCTCCTACCGCCCCACCTACTACATGGGGAGCCTGGCCGTGGCCCTGGCCGTGGCCGAGGCCATGCGGCGGGCGGCCCAGGCGGGCAAGGCCACCCGGGCGGGGGTGGTGGAGTACCTGGGGAAGCTGGAGGACTACAACGCCCTGGGCCTTTCCCGGAGCTTCCAGTTCGTGAACCACCGGATTCCCTACACCAAGCTCTACCGGGCTAGCGTCAAGGACGGGCGCTTCAACGCCATCACCGACTGGATCAAGCTGGCCTAGGCCCGATCTGGCCCCGGGCCGGTGAAGGCTGGCCCGGGGCATTTTGGAGGCGCCTGTGTCCGACCTCTTGCCCTATCTCATCGGCGGCCTGGCCAACGGGGCCCTCTACGGCCTCCTGGCCCTGGGTTTTGTTCTCGTCTACCGGGCCACCAGCGTGGTGAACTTCGCCATCGGGGAGTTCCTCCTGGTGGGGGCCTACCTCACCTACACCTTCGCCCTCTTCCTGCCCCTTCCCGCCGCCATTCTGGCCGCCCTTCCCCTGGCCTTCCTCTTCGGCCTTTTGGTGGAGCGGGGTTTTGTGCGTCCCCTTTTGGGCAGGAACGTGGTGGCGGTGATCATGGCCACCATCGGCCTGGCTGCGGCCCTGGACGGGGCGGTGCAGCTTGTCTGGGGTCCCGACCTCAAGTACCTCTCGGGGAGCCTGCCCGACCTGGGTTTTGCCGCGGGGGAGGTTTATGTCTCCTCCCGGGCGGTCTGGAACCTGCTCCTGGCCGTGCCCCTGGGCCTTGGCCTCATCTGGCTCTTGCGCAAAAGCCGCTACGGCATCCTGGTGCGGGCCATCTCCGAGCGGGAAGTGGCGGCCTTGGCCTTGGGTATCCCCACCTCCCGCATCCTGGCCGGGGTCTGGGGGGTTTCCGCCCTGTTGGCCACCCTGGCGGGGGCCCTGTTGGCCGTGGCCAGCGGCGTGGGGCACAACCTGGTCTTCTTCGGCCTAAAGGTCTTCCCGGTGGCCATCCTGGGGGGGTTTGACTCCGTGGGGGGGGCTCTGGTGGCGGGGTTTTTGCTGGGGGCCCTCGAGGCCCTCTCCCAGCGCTACCTGGAGCCTGTCCTGCCCGGGTTCACCGAGGCCCTGCCCTTCGTGGTGGTCCTCTTGGTGCTCCTCGTTAGGCCCTATGGCCTTTTTGGCGAGCGGCAGATTGAGAGGGTGTGATGCTTTCCGTGGAGAACCTCAAAGTGGTCTACCGGGGGGTGATCCTGGCCCTGGATGGGGTCTCCCTCGAGGTCAAGGGGGGAGAGGCGGTGGCCCTTCTGGGCCCCAACGGGGCGGGGAAGAGTTCCTTGGTGAGAGCCATTGCCGGCCTTTTGCCCAAGTTTGAGGGGCGGGTGTTGGACGGGCACATCCGCCTCATGGGCCAGGAGGCCACCCACCCGGATCCCGTGCGCATCTCCTCTTTAGGCCTCACGGCCGTCCTCGAGGGCCGCCCCCTCTTCCGCTACCTGACCCCGGTGGAGAATCTGGTGGCGGCGGGGCACCGCCTCTCCCCCAGGGAGCTCAAGGAGGGCATGGACGAGGTCTTCGCCCGCTTTCCCCGCATCTACGAACGCCGCCACGAGCAGGCGGGCTACCTCTCTGGGGGAGAGCAGCAGATGCTCCTTTTGGGCATGGCCCTCCTCACCCGGCCCAAGCTCCTGGTGGTGGACGAGCCCTCCTTGGGTCTGGCCCCCAAGCTGGTGGAGGAGGTCATGGCCACCCTGGATGCCCTCAGGCGGGAGAAGGGCCTTTCCCTACTCCTGGTGGAGCAGAACGCCCGGGCAGCCCTTTCCATCGTGGACCGGGTCTACGTGCTGGAGCGGGGCCGGGTGGTCTTTGAAGGGGATGCCAAGGCGGCCAAGGAGGACCAGGACGTGATGGAGTTTTACCTGGGCAAAGAGGAGGTAGGTTTCCGCCAGGCGCGGCGCTACCGGAGGAGGAAGCGGTGGGTGTGATCCTCCAGGCTAAGAACCTCCACCTCTCCTTCAAGGGCGTGAAGGCCCTGGTGGGGGTGGAGTTTTCCGTTAGCGAAGGGGAGTTCTTCGCCGTCATCGGACCCAACGGGGCGGGGAAGACCACGCTTTTGAACGTCCTCTCCGGGGTCTACGAGCCGGAAAGGGGCGAGGTGGTCTTTCTAGGGGAAAACCTGAGAGGCAAGTCTCCCCAGGAGAGGGCGCGCATGGGCCTGGGGCGCACCTTCCAGGGCCTGGAGATCTTCCGGGGGATGAGCGTCCTGGACAACGTGAAGCTGGGAGCGGAACTCCACCTGGAGAGCTACCCCCTGGCCCTCCCCCGGGCGGAAAGGGAGTGGCGGCTTCGGGCCTGGGCGGAGGAGGTTCTGGACTACCTCCACCTCTCCCCCCTCCGCCACCTGCCTGCGGGGATGCTGCCCTACGGCCTGCAGAAGCGGGTGGAGGTGGCCCGGGCCCTGGCGGGCCGGCCCAAGCTTCTGCTTTTGGACGAGCCCATGGCGGGGCTTTCCCTGGAGGAGAAGCAGGACCTGGCCCGCTTCCTCCTGGACGCCCGGGAGGAGTGGGGAGTGACCCTCCTCTGGGTGGAGCACGACCTGAGGGCGGTGTTGGAGCTTTCCGATAGGGTCCTCGTCCTCTCCTACGGGGAGGTGCTGTACTACGGCTCCCCCTCGGGGGTGCGCAGCGACCCCAAGGTGGTGGAGGCCTATCTGGGCCAGGCGTGAGGGAGTATGGAGGGAACGCTTCTAGAACACCTTTATCGGCACGCCGGGGAGCGCCCCAATGCGTCCGCTTTGCGGGTGAAGCGGCTTGGCGTTTGGCAGAGGACCTCCTGGCGGGACCTCCTGGACCGGGTTTTGCGCCTTGCTGGAGGGCTTTCTGCCTTGGGCCTTAAGGAAGGGGAGGTCCTGGCCATCCTGGGCCACAATGCCCCGGAGTGGGTGGAGGCCGAGCTTGCCGCCCAGGCCCTGGGGGCTTTCCCCATGGGCATCTACGCCGATGCCATGCCCGAGGAGGTGGGCTACTTCCTGGAGTTCACCGGGGCCAAAGGCATCGTGGTCTCCGACGAGGAGCAGCTGGACAAGGTCTACCCTCATCTCCACCTCGTGGACTTCGTCTTGGTCTGGGAAGAGGCGGGGATGAGCCGCCACTTCGGGGGGAAGGTCCGCCGCTTCAGCCAGGCTCTGGGGGATAGGCGGGTGGGGGAGGAGGCCGTGAAAAAGCGGCGCCCCGAGGAGACCGCCCTCCTCGCCCCCACCTCGGGGACCACGGGGCGGAGCAAACTGGCCATGCTCTCCCACGCCAACCTTCTGGCCGGGCACAGGGCTTTAGCCCAGGCCCTGGGGTTCCAAAAGGGGGCCTGGGTTTTCAGCTACCTGCCCCTCCCCTGGATTGGGGAGCAGATGCTTACCGTGGTCCAGAGCCTGGTGGAGGGTTCCACCGTCCACTTCCCCGAGGACCCCACCACCCTGAGGGAGGACCTCAAGGAGGTGCAACCCGACTTCTTCCTGGCCCCCCCCAGGCTCTGGGAGGACATGGCCAGCCTCATCCAAAGCCGGATGGCCGATGCGGACTTCCTCAAGGCCTTCTTCTACCGGGTGGGCATGGGGGCCCTTCTGGAAGGGGCTAACCGGGAGTTCCGCGGCGAGAAGGTGGGCCTTTGGCTGGACCTCAAGCGGGCCCTTTTCTACCCCCTGATCGCCAGGCCCCTCAGGGCGAGGCTGGGCCTCGCCGCCTGCCGCATCGCCGTGACCGGGGGGGCCCCTTTGGGCCCCGAGGTCTTCACCTTCTTCCGCGCCCTTGGTCTGGACATCCGCCAGGTCTACGGCCAGTCGGAGACCGCCGCCGCCACCACCGCCCACACCACCGGAGATGCTCCTCCCGAGACCGTGGGCCCGCCCCTCCCCGACACCGAGGTGCGCCTCAGCGAGGAGGGGGAGATCCAGGTGAGGGGCCCCCAGGTCTTCCAGGGCTACTTCCGGCAGGAGGCGGCCACCCAGGAGAGCTTCACCCAGGACGGCTTCTTCCGTACCGGGGACGCGGGCTTCTTTGACGAGCGGGGGCACCTGGTCATCCTGGGTCGGGTGAAGGAGGTGGGGGCCCTTCAGGATGGCACCCGCTTCGCCCCGCAGTTCCTGGAAAACCGCCTCAAGTACTCCCCCTACATCCGCGAGGCCGTGGTCATGGGTCACGGTAAGCCCTTCGTCACCGCCCTTATTGAGCTGGACCCGGAAAACGTGCAGAACTGGGCCCGCAAGCGGGGCCTCCCCTTCACCACCTACCTCTCCCTCACGGAGCGCCCCGAGGTACGCGCCCTCATCGCCGAGGAGATCCGCATGGTGAACCAGACCCTGCCCGAGAAGCTCAAGATCCGCCGCTTCGCCATCCTGCCCAAGGAGCTCCACCCCGACGACGAGGAGATCACCCGCACCCGCAAGGTCCGCCGCCAGGTGGTGGAGGCCCGCTACGGCCCGGTGATCCAGGCCCTATACGGGCAGGGAGGGCAGGTGGAGGTGGTCCTCCCCATCCGCTACCTGGAGGGAGAAGGGAGGCTGGAGGCCACCCTCGAGGTCCAGGAGGTGTAGCGTGTACATCCTTGCCAAACGCCTTACCGATGCCTTCAGCCGCCGCTATGCCCGGGCGGTGCGGGAGACCTACCGGGAGGACGAGGCCTACGCCAGCACCCCTCTGGGAAGGCTTGGCCTCTACGCCCTCCTCCTTCTCCTCCTCTTCCTGCCCTTCCTTCTGGGTCCTTATCCCATGTACGTGGCCACCCTGGTGGCCATCGGCGCCCTCTCTGCTCTGGGCCTCCACCTCCTGGTGGGCGGGGCCGGGCAGATCTCCCTGGGGCACGCTGCCTTCATGGGGGTGGGGGCCTATGCTGCTAGCCACCTCATGGGGCCCTTGGCGCCCCTTGGCATTCTCTTAGGTGGGGGCATCGCCGCCTTTTTGGGCCTGCTTCTGGGCCTTCCCTCCCTGCGCATCAAGGGAGTGTATCTCGCCATCGCCACCCTGGCCTTCCAGTTCTTGGCGGACTATGTGTTCAAGAACTGGGAAGCGGTCACCGGGGGGATTCGGGGTCGTACCCTGGCCCCGGCGGAACTCTTCGGCATCCCCTTGGACTCCCCGGAAAGGCTCTGGTACCTGGTCCTCCTCTTCCTTCTACCCCTTTTCTTTTACGGCAAGCGCCTCCTCATGACCCGGGCGGGGCGGGCCTTCATGGCGGTGCGGGACAACGACCTCTCCGCCCGGGTGGCTGGGGTGGACCTCACGCGGGTGAAGCTTTTGGCCTTCGCCCTATCGGCTTTTTACGCCGGAGTGGCGGGGGGGCTATTGGCCCAGCTCTACAAGGCCGTGACCCCGGAGTACTTCCCCTTTACCGTCAGCATTCAGTACCTGGCCATGGTCATCGTGGGCGGGGCGGGGACGGTTCTTGGGGCGGTCCTTGGTGCCTTCTTCGTCCTCCTCATCCCCGAGATCCTGAATAGCTACGTGGGGGCCCTGGGGCCCCAGTACGCCGCGGCCCTGGCCGCCTGGCGCAACGTCATCTTTGGTCTCCTGATCCTGGCCTTCTTGATCCTCGAGCCCCTGGGGCTGGTGGGGCTTTGGGGACGGGTGCGCAACTACTTCCGCACCTGGCCCTTGCCCTATTGAGCCCCTCGCCTCGGTGCGGCGAGCAGGTCCGCCGATCGCTTTGGGGGTCGCTTAGGGCCTTTGGGCATCGTGCTTGCCCCCCCAAAGGGGGGTTTCCCCTTCCGGGCTAAGGAGGAAGGTGTTGCGGTCGTCTTTTAGCTGGCGTTTGAGGACCTGGAGCACCTTGCCCTTGGCCTCCTTGTCCAGCACGGGGAAGAGGAGCTCAAAGCGGTTTTGGAAGTTCCTGGGCATGAGGTCGGCGCTGGTCAGGTAGAGGACCCAGCGGCCCCCTTGGTAGAAGGCGGCCACCCGGGCGTGCTCCAGAAAGCGCCCCACCAGGCTCCGGGCCCGGAAGCGGGGGTGGAGGAGGGTGAGGGTGCTCCGCACGATGAGGTCCACCCGGGCCCCCTTGTCGGGGGCCCGGGCCAGGGCCTCGAGGAGGGCCGGGTCGGTGAGGTGGTTGAACTTGAGGAGGATCCGGCCCTTGGGGTGGCTTTCGGCCCGGATGTGCTCCAGAAGAAGCTCCTGGATAGCCTCCCCGGTCCTGAGGAGGGAGAGCCTGGGGGTCCGCCCCTCCCTCAGGGCCCGGAAGAACTCGGCCACCTCCATGACCACCTCCTTCCTGGCGGTGAAGAGGGAGAAGTCCGTGTACTGGCGGCCGTTTTGGGGGTTGTAGTTGCCGGTGCCCAGGTGGGCGTAGCCCCCCTCCCGGGTGAGGAGGAGGAGGGCCTTGGCGTGGACCTTGCGCTCGGAGAGGGGCAGGACGGCCACGTTCGCCCTTAGGAAGCGCAGGTACCAGGAGAGGTTCAAGAGCTCGTCAAAGCGGGCCCTGGCCTCCAGGAGAACGTGGACCCGCTTGCCCATCCGGGCCGCCCGGATGAGGGCCTCAGCCAGGGCGTTCTCCTCGCCGATGCGGTACAGGGTGGCCCAGACCTCCTCCACCTCCGGGCTCAAAGCCGCCTCGGCGAAGCGCTCCACCGCGGCGTAGTCCTCAAAGGGGTGGTAGAGGAGGAGGTCCTTGTCCTGGAGGCGCTTCAGGGGGTTTTTCAGAAAGGCCCGGGGCCTTTCCGGGGGCAAGGGGGGAAAGCGCCACTCTGGGGGGCCTTCCGCCACCAGGGTGTCCACCAGGGTCAGGTTCAGGGGGGGCTTGAGGAGGAAGACCTCCTCTTGAAGAAGCCCCAGGGCTTCCCGCAGAGTTTCCCGCCACTCCAAGGGGAAGCCCGTTTCCACCACCAAAAGGGTGGGAAGCCCTTCCTGCCGTTCCTCCAAGGCCTGGGCCAGCTCGTCCCAGTCCGCCCGGGCCCTTTCGCTTTCCAGAAGCCGCAGGACCCGGAACTCGTAGAGAGGGCTTTCCTCCGGGAGAAAGAGGTCGCTCCGGGCCCGCATCAGGGCCCCGAGGCGCACGTAGGTGCCCTCCCGCCCGGGGACCTTGAGGAGGCGGGGGAGGTCTTGGGGCAGGCGCACCAGGTGGCTGTGGGAGGCGAAGTAGAGGGCCCCGTGGCTGGCGTCCCCCGCCGCCTCCCAGGAGATGAGGTCGGTCTTGGGGGCCACCACCTCGGCCAGGAAGACGCGGAAGTAGAGCCAGTCCAGCTCGTCCAGGGCTTCTGGCTCCAGGGTGCGAAGCCGGGAGGAGGCCTCTTCCAGGAGGGTGCGGTAGCGCTCCTGGGCCAGAAGGGCCTGGGCCCGGGCTTCCTCCAGAAGCTCCAGGTGCTCCTGGCTTCCCCTGGCCTTCAGGAAGGGCTTGGCGATGCGGGCGGCGAAGAACTCGTCCAGGTTGCGGTTCCAGATAGAGAGGAAGCGCATCCTTTCCGGAAGATGAAAGTCGGGCCTCTGGCTTTGCTGGAGGACCCGGCGGTTAAACTGGAGCCAGCTCTTCTCGGGGGGGAGGCGCATTTGCTTCAGATTACGCCAGAAAAAGGTCAGAAAGCTGTCAACCCGAGGACGTTAGCGGTCTTGGACCTGGGCTCGGGCACCTTCCGCCTGGTCCTTTTCGCCTACGCCCCAGGGCGGTTTTTCCGGCTTTTGGACGAGCTCCGCGAGCCCGTGGCCCTGGGGGAGGGGTTGGCCGGGGGGGTGATTGCCATCCCGGCCCTGGAGCGGGGGAGAAAGGCCTTGAGGGCGTTTGCCAGCTTCCTCCAGGAGGTGGGAGGGGAGGAGGTCGCCACCCTCGCCACCAGCGCCGTCCGCGATGCGAGCAACGGTCAGCTGGTCCTGGAGGAGGCCCGGAGGCTGGGCCTGAGCCCCCAGGTGCTCTCGGGGGAGGAGGAGGCCCGGCTGGGAGTGCTGGCCGTGGCCAACGCCTTCACCTTGCCCGAGGCCCTGGTGGTGGACCAGGGGGGAGGGAGCGCCCAGGTTTCCCTCATGCGGGACCGCCGTTTCCTCTCTGGGCTGGCCCTCCCCTTGGGGGCCCTGCGCCTCGCGGAGGGGTTCCTTCGCAACGATCCCCCGGGGAAAGGGGAGGTGAGGGCCCTGGAGCGGGAGGTCGCCCGGCGCCTTAAGGCCCTGCCCCTGGAGCGGGGGGTTCCCCTGGTGGCCCTGGGGGGGAACCTACGGGCCATCGCCCGCCTGCACCAGAAGCGCCGGGGTTACCCCCTGGACCTCCTTCATGGCTACTATTTGCCCAGGGAGGGCGTGGAAACCCTCTACGAGGAGCTCCTTCCTTTGACCGCCAAGGAGCGGGCCGCCCTAGGGGTGCAGCCGGACCGGGCCAGGACCTTGCCGGCCAGCCTGGCCTTCCTGCGGGTCCTTTTGCGGGAAGCCCGGGCCCCGGGGCTTTGGGTGAGCGGGGTGGGCATCCGGGAGGGGGTGCTGTTTACCCGGATGTGGCCGGAGCCCCACCTCGTGCCGGATCCCCGGGCCTTTGCCGTAGAGAACCTCTTCCTCCACTACCCCTTTGCCGAGGCTCACCGGGACCGGGTGAAGGCTCTGGCAGAGGCTCTTTTCCTGGGGCTTTTCCCTCTCCACGGCTACGGGGAGGGGGAGAGGCGGCTCCTCCTCGAGGCCGCCCACCTCCACGACATCGGTATGCACATCGGCTACCACGAGCACCACAAGCACGGGGCCTACCTGGTCCTCTCGGGCCCCCTCTTCGGGTTCAGCCACCGGGAGCAGGCCCTTTTGGCCCTGCTGGTCCGCTACCACCGCCGGGGGAGACCGGAACCTGGCCCCTTCCGCGGCCTTTTCCAGAGGGGGGATGGGAAGATGCTGAAGAGGCTTGCGGCCATGTTGCGCCTGGCGGAGATGCTGGAACGCACCCGTTCGGGCCGGGTGCGGGGGGTGCGGGTGGAGGTGGGGGAGAGGGTGCGCCTTGTCCTGGAGGCTTCGGATGAGCCCTGGGTGGAGCGCCTGGAGGTGGAGAAGCAGGAGGGGCTTTTCCGGGAGGCCTTTGGTCTTGGGTTAGAGGTGGCGTGGTAGGTTGAAGGGGGGAATAGTGTCACAAGCCGATAGTATCGTGATACTTAGCACAAATAGATCACCCTGAGGCTTGACAACCTCCCCCGGCCAGGGTAGAGTACCCTTACCAACCGGTCGGTAGACTATGATCGCCACCACCCGCACCCGCATCCTGGAGGAAGCCGCCAAACTCTTCACCGAGAAGGGCTACGAGACCACCAGCGTTCAGGACATCGCCCAGGCCACCGGGCTCTCCAAAGCGGCCCTCTACCACCACTTCCGCAGCAAGGAGGAGGTCCTGTACGAGATCAGCCTGCAGGCCCTCGAGGGCCTCATCCGGGAAGGGGAGAAGGCCCTGAGCGAGCCCCATCCCTCCCTGGCCCTCCTGCGCTTCATGGAGGGGCACGCCCGCTTCTTTGAGGAAAACCACGCCTTTTTCGTCACCATGCTCCAGGGCATCAAAAGCCTTTCCCCCGAGAAACGGGAGAAGACCGTGGCCCTGCGCGACCGGCACGAGGCCAACCTCCGTACCATCCTGAGGCGGGGGATAGAGGCGGGGGTCTTTCGCCCGGTGGACGTGGCCCTGGCGGGGCGGGCGGTCCTCTCCATGCTTAACTGGATGATCCGCTGGTTCCGGCCCGGAGGGCCCTTGCGGGCCGAGGAGGTGGCCCGGATGTACTTTGACCTGATCCTGAGGGGGCTTGAGAATGAAAATCCCTGAACACAAGGAGATCCGCGGGCTGGCTAGGCGCTTCCTCTCGGAGCGGGGGGAGGCCTTACGGGAGTACGAGGAGAAGGAGGCCCTCCCCTGGCCCTTGGTGGGGGAGATGGCAAAGCTGGGCTTCCTCGGGGTCTTCGTGCCCGAGGAGCTGGGCGGGGCAGGTCTGGACTTCTGGGCCTACATCGCTCTCCTGGAGGAGATGGGGGGGTACGCCTCCTTGCGCTCCGTCCTTTCCGTGCAGCAGAGCCTGGTCCTGACCCCCATCCTCGCCTACGGCACCGAGGAGCAGAAAAGGCGGTACGTTCCCCCCCTGGCCCGGGGGGAGGTCCTGGGGGCCTACGCCCTCACTGAGCCGGAAGCTGGCTCGGACGCGGGAAGCCTCAGGACCAGGGCCCACCGGGACGGGGACCACTACGTGCTGGAGGGGCAAAAGACCTTCATCTCCCACGCCAACGTGGCCGAGGTCTTCCTCGTTTTCGCCAAGACGGACCCGGACGAGGGCAGCAAGGGCATCACCGCCTTCCTCGTGGAGCGGCAGGACGGGGTCAGAACCGCCCCCCTCAAGGGGAAACTGGGCCTAAGGGCGGCGGACACAGGGATGGTCTTCCTGGACGGAGTGCGGGTGCCCAAGGACAGGGTCCTGGGCCAGGAAGGGGAGGGGTTTAAGATCGCCCTCGCCACCTTGGATACGGGGCGCATCTCCTTGGCGGCGGGGGCGGTGGGCCTGATGCAAAGGGCCTTGGACCTTTCCGTGGCCTACGCCAGGGAGCGGCAACAGTTCGGCAAGCCCATCGGGGCCTTCCAGCTCATCCAGGAGAAGCTGGCGGAGATGAAGCTGGACCTCGAGGCCAGCCGCCTCCTCACCTACCAGGCGGTGTGGAAGAAGCTCTCCGGGGAGCGGTACACCCTCGAGGCCAGCATGGCCAAGCTCTTCGCCTCGGAGGCCGCCAACCGGGTGGCCTACCGGGCCATCCAGGTCCACGGGGGGTACGGCTTCTTTGAGGAGTACGAGGTGGCGAGGCTTTATCGGGATGCCCGCATCCTCACCCTCTACGAGGGGACGAGCGAGATCCAGAAGCTGGTCATCGGAGCCCATCTGACGGGGCTTAGGGCCTTCGCCTGAGAAAGGAGGTAAGGAATGCCGCTTTACTTTGAGGACTTCCAGGTGGGACAACGCTTCACCACCCCGGCCCGCACCGTGACCGAGGCCGACATCGCCAACTTCGCCGGGGTCTCCGGGGACTTTAACCCCATCCACACCGACGCCGAGTTCGCCAAGACCACCCCCTTCGGGGAGCGCATCGCCCATGGCCTCCTGGTCCTTTCCATGCTCACGGGCCTCAGGCAGCGCTCCGGCCACTTTGAGGGGACCCTCATCGCCTGGCTGGAGATCCGGAACTACCGGTTTTTGAAGCCCGTCCTCATCGGGGACACGGTGCACGGGGAGACGGAGATCCTGGAGAAGCGGGAGACCTCGAGGCCCGACCGGGGCGTCCTGGTGCAGAGGGTGCGGGTGGTGAACCAGAGGGGCGAGGTGGTGCAGGAAGGGGAGTTCGTCACCATGGTGAAAAGAAGGGAAGGAGGCGCCTGATGGGCAGGTTGGAAGGGAAGAACGTTCTCATCACCGGGGCGGCCCACGGCATCGGCCGGGCTACCCTGGAGCTCTTCGCCCGGGAGGGGGCGAGGCTCATCGCCTGCGACCTGGAGGAGGAGGCCTTGCGGGAAGCCGCGGAGGCCACGGGGGCCCTGGCCATCCCCATGGACGTGGCGGACCCCCATTCGGTGGAGGCGGGGTTTGGGGAGGCCCTGGCGGCCTTCGGCCGTCTGGACGGGGTGGTGCACTACGCGGGGATCACCCGGGACAACTTCCACTGGAAGATGCCCCTGGAGGACTGGGAGCTGGTCCTCAAGGTCAACCTCACGGAAAGCTTCCTGGTGGCGAAGGCGGCCAGCGAGGCCATGCGGGAGAGGAACCCGGGGAGCATCGTCCTCACCGCAAGCCGGGTCTATTTGGGGAACCTGGGCCAGGCCAACTACAGCGCCTCCAAGGCGGGGGTGGTGGGGCTTACCCGTACCCTGGCCCTGGAGCTGGGGCGATGGGGGATCCGGGTCAACGCCCTGGCTCCCGGCTTCATTGAGACCCGGATGACGGAGAAGGTGCCGGAGAAGGTGCGGGAAAAAGCCATCGCCGCCACGCCCCTGGGCCGGACCGGGAAGCCTCTGGAGGTGGCCTACGCCGCACTCTTTCTGGTTTCCGACGAGTCCAACTTTATCACCGGCCAGGTCCTCTTCGTGGATGGGGGGCGGACCATCGGCGCGGCCCCGGCCTAAGTACCCCCAGAAAGTGTGCCCACCCGCGAAGTAGCTTCCGCGGGTTGCGAGGCTTATGTGCGGGCACTTAGGGGGTAGGATGGGGAAGGAGGTCCACCATGAAAGGACACCCCGAGGTCATCCAAAGCTTGCAGGAGAGGCTCTCCGAGGAGCTGGCGGCCATTTTGCAGTACATGGTCCACGCCGAGATGGCGGAGAACTGGGGCTTCAAGGCCCTGGCCAAGCACCTGAAGGCCCACGCCATCACCGAGATGCGCCACGCCGAGAAGCACATTGAAAGGATCCTCTTCCTGGAGGGCTTTCCCGAGGTGAGCCGCATCGGCGAGATCCGGATCGGGAAGAACGTGCAGGAGATCCTCTTCAAGGACTACGAGGGGGAACTGCAGGCGGTGAAGGGCTACAACGAGACCATGAACCTGGCCCAGAGCCTGGGGGACAACGGCACCCGGGATATGGTGGCGGCCATCCTCGAGGACGAGGAGGCCCACGTGGACTGGCTGGAGACCCAGCGGGAGCTTCTGGACCAGATGGGCCTCAGCAACTACCTGCAGTACCTGGCCGGGGGCCTGGACTGAACCCCTCAGGACACCGGGGCCTTCAGGTGCTTGCGGGCCCAGCGCTCCACCGCCTGGATGACCTCCTCTAGCTCCCTGCCCGAAGGGGTCAGGCGGTAGCGGGTACGGGGGGGCATGTAGGACTCCACGGTCTTCTCCACCACCCCCAGGCTCACCAGGTGCTCCAGGCGCTGGGAAAGGGTGGCGGGGTTCACCCCGCCAACGGCCCGGGAGAGCTCGTTGAACCCCTTGGGGCCTTCTAGAAGAGCCCGGATGATGTGTAGCGTCCACTTCTCCTGCAGCAGGTTGAGGGCGGCGTAGACGGGGCAGAAGGCGCTTTCTTCCCGCGCCGGAGAGTCGGCCATAACCCCATGGTAGCACGGGGGTGCTAGCTTTGGCGAAGCGCTAGAGTTCAGGGAGCCTCGAGGCCGCCTCCTTGAGCCTTTCCCGGGAGGCGTGGAGGTAGATCTGGGTGGTGGCGATGGACTCGTGGCCCAGGAGGTCCTTGACCGCGTCCAGCTCCACGCCGCTTTCCACCAGGAGGGTGGCGTAGGCGTGGCGGAGCTTGTGCGGGGTGAAGCGCCTGGGGTCCAGGCCCGCCCGGAGGGCCGCCTCCCGGAACCTGGCCTCCACGTAGCGGGCAGAGGGTACCCGGCCCCGCCGCTTACCCTGAGTAAAAGTGAATATATTCACATTACCCTGGGGGGGTCCCAGTTCCAAGAGCACGCCCTGGGCCGTGCGGGACAGGGGCACCAGTCTTTCCTTGTTGCCCTTGCCCACCACCCGGACGGCCACGGGGTGCCCGTTTTCCTGCAGAATGTTGCGCCCCTTCAAGGAGAGGGCCTCGGAGATCCTTAGGCCCGTGCCGTAGAGGAAGCGGGCCAGGGAGGTGAGCAGGCGGGCCTCCTTTTCCTGGGACAGGGCCTCGAGGAAGCGCCTGAGCTCCTCGGGGCTCGGATGCAGGGGAAGCCGCCTCCCGGCCTTGGGACGGCCGATGCCCTCGGTGGGGTCGTCCACGGCCTCGCCCTGCACCTGGGCCAGGTAGCGGTAGTAGCTTCTGAGGGCGGCGAGAAACCCTTGGACCCGCCTGGGGGCCCAGCGCTCCTCGAGGAGGATGGCCCGCACCGCCTCGGGGCCTGGGGGGAGGCCCTGGGCCTTCAGGAAGCGGAGCCAGAGGGCCAGGTCCTGGAGGTAGCGGCGCACCCCCCGGGGGGAGTAGCCCCGCTCCAGGAGGAGGTACTCCGCATAGGAGGCCAAGGGCAGAAGGGCCTCTGCGGGCTTTTTAATGCCGATGGTTTTCCATATAACGGGGATGGCGGGTTCGGCCACGGGGGTATTATACATGCGCGAAAGCTACCTTTCGCGAACAATGTAAACAAAAGGGGCACCCAGGGAAAGGATCCCCCTTCGGCAAGGAGCGACGCAGGCCTCCGGCGGGAACCTCCCATTCTCCTCACAGGGGCAGGTACCGGATGGCGTTTTCCAAGTCTTCCTCGTCCACAGGGCCCATTTTTTGTAACACGCCCTATACAGCCGCAGACAGCCGCACTCGGCTCTGGGATACCTCACGCCCGAGGCTTTTGCGGAGGGTGTCTTGAAAGGGGGTGGGGGCCCTGACTAAACTGGCGGGTGAGAGGACCTCTTGACTGAGGGTAAGAACGAGCTCTAATGCCAGAGTAGGAGGAATCCAAGCAAGAGGAACCCTACTCCGGGCCAAGGATAGGGTTGCCTCAAGAGGACGTGAAGCAGGGTGACCCCAAGGAGAGCCAATAGGGGATGGGGCAGGAGTTGGCCCGAGAGAGCTGAAGAGAGAAGGCCTAGAAGGGCATTGAAGTCGTAGAGGCCAACAAGGAGAATCCCAAGGCGGGGAACCTTCCTGAGGGCGAGGAGATAAAAGCCCACTAGAAAGGCAAGAGCCACAAGGGCCCAGCCCACATAACGGTGCATAGTCGGGACCCCAAGGAGGGCTGTAGACAAGCCGTTTAGGGTATAGCCCAAAGCCGTGGTCAGAACCACCAAAAGACCGAAGCCCATCTGCGTCCAGCCAATGACCTTGGCGGGAACCGGGGGTTTGCTAAGGGCCAGGCTTCCATAGATGGCCAAAAGGAGGAGGCTTAGCGCGGTAGCCCATGGTAGAAGACCTTCGCGCCCAGCGAGCCAGGCCAAGAGGACGGAGAGCCAGAGGGCCACGTAGGCGGGGTAGACCTTGAGGTCCATACCCCTGGCCCGCAGCACCTGGGTCCGGGCGTAGTAAAGGGCGGCCACGTCCCGGAAGGCAAGGGCCAGGAAACTTCCCAAGGCCACCTCCCCCCCCAGCCCTCCCGCCAGAACCCCCGCTGGGGCCAAAGAGGCCATGAAGAGGGCGGCCGCGATCTCGGGGAAAAGCTCCCGTGCTCTTCCCTGGAGGTCGGCCCAGAGCATGTAGGCCCCCAGGGGCAGGACCAGGAGGAGGGGTAGGAGGAAAGGCTCCTTGGCGGTGAAGAGGCTAAGGAGGAAGCCCGCCAGAGCCAGGGCCAGGTACACCCCCGCCACCCGGAGGGCCAGGGTGGTCCTGGCGTACCGCTTCCCTCGCCTAAGGTCCTGGTAAAGGAGCTTTAGGGGATGCCGGGCCAGAAAGCCGAAGAGGCCTAGCAGGAAAAGTCCCAGGGTGTGGAGCCCTGGGCTCAGGAGGAGGCCCAGGAGGAGGGGCTCGAGGGTGAAGCCCCAGCCCCCGTGCTCCGGGGGCAAGGCCACGCTCTTTAGCGGAACAGAGGCGGTTCGCATCTACACCTCCTAGAAGTGCGCTAAAACCAGAGGACCTCCAGCATGAGGAGGGCGAAGAGGAAACCCGCCACAGTGGAAAGCCCAGCGAAGAGCCCCCAGAAACTTGCTCCCAGGCTTAGGCCCCACGCCAGGACCATACCCAAAAGGCCCACGTTAGCCAGGGCAACCTGGACCAGGGCCACCCCTGGCCGCTGGAAAACTACTCCCCTAAAACGCGGGAGGGCGTGGTAGGCCACGCCGTAGATCATAAGCCCCACGAAGCCCAGGAGATGCATGTGGGCGTGGGCGGGACGCCAGGTACTGGGGAGGATCCCAAGCCCCAGGAAAAGCCCTACCCCGTTGGCCAGGATGAACCATAGGAGGGCCGTGGTGAGGGCCAGTCGGCTTGCAAGGATCATGGCCTAGGAGCGATGATGCCAAGAACGAGGAAGGGCCCCTCCCCCGCCCTAGCCCCGTGGGTCTCCCCCGGCTCGCAGGCGAGGAGGGTGCCGGGGACCGCCTGGACCTTCCTGCCGCTGGCCCAAAGCACACCCTGGCCCTCCAGGCAGAGGAGGTGGACCCGGGGCTCACCCCCGCCCCTCACCTCCTGCCCGTTTTGGAGGCTGAAGAGGGCAAGCCACACCTTCGGGTGGTCGGCCAAAAGCTCCACGCCCCTAGCCTCCCCGTACCGGGCCTTCTCCGGCAGGTTCACCGCTCAACCTCCTGCAAGAAGGCTGCCAGGGCTGCCAGCACCTCTTCTGGCTTCCGGCCCGCCTGTCTGGCCGCGGCCTCGAGGGGCTCAGCCCCGCCGCAGCAGGTGTCCAGGCCAAGCCTGGCGAGGAGTTCCACGGCCTTGGGATAACGGCACAACACCTCGTTTACCGGAGTCTTCAGGGTAACCCCTTCCATGCCCCTAGCTCACCTTTATCAGGCCCTGAACGCCATGACCCAGGTCAAGCCCCTGTTTCCTGATCCAGGAGGTCCTTTAGGCTGAGCCCAGCCAGGGCCCTTCGGATCTCTAGGTTCATGCGCACCAGGTTGGGCTTCAGGTAGCAGAAGCCCCGGCGCTCCTCCGTGGGGCAGCGCTTCAAGGTGGCACAGAGGTCTAGGGTGACGGGACCAGAGAGGGTTTCCATAATCCTGAGCAGGGTGATCTCCTCCGGGGGAAGCTTGAGCCACACCCCCCCCGCCCGCCCCACTTGGCTATCCACTAGGCCCGCCCTGGCCAGTTTCTGCAACACTTTGGCCATGTAAGCGGGCGGCGCCTTGAGCTTCTGGGCGATCTCCTGGGCGGACAGCCCCGGCTCCTCCGCCAAGAGCAAGAGGGCGTGGAGGGCGTACGTCTCTTCCCGTTTGAGCAAGGCACGGTACCTCATCCCCCTCACTATATAGAGGGGTGGCCCCTGGAGAAGGGCCACCCAGGAGGAAGGGTAGCCTAAGGCCTGCCGATGAACCAAGCCTGGGAGAGGAACCAGTGGTTGTAGAGGTAGTAGACCAGGAAGAAGACCAGGAAGGCTAGGGCCAGGGCGTAGACCCCTCTGGGGCGAACCTCGCCCTCCTCGGGCTTCACCTGGTAGGCGGTGCGGATCCCCTCATCGCTCAAGGGCCTGCCTGCCAGGAGGGTGCCCACGGCCACCAGGACGAAGGCCAAGCCCCCGAGAAGCGCCAAGGTCCCCCCAATACCCATGAGGGCCAGGAGGAAGGTAACCTCGGGCGGGTAGCTAAAGGCGAGAGCACTCCCCCCAAAGGTGAAGGTGTCGCCGAAGCGTCGGGGCATCCCGTAGACCACCCCCAGACGCAACATGGCCAAGGAAAGGAGGGCCATCCCCAAGCCGAAAAGCCAGGGCTGGACCTTTGCCAAGCCAGGTAGAACCAGCCGCCTGCGGAAGAGGAGGGGGAGGAGGTAGTAGGTGAGGCCCATGAAGGCCAGGGTCATGCCCGCCACCACTGTGCCCTTGAAGTGGCCCACCACCATCAGGGTGTTGTGCGCTTTGAGGTTGGCGTCATAGGAACCCATGGTCACCCCGCTCGTCCCCCCCAGAAAGCCGAAGAGGACCACGGAGAGGACCAGGGCGGAAAAGCCGGGGTTGGACCAGGGGGCCCGCAGAAGCCAGCCAAAGAGGCCCTGGGTGAAGCCCTTAAGCCGGAGGCCCCGTTCCAAGGCGGCCGGCACGGAGAAGGCGTGGATCAGGCTCCCCAGCACGGCCACGTGGATGAGGTAGCCGGTGTTCACCCAGGTCCAGGCGCTGGAAAGCGCCCCTGTGGGCTCGGTGAGGAGGTGGTGGGCGGAGCCCAGGTTAATGCCCAGGAGGTAGAGGAAGAAGGCGATCCGGGAAAGCCGCTCGCTGGGGGTGGTGCCCCCCACGGTGAAGAGGGCTAGGAGGTACCAGGCGGTCACCATGGCCGCCAGGTTGACCTGCTGCGCCCCGTGGCCGAAGCCCCAGAAGGTGTGGCGCCACCAGAGTGCGTTCAGCTCAGGGATCACCCCCAGGGACCAGAAGAAGGCGGGAATGAAGGCGATGGCCCCGGAGAGCAGGGTGGTCACCGCCAGGATGGCGGCCGTGAGGGCCCCGAAGGCCGCCAGGGGCATGCTGGCCCCATAGGTCCTGGCCTTCCAGGCCCCGTAGAGGGTGGCGAAGAAGACCAAAACCGCCAAGATGGCCCCCACGGCGAAGAGGAGGATGGCCAGGTAGAAGAGGGGTGGGGCCTTAAGGGGCACATAGGGGGTGAAGGGGAGGAAGGAGGCAGGCTGGGTCATCCCCAGGTAGTTGATGAGGAGAGCCCCGGCCAGCATGAGCCAGAACCCGCCCCAGGCCAACCGGGGCCAGGCCAGCGGGGTTTTGAGGATCGCCGAGGCGGCGAAGTAGAGGAGGGCCACCTCAAAGAAGAGGACCCAGAAGATGAGCATGTTCCAGCCGTGGAGGAAGGTGGCCTGGTAGTACAGGTTTGGAGAAATGGTCTCAGGGCCCAGCACCCGGTTCAGGGTGGAAGGGATGACCCAGAGGAGACCAAGGAGCAGGAAGACCACCGCGGCCACCGCGTTCCACTTGACCAGGGTCTCCGCCGCGCTGAAAAGCCGCAGGCCTGTGGCGGGGCAGGTGCGTTCCAAGGCAATGGCCATGATCACCTCCTATTCCTCAACCAGGATCCGGCCCACCATGGCGTGGTGGGCTAGGCCGCAGTAGTCGTTGCAGACCAGGGCGTACTCCCCCGCCTTGGTGGGTATGAAGGCGTAGACCCACTCGTACCCGGGGTAGAGCTGGATGCTCCACTCGTGAGGGTAGAGGCTAAAGCCGTGGGGCACGTCCACGGAGGCCACCCGCAGGCGGTAGGTCTCCCCCTTCTTGAGCTTCAGCACCGGGTACCAGGTGAAGGTCTGGGCCATCAGGTACACATCCCCCGGGGGCGGGGCCGCTACGGGGATGCCGTTCAGCTCCCCCACCCGGTACCGCTCCGCAAACTCCATCACCCTTTCCCGGAAGGCGTTGGGGTCCACCCGGTAGGCCTCCCCGTGGGTGGTCTGGCGACCCGTCATGTGCCAAAGACCCATGAAGGCGGAAAGGAAGACCAGGGTGAAAAGGGCGGCCAACACCAGCCAGACCCGCTCTTCGGGGCCTACCCTTTCCCCTAGCCAATGCTTGGGTGGCGTATGGATGGGCATAAAAACCTCCTTACTGACCCCTGGGAACCCGGGCGATGTCCATCCACCCCCAGGCCAGGTAGAGGATCACGAAGAGGGCCACATGGATGAAAAGGAGAAGCCAGGGATTGTCCAAAAGCCAGTGTCCTTTTTCCGGCATGGTCCACCTCCTAAACACCGATATCTTTATCCGAGAATAGCTTGGGCCGCCCCCCTGCCCCCTGTCAAGTACAAATGTCCCCTTTCCGGCCTGTATCCTGGGGCTGTGCCCCTTTGGCTCCCGCCCCTTCTCGCCCTCTTGCCGGCGCATCTCCAGGGGTTTGCCGCTACCCTGGGCTACCAGGGCTTTTGCGGGGAGCTCCTGGCTAGCCTGGGACGCCAGGCCTACGGAGGGGAGGCCGAGGCTTTTGCCTACGAGGTTCTCCTCCTGGCCGGGCTTGTCCTTCAGGGAGGCTTAGGCTACACGCTCCTCTTTCTCCTCCTGGCGCTACCGGAGGCGGTCAGGGACCGCTTGGGAAAGGGTCTTGGCCACCTGGCGGGGCTGACGGCCCTCTATCTGGTTCTGGTCTACGCAGCCACCCGGACCTGGGGTCTGCCCCTTCCGACCCCGTACGGCTGGGCCTGGGGTGGCCCCGCGCCCTGGGACGGGTTGGGGGTCTTTCTGGCCCTTTGGCAGGGCCTGGTGTTCTGGGCTTTCTGGAAGGGCTGGGGCCGCTAGGCCTTTTTCGTGGGTACTTTTCTCCAGATAAAGTAGATTCCGTAAGCGACTAAGCCCACCACCAGGACCTGGCCTAGGGGGTGGGGCAGGCGGAGAAGGCTCAGGAGGGCACCCGAAAGGGCCAGGATGGTGGCCAGGACCTTGGTCCCATAGGGGATGCCCCGGCCTTCCCGGTAGTCCCGGATCACCAGGCCCACCTGGGGGAGGCCAAGGAGCCAGGCCTCGAGGCGGGGACTGGACCGGGCGAAAAAGTAGGCGGCCAGGAGGAAGAAGGGGGTGGCGGGCAGGATGGGAAGGAGGCTGCCCAAAAAACCCAGCCCGGTGAAGAGGAAACCCAAAACCAGGGTCAGCCAGCGCATCAGACAAGATCATAGCCGCGCTCTTCTCCCCTTGCCTAGGGCAGATGTCTCGTAGAACATGCAGCTGGAGATGCTTTAGCCGGCACTATAGGGGTCGTGTAAGCATTTATGTGTAAGGGTCCGTGTTTAATAGGGGGGCACACCTTCGGTAGAGGAGGTGCCCAATGGACCAGGATACCTTGCGGTTCTTGCTGAGGGAAGCGGTGCGGGAAACGGTGACCGAGGTCCTACAAACCGTCCTGGAATTGGACCGGACGGCGTTCCTGCAGGCACACGGGGGCCGCAGGAACG
>Ga0308405_1000192_pt1 | contig 40553 bp, 40 predicted proteins | sample HotsprSampleMS13_FD_203473 | JGI IMG/M metagenome (GOLD analysis project Ga0308405, IMG submission 203473) | Hot spring phototrophic mat microbial communities from Mushroom Spring, Yellowstone National Park, Wyoming, United States - 20060912_MS13 ...
CACGTGCCCTCGCACCCGCGCATCGGCGAGGTCGAGGGGATCCACCGGGCGATCGCCTGCGCGGCCCTGCTCGACCAGCCGATCATGATTTTCCACGTCTCGACCGCGGAAGGTGCCGCGGTGATCCACCGGGCGCGCGGCGAAGGTCGCAAGGTCTGGGGCGAAACCTGCACGCAATATCTGACCTTGACCTCGGCCGAGCTCGACCGGCCCGGTATCGAAGGGGCCAAGTGGATCTGCTCGCCACCCCTGCGCGAGCCTTCCGACCAGGAAGCCCTCTGGTGGGCCCTCGAGGTCGGCACGCTGCAATGCGTCTCCTCCGACCACGCGCCCTACCGGATGGACGAGACCGGCAAGCTCGCCAAGGGCCCGAACCCCTCCTTCAAGGAGATCGCCAACGGCATCCCGGGCCTGGAGCTGCGCTTGCCGGTCCTTTTCGATGCCATGGTGAGCCGCGGCCGGCTGGGCTTGTGCAAGTTCGTCGAGCTCACCGCCACGGCACCCGCCGTGATCTACGGGCTGCACCCCAAGAAGGGTACGATCGCGCCCGGCTCGGACGCCGACCTCGTGCTCTGGGACGCCGAGCGCAGGGTGACGATCGAGGACGCCCCGCGCACCGACCGGGCCGGCTATACGCCCTATGCCGGCCGCACCGTCAAGGGCTGGCCGCGTCACGTCGTCCTGCGCGGCCGGCCGATCGTCCGCGACGGCGAGCTCCTCGGAACGCCCGGCGGGGGTCGTTTCCTCCCCCGGCGAGGCGGCTGGGCCGCGCTGCCCACGGGAAGGCCGGCCCCGGAGTTCGACCCGACCCGCAATTTCGGGGCGCGGCTCTGGTGAGCGACGTCGATTGGAGCGAGGGGGCGCTTCGCGCGATCCTCCGGGCCGGCATCCGTCTCCTCGCCCACGTTCCCGACGCCGGCCTCGCCCCGCTGCTCACCCGTTGCGCCGCTGAGCCCTCGCTCCGTGTGGTGGGTCTCTGCGACGAGCGGGAGGGCCCGGCACTCCTCGCTGGCGCCTGGCTCGGGGGGCTGCGCGGCGTGCTCGCTTGCCAATCGAGCGGGATCGGCAACCTCGTCAACATGCTGGGCGTCTCGGCGGTCGGCCGCTTCCCGCTCGCCATGCTCGTGACCATGCGCGGCGAGTGGGGTGAAGAGAACCCCTGGCAGGTGCCGATGGGCCAGGCGGTGCCCGCGGTCCTGGGGGCGATGGGCGTGCGGCTCTTCTCGCTGGAGCGCGCCGAGGACGCGGAAGCCGTGCTCGACGGTGCCCTGGGCCTCGCCTTCGGCTCGGATCAGATGGTGGCCGTGCTGATCCGCCAGCGCCTTTTGGGCGCCAAGCGCTTCGTTCCGGCCGGAGCGACCGCGTCGTGAGCGGAGCGGTCGACCGGCGGGCGCTCGTGGCCGCGCTGGTGGCCCGGCGAGGCTCGGCTCTGTTGCTCACCGGGCTCGGCTCGCCGGCTTGGGATCTCGCGGCGGCGGGGGACCATCCGCAACACTTCTACCTCTGGGGCGGCATGGGCGGCGCCTTCGCTATGGGCCTCGGCCTCGCGCTCGCTCGGCCCGACCGGCGCGTGGTGGTGCTCACGGGCGACGGCGAGGCGCTCATGGGCCTCGCCTCGCTCGCGACGATCGCCGCCCAGCGCCCGCCGAACCTCGCGCTCCTCGTGCTCGACAATCGCGTCTACGGCGAGACCGGCGGTCAGCCCACGGCGACCGCTTCCGGGGTGGACCTCGCCGCAATCGCGGCCGCGGCAGGCTTTTCCGCGACGCTGCGGCTCGAGAGTCCGGATCGGGCCGAGGCGGCGCTCGACCTCCTGCTCACCGCTCCGGGCCCGGTGCTGGTCCAGGCCCGGGTGGACCATCGTCCGCTGCCGCTCGTCCTGCCGCTCAAGGACGCCGTCGCCGCGAAACACCGCCTGCGCGCCGCCCTCGGGGTTGAACAGGAGACGGGTCCATGACAGAGGCCCGCTCCGGCGCACGCTGGCTCGCCGAGGCCTTGGCCGGCGCCGGGACCAGCCACGTATTCTTCGTCGACGCCATCCTGCGCCGTACGCTGATCGAGCTCGAGGGACTCGGCGTTCGGCGGGTGCTGGCGCACGCCGAGAAAGCGGCCGCCTACATGGCCGACGGCTGGGCGCGGGTCGCCGGCCGGCCGGCGATCTGCCTCGCCCAGTCGGTGGGTGCGGCCAACCTCGCCGCCGGGCTGCAGGACGCCTTCCTCCACCGGAGCCCGGTGATCGCCGTCACCGGCCGCAAGCCGCCCTCGCACCAATACCGCAACGCCTACCAGGAGATCGACCACGACGGGCCGTTCTCGGCCGTGACCAAGGCGCGGGCGCGGGTCGAGATGCCCGAGGAGCTGCCGTACCTGTTGCGCCTCGCTTTCCGCGAGGTGAGCGAAGGCACGCCACGGCCGGTGCATCTCGACCTGCCCGGCCTGCAGGGCGAGATCCTGGAGACCGCGAGCCTCGCCGAGACGCCGTGGATCGAGCCGCGGCACACCCGCGTCCCGGCCCGCCGTCCGCCGCCGGACCCGGCCGAGATCGAGCGCGTCGCCGAAGCGCTCGCGGCGGCCGAGCGGCCGGTGATCGTGGCGGGTGGCGGGGCGGCCCTCTCCGGCGCGCACGGTGCGCTCCGCGCGCTCGCCGAGGCCGGCCCCGTCCCGGTCGCCACGTCCCTGGGCGGCCGCGGCATCGTCACGACCGACCGTCCGGTCTCGATCGGCGTGGTCGGCACCTATTCCGCGCCGCCCGCCAACCGGCTCGTCCACCAGGCCGATCTCGTCATCTTCGTGGGCTGCCACACGGGTGACCAGGTCACGCAGAACTGGACCGTCCCGCCGCCCGGCCGGGCGATCGTCCAGATCGACGTCGACCCGCGCGAGCTCGGCCGCTGTTATCCGGGTGCGCTCACGGTCCTCGCCGACCCGGTCCGTGCCCTCGAGGCGCTGCGCGCGGTCCTCCGACCGCGGCCCGCCTGGCGGACCTGGGCCGAAAGGGTGGCCGCGGCAGTCGCCGCTTGGCGGGCGGAGATGGCGCCGCTCCTCGCCTCCGAGGCCGTGCCCATCCGGGTCGAGCGGCTCTGCGCCGAGCTCTCCGCGGTCCTCCCCGAGGACGCGATCCTGGTCGCCGACACGGGCTATTCGTGCATCTGGACCGGGACCCTCGTCGAGCTCCGCTCGCCCGGGCAGAGCTATCTGCGTGCCGCGGGCTCGTTGGGCTGGGCTTTCCCCGCTGCGATCGGCGCCAAATGTGCGGCACCCGACCGGCCGGTCGTCTGCTTCTGCGGCGACGGAGCCTTCTATTACCACTTGAGCGAGCTCGAGACCGTGCGCCGCCTCGGCCTCGCGCTCGTCGTCGTGGTCAACGACAATTCTGCCTTCGGCCAGGGGCTCGTGACCGTCCATCGCCTGCAGGGCGGAAGGCCCGGCAACCCGGACGAGATCGTCCGCTTCGGCCCGACCGACTTCGCCGCCGTGGCGCGCGCCTTCGGCGTCGAAGGCATCCGCGTCGAGCGGCCCGAGGCGATCCGGCCCGCGCTCCTGCGCGCGCTCGCCTCGGGCGGCCCGGTGGTCGTCGACGTCGTGACCGACCCCTGGCCGCGCGCCCCCGAGCCCTGGATCCCGCCCTCGTGACCGCGTTCGCTCGCGTGGCCGTGCTCGGCGCCGGCACCATGGGCCATGCCTTGGCCCTGGTCCATGCGCTCGCGGGTTGCGCGGTACGGCTGCAGGACGTTCGGCCCGAGGCCCTGGAACGCGCCCGCGGGCTGATCGGGGCGGCCCTCGCGACACTGTGCGAGGCCGGCGAAGTGGCGGCCGAGGCGGCCGCCCGCACACCCGACCGGATCACCCCCGTGGGGAGCCTCGAAGCGGCGGTCGAAGGCGCCGACCTCGTGATCGAGACGGTGGTCGAGGACCGCGAGGTCAAGCGCGAAGTCTACGAGGCGATCGCCCGGGCGGCCCCGGCCGCGGCGATCGTCGCCTCCAACACTTCCTACCTCGACGTCTTCCCGCTGATGCCGGAGGCCCTGGGTCTTCGGGCCGCGATCGCGCACTGGTACACCCCGCCCTACATCCTCGACCTCGTCGACCTCGTCCCCGGGCCCTCGACCGAGGCTTCCGTCCTCGACCGGCTCGAGGCCTTCTACCGCGCGATCGGCAAGCGGCCCGTGCGGTTCGCGCGCCCGCTCGCGGGCTACGTCGCCAATCGGCTGCAGGCGGCGATGACCGCCGAAATCTTCCGGCTCCTCGACGAGGAGGGGATCGCCCCCGAGGTGATCGACGAATCGATCCGCCACGGGCTCGGCCTCAGGCTCCTCCTTCAGGGGCAGCTGCGCAAAGCCGACTTCACCGGCCTCGAGCTCGTGGCCAGAGCCCTCGCCAACCGCTCGTACACGCCACCGCCGCCGCGGGAGCGGAGCCCGACCCTCGACCGGCTCCTGGCCGAGGGGCGCACAGGCGTCCTGGCCGGCCACGGCTTTTACGATTACGGCGGTCGCCCGGCCGCGGAGCTGTTCCGCGAGCGCGACCGCAAGCTCCTGGCCTTGAAGCGGGCTTGGCGGGCCATCGAAGAAGGGAGGGGGACGTGATCACGGCCGATCTGCGCGGCAAGGCCGCTCTGGTCACGGGTGGGGCTTCCGGCATCGGCCTCGCCACGGTCGAGCAGCTCGCCCGCGCCGGGGCGCGAGTCGCCTTGAACCATCTCGTGATCGACCCGCGCGGCCCCGAACAGGCTCGCCGTCTCCGCGAGGAGGGGCTCGAGGCCGTGGCGGTCGCGGGCGAGGCCGAGGCGATGGTCCGCCGAGCGATCGGCGAGCTCGGTCGGCTCGACTTCCTTGTCAACAACGCCGGCACGGCCGCGACCGACCGGCCGATCCCGCCCGCCGAGCTCGACCGGCTCGACGAGGCTTTTTGGAAGACGATCCTCGAGACCAACCTGTTGGGCGCGTTCCGCTGCGCGCATGCAGCGGCGAGAGCGCTCCGCGAAGCCGGCGGGGCGGTCGTCAACATCGCCTCGGTGGCGGGCCTGGGCCGCCAAGGCAGCTCGATCGCCTACGGTGCCTCCAAGGCGGCGTTGATCGAGCTCACCCGTGGCCTCGCCCGCGCCCTCGCACCGGAGGTGCGGGTCAACGCCGTGGCGCCGGGCCACGTCGATTCGCCCTGGACCGCCAACTGGCCGCCGGCCTGGAAGGAGGAAGCGGCGCAGAAGGCGCTCTTGAAGCGCCGCTGCCAGCCCGAGGACATCGCGGAAGCGATTTTCTGGCTGCTCGCCGGGGCGCGGATGGTGACCGGCCAGGTCCTGGTCGTCGACGGCGGGCTCATGCTCGGCTGAGCCGGGCCTCAGCGGACGAAGCTGCCGCCGCGCTCGTCCTCGATGTGTTGGCGGATGATCGATTCGACGTCCGGATCGACCGGGAAGCCCAAGCGCAGCGCCCGCTCGGGGGCGAAGTTCCAGGGGATCGAGAGCACCACCCGGCGGATCAGCGCATCCGGGTCGTAGGTGATCCGCGCCGTGACACCCTTGCCGGCGATCCGCTCGAGCGCGGCGATCTCCTCGGCCACCGTGAAGGCGATGCCGGGTAGGAGGAGCGAGCGGTCCTTGCCCAGCGCCCCTTCCTCGAGCTCGGCCGCGTGGACGAAGGCCTGCACGACCGCCCGCGGCGACAAGCAGTACATCTTGGTGTCGACCGGCACCGGGCAGTTGGCGGTCTCGCCGTTCAACGGCTCGCGTACGATCGAGGAGAGGAAGGTCGTGGTCGCGAGGTTGGGCCGGCCCGGCCGGACGACGATCGTCGGCAGCCGCAAGCTCGTGCCGACGACGAACCCCTTGCGGTGATAATCGGCGACCAACCGCTCACCCATCGCCTTCTGATTGCCGTAAGAGCTCTGAGGGGTGAGGTGGGTGGTGTCGGTGATGGGCTCGGGAACGTCGCCACCGTAGACCGCGCAAGAGGAGGCGAAGACGAAGATCGGCCGCCGGCAGAGATGGCGCGCCGCCTCGAGCAGATGGCGCGTGCCGTCGAGATTGACGGCGTAGCCGAGCTCGAAATCGGTCTCGGCTTGGCCCGAGACCACCGCCGCCAAGTGGAACACCGCGTCGAAGCCACCCGCGAACCAGGAGAACACCGCGCCGGGGCGGGTCACGTCGCCCACGATCGTCTCGACCCGCGGATCCTCGAAGGCCGGCGCGCGGACCACGTCGACGAGGCGGATCCGCTCGATCGGCCGACCCGCGAGCGTGCCGCGGGCGAGCAAGGCTCGGGCGAGCTTGCTGCCGATGAAGCCCGCCCCTCCGGTGATCAGGATCCGCATCGCGACCTCCCCTCGCCCACGGGCGGAGCCATACCAGGGCCGCGGTCTGGGAGGGAGATGGCGCGCGTGCTAGGCCCCGTCGGAACGCGGGGACGGGGGAAACGGGCATGGATCTGCCGACGCGGGTCGAGGTCGTCGTCGTGGGCGGCGGGATCGTCGGCTGCTCGATCGCCTATCACTTGGCCCGGCTCGGGGTCACCGACGTCTTGCTGCTTGAACGCAAGGCGCTCACCTGCGGGACGACCTGGCACGCGGCCGGCCTGATCGGTCAGCTCCGGGCGACCCGCCGGCTGACCGAACTCGCCCGCTACACCGCCACGCTGCTTCCCGAACTCGAGGCCGAGACCGGGATCGCCACCGGCTTTCGCCAGCACGGCTCGCTGGCACTCGCCCTGCACCAGGAGCGCTTCCACGAGCTACGGCGCGGTGCCTCGATGGCCCGGAGCTTCGGCCTCGAGGTCGAGGTCTTGGGCCCGGCCGAGGCGAAGCGGCTCTACCCTCTGGTCGAAACGGGTGACGTAGTCGGGGCGGTCTTCCTGCCGAAGGACGGCCAGGCCGATCCCGTGGGGATCACCCAGGCGTTCGCCAAGGGCGCGCGGATGCGGGGCGCCCGCATCCTCGAACGATGCCCGGTCGAGCGCATCCTGGTCGAGAACGGCCGGGCCGTGGGCGTGCGCACGCCGTTCGGCGAGGTTCGCGCCGCTGCGGTCGTGATCGCCGCCGGCATGTGGTCGCATGCTCTCGGTCGGGCGATCGGCGTGAGCCTGCCACTCCACGCCGCCGAGCACTTCTACGTCGTGACCGAGCCCGTTCCCGAGCTTCCCAAGAACCTGCCCGTGCTGCGGGTCATGGACGAGTGCGCCTACTACAAGGAGGATGCGGGAAAAATCCTGCTCGGCTGTTTCGAGCCGGTGGCGAAGCCCTGGGGGATGGACGGCATTCCCGAGGACTTCGCTTTCGCAACCTTGCCCGAGGATTTCGATCACTTCCAGCCGATCCTGGAGCGGGCGATGTACCGTCTGCCCGTCCTGCAGAAGGTGGGCATCAAGACCTTCTTCAACGGCCCGGAAAGCTTCACCCCCGACGACCGCTATCTCTTGGGCGAGACGGCGGAAGTTCGGGACCTGTTCGTCGCCTGCGGCTTCAACTCGATCGGCATCCAATCCTCGGGCGGTGCCGGCATGGCGCTCGCGCGGTGGATCGTCGACCGCCGCCCGCCCTTCGATCTCCTCGACGTCGACGTCCGGCGATTGCCGCCCTTCATGGCGAGCCGCGCCTTCCTGCGCGACCGCACGGTCGAGACGCTCGGGCTCCTCTACGCCATGCACTGGCCGGACCGGCCGATGGCCACCGCCCGCGGCGCCCGCCGCTCGCCCCTGCACGACCGGCTCCTGGCCATGGGAGCCGTCATGGGCGAGACGGCGGGCTTCGAGCGCCCGGCCTGGTTCGCCGCGACCGAGGCGGAGCGGGATTGGCGCCCCTCTTGGGGGCGGCCTTGTTGGCACGAGGCGTGTGCGCGCGAATGCCGAGCGGTGCACGATTCCGTCGCCCTCTTCGACCAGTCCGGCATGGGCAAGATCCTCGTGACCGGTGCGGACGCGCTCGCGGTCCTCGACAAGGTCTCGACCGCCCGGATCGACGTGCCGCCCGGCCGGGTGGTCTACACCTGTTGGCTCGACGAGCGCGGCGGCATGGTCTCGGACCTCACCGTCACGCGGCTCGCCGAGACCGAGTTCCTGGTCGTCACCGCGACCGCGAGCCTCACCCGCGACCTCGCCTGGCTACGGCAGCAGGTGCCGGAGGGCGCCCGCTGTGCGGTGGTCGACATCACCCCTGCCACGGCGCTGCTCGCGCTCATGGGGCCGCGCTCGCGCGCCTTGCTCGAGGCGCTCTCGGGCGAGGACCTGTCGAACGCGGCTTTCCCCTTCGCGAGCTCGCGCGAGCTCGAGATCGGCTATGCGCGGCTGCGCGCGACCCGGCTCACCTACGTGGGCGAGCTCGGCTTCGAGCTTTACGTGCCCGCCGACCAAGCGGTCCACGTCCTCGAACGGATCTTGGAGGTGGGCCCGCGCTTCGGCCTCGTCCCGGCGGGTCGTTTCGCTCAGGAGAGCTGCCGGGTGGAGAAGGCCTATCGGAGCTACGGCCACGACATCGGGATCGAGGACGACCCGTTTTCGGCCGGGCTCGGCTTCACCGTGGCGCTCGACAAGCCGGGCGGCTTCCTCGGCCGCGAGGCGCTCCTCGCTCGGCGCGCAGCCCCCGGCTTCGGCCGCCGTCGGCTCGTCGCGATCCGGCTCGCCGACGCGAGTGTCTTCCTCCACCGCGAGGAGCCGATCCTGGAGAACGGACGGATCGTCGGGGCCGTCACCTCGGGGGCGTTCGGCCACCGGCTCGGCGCCTCCTTGGGACTGGGTTGGATCACCCTCGACGAGCCGGTGACCGCCGAGCGCCTGGCCGCGGGCCGCTTCGCCGTCGAGGTGGCGGGCGAGCCCGTCCCGGCCGAGCTCTCGCTCCGTCCCTTCTACGACCCGGCCGGCAGCCGCGTGCGCAGCTGAGCCGGACTCGCCGGCTCAGCCGAGCCCTTCGATGCGGCCCTCGCGGTCGAGCCGGATCGAGGCCGCGACCGGCCGCCGCGGCAGCCCCGGCATCGTCGTGATCTCGCCGCAGATCGGCACCACGAAACCGGCGCCGGCCGCGAGCCGGACCTCGCGGATCGGCAGGACGTGGCGCGAAGGCGCACCCCTTTCGCTCGGGTCGGCCGAGAAGCTGTAAGGGGTCTTGGCGATGCAGACCGGCAGGTGGCCGAAGCCCTGGGCCTCGAGCTCGGCGAAGCGGTCCTGCACGAACCGATCGGCCGCGATGTCGGCCGCACCGTAGAGTTCGGTGGCGACCGTCCGCACCTTCTCCCAAAGGGACGCGCTGTCCGGGTAGAGGGGACGGAAGGTCGACCCGCCCTTGCTGCGCGCGGCCTCGACCAGCGCGCGGAGACGGCGGGCGAGGTCGAGCGCGCCCGCGCCGCCCTCGGCGAAATGGCTGCAGCGGACCGCCTCGACCCCCAGCCGGTCGCGGCAGAAGCGCTCGACCAGGGCGAGCTCCTCCTCGCTGTCGCCGGGGAAGCGGTTAAGCGCCACGATCGTCGGCAGGCCGAGCTTGCGGAGATTGCAGACGTGCCGCTCGAGATTGGCGAGACCTCGGGCGACCGCCTCCGGGTCGGGCCGGGTGAGGTCGTCTTTCCCGACCCCGCCATGATGCCGCAGCGCCCGCACCGTGGCCACGAGGACCGCGGCGTCGGGGGCGAGCCCGGCGATCCGGCACTTGATGTCGCAGAACTTCTCGGCCCCGAGATCGGCGCCGAAGCCGGCTTCGGTGATCACCCACTCGGCCGTGGCGAGCGCGGTCCGGGTCGCGAGGGCGCTGTTGCAGCCGTGGGCGATGTTGGCGAAGGGGCCGCCGTGGACGAAGGCGGGGGTGCCCTCGAGGGTCTGCACGAGGTTCGGGGCGAGGGCATCGGCGAGGAGTACCGCCATGGCGCCGGCGGCTTCGAGCTCGGCCGCGGTCACGGGCCGCCCCGCGCGATCGAGGCCGACCACGATCCGCCCGAGCCGAGCCTCGAGGTCGGCTGCGTCGTGGGCGAGGCAGAGGATCGCCATGACCTCGGAAGCGGGCGTGATGTCGAAGCCGGTCTCGCGTGGGACGCCATGCGCCGGTCCGCCGAGGCCGGTCACGATCGAGCGAAGCGCCCGATCGTTCACGTCGAGGACCCGCCGCCAGAGGATCTGGCGCGGGTCGAGGCCCAGCTCGTTGCCCCAGTGGAGGTGGTTGTCGACGATCGCGGCCAAGAGATTGTGGGCAGCTCCCACGGCGTGGAAGTCGCCCGTGAAGTGGAGGTTGATCCGCTCCCTCGGCACGACCTGGGCCCGGCCGCCGCCCGTGGCCCCACCTTTCGCGCCGAAGCAGGGGCCGAGCGAGGGCTCGCGCAGGCAGATCGCGGTCCGCAAGCCGAGCCGTCGGAGGGCGTCGCCGAGGCCGATCGTCGTCGTGGTCTTGCCCTCGCCGGCCGGGGTCGGGGTGATCGCCGTGACGAGCACGAGTCGGCCGCGCGGGCGCCCTTCGAGCCCCGCGATCCAGCCGAGATCGACTTTGGCGACGTGCCGGCCGTAGGGAACGAGCACCTCGGTCGGGATGCCGAGCTCGGCTGCAACCTCCGCGATCGGGCGCAGCCGCGCGGCCCGCGCGATCTCGACGTCGGACGACTGGTCGGTCATCGTGGCGGATCTCCGGGCGGTTGCGGCGGCGCGCAACCTAGGGCCGGAGGGAGCTCCGAGCGAGGGGGCCGCGCGCCGACCGCGGTTCGGCCCCGTGCAGCGCGGCAGCCGTCCGACTTCGCCCCGCGCGCCGGGCCGAGGCGGCGCGGATGGTCGCGGGATACGAGGAGCCGGGGCCGGGCCAGCGACCGGCCGGCTCGCCGCCTCGACGCGCGCCCTGCAACGCACGATCGGCGCGGCGCTTTCAGCTCGCTCGCGCGCCACCACCCGGGTCCAAGCCGACGACGAGCCGGACATCTCGTGGGACCATCCCGAGCTCGAGCGGCTGTTCGAGCGGCTGGTCGACGAATTCGAGCTCGAAGAGCGTTCGGCCGCGCTCGATCGGAAGCTCACCTTGACCGGCGAGACCACCACGACGCTCTTGACCTTGGTCCAGGCGCGCCGGACCTACGTGGTCGAGCTCGCGATCGTGCTGTTGATCCTGATCGAGGTGGTCAAGAGCTTCTACGAGTCGCTCGCCCGCTGAGGTCGCTCCGACCATTGACCGGCCCGCTGCACCGGGCCAGGTTCGTCGGATCGAGAAGGAGGATCGGCCATTCGTGCGCTGAGCCTCGGCGCGGCGATCGTCGCCCTGGCCATACTCGCGGGCGGTATCTCGACCGCTGCGGCCCAGGGGATCCCGGTCGACCTCGAGCTCGTGCTCGCGGTCGACGTCTCCCGCTCGATGGACCTCGACGAGCAGGAGCTCCAACGCCAGGGCTATCTCGAGGCGATCACCGCGCCCGAAGTGATCCAGGCGATCCGCACCGGGGCCTACGGGCGGATCGCGCTCACCTATGTCGAATGGGCCGGGCCGGCCTACCAGCAGGTCGTCGTACCCTGGCGGCTGATCGAGGACCGGGCGAGTGCCGAGGCCTTCGCCGCCGAGCTCGCCGAGGCGCCGCTCACGCGCGAGCGCTGGACCTCGATCTCCGCTGGTCTCCGCTTCGCTGCCGGCCTGTTCGCCGAGAGCCCGTATCGTGGGCTGCGGCGGGTGATCGACGTCTCGGGTGACGGCGCCAACAACATGGGACCACCGATCGAGCCGGTGCGCGACTGGGTGCTCGAGCAGGACATCGTGATCAACGGCCTACCGATCATGCTCAAGGAGGCCAACCCTGGCTTCGGCAGCATCAAGGAGCTCGACATCTATTACGAGGATTGCGTGATCGGCGGGCCGGGCTCGTTCGTGATCCCGGTGCGCGAGCGCGAGCAGTTCGTTCCCGCGATCCGCCAGAAGCTCGCCCTCGAGGTCGCGGGGCGGCAGCCCGCGGTGCTGCCCGCCGCCTCGCCGATCCGCGAAAAGCGCATCGACTGCTTGATCGGTGAGCGGCTGCGGATGCAGTGGATGGACCGTTGAGCCGACGATCTCAGCGCACGAGCCAGAGCGCGAGTTCCGGGAAGAGCAGGACGAGCGCCAGCACCAGGACCTGCATCACCACGAACGGACCGAAGCTCTTGAAGATCTCGACGAGTTCGGTGTCCGGCGGGGCCACGCTCTTGAGGTAGAAGGCGGCCGGCCCGAAAGGTGGCGAGAGGAACGAAACCTGCATGTTGATGCAGAACAGGATGCCGAACCAGATCGGGTCGTAGCCGAGCTGCTTGATGATCGGCACGAAGATCGGCATGCACAGAAGTGCTATGCCGATCCAGTCCATGAACGCGCCGAGGAACAGGAAGACGAGCATCATCAACAGGACGATCGCGATCGGCGCGATCTCGAGGCCGGTGATCAAAGAGCCGATCCAGCGCGGCCCGCCGGCCAAGGTGTAGGCGCCGATCAGCGTCGAGGCGCCGAAGGTGACCCACAAGAGGATGCCGACCGAACGGAAGGTCTGCTCGAAAGCTTCGCGCAGGAGCACCACCCGGAACTCGCCCCGCAGCACGATCAGCGCGAGCACGCCCACCACCCCCATGGTCGCCGCCTCGGTGATCGAGGTGATCCCGCCGTAGATCGAGCCGAGCACGACCACGACGAGCAGGATCGGGCCCACGAGACCCTTGGATGCCGCGAGCTTCTGGCCGAGGCCGAGCGGTGGGCCCGTCTCCTCGACCAGGGGGGCGAGCGCCGGGTTCAGCCGCACGCGGATCAAGATGTAGGAGATGTAAATCGCACCCAGCAGCAGTCCCGGCACGATCGCCGCGGTGAACAAGGAGGAGATCGGCGTGTCGGTGACGAGCCCGTAGACGATGAGCACGATCGAGGGGGGGGGATCATGGTGCCGAGCGAGCCGCCGGCGCAGACCGCGCCCATGGCGAGCCGCTTGTCGTAGCCGAACCGCAGCAATCTGTGGCAGCGCGACGAGGCCGAGCAGCACGATCTCGCCGCCGATGATCCCGGACATCGCGGCCATGATGATCGCCATGATCATGGTGACGACGCCGACCCCCCCCGCGCACCCGGCGCAGCCAGGCGTCGAGCGCGTCGTACATGTCCTTGGCGATCCCCGACCGCTCCATGAGCGAGGCCATGAGGATGAACATCGGCACCGAGATCAGCACGTATTCGGTGCAGAGCGCGTAGATGCGCTGCATCAAGAGGCCGAGCCCGGGCGCGCCGAACTTGAGGTAGGCGAGGCTCACGCCGAGCATGCCGCAGGCGAAAGCCATCGGCACGCCGGCGGCGAGGAAGAGGAGGAATCCCAAGAGCAACAGGATCGAGATCGTCTCGATGCCCATGGGGTCAGCGCCGCCGCCGATCGACCAGGAAGTTGCTCAGCGCCTGGATCGCGATCAGCACCGTGGTGAGCAGGATCAGCGGCTTGAACAGCGCCGGGATGGGCGGGTCCCAGGCGGTGCCGAACCGTTCGAAGGTCGAGAGCGACCGCCAAGCCGAGGTCCAGCCGCCGATCACCAAGCCCGTGGCGAAGGTCAGGATGCACACGAGCGCGAGGAGGTCGAAGACGCGCTTGAGTGCCGGCGGGGCGAGGTCGTAGAGGGGCGTGATGCGGATGTGGTCCCGCCGCTGCATGGCGTAGACGCCGGCGAAGAGATAGCCGATGCCGGCGACCATCAAGGACAGCTCGTTGGCCCAGATCGTGGGCGAGCCGAAGAGATAGCGCATCACGACCTCGTAGAAGGTCGCGACCACGATCACCCCGAAAAGCAGCATCGTCACACGCGAGATCGCGATCGTCACGCGATCGACGAGGGTCGCCCGCCCGCCCATGCCCCGATCCCCCGAGAGCCGCGCACAAGCGGCGGGCGGGGCCGCGGCCCCGCTCGCGCCGAGGAGTCCGCCGCGACCGAGCCGAGGCTCAGCCGAGGACGCCGATGCGCTTCATGAAGGCGATCGAGCTCTCGAAGGCTTGCTTGGCGAACGGCGTCCACTGTGCCCAGCTCTGCCAAACGGCCTGCGCCTGCTCGCGATAGGCGCGCCGGTCGGCCTCCGACCAGGCGTGGAGCGTGACGCCTTTGGCGACGAGCTCCCGCGCGACCTCGGCGTTGACGAGGTTGGTTTGCGTCCAGCGGTCGAGGGCGGCTTTCTTGAGGGCGACCTTGACGATCGCCTTGATGTCGGCCGGTAGAGAGTCCCACTTGGCCTTGTTGATCGCCAGATGGTCCTGCGGCATCGAGTGGAAGCCGGGGTAGGTCGTGTGGGTGGCGATCTCGTAAAGGCCCAGGGCCTTGTTGACGGCGAGCGTCCCGGCGTCCGCGCCTTCGACCGCCCTGGTCTGCAAGGCCGTGAAGACCTCGCCGAAATCCATCACCACGGGCTTGGCGCCGAGCTTGACGAACTTGACGAAAATGTCGGTCTGCATGCCCGGCGGGCAGCGGAACTTCCAGTTCTTGAGGTCGGCGAGGCCGCGCAGCGGCTTGGTCGAGACCAGCGATTCCGGCGGATCACCCCAGAAGCCCACGAGCACCATGCCGAACTTGCCGTAGAGCGGGTCGGCGATCTCGCGGCCGCCGCCGACATCGAGCCAGGCCTGCATCTGATCGGGCGAGTCGTAGCCGCCCAGCATGTCGCCGAAGGCCTGGAACGCCGCGTCCTTGCCGGGCTGGTAGGCGGCCCCGGTCATGTCCCCGTCGAGGATCCCGGTCGAAGCGGCATCGAAAGTCTCGATGGATTTGACCAACGCGGAAGAGGTGAAGCTCTCGATCTGCACGCGGCCGCCGGACATCTCCTCGACGTCCTTGCAGAAGCGGAGGAAGATCTTGCCCGGGACCGACTCGGCCGAGTGATGGGTCTGGATGCGGAGCTGGATCTTGGCCTGGCCGCGCGCCACGAAGGGCGCTGCGACCACACCCGCTGCCGCCGCGGCGCCGAGCAGCGCCACGCGTCAGCGTGTCGTTCCGGCCCTCCGCGGTGCCCCCGACTCGATGTGCGTTGGTCGGGACCATAGGGAGGCTGTGGCGCGTGGGCAACCACGCGGCGGAGCATCGGTACCGCGTCCGTGGCGGTTGACCCGGGGCCGGGGCCGGGCGAGGCTGAGGCCGTCGGGAGGCGTGATGCCTGAAGTGGCCGTGCTGGTGAGCGGAGGTGCGGGTGGGCTCGGTGCGGCAACGGCCGAAGCCCTGGCCGCGCGGGGTTGCGCGGTGGCGGTCGCCGACCTCGACCTCGATGGTGCGGAGCGGGTCGCCGAGGCCTGTCGGGCGTGGGTGCCGGCCTCTTTCGCGATCGGCGTCGATCTCGCCACGGCCGAAGGCCCGGGCCGCATGGTCGAGGCGGCAGCCGATGGCCTGGGCGGTCTCGACGTGCTGGTCCAGTACGCCGCGGCGGCACCTGCCGAGGCCTTCCTCGCCATGACGGCCGAGGCCTGGGAAATGGCACTCCTCGTCAACGTGCGGGCCTGTGCCCTCGCCACCGCCGCTGCCGGGCGCATCATGAAGGCCCAGGGTCGGAGCTGGCGGATCGTCCACGTGACCTCGGCGGCGGCCCGCATGGCACTCCCGGACTACGCCGCCTACGCCGCGAGCAAGGCCGCGGTCGATTCCTCGACGCGGACGGCGGCGGTGGCGTCGGCACCTCGGGGCATCAGTGTCACGAGCCTCTCGCCGGGGATGATGGACACACCTCTCCAGCGCCGCACCGAAGAAACCTTCGCCCGGCTCGCGGGCCGCAGCGACCTCGAGACGTTCCGTGCCGAACGCACCGCTCGGATCCCCATGGGCCGTCGCACCGATCCCGTGGAGATGGCTGCGATGATCGTCTGGCTCGCCCTCGACGCGCCGGCTTACATGACCGCCGCCCGGCTCGACGTCACGGGCGGGCTCGACAAGGATTGAGCGACGGGGAAGCCGACGCCGTGCGCCGCAACCATCCGCCCCCTTCGGCCGATCTCGCGACGCTGCGCGCCCGCGCGCACGCGATCCGGCGAACCTGCGTCGAGCTCGCCCGCGGCAAGGGCCAGGGCTATCTGGGCCAAGCGCTCGGCTTCGCCGATGTCATGGCGGCACTCTACTTCCACGAGCTGCGCTTCGACCCCGACGATCTCGACTGGCCGGAGCGTGACCGGTTCGTGCTCTCGACCGGGCATTACGCGATCCTGCTCTGGGCGACGCTCGCCGAGGCCGGGGCGATCCCGCGCGAGGAGCTCGCGACTTTCGCCATGGACGACAGCCGGCTCGACATGAGCGCGCTCGACAGCTCGCCCGGTGTGGAGGTGACCGGTGGCTCGTTGGGCCACGGCCTGCCGGTAGCGGTCGGCATGGGCCTCGGGCTGCGGCTCGCCGGATCGGAAGCGCGCGTCTTCTGCGAGCTATCGGACGGCGAATGCCAGGAGGGCTCGACCTGGGAAGCCGCCCTCGCAGCCTCGACCTTCGGGCTCGACCGTCTCGTCGCGATCGTCGATGCCAACGGCATCCAGGCCGACGGCAAGATCGTCGTTCGGCTCGAGCCTCTCGTCGAAAAATGGCGGGCCTTCGGCTTCGCGACGGTCGAGATCGACGGCAACGACATGGCCGCGATCGTGGCTGCCCTCGAGGGCGCGCGAGCGTCGGATGGCCGGCCCAAGGCGATCGTCTGCCGCACGCTGCCGGGCAAGGGCGTGCCGCGCCTCGAGCGACGCGAGAAAGCGCATTTCATCCGGGTCGAGCCGGACGAGTGGGATGCGATCCGGGCGGAACTGGACGAGGCAGGTGTCTAAACTTTCGGCAGGACGTGGCGAGCCTGCACGGGCCGGGCGCGTCGGACGGTACGTAGCAGCCGGCTGCTACCCAGTGGCCCGAAGTTTGCGTAAGGTACGCGGCGTTCGGGACGTGCGACGCGAAAGGGGGGAGGAGCGATGCGGCTTCGGGCGCTGAGGGTGGTCGCGGGGCTGTGCGGGGCCTGTTTCGGCAGCAGCGTGGTGACGGCACAAGTTCAGCCGGCGACGCCGATCCCGCCGCAGATGCCGCCGGCCGCAGCACAGCCCACCCAGGAGGACCACCCCACACTCGTCCTGCCGGAACCCAGCCCCCGCTGGATCTACGTGCTGGAGCCGGTCTTCCCCTACCTGGTCGCGTCCAAGGTCTGGATCCTCGACGGGGACGATCTCTCGATCAAAGGCATGGTCAACGGCGGCTACACGCCGAACGCGGTGATGAGCCACGACAAGAGCCGCTTCTGGCTCGCCGAGACCTACTGGTCGCGCGGCTCGCGCGGCGTGCGCACCGACGTCGTCACCGCGTTCGACAGCAAGACGCTCGACCCGGTTGGCGAGGTCGTCCTGCCCAACGGCCGGTTCCTGGTCGTGCCGAAGAAGCACAACGCGACGCTCACGAGCGACGGCCGCTTCCTCCTCTCCTTCAACATGGACCCGGCCTTCTCCTTGAGCGTCGTCGACGTCAAGGAGATGAAATATCTGGGTGAGCTCGACACCCAAGGCTGTTCCTTGGCTTTCCCGACCGGCGACAGGAGCGTGGCGTCGGTGTGTCCGGACGGCCGCTTCGTCCATCTGACCTTCGACGAGACGGGGCGCGCGATCACGAGCGAGCTCGGCCAGCCCTTCTTCGATTCCGAGAACGACCCGGTCTTCGAGCACGCCGCCGTCCACCGGCCGAGCAAGCAGGCCTTCTTCATCTCCTACGAAGGGTGGGTCTACCCGGTGCGGCTCGACGGCATGCCGAAAGTGGCCGAGCGCTGGAAGCTGCAGGGGCCGGGGGACGAGGAATGGCGGCCGGGCGGCTGGCAGCTGGCGGCCTTCCACGCCGCGTCGAACCGGCTGTTCGTGACCATGCACAAGGGCGGCAAGTGGACCCACAAGCAGGCCGGCGACGAAGTCTGGGTGTTCGACACCGTGGCCAAGAAACGCCTCCACCGCCTGCCGCTCGAGCATCACAGCCCGACCATCGCGGTGAGCCAGGACGAGCGACCCTTGCTGTTCGCGCTCACGGAAACGGCAATCTTGACCTCCTACGACGCGACGACCTTCGAGAAGAAGGCGGAGCGGACGGGCCTCGGCATCACACCCTGGCTCCTCTACACCTTCGGCGAGTGACGAGGGGGCCGTGCAGCTCTTGACCGCTTCGGCCGTGCACTGGGCTTCGATCCTGCTGCTCGCCGGGATCTTTCTCCCCAGTGCCTGGAGCAAGCTGCGGGCGATCGACGAGTTCACCGGGATCGTCGCCGACTATCGGCTCGTGCCGGCAGCGCTGGTCGAGCCGATGGCACGGGTCCTGCCCATTCTCGAGATCACTGCCGGGCTCGGCCTCCTCCTGCAGCCGACCCGGCCGCTCGCCGCCGGATTGGCTTGCGCCTTGCTCCTGCTGTTCGCCGCGGCGATGGCGATCAACCTGGCGCGGGGGCGGCGCGAGATCGATTGCGGTTGCTATCTCGGCCGGCAGAAGGAGCGGATCGGCTGGCCGCTCGTGGTCCGCAACCTGCTGCTCGCCGCGGTGGCCCTCCTCTTGCTGCGGCCGACCACGGCGCCGGCGAGCTTTCTGGAGGTCGTCACGATCGCGCTCGCGGGCGGCTCGCTTTTGGCCCTCTACGCGGCCTTCAGCCGACTCGCGGGGCTCACCCCGATCGGCCGGACCCGGCGGAGCTGACCCGTGGATCCGCTCCTCGTCTCGACCGTCCTGTTGTGGGTCGTGGTGGCCGTCTTGAGTGTCACCGTGCTGGCCCTCGCCCGGCAGGTAGGCGTGCTGCACGAACGGGTGGCGCCGCTCGGGGCGATGGCCACCCAGACCGCCGTCGAGATCGGCGAGAAGGCTCCGGAGTTCGACGTCGTCGACCTCGAGGGGCGCAAGGTCCACTTGGGTGGCCGGCGCGCCGACGGCCGCGGCCAGCTCCTCCTGTTCGTCTCGCCGATCTGCCCGATGTGCAAGAAGCTGATGGGCGCGGTTCGGTCGTTCGCGCGGAGCGAGCGCAAGGTGGTCGAGCTCGTCCTCATGGGCGACGGCGAGCGCGAGGCGCACCGGACGATGGCCGCGGAGCACGGGGTGCGCGACCTCCCCTTCGCGATCTCGCCGATCGTCGGCATGCGGTTCGGGATCGGTAAGCTGCCCTATGCCGTCCTGATCGACGCCGAGGGGGTCGTGCGCGCCAAGGGGATCGTGAACTCGCGCGAGCATCTCGAGAGCCTGCTGGTGGCGCAGGAAACCGGTTACGCTTCGATCCAGGACTATCTCGTGGGCACGGGTCGCGGCCGGCCGAACGGTGCGGCGGCCCGGCCCCCCGCCGAAGGAGGATGAGCCCGTGACGATCCTCGACGCCTTCGACCGCATGATGGAGCACACCGCCCGGCGGATCGCCCAGCGCAGCTCGCGCCGGGGCGTTCTGGCCCGGCTCGGCGGTGCGCTCGTCGGCGGTGCGGTCCTGCCGCTCCTGCCGGTCGACAAGACCGGCGCCAAGCTCGCGCACGCCAGCGAGTTCGCGAAGACCGCCCAGACCACCGACCCGACCAAGTGCAATTATTGGCGACATTGTGCTTCCGACGGGTACCTGTGCTCCTGCTGTGGCGGTACGGTGAACGTCTGCCCGCCCGGCTCGTACGCCTCGCCCACGGCCTGGATCGGCACCTGCATCAATCCGGACGACGGACAGGCTTATCTGATCGCCTACCAGGACTGCTGCGGCAAGGACTCTTGTGGCCTGTGCTTCTGCCTCGGCACCGAGGGCGAGATGCCCTCCTACCGGCCCGAGCTCAACAACGACATCGTCTGGTGCTTCGGCGCACCGTCGATGGTCTACCACTGCTCGAGCCAGGTGCTGATCGGCAAGGCGTGAGCGGATGCGCGCCGTCCGCATCGCGGCGCTCCTCCTGCTCGCCGGTGGGCCCGCAGCGGCTGCCGATTACGCGCCGGGCCGGCCGGTCGAGGAGCACATCGGGGCGCGTCTCGACTACGCCTTGAAGTGCAAGGGCTGTCACGGTCTTCGGGGGGAGGGGACGCCGGGCCACGTGCCTCGGCTCGACGGGTTCGTCGGCCTCTTCACCCACCTGCCCGAAGGCCGCGACTATCTGATGCGCGTGCCCGGGGTGGCGCGGAGCGTGCTCGACGACGTCCGGCTCACGGCGGTGCTCAACTGGATGCTGGACACCTACGGCGGCGGACTGGTCGCCGAGGGCTTCGCGCCCTTCACGGTCGCGGAGGTGGCGGCCGCCCGGCTGCGGCCACTCGAGGACCGCAAGGGGCTGCGCGAGCGGATGCTCGCGGCCCTGCGCGCGAAGGGCCTGCTCGCACCCGGCGAGGACGGGATCGGGTCGAGCCCCGAGTTGCGCGAGCGGAGCGGGGGCTAGGCGGAGGCAGCGGGCGACGCGCCCGGCCGGCCGTGGTAAGAACGGGCCGAGCCGAGGGGGGAGGGCCGTGAGCCGAGCCGATCCGTTCGCCGCCGGGCCGCAACCGGCGTTCACGAAGGGCATGGGCGAGCTCGAGGAGGTCCGCCACCGCCCGTTCGTGACCGCACCCTTCGGGAAGGCGCTGGTCGAAGTCGCCCGCCGCGAGCCCCGGATCGTCGGGCTCACGGCCGACCTCGCCAAGTACACGGACATCCTCCCCTTCGCCGAGACGTTCCCCGACCGCTTCTTCAACGTCGGCATGGCCGAGCAGGCGCTGTTCGGGGCTGCGGCCGGGCTCGCCAAGACCGGCTTTCTCCCGTTCGCCACGACCTACGCCGTCTTCGCGACCCGTCGCGCCTACGACTTCATCGCGATCCAGATCGTCAAGAGTGCGTTGCCGGTGGCGATCGTCGCGGGCCTGCCGGGGCTCACCACGGGCTACGGGGCTACGCACCAAGGCAACGAGGATTTGGCGCTCATGAGCGCGATCCCCGGCCTCACGGTCGTGGATCCGTGCGATGCGACCGAGATCGCCCAGGTCGTCGAAGCCTTCGTAGCCGAGCCGCGGCCGCTCTATCTGCGCATCCAGCGCGGCAACGTTCCGGTCGTGCTCGACCCCGCCTCCTACCGCTTCGCCTTCGGCCGGGCGCGTGTCCTGCGCGAGCCGGGCGAGATCGGGATCGTTTCGACCGGCCTCGTGACCGAACGCGCGCTCGACGCGGCCGAGGAGCTCGCCCGCCAGGGGCTGTCGGCGGGTGTCCTGCACGTCCCCTGCCTGGTTCCGTTCGACTCCACCGCGGTGGTCGATTTCGCCCGGCGCGTGCAGGTGCTGGTCACCGCCGAGAACCACCAGATCGAGGGCGGCCTCGGCACCAAAGTCGTCGAGGCCCTCTACGGGGCCGGCATCCATCGGCCGCTGCGCCGGGTCGGCATCCCGATGCGCTTCATCGAATGCGGCACGGTCCCGACGCTCCAGGCCCGCTACGGCCTCACGGTCTCCGGCATCGTCGCGGCCGTCCGGGAACTCCTGCGCGAAGGAACTCCTTAGGCCGACCCGCGCCCACAGCCGAGGAGCCGCGCCGCTTCGGCGAGCTCCTCCGGTGTGTTGACGTTGAAGAAGGGGTCGAAGGGTTCGCCGGGCCAGTCGACCAGAGCGAGGCGGTAGCGTGCCGTCCACCTGTCGATCTTGCGCAGGCCTTCCTCCACCAGGGCGCGACGCAGCTCGCCCGCGAGGCGGGTGGGCCAGAGGCCGAACACGGGATGGGTGCGCCCACCCGAGCTGGCGCAGGCGAGCTCCGCTTCTTCCTGTATCACCGCCTCGAACAGGCGGGTCACGAGATCGGTGGGGAAAAAGGGCGTGTCGGCGGCCACGCTCACGACCCAGGGAACGGCCGGGTGGTGCGTCGTTGCGGCCTCCATCCCGGCGAGCACACCCGCGAGCGGCCCCACGAATCCCGGGACGGGGTCGGCCACGACCTCGAGGCCGAAGCGCGCGAACCGCGCCGGATCGCCGTTGGCGTTGAGGACGATCGTCCCGACCTGAGGGCGCAGGCGGCCCACGACCAGGTCGAGCAGCGTGCCGCTGCCGAGCGGCAAAAGGCATTTGTCGCCGCCGCCCATGCGCCGAGCGAGGCCACCCGCGAGGATCACGCCCACAACCGGCGGCCTCACGGCAGCTCCGGCGCCGGCAAGCCGTGGCGATTGGCGGGGTACCAGTCCTCGGCGAGGAGCTGGTCGAGCGTCCAAGGGCAGCTCTCGGGGATGGCCGCGGCCGCTTCGGGCTCGGGATGGTCGAGCAGAGCCCGACGTGCCTGTCGACGTGCGTGGGCGTAGAGCGTGGCGAGTCGGCGGGCCACGGCGCGTCGCAGCGTGGGAGTCAGGCGGCGCTCGATCTCGTACCGCGCGTTGTCCACCGACCGGGCCCAAACCCGCCGCGGTTCGGCGAGCGCGGAATATTCGAGCTTCAGAAGATGTTCGATCAGTCGCTCCAACTGGCTTTCGACCGCGTAACGCTGCTCGTTTCCCAAGTCGCGAACCTCCTCGGCCAAATGGGCAGGATCGAGGCCGAGATTCCGAGGAGCACCACGAAGACGCGAGAGTGCGCGCGCCTGGTGGCGGGTCCAAGCGTAGAAGTCGCGCTCGTAAAGCTCGGCGGGGTCGAGGGCGGCGAGCTCAGAGGTCGCCTTCATCGCGTGCTCCCTTGCGGCGGAAACGGGGGTCCTCTTCCTCGACGTGGCGCGGGTCGGCGTCGAACACGATCCGTTCGGCACCCGAGAGTGCCAAAAAGCGCCGGCCGCGCGCCCGGCCGATCAGCGTGAGCCCGGCCTTGCGGGCGAGTTCGACGCCCCAGGCGGTGAAGCCCGAGCGCGAGACCAGGATCGGGATCCCCATCTGCACGGTCTTGATCACCATCTCCGAGGTCAATCGCCCGGTCGTGTAGAAGATCTTGTCGTGCGGGGTGATCGCGTGCTTCCACATGAAGCCCGCGATCTTGTCGACCGCGTTGTGCCGCCCCACATCCTCCATGTAGATCAGAATCTCGTCTTGCCGGCAGAGGACGCAGCCGTGGATCGCGCCGGCCTCGAGGTAGAGCGAGGGCGTGGTGTTGATCTTCTTGGTCAGGGCATAGAGCCAGGACGTCTTCAACACGGCTTCGGGGTCGAGCCGGATCTCCTCGAAGCGTTCCATGAGATCGCCGAATACCGTGCCTTGCGCACAGCCCGACGTCTTGATCTTCTTCTGGAGCTTCTGCTCGAAGTCGGTCTCGCGGGCGGTGCGGACCACGACCAGGTCGAGCTCCGGATCGTGCTCGACGCCGGTCACGACATCGTCCGGCCGCAGCATATTCTGGTTCAAGAGATAACCGATCGCGAGCTCCTCGGGATGGTCGCCGATCGTCATGACCGTGACGATCTCGCGGCCGTTCAAGAAGATCGTGAGCGGCCGCTCGTGCACGATCCGCGCCTCGACCCGTCGGCCTTCCTGGTCGATCCCGACCACGGGCTGAGTGAGCGAGGGATCGGTCGGATCGGGCAGGAGGAGGGGTGGCGCCATCGGGGCTTTCGCGATTTGCCGAACCGGTGAGCGCTAAGGTATGGGTCGGAGCGGGACCTGCAAGGCGCGACCATGGCCGACCGAACCGAGCCGCGGCGCTCGCTCTTCCGACGCCTGATCGGCGCCCTGCCGAACCTCCTCGTTCTTTTGCTGCTGGGCTGGGCGGCGCTCTTCCTCCTCCTCGCACCCGAGCTGCCCGACACGGACGCGCTCTTCGCCGACGCCGAGCAGCGCACCGTGACCGTCCTCGCCGCCGACGACACCCCGCTCGCCGAGCGCGCGGCCGAGGGGGCGCGCTTCGTCCGCCTCGAGGAGTTGGCCCCGCATCTCGTGAAGGCCGTCCTCGCGATCGAGGATCACCGGTTCTACGAGCATTTCGGGGTCGATCCGCGAGGCCTTCTGCGCGCCGCGTGGCAGAATCTGCGCGCGGGCGAAGTGGTCGCCGGCGGCTCGACCATCACCCAACAGCTCGCCAAGAACCTCTTCCTCACCACGGAACGCAGTCTCCGCCGCAAACTTCAAGAGCTGGCCCTCGCACTCTGGCTCGAGGCGCGGCTTTCCAAGAACGAGATCCTGACCCTCTATCTCAACCGGGTCTATCTCGGCGCCGGCGCCTACGGGGTCGAGGCCGCGGCCCGCCGCTATTTCGGCAAGTCGGCAACGCAGGTGACACTTGCCGAGGCGGCCATGCTCGCGGGCCTCCTCAAGGCACCGTCGGCGCTCGCCCCCACGCGCGACCTCGAGGCGGCGCGCGGACGGGCGGCGATCGTGCTCGAGCGGATGGCCGAGCTCGGCTGGATCACGCGCGAGCAAGCGCTCGCGGCCAGGGCCCGACCGGCCGTGCTCGCCCCCGAGACGCAGACCGACCTCGCCGGCCACTTTCTCGACTGGGTGCTCGACGATCTTACCGAGCATCTGGGCAAACACGGGCGCGATCTCGTCGTTCGGACCACTCTCGACCGCCGGCTCCAACTCGCAGCCGAACGAGCCTTACGGGCCGCACTCGCACGCGAGGGTGCCGTGCGCGGTGTGGAGGAGGGGGCGATCGTCGTGCTCGATGCGAGCGGGGCGGTGCGCGCCATGGTCGGCGGCGAGAGCTACCGGACGAGCCGTCTCAATCGCGCCGCCAACGCCCGCCGGCAGCCCGGCTCGGCCTTCAAACCCTTCCTCTACCTCGCGGCGCTCGAAAGGGGTTGGACACCGGAGAGCCCGATCGAGGACCGGCCGATCGCGATCGGCGACTGGCGGCCGGAGAACATCGACGGGCGCTACCGGGGCCGGGTCAGCCTGATCGACGCCTTCGCCCTCTCCCTCAACAGCGCGGCGGTCCGGTTGATCCGGGACGTCGGCCCCGAGGCGGTGGTCGCGACCGCGCGGAGGCTCGGCATCGCGGCACCTTTGCCGGCCGTGCCGTCGCTCGCCCTCGGGACGGCCGAAGTGAGCCTGGTCGAGCTCACCGGTGCCTATCTGCCCTTCGCGACGGGCGGGGTCCGGCCGACCGTCCACGCCGTGCGCGAGGTCGCGGACGACCGCGGCCGGGTGCTCTACCGGTTCACGGGCAGCAGCCGCCGGGTGATCGAGCCTTCGACCGCCGCCACGATGCAGCGGCTGCTCGCGGCGGTGGTCGAGCGCGGCACGGGTCGGGCCGCCCGCCTCGACGACCGCCTGGTGATCGGCAAAAGCGGCACGACCCAGAACTATCGCGACGCTTGGTTCGTCGCGGCCGCGGGGGAGCTCGTGGTCGGTGTCTGGGTCGGCAACGACGACGGACGACCGATGCAGGGGGTCACGGGTGGCACGCTGCCGGCCAAGATCGCTCGGGAGGTGCTGCGCGCCGTCCCGCCGACGGCCCCACCCGCTCCGGCTCTGGCCCGCGCCGCATCCCCGGCGAGTGGTCGTCCGGACGGGCGCGAGGAGAACGCGCTCGCGCTCCTGCTCGATTGGGTCTCGCGCACCTTCGGCGGGCGCTGAGCTGGCGAGCGAAGGCCCGTTCTCAGCCTTTCCGGCGCAGCGCCCGCCACAAGTAGGAGACGAACCAGATCGGCACGACCACGACCGCGCCCAAGAGCAGATAGGTGAGGGCGCGGGTCGCATAGGAGCGGATGTCGGCCAGCACGTCGCGGAGTCGATCGGCGAGCCAGCGCCAGACCTCGAGCGGCTGGACGTCGAGGTAGGCCATCGCCGCGCCGACCAAGATCGAGGCGACCACGAGCTTGACGACCGTGGCAAGCGTGATGCGCGGCATGCGATCCGGCCGGCGGGAGGGGCTTCGGGCTCGGCGCTCGCGGGTATAGGAACGGGGCGGGAGCCGGGCAAGCGGGGGAGGGGAGGATGCGCTGGAGCCGGTCGCTCACGCTGGTCGGGGTCCATGCCGAGGGCGAGATCGGCCGGATCGTGGTGGGCGGCCTCCTGCCGCCGCCCGGGCGGACCATGCAGGAGCGCCTCGCCTGGCTCAACGAGAGCGCGGAGGGCGACCGGCTGCGCCGCTTCCTCACCCGCGAGCCGCGCGGCTGGCCGGCCATGTCGACCAATTTGCTTCTGCCGCCTTGCGAGAGCGGGGCGGACGCGGCGTTCGTGATCCTGCAGCCGGACCGGGCGCACGCCATGTCGGGCTCGAACGCCATCTGTACGGCCACCGCGCTCGTGGAGCTCGGCATGGTGGCGATGCGCGAACCCGAGACGGTCGTCACGCTCGACACCGCAGCCGGCCTCGTGCCCGCCCGGGTCGGCTGTGCCGACGGGCGGGCCCGGCGGGTGAGCCTCGACATGCCGGCCTCCTTCGTCGAGGCCGACGGGCTCGCGCTCGAGGTCGAGGGGATCGGCCGGATCGAGCTCGCGATCGCTTTCGGTGGGGTATTCTACGCGCTCGTCGATCCGGCCCCACTCGGCCTTTCGATCGAGCCCGGCCAGGCTCGCCGGCTCGCCGAGACCGGGGTGCGGATCCTCGAGGCCGCGCAACGACGCTGGCGCCCCGTCCATCCCGAGCGCCCGGCGATCGCCGGTATCGCCTATCTCATGTGGTGCGGGGAGGGGCCCGAGGGGCCGCGCAACGCCACCGTGCTCCTACCCGGCCGGCTCGATCGCAGCCCGTGCGGGACGGGCTCGGCCGCTCGCCTCGCGCTCGAATGGGCCCGTGGCCGGATCCGGCCGGGCGAGGCGCGCCTCTTCCGCTCGACGATCGGCACGCGCTTCGAGGCCGAGCTCGTCGGTACCACGGAGGTCGCCGGCCGGCCGGCGGTGCTGCCGCGGCTCTCGGGCCGTGCCTGGCTCTACTCGATCGAGCAACTCGGCCTCGACCCCGAAGACCCGTTCCCCGAGGGGCACCTGCTCGCGGATCTGTGGGGCGGGCTCGCCGCCAGGTGAGCGCGGCCGAGGTGGAGACCCTCGAGCGCCTGCGTCGGGACGTCGCGGCGCTCGCGGGCGAGATCGGGCCCCGCACGCCGTGGCTCGGCGATTCCCTCGCCCGCGCCGAGGCGCACGTGGCGGGCGCGCTCGAAGCCGCCGGGCTCGCCGTGGAGCGTCGCCCCTACCGGTTCTTGGGCCACGAGGTCGCCAATCTCGTGGGCGTGCCGCCGCCGAGCCGCAAATCGAAGCAGTGGTATCTCGTGGGCGCCCATTACGACACCGTCGCCGGCACGCCTGGCGCGGACGACAACGCTTCGGCCGTGGCGGTGATGCTCGAGCTCGCGCGGCGCCTCACCGACTGCCCGCTGCCGCTCCGCTTCGTCGCCTTCACGCTGGAAGAGCCGCCGGCCTTCGGCACCCTCTGGCAAGGAAGCCGGCGCTTCTGCCGCGAGATGCGCCGGCGCGGCGAGCGGACCGCGGGTGCGATCGTCCTCGAGATGGTGGGCTTCACTGCCCCGGTTCAGCCTTATCCGGCGGTCCTGCGGGACCGCGGCTACCCCGCGACCGGGGACTTCATCGGCGTGGTGGGCGACCGCCGGTCGCGGGCCTTCACCGAGCGGCTCGTGGAGGGCATGCGAAAAGCCGGCACCGTACCCGTCGAGAGCCTGGTCGTGCCCCTGCGCGGCTGGCTCCTGCCGATCGCTCGCCTTTCCGACCACGCCTCCTTCTGGGACCGCGGCTGGCCGGCGGTGATGGTCACCGATACGGCCTTCCTGCGCAATCCCAACTACCACCGGCCGACCGACACACCGGACACGCTCGACTACGGTTTCATGGCGGGCGTCGCCCACGCCCTCGAGGGCGCGATCCGTTCCCTGCCACCGCCCGGGCCAGCCGCCGGCTGATCAGCCCGGCGTCTCGATGAGCTCCAGGATGATCCCGTCGACGGAGCGGGTGTAGACCGCCCGGCGACCCTTGTTCGGCCCGCCCGGCACGGTGATCACCTCGCCCATCCGGCGAAAGCCCGCCGCCTCGACCTCGGCCAAGATTCGCTCGAATTCGCTCACGTCGAGGGCGATGTGCGCTGCCCCGGCATCACAGGGACGATAGCGCGCCTGCCCGTGGTCCGCGGGCGTGCGGTACTCGATGAGCTCGAGCGTGTGGCCGTAACCGTCGAGATAGGCGATCTCGACATCCGCGTGGCCGAGCCCCGTGACCGCGCCGATGAGACGGGGATCGCGCGGGCTCCGATCCCGCAACGTGAAGCCCAGCACTTCCGTGAAGAACCGCACGCTCACGTCCATCTCGGCGACCGTGAAGCTCGTGTGGTTGAAGCGGCGGATCTCGGGCCGGCTCACGGGTTCGACTCCGCGTCCAAGAACCGGTTCGGCTTCAAGAAAAAAGCGAGCAGGAGACAGCCTTCCTCCGACCAGGCCTCGTGCCGGCTGCCGGCCGGCCGCCAAACATAGTCGCCCTTGCGGCAAGTACCCTGATCGTCCCGGAACGAGCCCTCGAGGACGAAGCTCTGCTCGATCTCGACGTGTTCGTGGAGCGGCAGTCTGGCCCCCGGTGCCCAGCGGAAGAGCGCGGTCAAAAGCCCGCTCTCCTCGTCCTGCAAGAGCACCTTGATCTCGATGCCGGGAAAGCGGGTCGGCTGCCAGGGCAGGCTCTCGACCTCGACGTAGCGCGAGGCCAACGGGGGGAGACCCTCGTGGCCTCGGGCATGCGGTGTGACGGCACTCATCGCTTCTCCCTCCTCCCCGATCGGGTTCGAACTCGGCTGCAGGCGCGTTCCGGTCAATAGGCTTCGGCCACGAGCGGGAAGGCCGAGGGAAGGCCGACCAGAAGCCGGGCGGGCGGACCGGCTCCGTCCGGGTCACGTGCTGCGGCCCCAGATCCTCGAGCCGCGGAGCACCCAGGAGGCCGAGCGCGATCGTGATCTCGTCCTCGAGCAGCTCCAGCATCTTGACGACTCCCTCCGGACCGCTCGCGGCCATGCCGACCGCGAGCATGCGGCCGAGCCCCACGGCTTTCGCGCCGAGCGCGATCGCCTTGACGACGTCCGTCCCACGGCAGAAGCCGCCGTCGACCAGCACGAGGCAGCGCTCGCCCACCGCCTCGACGATCTCCGGCAGGACGTCGAGCGTGCCCTGGACGTGGTCGAGCTGGCGTCCGCCGTGGTTCGAGACGACGATCCCCGCAACGCCGTGGTCGACCGCGATCCGGGCATCCTCGACGGTCATGATGCCCTTGAGGATCAAAGGGATGCGGTGGCGCGCCACGAACCGCGCGACCGCCTTCCAATCGAAGCCTCTCTGGAAGTCGGTGCCGCCCACGTTCTGCCGCCAGGGCTTTTCGAAGCGGTTGAGAAGGTCACGCTCGCGGCGCGAGTACCAGGCGGTATCCACGGTGATCGCGAACGCCGCGTACCCCGCCGCCTCGGCCCGCGCCACGACCTCGGCGATCCAGCCCTCGTCACCGCGCACGTAGAGCTGGAAGATCCGCAATCCCTCGGGGGCGGCCTCGGCGACTGCTTCGAGCCCCGGGGCGCAGACCGAGGAGAGCATCGACGGCACCCCGAACCGGCCGGCGGCCGAAGCGGCGCCCGCACCGCCCGACGGATGGAAGGTCTCGAGCGAGCCGATCGGGGCCAGGAACACCGGGAGGCGGATGCGCCGGCCGAAAAGCTCCGTCGAAGGGTCGACCCGGCAGACGTCGACGCAGACCCGCGGCCGGAGCGCGAGCCGCTCGATCGCGAGTCGGTTGCGGGCCAGGGTAGTCTCGGTCTCGCTTCCGCCCACGAGATAGTCCCAAGCGTCCCGAGCGAGCCGCTTACGGGCCAGCTGGACGAGTTCGTGCAGCGTGGTGACCTCGTCGAGCGCCGCCATCTCCGCCTCCCCGGCCTCTCGCCGGAGCGATGGCCCGGTCCGGCCGCCCGGGCAAGCGGAGCGGAAGCAGGGCAGGGGCGAGGCCGGCCGTCAGAGCGGCAGGAGCACGAGGCCCGGAAAGGCGATCAAGAGCAAGAGGACGGCCAGCATGGCGAGCGCGAAGGGCGCAGCACCAGCGAACGTCGTCCAAAGGCTCACCCGCGGATCGGCGAGCGTGCCGGTCACCACGTAGACCGAGAGACCGAAGGGCGGGGTCAAGAGGCCGATCTCGACCGCGACGATCGTGACGATGCCGAACCAGACGAGATCGAAGCCGAGCGTCCGGGCGATCGGCAAGGCCAAGGGCACGGTCACGAGCAGGATCGAGGTCGAATCGAGGATCGTGCCCAGGAGCAGCACGAGCAGCAGGTGACCGGCCAAGAACGCCTCGGGCCCGAGCCCGGCGGCACCCAGCCACCGCACCGCGAGATCGGGCAGGCCGGCGAGGGCCAACATCCGAGCATAAAGGCTCGCCGCGACGATCAAGACGAGCACCGAAGCGGTTACCTGGCCGGTCTCGACGAGCACCTGCCAGAGCCGGCCGAGGTCGAGCCGCCTCCGGGCCACGGCGATCGCGAACGCTCCCGTGGCGCCCACGGCTCCTCCCTCGGTCGCCGTGAAGAAGCCGCCGTAGATCCCGCCCAGGACGAGGAAAACCAGGAAGAGAACCGGGCCCAGGAGCCCGAACGTCGAGGCCGGCTCGACCGCTCTCGTGGCGGCCGCTCCTACCGAGCGCTCCTGGACGAGGCCCGGTGCGAAGCGCGCCACGGCAAGGATCCCGGCCGAGAAGGTAAGCGCCATGAGCAGGCCGGGGACGATCCCGGCCAGGAACATCGCCCGCACCGACTGTTCGGCCAGGAAGGCGTAGACGATCATGAGGAGCGAGGGTGGGATGAGCATGCCGAGGATCGAGGAGCCGGCGACCACGCCCACAGCAAAAGCCGGTCGGTAGCCCAAGGCCAGCATTTCGGGCACGGCCACCCGCGTGAAGACCGCGGCCGAGGCGATCGAAATCCCGGTCACCGCGGCGAACACCGCATTGGCCGCGACGGTGGCGACCCCGAGCCCGCCCGCGAGCCGGCGGAAGAGCCGCTCGGCCGCGACGTAGCAATCGCGGCCGATGTCGGCGGCGGCGACGAGCTGGCCCATCAGCACGAAGAGCGGCACGACGCCGAAGAGGTGGTCGGCGATCGCGTCCGAAGCGGTCCGCGCGAGCAGGCTCGTGGCGACCTCGAGATCGCCGCGGATCGCCCAGACCCCGGCGAGGCCCGCGAGCAGCAGCGCGGTCGCGACGTGCATTCCGGCCCAGATCAAGAGCAGGAGGAGAAGAAGGGCCAGAAGGCCGATCTCGACCGGGCTCAGGAGCGGCTCCCCGATGCTCGGCCGAGCTCGCGGGCGGCGATTCGCGCGAAGAGGAGGGCGGTCAGCCCGGCACCGGCGACCACGACGAGCCGGACCGGCCAGAGCGGTGCGGTGAAGTCGCCCGCGGCCCCGACATAGAGCCCCTCGCGCCAAGCCTCGGCCAAGGCCGGGACGACGGCGATCGCGAGGACCAGGAAGAGGATGGCGCCGATCGCATGGATCACCGCCTCGAAGGCATGGGCGAGCCGCGGCCGGGTGCCTCGCAGCCGGTCCAAGAGGAGCTCGGAGCGGGCGAGGCGTCCGGCCCGGAGCGTCTCGGGGAGCTGGAGGAAGAGGATCGCCACGATCGCGAGCGCCAAGAGCTCGCTCACCCCGCGGACCGGGGCGGCCAGGAGCTCGCGGCCCAGGATGTCGGCGTCGACCAGGAGCACGAGGGCGAGCACGAGGAGCGAGCCCAGAGCAGCCGCCCCGCCGCTCGCCGCGGCCAGGAGCCGGTCGAGCCCGCTCGCCTCTTTCCCGGCCACTTCGGAAGTCGGGTTCACGCCGCCGACCAGTCCCGGAGGATCGGCACGCCCGCCTCGCGCTGGGCGCGCATATAGGCCTCGAGCACCGCCGTGCCGGGCAGGCCCTTGCCGTCGAGGTCCTTGGCCCAGCCCTTCGCGACGTTCGGGATGGTCTCCGCCCAGCGGCGCCGCTCGGCCGGGTCGAGTTCGATCACCTGCGCGCCGGCCGCGAGCATCTCGGCCATCCGCCGCTCGGCGAGCGCGGACTGCGCTTCGGCATAGGCCCGCGTCCAATCGCGGCCGACCGCGAGCACGACGGCCCGCGCGGCTTCAGGCATCTTGTCGAGCGTGCGACGGCCGATCGCGATCGCCCCGCCGAACATCGCGCCGAAGCCGACTTTGCAGATGTAAGGGGCGACCTCCTGCAGCTTGGCGGCGGCAGCACCCGTGGCGAAGGTCAAAGCCCCGTCCGACACGCCGGTCTGGATGTCGTTGTAGTAGGTCGTGAGCGTGCCGGCGACGGCGACCGCACCGGTCTCCTTGATCCAATTGGCCGAAGGTCCGGGAGCGGAAAGCTTGAGCCCCTTGAGGTCGGCCAGACCCCGGATCGGCTTTTTGGACCAGACGTGATAGGTGTCGAGCGCTGCCCCGCCCAGATAGACGAGGCCGTGTCGAGTCCAGGCCTCGCCCATGCCCCTGATCGAATCCTGCAGCCGCTCGACGATCGAGGCCAAGAGGAACACGTCCTCGACCCCGAACGGGCAGACGTAAGAGACGTTCTGCAAGGGCATCTTGGCCGCCTCGAACACGGTCGAGACGAACCCGGCATCGGAAATGCCGTCGCGCATCGTGTCGAGCTCGGAGCCGAGCTTGGCGAGCGTCCCTCCATAGGCGCGGTTCCACTCGATCGCGAGCGACAACCCGGCTTCCTTGAGCCGCCGGTCGACCTCGGGAATGAAGAACTCGTCGAGGAGCTTGACCCAGAGGAAGACGGGCGGGTGGCCGGCCGCGACGGTGACCCGGAGCCGCTGCGGCTGGCCGCGGGCCGCGGGTGGAGCGAGGGTCAAGACCGCCGCCGGTGCCGCGGCGAAGAAGCACAGGAGCCTGCGGCGCGTGGTCATGCGATGCCTCCCCGGAGCGTCGATGCCCCTTTCTTGCGAGCCGGGCGGCGCGCTTGCAAGCGGGCTCGCCCCGTGCGAGCGGGCTCGAGCCGTCGTCGTTGCTGCGAGGGAGCTCCGCCATGGCCGTTCGCCTCGTCGATCTCTCGGTCCCGCTCAAAGCGGGCATCGCGTCGGACCCGCCCGGCTACCGGCCCGAGATCACCTACCGCGATCACCGCGCGACCGCGGCCGAGGTCTGCCGGTTCTTCCCGGGCCTCGCGCCCGAGCAGCTCCCCGACGGGGAGGGGTGGGCGATCGAGCACGTCACCATGACGACGCATGCCGGGACCCACCTCGACGCGCCTTGGCACTTCGCCTCGACCATGGACCGGGCGCTGGTCGAGGGCGGGCGGCCGGCCATGACGATCGACCAAGTCCCGCTCGACTGGTGCTTCGCCCCGGGCGTCAAGCTCGATTTCCGCCATCTGCCGGACGGTCACGTCGTTTCGGCGGCCGAGGTCGAGGCCGAGCTCGCGCGGATCGGCCACGAACTCCGCCCGCTCGACATCGTGCTCGTGAACACCCGCGCCGGCTGCCGCTACGGGGAGGCCGACTATGTGGACGCCGGCTGCGGGATGGGCCGCGAGGCGACGCTCTGGCTGCTCGAGCGCGGCGTGCGGGTGACCGGCACGGATGCCTGGAGCTGGGACGCGCCCTTCGCCCACACCCGTCGCCGCTTCCTCGAGACCGCCGACCCCCGGCTCGTCTGGGAAGGCCACAAGGCCGGCCGGGAGATCGGCTATTGCCACCTCGAGAAACTCGCCAACCTCGAACTCCTGCCGGCCACCGGCTTCCGGGTCTGCTGCTTCCCGGTCAAGGTGGCGGGCGGGTCGGCCGGCTGGTGCCGGGCGGTCGCGATCCTCGAGGAGCCCTGAACCTCCGCGTCCGTTCGGGGTCCGTGCCTCCTCCTTCCGGAACCGGACCCGCCGGCTCGAACGGGCGGAAGGGCCGCCGCGGTCGGGATTGCCGGCGGCCCGCTTCCCCAAGGGCTGTCGTGTCCCCATCTGCGGGTCATGGCCACACCGCTCGCCCTCTACGTCCACTGGCCCTTCTGCCGGACGAAGTGCCCCTATTGCGACTTCAACAGCCACGTCCGCCCTCGGATCGAACAAGCGCTCTGGCGGCGGGCTCTTTTGGCCGAACTCGAGCATTGGATCGGGCGGCTCGGGCCGCGGCGCCTCGTCTCGGTCTTTTTCGGCGGCGGAACACCCTCGCTCATGGAGCCGGGGACGGTCGGCGCGTTGATCGAGCGGGCGGTCGCCGCTTGGCCGCCCGAGGACGAGCTCGAGGTGACCCTCGAGGCCAATCCGACCTCGGTCGAGGCGGGCCGCTTCCGCGCCTACCGCGCGGCCGGGGTGAACCGCGTCTCGATCGGCGTCCAGGCGCTCGACGAGGCGGCGCTGCGCTTCCTCGGGCGCGAGCACGGCGTGGCCGAGGCGCTCGACGCGGTCGATCTCGCCACCGCCGTCTTCCCCCGCGTCTCCATCGACCTGATCTACGCCCGCCCCGGTCAGACCGCCGCGCAATGGGAAGCCGAACTCGCCCGCGCGCTCGCCACGGGCACGGGCCACCTCTCCCTCTACCAGCTCACGATCGAGCCCGGCACGCGCTTCTTCGCCGAGGCGCATGCCGGTCGGCTCGTCCTGCCGGACGAGGATGCGCAAGCCGAGCTCTTCGAGCGCACCCAGGAGCGGTGTGCGGCGGCGGGGCTGCCTGCCTACGAGATCTCGAACCACGCCCGCCCCGGCGAGGAGAGCCGGCACAATCTCGTCTACTGGCGCTACGGCGAATATCTCGGGATCGGGCCGGGCGCGCACGGCCGAGTGGTTGTCGAGGGCGTGCGACGCGCCACGCGCAACCTGCGCGCCCCCGAGCGCTGGCTCGCCGCGGTCGAGGCAGGTGGGCACGGGCTCGAGGTAGAGGAGCCGGTCGCGCCGCGCGAGCAGGCGATCGAGGCGCTGATGATGGGCCTGCGTCTGGCCGAGGGGGTTCCCCTCGCGCGGCTCGAGGCGCTGGCCGGGGCATCCTGGCGGGCGGTGGTCGACGAAGCGGCGCGCGTCCGGGCGGTTGCGGCGGGGCTGCTCGAGGAGGCGCCGGACCGCCTCGTCGCGACCGCCGCCGGCCGCCAGCGCCTGGACGCCCTGCTGCGCGCGCTCCTGCGCTGATCGACGGGTGGACGGGCGGACGGACCGGGGACGTCAGAAACCCGGCCGCACGGCCGCGACGGGGTCGAGCCGGACGCTCTGCGAATCGGCGAACCGCGCCGCCGACGTCCAACCGAGCTGGGTGGTCAGGTACCAATGGGCTGCGTAGCCGAGCGCGGCCGCGACGACGAGCGCGGCGAGGAACGGCTTCATCCACCCTTCTCCGTGGTCGGCTCGCGGGGCGTCGTGACGCGCTTGAGGTAGGCGATCAGCGCCGCCCTGTCGGCCGGATCGGGCATCCGTTGCAGCGGCATCTTGGAGCCCGGCGTGAAGGTCTCGGGCCCGAGGGCGAACAGTCGGTCGACCGTCTCCTCCGACCAGACGATCCCACTCTTCGCGAGGGTCTCGGAATAGGGGTAGCCGGGCACGGTGCCCGCCGGACGACCGAACAGGCGATAGAGCGTCGGCCCGGCGCGGTTGCCGCCGTCGGCGGTCACGGTGTGGCAGGCCGCACAAGCGCGGAAGAGCTTGGCGCCGCGGTCGACCTCGCCGACCGGCGCGGCGGCTGCCGCCGCGTTCGCCGCGGCGGCGGCCGGGCCGACCGGCTCGGGGGGCGGGTCGCCCTCGGCCCAGCGACGGACGATCGAATCGTTCCCGGCCGACCAGAGCGCGGGCGGTGTACCGATGAAGGCGAGGTCCCAGACTGGCCCGCGGTGCGGCTCCAAAACCCGTTCGGCCCGCCCTTGGGGCAGGGACCAGATCACGATCCGGCCCCGGATGTCGCCGCTCGCGAGCCGGGCGCCGCCCGGCTGGGCGGCCAAGGCCGAGACCGGCGCCTCGTGCCCGGCGAGCTCGCCCTCGAGCGCCAGGTCGGGCAGCCGCCGCAGCCGGACGATCCCGTCGATCGAGGAGGCGGCGAGCCGATCGGCGCCGATCCGGACGAGCTCGGTGATGGCGAACCCGCTGCTCGGGAGCCGCTCGCTCGCGGTGCCGTGCTGCGCATCGACCGCCCATATGGCCCCCTCGTGGTCGGCGACCAGCAAGGAGCCCTCGTCCCCGAACAGGATGGCCGTCGGCCGTGACCGCTCGAGGCTCGCGGCCGTGCGCACCGTGCCGTCCTCGAGCCCGACGAGCCGCACCCGCCCGTCGGCGGTGCCGACCGCCACCAGGCCTCGTTCCGGTTCGAGCGCGACCGCGAGCACTTTGGACTCGAGCGCGAGCCGCCAGCGCGGGGCGCCGGTCGCGGCGTCCCAGGCCACGAGGAGTCCGTCCTCCCCACCCGAGACCGCCGTGGCGCCGTCCGGGGCGAGGGCCACGGCGTTGACCGCGGCCTCGTGGCCGAGCAGCCGATGGAGCGGGGCGCGGTCGTCGGGTCGCCAGACGATCAGGCTCGTGTCGAACGAGCCCGAGAGCAGGAGGCGCCCGTCGGCGCTCGCGGCCAGCGCCCGGACCGCGCCGCCGTGGCCGACGAGCTCGGTCGCCCCGGCCGGCGCGGCGGCGAGGAGCGCCGAGGCGAAGTAGGCGAGGACGGACCGCACGCGCACCGTTTCCGGTGGGTCATTCGGCCGGCGCGGGCGCTCGGCGCTCGAGCTCCTCGACCCAGAGATCGTGGTGCTGCCGCGCCCAGTTGTAGTCGACTCGACCCGAGCCCATCGCCGCGAAGGCGCCCTCCATGCCGAGCGAGCCGATGTAGATGTGGCCGATGATGATGGCGATCAGCACGACCCCGACGGTGCCGTGCCAGAGCGTGGCGAGCTGCTGCTCGGCCATCGGCGAGAGCCCGGTGGGCAGCGAGGTCCCCACCCAGTTGTTGAGGAAGGCGAAGGTCGAATCGAAGAAGGAAAAGGTGAAGGGGAAGAGGAGCTGCAGACCGGACAGGCTCAGGCTCGTGCCGAGCAGGATCACCGACCAGAAGATGAACTTCTGCCCGGCGTTGAACCGCTTGGCGGGTGGATGCGCGCCGCCGAACAGTCCGCCCCCTTTCAGGACCCAGACGACGTCGTAGCGATTTGGAATATTGTACCATACCCAAAGCACGAACATCAACGCGATGCCGACCATGAAGCCGAAGGCCAGGTAATTGTGCAGCAGTTTGCCCCACTGGGTGAGGAAGGCGAAGGTTTCCTTGCCGACGAGCGGCAGGAGCAGCGTCCGGCCGAACATCAAGTTGAGGCCGGTGAGGGCGAGCACGATGAACGTGATGGCGGTGAGCCAATGAGCGAAGCGCTCGAGGGCGTTGAAGCGTTCGATCGTCCGCCCGGCGGGGCCGCCCTCGATCGGTACACGACCGCGGAGCGCGAAGAAGAGCGCGACGAGGCCGAGCATACCGAGGAGGATCCAGCCGGCCCAGAGCTTGTAGGCGCCGAGGCGCAGACTGCGCCAGACCTCGCCTTCGGACTGGATGAGCTGACCGCCCAGCATGTTCGGCGCCGCCACGTAACCCTGCTCGCCCCGTCGTATCGCCCGCCAGACGTCGGCCCGGCTCGCTTCGGGGAGAAGATTGACCGGTGGCGCGGCACCTCGGTCGGTCGCGGTCTGGGCGACGGCGGGGCCGCTCGTGGCCGTGACGAGGATCGCGAGCAGAAGAGCGAGCAGGAATGTCGGTAGGAAGGTCCGGCGCATCAGTACCTCTGTCCCGAAGCCCGATCGACGAGACGCTCGACCGTCGCGCGGTCGAGCGCCGGTTGTGCCGGACCCGGGAATACGCCCTTCTCGGGGATCGCGATCCGGGTCGGCGGGGTATGCCCTTCGAGCCAGTTCCGATAGAACCAGAAGCCGGCTGCGAGCACGATCAAGAGCGCCAGGAGGCGCAGAACGCGCTGCATCGACGGGGATCACTCTGAAACGGGGTTGCGGGGGAGAAGTGAGCGGCCGGGGAAGCACCCCGGCCGCCGCAACCGATCGTCATCACGAAGGAGACGTCAGGCGCCCACCTTCTTCTGGTAGGCGGTGCCCCAGCCCCAGGCCCCCGAGCCGAAACCGCGCGCCACGACCCGCTCGCGGTAGATGTTCGAAATCGTGTCGCCGTCGCCGGCCAACAGCGCCTTGGTGGAGCACATCTCCGCGCAGATCGGCAGCTTCCCCTCGGCGAGCCGGTTCCGGCCGTATTTGCGGAACTCGGCGTCCGAGCCGTCCTCTTCCGGTCCGCCGGCACAGAAGGTGCATTTGTCCATCTTGCCGCGCGAGCCGAAATTGCCCGCTTGCGGGAATTGCGGTGCGCCGAACGGGCAAGCGTAGAAGCAGTAGCCGCAGCCGATGCACAGGTCCTTGCTGTGCAGGACCACGCCTTCTTCGGTCTGATAGAAACAGTCGACCGGACAGACCGCCATGCACGGCGCGTCCGAGCAGTGCATGCAGGCGACCGAGATCGACCGCTCCCCCGGCTTGCCATCGTTGAGCGTGACGACCCGCCGGCGGTTGATGCCCCAAGGTACCTCGTGCTCGTTCTTGCAGGCGGTGACGCAGGCGTTGCACTCGATGCAGCGCTCGGCGTCGCACAGGAACTTCATGCGAGCCATGGTCGTGTCCTCCCGCCTCAGGCCGCCCAGATGCGGCAGAGCGTGGTCTTGGTCTCCTGCATGTGCGTGACCGCGTCGTAGCCGTAGGTCTGCGCGGTGTTGGTCGATTCACCGAGCACGTAAGGATCGGCGCCGGCCGGATATTTCGAGCGCAGATCCTTGCCCTGGAACCAGCCGCCGAAATGGAACGGCATGAAGGCCACGCCTCGGCCGACCCGTTCGGTCACCATCGCCTTGACCTTGACCTTGCCCTTCTCCGGGCCCTCGACCCAGACCCAGGCACCGTCGCGCACGCCGAGGCTGTTGGCGTCGAACGGGTTGATCTCGATGAACATGTGCTGCTGCAGCTCGGCGAGCCACGGGTTCGACCGCGTCTCGTCGCCACCGCCCTCGTATTCGACCAGTCGACCGGAGGTGAGAATGATCGGATAGTCCTTCGAGAAATCCTTGTCCTGGATCGACTTGTAGAGTGTGGGCAGACGATGCAGCTTGCGATCGGTGTAGGTCGGGTATTGCGCCACGAGATCGCGCCGCGGCGTGTACAAGGGCTCGCGGTGGAGCGGGATCGGGTCGGGGAAGTTCCACACGACCGCCCGTGCCTTGGCGTTCCCGAACGGCGCGCAGCCATGCTTGATCGCCACCCGGATGATGCCGCCCGAAAGGTCGGTCTTCCAATTGGCCTTCGGACCACCCGCCTTCTCGATCTCGGCCCGCTCGGCATCGGTCAGGTCCTTGTCCCAACCGAGCTTGACGAGCATTTCCATCGTGAACTCGGGATAGCCGTCCTCGATCTCCGAGCCCTTGGGCCAGCTCCCCTCGGCCAGCAGCGTCTGGCCGTCACGCTCGACGCCGAAATTAGCGCGGAAGCACAAGCCCCCGTCCTTCACCGGCAGCGAGGTGTCGTAGAGATTGGCGGTACCGGGGTGCTTCATTTCCGGCGTGCCCCAGCACGGCCAGGGCAGGCCGTAATAGTCGCCGTCGCAGGGCCCACCGACCGCCCGCAGCGTCACCTTGTCGAAGGTGTGCTGATACTGCATGTGCAGCTTGAGGCGCTCCGGCGACTGACCGGTGTAGCCGATCGTCCAGGCGCCACGGTTGATCTCGCGGAGAACGTCCTCGACGTCCGGCTCGTTGTTTTCGACCTTGATGTTCTTGAACATCTCCTCGGCGAAGCCGAACTTCTTCGCGAAGAGATAAATGATCTCGTGGTCGGTCTTGCACTCGAAGAACGGACCGAACACTTTCTCGCGCCACTGCAAGGAGCGGTTCGAGGCGGTCACCGAGCCGCGCGTCTCGAACTGCGTGGCCGCCGGCAAGAGATAAACCCCGTCGGTCCGGTCGTGCAGCACGGCGCTCACGGTCGGATAGGGGTCGATCACCACCAAGAGGTCGAGCTTCTCCATCGCCCGCTTCATGTCGGGCAGCCGGGTCTGCGAGTTCGGCGCGTGACCCCAGAAAATCATCGCCCGGACATTGTCCGGCTGGTCGATGTTCTCCTTGGCCTCGAGCACCCCGTCGAACCACCGCGAGACCGGGATGCCGGCCTTCTCCATCAAGGCCTTACGGGTCTTCTCGTCGGCGCCCTTGGGCCCGAACCGACCGAGCAGATAATTGTAGTCGACGTTCCAGACCCGCGCCCAGTGCTTCCACGCCCCTTCGGCGAGCCCGTAATAGGCCGGCAGACTGTCCACGGTGACGCCCATGTCGGTCGCACCCTGGACGTTGTCGTGGCCACGGAAGATGTTGGTCCCACCGCCCGAGACGCCCATGTTGCCGAGGGCGAGCTGCAGGATGCAGTAGGCGCGCGTGTTGTTGCTGCCGTTGGTGTGCTGGGTCCCGCCCATGCACCAGATCACGGTGCCGGGCCGATTGTTGGCCATCAGCATCGCGACCCGGCGCAGCTGGCTGCCCGGCACGCCGGTGACCCGCTCGACCTCTTCCGGCGTCCACTGCTTCACGTGCGCCCGGATCTGGTCCATGCCCCAGACCCGCTTGCGGATGAACTCTTTGTCCTCCCAGCCGTTCTCGAAGATGTGCCAGAGGATACCCCAGACGAGCGCCACGTCCGTGCCGGGGCGGAAGCGCACATATTCGTCCGCGTGCGCCGCGGTGCGCGTGAAGCGCGGATCGCAGACGATGAGCGGCGCATTGTTCTGCTCCTTGGCCCGCAGGATGTGCAGGAGCGAGACCGGGTGCGCCTCGGCCGGATTCCCACCGATCAGGAAA
>Ga0308405_1000195_pt1 | contig 40188 bp, 34 predicted proteins | sample HotsprSampleMS13_FD_203473 | JGI IMG/M metagenome (GOLD analysis project Ga0308405, IMG submission 203473) | Hot spring phototrophic mat microbial communities from Mushroom Spring, Yellowstone National Park, Wyoming, United States - 20060912_MS13 ...
ATGACCACCGCCCCGGAATCATGTATAATAAACCTGCTTTACACCGCAGAACCTGGAGGTTGTTGCCCTTGCAACGCTGGAAACGCACGCACTTTTGCGGGACATTGCGACCGGATCATATCGGTCAACAGGTGATATTGAACGGCTGGGTGCACCGCAGCCGCGATCATGGTGGACTGATTTTCATCGACCTGCGCGACCGCAGTGGGCTGGTGCAGATAGTGTTCGACCCCAGTAAGGCTCCTGAAGCACATGCCCTTGCCGAAACGGTGCGGGCAGAGTACGTGTTGTCGGTGCAGGGAACGGTTCGGCGTCGGCCGGAAGGTCTGGAAAACCCCAAGCTGGCTACTGGCGAGGTGGAGGTGCTGGTCAATGAAGCAGAAATACTCAACACCTGCCGCCCCCTGCCCTTCCAGCTCGCCGACGAGAACCTGAACGTGGACGAGTCCATCCGCCTGCGCTACCGATACCTCGACCTGCGTCGACCGGAGATGTTCTACCGCCTCGAGCTGCGCCACAAAGTGGTCAACCTCATTCGGCAGTTCCTCAATGAGCGCGGCTTTATCGAGGTGGAAACCCCTATCCTGATAAAGTCCACACCGGAGGGCGCGCGCGACTACCTGGTGCCCTCGCGGCTGTATCCGGGGCACTTCTACGCCCTGCCGCAGTCGCCCCAGCAGCTCAAGCAGCTGCTCATGGTGGGCGGCGTGGAGCGGTATTACCAGATTGCCAAGTGCTTCCGCGATGAGGACACCCGCGCCGACCGCCAGCCAGAGTTCACCCAGCTCGACCTCGAGATGTCCTTCGTGGAGCAAGAGGACATCCTGCAACTCATCGAAGAGATGACCATCTTCGTGGTGGAATCGGTATCCAGCAAGAAGATGATAAAGCCCTGGCCCCGCCTCACCTACGACGAGGCGATGGCGCGCTACGGCACTGACAAGCCCGACCTGCGCTTCGGGCTGGAGCTGGTGAACCTCTCGGGGGTGCTGGCGAACACGCAGGCGCAGGTGTTTCGCGCTGCGCTGGACAGCGGCGGACAGGTAAAAGCCATCTGCATCCCCGGCGGCGCGCAATACAGCCGTAAAGACCTCGATGACATCACCGAGTTCGCGCGGCGTTTCGGGGCGAAGGGGCTGGCGACCATCCAGTGGCAGGAGGGCGGTGTCCGCTCCCCCGTCGCCAAGTTCCTCACTGCGGAAGAGATAGAAGCCATTCGGCAGGCGACCCAGGCGCAACAGGGCGACATGGTGGCTATCGTGGCTGACCAGCCGAAGGTCGTGGCGAACGTGCTATCCCGCCTGCGCAACGAGTTCGGCCGGCGACTGGGGCTGCTGGACCCCAACCTGCTGGCGTTCTGCTGGATTGTGGACTTCCCGCTGGTGGAGTGGAACGAGGAAGAGCAGCGGTGGGACCCCATGCATCACCCCTTCACCATGCCCCATCCCGAAGACCTGCCGCTGCTGGATACCGACCCCGCCTGCGTACGCGCCTCCTGCTATGACGTGGTATGCAACGGCGTGGAGTGGGCAAGCGGCAGCATCCGCATCCACCGACGCGACATCCAGCAAAAGGTGTTCAAACTGCTGAACTACACCGAAGAAGAGACGCAGGCACGCTTCGGACACATGCTGGAGGCGTTCGAATACGGCGCGCCCCCGCACGGCGGAATCGCTCCCGGCATCGACCGACTCGTGATGTTCCTCACCGACGACGAGAACATCCGCGAGGTCATCGCTTTCCCGAAGACGGCGACGGGACAAGACCTGCTCTTTGGTGCGCCCGCGCCGGTGGACGAGAAACAGCTGCGTGAGCTGCACATCCGTGTGGTCTATCCGGAGCAAAAGGGGTCATAAAAACAGGAGAGGGGGTTGAATCCTGACCTCCGCGCTCTTGGATCCAGCGGCTTACCCCTGAGCGGGGGGCTTTCACACCGGAGAGGGCGGGGCAGGTACCGAACCAAGCCGGACGGGAAACCTCCCGCCTCTCGACTTCAGCTCGGGCAGGCAAACCCCCTCTTGGCTCCGTCGCCCGGTCTTGCGCCGGGTCGGGTCCTCACACCTATAACAGTATATCGATTCCACATCTTTGTCAAGGGGTAGCACCGCAATTTTAAGAGAATTTTATGCGGGCTACCTTGCGTGCGTGTAAGCCCCCTGTCGCAATCGCAACGTGGACGTCTTCCCCTGCAATTGCGCAGTCAGCTGCACGTCCTCCACCTTCACCCCCGATGGCAGAACAACACGCCAGCGATACGCGGACGGACGTTCCACTTTCAGAGCTTTTCCCTTAGCCAGAGCACGAACGGATGCACCGCGAGGGGACACCTCCCCTTCCAAAAGTCTGGATTTCGCGTCCGTCCAGACAACGAAGACCTCTCCCCTGCTGATCGCACGCATATACGCCAGCAGAGCGTCCACCTGCTCAGGACGCATATCCGACGCGCCCGGCATACTGATTACCATCTCCCGCAGACTGTTTGGAGCTGTGTATTTCTTCTCGAAGCCCGAGTCGAACATCGCCCCCTCCGAACCATGACAGGAACTGCACTGTTTCTCATAGGTTGCAACCACGCGCACCGGCGCCGGTTTCAGACCACCAGCTGCTACCGCTGCAACCACACACAGGGCAGTGAGAGACAGCATCCTAACGGGCCTTCCCATTAACCCCTCCCTCGCTTTTGCTTTCCTGCCCTGCCCAAGAGATGCGGTAAATACGGTTCGTGGTGTCGCAGGTGAACAGCACACTACCGTCGGGCGCCTCGACGCAGTCCACCGGCCGCGCCAGTACGCGATTTTCCGGCGAGAGAGTCTTGACGATGGTCAGACTGCCGTAGGGTCTGCCGGTCACCTGGTCAAACAGCACACGCTCGACACGATAACCGTCGGGCACACTGCGGTTCCAGGAGCCGCGGCAGGCTACGAACATGTCGCCCTGATGTCCGGGGAAATGCGTCTTTGTCAGGAACGTGAAGCTGTTGGCTGCCCAGTGCGCGCCAAACGACCACGCTGGCGGTTCGGTCTTAGCCGCCAGTTCCAGGATGTCCGGGCGCTGATGGTATTCGATGCGGGGCAGTCGGTTGCCCACGATAAAGGGATGTCCGTAGAACTTTCCCTCCTCATAGTGATTCAACTCGTCTGGCGGATTGAAATCCGTGACCGGCTGGAACCCTGCTCGCTCGCCCAGTGGTCGTCCGAACCAGTCGCTGCCATGGTCTACCCCCCAGACCTCTTGCGTGCCCGGACGCAGGCGCAGTTTCTCGGTATTGCGAATACCGCTGGCGAACAGAGTTTTGCCTGTGCCGTCCTTTCGGAAGCGCCAGATTTTCTGCCGCTCCGTGGCCGTTTCATCGTTGATATTGCCGGCGTCACCGATACCCGTGTAGATATAGCGGTCGGTCACCAGGATGGAACGCCACCAGTGACCTCCCCCGCGCGGCAAAGAGCCTTCGGGGATGACAGTAACCACTTCGTCCGCCTTGCCGTCGCCGTTGCGGTCTCGCGCCCGGTGGATAGCACCTGTCTGAGTAAACCACAACCATCCGTCCGCGAAGTGCATTCCGTGAACAGTCGGATAACCGCTCACGAACGTATTGACCACTTCATACCGTTCACCGCGTTTGCGCAGGGCGAGGATATCTCCCTTCTGCGGACGGCTGAGATACAAGGTGCCCCGGTCGTCGAACTCCATGAACCTGGGGTTCTCTATACCTTCCGCTACTAGGTCCACGCGATAACCCGGTCGTACCCAGAAAGCGGGAACCCCCTCACCTCGTATACCTTGCCGAAGGGTTCTCACAGAAGCCGCCCCCTTCACCTCGGGTGTGGGCGATTGGTGTTGAGCAGTGAGGCAGCCGGTGATAAGTCCCACTGCCAGACCGACTGTCCCAACGATGGGCATCCGTCCTGCCATTGCGTTCGTCTCACTCCTTGGGTCGTCTGCTCCAAACAGTGTTAGAAGCAAGCAAGAAATCGCTGAAAGTGCATCGCATGTACTGGCTAAGTATAGCTCACAGGAGACGCACGATGCAACCGATACGGCTTGGGATGATAGGCGTGGGGCAGATTGGTACAATGCATCTCCGCCAATATGCACAGATACACGGAGCACAGATAGTCGCTGCCGCTGACATCAACGAAGCGACGTAACAGCGTGTTGCCGAAGAGTACTGCATCACCTACACCACCTCCGACTTCCGCGAGCTGCTGCAGCGAGAAGACATCGATGCGGACGACGTCTGCTTGCATAACAATCATCACGCGCCGGTGACCATCGAGGTGCTGTAGGCTGGCAAGCACGTGTATTGCGAGAAGCTCGTGGCGCTTGCTTACGTGGGCACTAGTAATGCACGAAACGGCGAAGCGCACTGGCAAAAAGCTCTCCATCCAGCTGTCAACCCTCTGCTCCAAAGAGACCAAACGGGCCACCTCTTCCTGACCATCCGCCCAGACTACGGGGGTGAGCAGGCTTTCCGCCAAGCGGCGGGAGTGGTGGTATAATGAAAGGGACGATACGCAACTCTTTAGTAGCGAGGATAGACGCTTTTGAGAGAGAAAGACCCGCAGCCGTTTGCGGAGAACCCAAGCATCTCAGTGGTCGTACCCGCCTACAACGAGGAAGAAAGGCTGGGCGATACCCTGCCTGTCCTCTATGCCTATCTGAAAGACCATGACCCTCAGTTCGAGCTGATTGTGGTGGATGATGGTTCTACTGACCGCACCCCGTCCATCGTTCAGGAGTTCGCACAACAGCATCCTGAGGTTCGTCTCCTCTCTTATCAGCCGAATCGGGGCAAGGGCTACGCGGTGCGAACTGGCGTTCTGCAATCTCGCGGGGAGTGGGTACTCTTTTCGGACGCCGATTTAGCCACCCCCATCGAGGAGCTGGCTAACCTCGCCGCGAAACTGCAGGAGGGATACGACATCGCCATCGCCTCGCGAGCGGTGCAAGGCGCGAAGCTGGTCGTTCGCCAGCCCTGGTACCGCGAGTTCGCTGGACGCAGTTTCAACCTGATGGTACAACTGCTAGCGGTGCCGGGCATCCATGACACGCAATGCGGTTTCAAACTGTTCCGCCAAGAAGCGGCACGAGAGATTTTCTCGCGATGCGAGGAAAACGGTTTCGGCTTCGACATCGAGGTACTGCATGTCGCGTTGCGTCTCGGATACCGGATAGCGGAAGTGCCCGTGCACTGGTTGCACCGCGAAGGCTCTAAAGTGCGTTTGCTGCGCGATGCGGTGCGCATGTTTATTGCGTTGCTGCGTATCTCGCGTCGGCACCATTCCCTACAGCCTACAGTGCAAGGATCCCAACACGTGCCATGAACCCCGCCGAATATGAACGCATGTACCGCTACGAGGACCACTACTGGTGGTTCGTCAGCCGTCGCGAACTGGTGGACTCACTCGTACGCCGGCTGCCGCTGGGGCCTGACGCGGTCATTGTCGATGTGGGATGTGGCACCGGCGCGACCGCCGTGCAACTGCGCAACTATGGCAGGGTGATTGGTGTGGATATTTCGCCCCTTGCTCTGGCGTGGAGCCAGAAGCGTGGGCTGAGCGACCTTCTGCTCGCTGCCGCGGAGCGGTTACCTATCACCCGCGAGAGCGTGGACGTCATTGTGGCTACTGACATTCTGGAACACCTCGACGACGACTTGGCTGTTTTGAGGGAGTTTCACCGTGCGTTGAAACCGGGGGGATATGTGGTGGTTACCGTACCCGCCTACAGCATCCTGTGGAGCGAACACGACCTTGCGCTGATGCACCGGCGGCGTTACGTCGCGCGAGTGCTGGCACACCGCGGCCGTGCCGCTGGATTCGAGATAGTCCGCCTGACATACGCCCTCTTCTTCCTGTTTCCCTTCGCCCTCGTGATGCGATTGTTCAAACGCCGACCACCGCCCGGAAAGGAACCGGAAGCCCAGCTGCCTCCCCTGCCAGCGTGGTTGAACCGTTTCCTCATCCTGTTTCAACGGTTCGAGACAGCCATGCTGGCGCACGTGCGCTTCCCGTGGGGAGTTAGCGTGGTTACCGTGCTGCGAAAGCGATGAGCGCAGAATGGATGCTTATGGCTGCAGCGGCGGCGTGGACGTGGACGAACCTGATAGAACCGTTTCACTTGCTCCAGCGAGAGCGTTCACTGATGCTTCCTCACCTTCCGCCTGCGCTGGACGGCTTGACCATCCTGCACCTCAGCGACCTGCATGTCCGTAAAATGGGTTTTCTGGAGCATAAACTCTCCCGCCTGCTCTCACAAACCTCAGCGCACATCGCGGTTCTCACCGGTGATATGGTGGACGCCGACAGGGGTATTGCACCTCTGGTAGAAATCCTTTCCCGCGTGCGGACAACTCTGGGGGTCTATGCCGTCTGGGGCAACTCTGAGCACAAGCGCTCGCGTCTCTCCCATCCCGACTGGCTGGAGCACGCGCTCAGGGAGGCCAGGGTGAATATCCTCAACAACGAAGCACGGATGGTGCATTATCATGGTGCGAGTATCTGGCTTGGAGGGGTGGACGACCCCCATTCGGGTTTCGCCAATCTGTCAGCACTGGTTTCGTCTTTGCCACACGCTGACCTGTATGTGCTACTGGCGCATTCTCCAGATATTCTAATGGACCCACTCACGGCGCGCTTGAACCTTATTCTGTGCGGACATACGCACTGCGGGCAGATACGTATCCCGCGCTGGGGGGCGTTGTGGAGTCACGCCCGGCTGGGGCGCTGGGTGGGCGACCCCATTCTCTATCCGACACAGATTGCCCGCCAATTGAGCCGCCCCCTGCCCCAACCGCATGTGCTGGTCTCACCCGGCGTGGCAACGGTCGGCGTACCTCTGTTCAAGGCGCGCCTGTTTTGCCCCCCAGAGGTGACCTTGCATGTACTGCGAACTACGGCTTCTGCACCAGCGCAACCGTCGGTACGGGTCTCTCCACCTCGGAGAACCTGACGAGGATAGCGGTATGGATGATTCGCGCCGTACCTTCCGGACTCAGGTCGTCGGTGTAGATAATCAGGTCGTATGCGCCGTCTTCGTCGATGTTACGCCCGAACGTCTGCTGCACAAATGCGGCGCGCTTGTGGTCAGAATCGCGGATGGCACGCTCTGCTTGCTCGCGGCTCAGGTTCATCTGCTCCATGACACGCCGGACGCGCACGGGCATTGAAGCCCTAAGCCGCACGTTGAGCGCACGGGGAAGCAGGAAGTTTGCCCCGCGTCCGAGGATGATGGCAAACCCCGCTCGTTCAATCGTCAGAACGACCTCCGCCAGGTGCTTGCGATAGCTAGGCGCCTCGAGTCCCCCAATGCCGAGTAACGACTTCACAACTGTATCGATTTCGCTCTGCGCCTGTTCATCCAGCGACTGCACCATCTCGCGGCGCACTTCCGCGTGATTGGCAATGGCATCGATAATCTGCTGGTCCCAAACGCGCCAGGGCTCTCCCAACATCTCAGCCAGTTTCTGGGCAACCTCCGTTCCGCCTGCTCCCAGCTGGCGTGAAATCGTTACCACCGGGTGCACCACTCGCACACGCTCGCGCTTCTGCAAGTCCTCGATGCTGCGAAGGCGTATTATCGACTCAGTAATGCGCTGGTCTACCAGTCTGGGGTCTTCCCCAATACGTAGCATGGTCATCGCCCCCCTACACATTCTATATCCTTCTACTTCCAGTATATCATTGCGTTCACAAAATCACCAGAGGTTTTTTTACCAGTTTCGATGCCGTAACAGAAAAATCGGCGGCAGTATTCCGCCGCCGAAGCCGGGGGATTACGGGACGCCTCAGGTGCGTATTATTTCCCAGCAGTTGGGCGACCTCGTACTTCAATGATACTGCAAAGATGTTAAAAGCAAGTTAACGGACGCTATTTTTGGAAAGAAATCGCTGACAGGCACTCCCGCAGAGACGACTTCGGGCATATTAGCACCAGTTCCACCGACGGGCAAGCCACCTCCCAGCCGTCGGATACCCTGCGCAGAGGCAGTTCCGCCACCGTATGCGCCTGCCCATTGCGCCACTCCACCACCCAGGCGGACAGCCCCTGCACGTGGCTGCGCCATCGGAGATTGCCACCGTCCATCAGTGTCGCCGTCAGGAAATCAGATTGTGCCAGCGGCTTATCGTTCATGCTGACCAGCATCCACGCGCTTTGCCCCTGCGCGACCATCTCGCCGTTTATCCACAGACTCCGCCCGCCCGTCGCCGCCACAGGCTGTGCCGCCTCATCGATGAGCACGGCGCACGGAAGGTCTTGCCACGCTTCCCATACGATGTCCGCGTCACTCAGCCGCAGGCATACAGCACTCACGACGCGTTTATCTTGTCTGGGCAGGAGCGAAACCAGTCGCAGGGCGTCATCTCCGGTTAGCGACGTCCTCCACACGCCCTGCCGCGCTTCGATACGCAGCGGAGGATGGATGCCCATAGCAGGCAACAACTGCAGATACAGATTGGTGTCCGCAGAGGTGGTATGCGTTACATGCTCCACGAAAACATCCCTGTCGGGAAGTGTTTCCCATGGAACCGGGCAGTAGAACACCGCTCCCCTGCCCTGACGACGGTGATATACCGGGACGCTGGTTGAGATGCGCAGTGGCTCTGCCTGCACCTGCTCTACTACAGGCTGCGGCAAACCCGAAGGATGCTCGATCACGTGCTGCAGGTTGACACCGCACAGTTTCTGCAGACGAGAGGTGTCGCGTTTGCCCAGCGGGTCGGTCGATGGGTCGCCGGACAAATACACCAGACATCCGCTCTCTGCCAGCCTTTGCAGGGCACTGACGGAAGCGTCGGAGAGGGTATAAGCCAGCGGCATCAGCACCGCACGGGGCGGGTTCTGCGCCAGCGCGGGCAGGTCTGCCTCGTTCGCCACATCGAACGGAACATTCGTTGCCAGCAAGCATTCGATGGCGTTCATCAGCGCGGTGTAGGCAATCCCCTCCGGCGCACCCAGACGCCAGTTATCCGGAAGCACCAGCACCACGTCTGCCCTGCGATACTCGCGCGGCACTCTGTCCGAAAACAGGCGCAGGTTACGATAGAGTTTCAAGGCGGGTTTCGGACGCAAGGGGTTGTTCCACGCGATGCCCCAGGGGAAAACATTGTCGGGGTCGTCGGTCCAGCACCAGTTCTGAATCTTGGTCACATCGAGCGCGAGGGCGGCATGTACCACCCACCAGAAGAGCTGCCGCTGCTGCCACTCAGTACGCTGGATGTGGTAGCCCATGCCTCCACGTTCCGGCGCCCAAGCATCATGCGTCTTGACCCCAAACTCCCCCAGATTCACGGTCTTACCCGCGAAACGCATGTCGTTCCACTTAATAGTTGCCATCAGCTGTGCCAGGTCTTGCTGCGGCAGATTGAAGTAGCCAATGTTCGAAGCGTCCATATCGCCTAGCGTCAGGCGCAGGTCAATGCCACCGCTGGGCCGCTGGTAATATTCGCTGGTAATGGGGTGTTCGGTATCTTCGGAGCGAATGGCTTCACATAATGCCCCTATCCAGCGTCGCATCAGAGACACCTGAAACTCACGCACGTCGCGCGTGCGCACCTCATACCATCTCCCTGAGACCGCATTTTGCACGGGTATCTCGCCCAGCCTGGCTTCAGGAGCATCGGGCGCCCACGCCTGACGCAACGCTTCGTCGCTGCCATAACGTTCGCGCAGAAACTCGTTCCACAGACGTCGAATGTCAGGCGTGTCCTTCAGGTTCAGCTGAAAATCGCCGTTGAGATAGTAGATGAGTCCCGGTACGTTCTTGTAGCGCGCGGCAAACTGTCGGCACATCTCCGCCTGCTGCTTCAGAGTGGCATCGTCCACGACCACATCCTGTCCGATTAATAAACCAGCCATGTAGGGCAAACCAAAGCGCTGCGATAGCTGTACGACGGCGTCCAGCTCCCGCCACTGCGCTTCGGTAAAGCGGTAGCCCTGCGGGTGATACTGAAGATTCTCGTAAGTGTGCAGTCCGTATTCCCGCATTAACCGCATCTCGCGGAACCAGGTCAGCGGGTTGTGAGTGCGCGACCAGAACCAGTTGCCGTAGGTATCCGTGCCCAGCAAGAGCACTCGTTGCGCCGAGCCGTCAGGATGCGTTAACGTGAAGGCGTTGTGCTCGTAGGTGATTCGTACACCGTTTTGAATCACCCGGTCGTCTTTGACGCAGAAGCCGCTTTCTGCCCGGTCCAGCACCAGGTTGCCCTGCCGAACCTCCGCCTGTACCACCACGAAATCGGGCGCACCTGCAGGAACCGTCCAGTTCCACTGTATGTTTGCTTTCCCTCTGGAAGGCACCTGCAGTCTTTCTTGCCTCTGTTGCAGGGTCTTACCTTCGGGTGATAACAGCCGCCACAGCACCTGCACCGTTTGGGGGCGTGCCGACGTATTGCGCACTTCCAACTGCAACCGCGCGTTTTCCCCCCGCTGATACATCGCATAGTCGCTGCGCAGTTGTTCCACCATGACACCGGCTCGCAACAGCCGCACCACCCGCCGCAACAGCACTTCGCCCTGCGCCCCCGCAAACACATCGCGGTTCGTAACGCCGAAAATCGCCCACGTGGAATCGGTAAAGGCACCGGCAAAGTGGCGAACCAGCGCGCCCGCCACGCCTGCAAATCTCCCATATCCGTCCTGAACCATCACCAATGGCACCCATCGCGCGTTCTGGCGCAGCTGCGCCGTTGCCTCATAGCCTTTCACTGCGCCATCAGACCGCCAATCCGACCCTATCAGCGCTGTCGGCGCAGCGATCAACCGTGCGCCCGTTATCGGCTGGTCAGGACTGAAAAGCGTAAGCTGCGCGGGAGTAATCACCAGTCCATCTTCGGGTCTACCGTAGTGGGCGTTGATGCGTTCCTCACGGGGAACCGGTGCGCAGGTGACCTCATCAAACCACATGGTACCCGAAGCCAGATAAAGCCCCGCGTGGAACACCACCTTTGCGGCGTTCGGTGCAATCGCCAGTCGCTCTTCGTAGCGCTTCCAGCCCTGTGTACCACGCACCTGAGCAAAGTCCTTAAAGGCAACCAGTTTGGCATCGCGGTCATACTGGTACACCGCCAGAAAAGCAAAGCCAGGTCCCCGCACCTTTTCCGTGCGCAAATGCGCGCCGACCAGGTAGATACCGTTTGGCTCTACCGGCAGCGTATAGCTGAACCGCGCACCGCCCTGCACGTTTTCTGCAGTTACCTTTGCGCATCGCTCACCTGCCGCCGGCTTCTCGGTCACAATCTGACACCGCTCTCTGACATCCGCTTCCCAACCGCTTGCGCCCGCCTCGAAGCCTCCGTTAGGCACAGGGTTCCTTCGCGCCTGCTCCAACTGCTGGCGGATGAACTCAGCGTACGAGACCCATTTGCCGTCCTGATTCATCAGCAGATGGTCGAACGCATATCCACCGGTGCACAACAGGTCGCCGCCCTGCATCAGGAAAGCCTGCAGGGATTTTCTTGCCTCCACCGGAAACGACGCCCCTGTGGGCACAATGAGCAGGTCAAACCTCTCGGCGTTAAACGTTTCCGGGTTTGCCAGCTGGGACGCACTCATCGGGGTAAGCGGGATGCCCTCTGCAGCCAAAGCGCGCTGGAAAGTTTGCAGCGGGGTACGCACCCCCTTCACGGGCAGGGAAGGCTCATGGAATATCGCCGCACGATAGCCTTTCGCCGGCGGCACACCTTGCGGTTCTGTCCATGGCACCGCTTTTTCCCCGTTTACCAGGTTGATGTCGTCGAACCACGCGGTACCGCTGGCGTTATATATGCCGAGGCGCAGTGCAATATACTCTGCCTGCACGTTAACCTGAAACGTATACTCCGCGTAAGTCCACGAGTGCGTGCCAGCATACTGCGCAAAGTCATGTGCTCCTACCATGCGTCCGGCGGCGTCGAACTGATAGATTGCCATGAACGCATATCCCCCGCTTCCCGACGCGGGTTGCACATCCCGCGTTGCCAGCCAGCCGCACACCGTTAGCTTCTCGCCGGGCACCGCAGCGTAAATCACCTGTTCGACCTGTACCCCCTGCGTGCTATTCACACGAAGGCTCCGGCTTCCACTGCGTCGGTGAACCGTGTCGAATGAAGCCCCGCTGGCAATGCTCCAGACAGCGTCGTTCTCGAAACCGCCATTGCGCAGCAGGGAGGGCGTTGCCTGAACGGCAGTTCCCCGAAAAATAAGTATAAGTATGATGCCTGATATTGCACACCAACTCTTCATGCCTAACCTCCTGCCCATCCGATTCCTCAGGGTTTCACAGAAAGTCCTGCGATGCCTGTTCCCCATCGAGCGGCATTTGCACAGAATCTCATCCACTGCACTCCTTGGGGGAGATGCCGCGAGAGTCGCAAAGCAATATCTGGCTCACCGCTACCAGTGCAGCCGTCTCCGTGCGCAGAACGCGCGGCATCAAAGAGACTGTGGTCGCACCGTGCTTCTGGCACAGCAATACCTCGTCGTTCGTCAGGCCCCCTTCAGGGCCCACAATCACTGCAACTCCTGCATCCAGAGAGCCGCGCCTCAACCATTCTGCCAGCGACAAAGCCGCGCCATCCGGATGCAGCGTCAAAATACTTGCTCCAGCTACCTGCTGCAACGCCTCGGGAAGGGACAAAATACCGTCCACGGCAGGAACTTTTGCCCGATGTGCCTGTTCCGCAGCTTCTTTGGCAATCCTCCGCCAGCGCTCCATGCGGGCTCTTTCCCGCTCTTTTTCCAGTCTCATCACACTGCGCTCGGTCTGCACCAGCAGAAAGCGAGAGACGCCGATTTCCGTCCCGTGCTGAATGACCTGTTCCAGCTTTTCGCCTTTCGCCAGCGACTGCACCACAGTGATATGCACCGTCGGCTCCACATCCAAAACCACCGGGTTCCCCACGCGGGCAACCGTTTCTTCTTTATGCACAGCCTCCAGCACACAATGATACTCTTTGCCGGAGCCGTCCAGCACGCCGATTTCGTCGCCGGGCTGCAGCCGAAGCACCACGCGAATCTGCCGGGCATCCTCCCCCAGAATGCGCACGATGCCATTCGAAAACTGCTCCGCCGGTACAAAGAAACGATGCTTGGGCACGGTCTAACCTCGCTTGGCAGCGAACGCGCACCAACCGCCGCGTTCCCGATGTTGGAAATCCTGGCAGGGCATTCGCTGCAAAGCCATGCGGATACGTTGACTGCGTTCTTGCACGATGCCGCTCACCACCAGCCATCCCCCTCGCCGTAGACACCGCCCGAAATCTGGTAACAGGTGTTCGATCACCTCGGCGGTGATGTTCGCCACCAGGAGGTCGCATGGCGGCGCGTCCTCGCAGCCATCTGCCAGCTGCACAGAGACCACCCTCTCCACGCCATTGCGAGCCACATTGCCGGTAGCCGCCAGCACAGCTACCGGGTCATTGTCCACAGCCCATACCGAGACGGCGCCCAGCTTCGCCGCTGTAATTGCCAGTATGCCCGAACCTGTACCGATGTCCGCGACGACCATTCCCGGACGTACCAGTTTCTCCAGAAACTCGATACATAACTGCGTCGTTTCGTGCTGGCCGGTGCCGAAAGCCATGCCCGGGTCCAGCTCTATCACCACGTCCCCCTCTTGCGGCGTGTAATCCTCCCAGGAAGGCTTAATCACCACACGCTCACCCACGCGCAGGGGGTGGAAGAACTGTTTCCAAGCCTCTGACCATTCCTTCTCGTCCCTGAGCCGCTCAGTTAGATGCTGCACCGGCGGTAGATCCCACTCCGGCAGATGGGAAAGCTGCGCCTTGAGAAACTGAACGCGCTCATCCAGCCCTTCGGTCACCGGCAAAGCGGTAATCACCCCGTCTGTGTTCAGGCTGACACCCTGCGCTCCCGCCTGTCGGCAGATTTCTGCCACCGCTTCATGCGATTCGGGCGGAGTCACGATATGCAGCTCCAGCCATTTCATGCCGCTACACTCCTGCTTAAGCGTGTTCCCGCTTCCGGTGTATCAGCGAGCCCACTGCCGCCGCTGTCAAGCCCAGTGCAACGTACGCAATGCTCCACAAAGCACAGCTGTGGGCGTCCCTGAACAGTTCCACTGGTGCCGAAAAGTTGAGGAGAAAAAGCCAATCGTCCGGTCTGTCGGAAAACACGGTTACATTGTAAACCATTTGCGCGAAAAGATACAGCATTCCTACCAGCAGGAATAGCGCCCCCCATCGGTTCCGCACCACAGCCGAAGCGAAATACCCCAACGCCCATATCCACCAGACATATCCTGCCAGATAGAACCATACCACCGGACCAGAACGCATCTTCGCAGGCAGAAATAGGTCTGCGATAACCCCAGCTAGCAACAGCAACAGCAGATAAAGCAATGCGCTTTGTACCGTCCCCACCCTCAAGGAACGCGGATGCAGCCACTGCCACCATCTTTTCCCTCCCAGTGGCACCCCCGTCGACGCGAAGAGAGCGATGGTGGCAAGCGACGCGGCTGTTACAATCGCCGTATAGTTGGGTACAGGGACGGGAAAAGCTGCTCTCTTCGCCGTCAACATCGCAGCGAATAGAGACGACAGATGTAAAAGCGCCGTCAGCAGCCGCGTTTTCCATGCCCCCTGTCGAGCATCCGGTAACAGGTAGTTCGCCGCCACTTGCAGCAGGATAGCCAGAGTCAGCAATACAGACACCGCAGTCAACAGCCAGAATTGCCACGAATTCAATCCCAACCCCGGCCAGAAAGTAGATACCGAGGCACCTCCAAAGGCTCGGCTCAGTACCAAAGCAATGCCGAACACGATGCCCGCGAAGTAAACGCTTGCCAGTATGCCATAGGTCAACACGTTTGCCAGAGTGGTCGTGGAGCATATCGCGCTCATCATCAAACCGAACGCCGCCAGCAGCGCGCCAGTGAGTAGCATCCCCGCATACCGCTCCAGCATGACGCCGGTATCTATACCTCCCATCAGGAACAGCACAGCGATTAGAGGCATGCCGCACAGGATCAGCACCACGACAAACGCCAGCGCGGAGGCGAACTTACCCCACACTATTGCCAAGCGGGAGAGTGGCGTCATGATGAGCAGGTCGTAGGTGCGTTGTTCGCGTTCCATCGTAATCGCGCTGGTGGTAAGGGCTGGCGTGATGAAAGCCACCAGAAACCACTGGGTTGCCACCAGCGTCTCGAACAGCGTCTGCGCCAGACCTGCGGTGCTACGCGGCACCCCAGCAGCCATAAACTGGTCGTACGAAATCAACACTACCAGCCCCAGCGCCAGTAGGTATGCAACGAGGCAACCATACGTTCGCGCCCCGCGCATCCGCTGGCGCGAGGACTGCCGGAAGACGGGGTTCTCCAGCCGTTCTATCACTATTGCACCGCTCCCTGCGTGACGCGCATGAAGATGTCTTCCAGGTCGGTAGGTTGCTCGGCAAAGGAGAGCACTTTGACTCGCTTCTCCGCCAGAGCCCACACCACACGATAGTGCTCGCCCGGTGGACCCACGTAGTGCGCCCGGATGACCCCATCCTCCACACGCACGTCACGGATATCCTCCAGCTGGCTCTGCAACACCTGTACTGCCGCATCGGTATCGTCAGCCACCTTAATTTCCAGCACGTGAGAACCGGTCAGCTGGCGCATGATGGTATGAATCTCGCCGCTGATGAGCAGTTCTCCCCGCTCGATAATGGCAATCTTGTTGCAGATATCCGCCAGTTCGGGCAGAATGTGGGAGGAGATAAGGATGGTCTTGCCCATGTCGCGCAGCTCTTTCAAAAGTTCTTTTATTTCGATGCGGGCGCGCGGGTCCAGCCCGGACGCAGGCTCATCCAGCAGCAACACCTGAGGATTGTGCAGCAGGGTTTTGGCAAGGCACAATCTCTGCTTCATCCCGCGCGAGAGAGCCTCGACGTAGTCGTTCCTTTTGTGCGACAGGTCGGTCAGCGCAAGCACATCGTCTATCAGTTTCTCGCGTTCGGAGCGCGGGATGCGATAGGCGCACGCGAAAAAGTCCAGATATTCCCATACTTTCACATCATCGTAGACGCCAAAAAAGTCGGGCATGTAGCCGATTAGGCGCCTCACTGCCTCCGGTTCCTTGACCACATCGTGCCCGGCGATGGTGGCGGTACCGCTTGTCGGCTCGAGGAGAGTAGCCAGCATCCGAATGGTGGTGGTCTTGCCTGCGCCGTTTGGTCCGATAAATCCCAGAATATCGCCCGCGTCGATGCGCAGGTTCAGGTTGTTCACTGCCACCAGATTGCCATACTTCTTGGTGAGCTGGTGTGTTTCTACGAGTGACACGGCGTTTCTCCTCGCCCGTCCTTTCCGCGTGACGTCGCCTGTAGTCATACAGATTAACACAAAGACACCTCTTCTGGCAAGAGGATACACTGGTGTGCAGGACGAATTTCACGTATCAAGGGGCTACTGGGCAGCTCATGGTGCCCGGTGACAAGGAACAGAACAGGCATGAGGTGACAATTCCAATGATTCGGATAGCGATTGCAGGATGCGGCAGCGTCAGCCGCCACTACCTGAATGACCTGCAGACCAGCCAACACGCGCAGGTCGTCGCTGTGTGCGATATGTTCGAAGAACGAGCCCGTGAACGTGCTGAGGAGTTCGGCGTGCCGCGTGTCTTCACGGACGTGGACGAGATGCTCAGCCAGTGTGAGTTTGATATGCTCATCAACTTGACGTCCATGCAGCAGCATTATCCCATTAACCTGAAAGCACTGCAGGCTGGCAAGCACGTTTTGTGCGAAAAGCCGTTTGCCACCTCGCTGGAGGAGGGACGAACGCTGATAGAAACCGCGAAGCAACGCGGGGTCTACCTCTGGGGCGCGCCAACGGTCGTCACCAGCCCGGCATTCCAGTGCATGGCATCACTGCTGGCGCAAAAAGCGGTTGGCGACGTCTATGTTGCCCGTGCGTGGTACGGGCACGCAGGACCCAGCTGGGGACCGTGGTTCTACCAGAAAGGTGGCGGTTGCCTGTTCGATCTGGGCGTGTATAACATCACCACACTGACGGGGCTCCTCGGTCCTGCCAGAAGCGTTACTGCCCTGATGGGCACCGCCATCAAGGAGCGGTTTGTAGAAGGACAGCATGTCCATGTAGAAGCGGACGACAATACCATTGTGCTGATGGACCATGGCAACAGTGTCTTCTCCTGTTTGATGACCGGTTTCGTCTACGGTCCCTATCACGAGGAACGCACTATTGAGCTGGTCGGCACGAAGGGCAGTATCAACATGCTGGGCTGGGACTGGCATCCGAAGGGCGTGGAGGTCTGGGACGGGGAAGCCAGCGCGTGGAAGGTGGTCTGCGAAGACCAGAAGGGCTATAACTGGAATCAGGGCGGCTCGTATCTGGCGCGGTGCCTTGCCACGGGCGAAAAACCGCTTATGACCGCCGAACACGCCTTCCATGTGCTGGAGGTCATGCTCGCCGCGCAAAAGTCTGCCGCAACAGGACAGCGGATAGAAGTGCACAGTCGTTTCCACGCCCCATGGTGGGAAGGATGAAATTGCAGGCTGGGTAAGCCGCTCCCTAACTGCCACGCGCGTGAAGTAGCCGTTGTTCCAAGTGAGGTCTCCCCTTGCATCCTCGCCAAAGTTAGGGTATTATAATGCTTGGATTAGCACTCGGCATTGTCGAGTGCTAAAATACTGGTTGAGGAGGTGAACCAGCGATGCCTGAGACCGCAGTGAAGGTACAGCTCAAACCGCTTGCAGACCGTATTGTCGTCAAACCGATGGAAGCGGAAGAGGTGACCAGTGGTGGCATCGTCTTGCCCGACACCGCTAAGGAAAAGCCCCAGAAGGGCGAGGTGGTTGCCGTGGGACCGGGCAAGATGCTGGATAACGGCAAAGTGGTCGAGATGGAAGTCAAAGTTGGTGATGTCATCTTCTACTCGAAGTACGGTGGTACGGAGATCAAAATCAACGGCGAAGAGTACGTCATCCTGCGCCAGGACGACGTGCTGGCAGTAATTGAGAAATAAGGAGGGATTGACAAATGGCGGCAAAGATGCTGTTGTTCGATGAGGAGGCGCGTCGGGCGCTGGAGCGCGGTGTGAACAAACTGGCGGACGCCGTTAAGGTGACGCTGGGACCGCGCGGACGTACGGTTGTGCTGGAAAAGAAGTTCGGCAGCCCTACCGTGATTAACGATGGGGTAACCATCGCCAAAGAGATAGAGGTGGAAGACCCCTTCGAGAACATGGGCGCGCAGCTCGTGCGCGAGGTCGCCAGCAAGACCAACGACGTGGCAGGCGACGGAACCACCACCGCCACCGTGCTGGCTCAGGCTATCGTGCGCGAGGGCTTGCGCAACGTCGCGGCTGGCGCGAACCCCATGCTTCTGAAGAAGGGCATTGACCGCGCCGTAGAGGCAGCAGTAGAGGAAATCCGCAAGATTGCGACCCCTGTGGAGACCCGCGATGAAATCGCCAACGTTGCCACCATCTCCGCCAACGACCCGAAGATTGGCGAACTGATTGCCGACGCAATGGAGAAGGTGGGCAAGGACGGCGTGATTACCGTAGAGGAGAGTAAGGGCACCGAGACCACGCTCGAGCTGGTCGAGGGAATGCAGTTCGACAAGGGTTACATCTCGCCCTACTTCGTGACCGACCCCGAGCGCATGGAGGCGGTGCTGGAAGAGCCGTTCATCCTGCTGTATGAGAAGAAGATTAGCGCGGTGCAGGACCTCATCCCCATTCTGGAGCAGACCGCCCGCATGGGACGCCCGCTGTTGATTATCGCCGAGGATGTGGAAGGCGAGGCACTGGCGACGCTGGTGGTGAACAAGCTGCGCGGCGTGCTGAACGTGGCGGCGGTGAAGGCGCCTGGCTTCGGTGAGCGACGCAAAGCGATTATGGAAGACATCGCCATCCTCACCGGAGGCAAGTTCATCACCGAGGACCTGGGCATCAAGCTGGAGAACGTGGACATCTCCATGCTAGGTCGCGCCAAGAAGGTCATCGTCGCCAAAGAGGAGACCACCATCGTGGAGGGTGCGGGTTCCCCGCAGGCGGTGCAGGGACGCATCGCGCAGATTAAGCGTCAGATCGAGGAGACCGACTCCGATTACGACCGCGAGAAGCTGCAGGAGCGGCTGGCGAAACTGGCAGGCGGCGTGGCGGTTATCAAGGTGGGTGCCGCCACCGAGACCGAGCTGAAGGAGAAGAAGCACCGCATTGAGGATGCGCTGTCGGCGACCCGCGCGGCGGTGGAAGAGGGTATCGTGCCTGGCGGCGGCGTTACCCTGCTCAACGCTATTCCAGCGGTGGAGGCGTTACAGGCAGAAGGCGATGAGCTGGCTGGCATCAACATCGTCAAGCGGGCGCTGGAGGAGCCGGCTCGCCTCATCGCCTCGAACGCGGGTGCGGAAGGCTCGGTCATCGTGGAGAAGGTCAAGACCCTGCCGAAGGGTCATGGTTATGACGCGGCGAAGGGCGAGTTCGTAGACATGATCAAGGCGGGCATCGTCGACCCGGCGAAGGTTACTCGCTCCGCGTTGCAGAACGCCGCCTCGATCGCGGGCATGTTGCTCACCACCGAGGCGCTAGTCGCGGAGAAGAAGGAAGAGGAGAAGTCCGCATCTGGAGCACCCTCATACTAATTTCGTAGACTGCTTGGGGGCTCGGGGACGGGTGAGCCCCGTCCCCTTTTTGGCTATGGAGACAAGACGAAAAGCATCCAGCGCGGCGGCTCCAACCCGATTACTGTTCGGGCGCCCGTCGGCTGGGGAATGGGATACATGGCTCCAATGACTGGCTCATACGGCACACGACGTTGCTGCCTCCATACCTGCACGAGAGCTTGCCTTTCCCTGTCGTTCGCCGTAAAGTATGACCGAAAGACCAGCTGCCGAGCGGTTTCGTAGTGCGATGCCCAACCTTGTAGCCGCTCGCCATCTGGGGGACTGCCGACCATTGGTGTTAGGATGGCAAACTGCGGTTGCACCTTGCGCAGCACCTCACCGATAGCTTGCATGTTCGGTAACTGCTGGTTCACGGTAAGCCCACCTTCCCCTTGACCGATTTGAATCGGAACCTCGACCAGCGGCGTCTCGGGCAGCCATGTCCAGACGTGGTGTGTATACCACGCCGCCTTCCACGGCACGTCTGAAATGCCGACAAACGGCGTTTCAACCTTCCTATTGGGGGAGCGTTGCTTGAGTTCGGCGGCAATGCGGTCAAGACGCTGCGCCATCACCGAGAACGCAATCAGCTCGTCGCGCTGCGGCTTGGGTTCACGGAACACTAAGGCGAGAGTCAAAGGCAGCACGACAATGAGCACCACGCCTGTCAGTGCCACGCGCCACACACGTCGCGCATCCTCACCAAGCAGTGTCTCCAGCAAATCCCGCAGGCTGCCCACAGCCAGCAGTGCAAAACTCGCCGCGAAGCATTGCAGCGCCGGGACGTTGCTCCCCGGCACGCCAAAGGAACTTCCGAGCAGCAATAGCGCTGCCGTCCACCATATCATGTTGCGCCAGAGCGCGAGCGCACGCAATCGCATCGGGATAAATAGACCGGCGAACGCCAAAGCCATCATCACCGGGTGCGGGAACGTCAAGAGGGCGTAGATACCGTTTCGCAGGTTACGTGACCACTTGCCGAGGATTTGTTGGGTGTGTTCGCGGAACATAGACATCGGGCTCGGAGCACGCGAGTTCTCGTCGTACTTCCGGTAGAGTGAGTAGCCGGGGTAGGGTTTGGTTGCCATACCGACCTCGTACACGCGCAGGTTGAAAAACGGATTGCCGAAGAGCCGGGTATTGCGTATCCAGTAGGGCAGGCTGATAAGCGCGAATCCCAGCAAGAAAAACGCCACGTGCTTGCCGCGGCGTTCGGGATTGGTGACAGCCAGGTAGATGCTTGCGGGAATCAGCAGCACCCACAGCGAGATTTGCGTCAGGTAAGCCATACCAGCCATCACCCCTGCCCAGAAGCTGCGCCGTGGGCGACGCTCCTGCCACACTTCCTCCATCTCGCCAGTGACCGGGTCAACAGTTACTTCGCTGGGGCGGTAAAGTAAGTAGCAGGCTGCCAGCAACAGAAAACCCGCCATCGCCGCAGGCCCGCCGGAAATCGCTAGCGTCGACAGGGCGGCATCGGTCAATAGCAGTATCGCCGCCGCCCAGTATCCCACCGACGGGCTAAACAGGCGCTTCCCCACAAAATACACCAGCACCAGACTGAGGACAAACCATATAATCGACCCCAGCGCGAGCGTACTGTCCTGCGTGCCCCGATAAAGCACCAACGCCAGAAACATCGGGTAGAGCGGACCGTGTTCCAGGTCGTATGCCTCGCGCACATCCTTCCAGAAATACAACCCCAGCGGGACAATGTTATTGGTGACGAACCCTCGTCCCTTCGAGAGGTTGTATGCGATCTGGCCGTAGTCCATCGCTTCATCGGACGGGCTAGTGAAGTATGCCCGGTAAAAAAGCCCTATCACGCCGAACGCCATGGCTAACGACACTATCCACAACACAACCTGCCGGACGATGTCCCTTCCGGTGCGATGGGCAGTAGTTCGCGCTTCATCCAGTGTCATACTCCTGACTCCTTCCTGCGACTGCGTGGTGCTCTCTCTAATTCTTGCCGAATGTCTTGTTGTCCTCTAGTGACAAAGAGTATTCTGTCCGATGCGTCATACCTTTCATACTTGCAACATTCGGGCGAAACTTCTAAAATAGTGACAGTGCCTTTTTGAGGGGATTTCCACCATGCGAGCGGTTGGGAAGACACGTTTTGCGGTTCAGGCGCCTTCCGTTGCCATTGCGGGCGTGCAGCAAAGGGAGGGCGTGGAGGAAGCTGCACGCGAGCGAGGGGTCACCCTGCGCTCCGTGTTGATTGGTACGCTGCTTATCCCGGTCAATACCTACTGGATTATCCAGGTGGAAGGGATCTGGCATCGGAACCACGCAACTGCCATGTCTCTTTTCTGGAACACGGTTTTCTGCTTGATGCTATTGATTCTTCTCAACGTTCTCCTGTTAAAGCGCTACTTTGCCCGCTATGCTTTCACGCAGGGAGAGCTCATCGTCATCTATGTGATGATTACCATCGCCTCCGCGCTGGCAGGGCACGACACCCTGCAACTGGGCATTCCCGCACTGTCGATGCCATTCTGGGGGGCAAACGAAACCAACGGCTGGAATCAGCTGTTCAATCACTACTTTCCGAAATGGCTGACAGTACAGGACAAGGAGTTCCTGCGTCCTTACTACGAGGGACATAGTTCGCTCTACATCGGGGGACGCATCTTCGTTTGGCTCCAACCGGTGCTTATCTGGAGCGTGTTCATCGGCGTGATGGGGCTGGTCATGGTCTGTATGAATGTCATCCTGCGAAGGCAGTGGATGGAGAACGAGAAGCTCAGCTACCCCATCGTGCAGTTGCCGATGGCGATGGTGGCCAACGGCGGCAACACCAGCTTCTTCCTGCAGAAACCGCTGATACTCGGTGCCTTACTCGGCGGTGGGCTGGATGTGTTGAACGGGCTGCATGTGCTGTTTCCTGCAGTACCCGAAATCATCGTCCGACACGATCACCCCTCGCGCAACCTGCAGCAATACTTCACCTCGCCTCCATGGAACGGTGTGGGATGGTTTCCGCTTCCGCTGTACCCGTTTATCATTGCGCTGGGCTACTTCTTGCCGGTAGACCTTTCCTTCTCCATCTGGTTCTTCTTTTTGCTGAAGATGGCGCTGCGTGTGGTGGCGACGGCGGCAGGTGTAGAGCAAGGTCGTCCCTACACATTCCCGTTCTTTAACGAGCAGTCCTACGGCGCGTGGTTTGCCATTTTCGCTTTTGCCATCTGGGGGGCGCGGCATCACCTGCGCGAGGTATGGAGAAAAGCGGTGAACCCGCGCTACGCAGGCATCGACGATTCGCGGGAGGCGCTGACCTATCGCGGTGCAGTCATCGGGTTGCTGCTGGGTTTAGCGTTTCTCATCGCCTTCTGTGTGCAGGCAGGAATGAAGTTGTGGGTTGCTGTACTGTTTTTCCTGATATTCTTCATCATATCCATCGGCATCACCCGTGTACGCGCGGAACTGGGTCCACCCGCGCATGAAGTCGTGGGCATGAACTCCCAGACGTTTCTCATCATGATGTTTGGTTCGACCGCCATCGGCGCGCCCAGCCTGACCATGATGACCATGTTCTGGTGGTTCAGCGGACGCGGATACCGCACCCATCCGATGCCCTGCCAGCTGGAGGCGATGAAGATGGCGCAGCAGGGCGGTATCAACATGAAAGGCATGGGCTACGTGATGATGTTCGCGATGTTCTTTGGCGGACTGGCTTCGTACTGGGCAGCACTGCATCTGAAGTATGCGAACACCACAGGCGTGGACTACATGGATATGCACAACTGGGGCAACTACTACTGGCTGGAGAGCGTCTTGCGCTCGCCACGCGAGCCCAGCCTGACGGCGATGCTTGCGGTTGTCTTCGGGTTCGCTGCCGCCGCGACGATGCATCTCGCACGGATGCGCTTCCTGTGGTGGCCGTTCCACCCGGCGGGCTACGCGCTCTCGCTCAATTTCGGTGTGGAGTACTTCTGGTCGTGCCTGCTTATCGCCAGCGTCATCAAGTGGCTAGTGCTGCGTTACGGCGGCCACAAGTTGCACCGGCAGGTCATGCCCTTTATGTTCGGCGTGATACTGGGTGAGTACTGCGTGGGCGCGTTCTGGAGCGCCATGAGCGTCATACTGAATACACGCATGTACGACTTCTGCCCGGGGTAATTTCTCTCGAATTTTTGCCTTGGGTATGCAGGAAAGGCTTGACACAGGTGCGAAGTTATGATAGCGTAGAGTGCCTGTAACGCTGAGGCGTGACGCTGACCGCAATCCCTGAGTGAAAAAGGAGGCAGGTGCATGAAAAGAACCATGTACGTTTTTGCTGCTGCAGCCGCGCTGCTGACATCCACGGCGTGGCAGCCAGCAAACGTGCAAGCAATCCCCAACAATGGACCACGCCTGCAGGTCATCAATGCGCAAGACTTTGCACAGCCCCTGCAGGTGAGCACGGAGTTGTCCGTAGGCTACCAGGGCAAGGCGATAGTGAAGCTGGAGCTGTGGGTGGATAACGTGCTTTTCGCCGAGAAGTCTCTGGACACTCCTGTGGAACGAGGCGTCGCCTCGTTCATGCTCGACCCCGCATATCTCAGCGCGGGCAAGCATACCGTTACCCTTAAAGCAATTGAAGCGGATGGCACGGTCGGCACCACGCGCATCAGCGTCGTCGTAGAGGCCCCTACCCTCGCGAACCTGCCTCTCGCTATTGTTTCCCCGGCGAACGGCACCGCTGTGTCGGGAAAGGTGGAAATTAGGCTGCGGGTGAGTGAGCAGCTCGGCAGGGCTTACGTTAGCCTGTTCATTGACCGCCAGTTCAAGACCCTGCGCAACTTCCCGCCCTATACCTACACATGGGATACCACCACCGTCGAGAACGGCTGGCATCTCATCGAGGCGTTGGGCGTGGACGAAGCGCGAAACACCTATAAGGCAGCGCCGGTGCGCGTGCTGGTCAACAACCCTGGTGGTCAAACAGTGCGAGAGACACGCCCATCGGAAGCATCAGCGAGCTCGCCGGACATCCTGCTCACCCCGCTGGGCAGCGCACTGACGCTGCAGCCAGCGGAAGCGATGCCCTACTCCACCTCGCGTGACGTGATGCCGCCTGCAGCTACGAGTGCAGGTGCTAAACGCACAGTTGGCGATGCCAGCATAACGCCACCTCCATCACCCCAGCAGATAGCAAAGGCTATTGCGCCTCCTTCTGTGCTCGGGGGACAGCGGGAATCGGTGCCGGTATCGGAACCGCGCACGTCTGTGCAGTCACCTGCTGCGGTAGCCGAAAGCATCAATCCGCCCGTGGCATTGCTTTCTGCCACCGCGCCAGCAGGACAGAAGCTGGTGGTTCCGCCAATGACTGCGATGGCTCCGCCTGCTCCACAGACCACCTATGAGGTGCGCAAGGGCGATACCCTCATCGGCATCGCCAAACGACACGGCGTCTCGCCGGAAGCCGTTGCTACCGTGAACGGTATTGGCAACCCGAACCGTGTACGTGCGGGCGACAAGCTGATTATCCCCGGTTCCACGTTCCAGGTGGTGTTCGATAACACGCGCATCGCTTTTGACGTTCCGCCGCGCGTACAAGAGGGGATACCGCTGGCACCCTTCCGCCAGATATTCGAGCATACAGGCGGGTGGCTGTTCTGGTATCCTCAATCGCGCACGGTGCGTGCGGTCAACGCAGAGCGTGAGATCGAACTGAGAATCGGTCATCCTGCAGCGCAGGTGAACAATCAGACCCTACCCTTGGAGGTAGCACCGTTTATCGACCGGGGACGCACTATCGTGCCGCTGTCGTTCGTGCGCGACGCACTGGACGTCAAAATCCACTACGACCCGAAAACGGGTAACCTGCTCATCGAGAGCGAGAGGTAACGCAACCAACCTGAAGCATCGCCGGAGAGGGTCTCCTCTCCGGCGTTTTTCTTACCAGCCCGTTTTGCCCTCTTTACACAATCCCCGCGACTTTCTCCTCTTTCTTGCTTGACTCGCCTTCCGATTTGCTCTCGGAGGACGGCTTATCGAACCTGCGGTAATCGGTTATGTGGAACCCCGGTCCCTTGAACAGAATACCTACCGGATAGAGCAACCGGCGTACCGTGCCACCGCACTGAGGGCACTCGGTCAGGGGCGGCTCCGTAATGCGCTGGAACTGCTCAAACTCTACTCCACAGTTATCACACCGGTAACCGTACGTGGGCATGCTTCACATCACCTCCGATAATATTATGACAAGCCTTTCGGGAGATGGCAACATCTCCCGAAAAAATTGCGAGGGATTGCAGGACTTGACAACACCCCTGCCGAATAAATACAATCATGAAGCGTTGTTCTGTGTAGGGACAACGTCGTATGTCTGCTGAAATCACTCACTGTTAGGAGGTGAACGGATGCAACGGTGGCTCACTCTGTGCAGCTTCACCATCGTATACGGGGCATTGTGGGTCACAGGAGTAGCTGCCCAGCGTGTGGTTGTGGTCAAAGAGAACGATACGGTGTGGTCTTTGGCAAAGCGGTATCAGGTAATGCCTCAAGATATTGTAAAGGCGAATGGGTTGAAGAACCCTGATGCCTTAAAGCCGGGCTCTCACCTGAAAATCCCTGCCCCGGTGAAACCAACGGTTGTTCCGGTGTCCATGCGAAAAACCGGTGTCATCAACGGGGACCGTGTCTGTATTCGCTACGCTCCCCAACGTACCGACCGATCGGTGACCATACTGGACAAAGGGCACCCCGTGCTGGTGACGGCACGACGGGGCAACTGGCTTCAGGTCAAGCTATCCAGCGGTCAAATGGGCTGGGTTCGCGACGATTTGGTACGGGTTACCGGCACGCTGACAGCGAAGACGGCGCCTGCGAAACCCCAGCGCGTAGCCAGACACCCTGTGACCCCCCCACAGTCTGCACATAAGAATAGTATGAGGACAGCCTCGCACCGTAAGGCGACGCCTGCCAGTAGCCCACTCAGGGAAATAGCCTCCGATGGCTCCACATCCGATAGCCATGCAGGCGAGTCCATCGTGCGTACCGCTTCACGTCTGCGCGGCGTGCGATACCGGTGGGGAGGCTCCTCGCGCAGCGGATTCGACTGCTCTGGTTTTACGCGCTACGTTTTTCGGCAGAGGGCTGCCATCGATTTGCCTCATTCCGCCAGTGCGCAATTTCGTATGGGGAAACCTGTTCGGCGCATCGAGTTGAAGCCGGGCGACCTCGTTTTCTTCCAGACCTACAGGCGTGGAGCCTCACACGTGGGTATCTACATCGGCAACGGCAAGTTCATCCACGCATCCAGCGCGGGAGGACGTGTGCGTGTCGACAGCCTGAATGATGGATACTATCGCCAGCGCTATCTGGGCGCGCGCCGCGTCGTCCGTTAGAATCTCCAGATTTTTTCTCAAAGAGCCTCCCGACGGCGCAGGAGTCGGGCTGGATGCCCTATAATATAGGGTCTGATACAGCAGCGCGTCAGAGTTAGCAGGTAGGGGTAGATGGAGCAACCCGAGCTCAGCCAAGAGTTCGATATGCACCGCGTGCGCAAGGTAGTGGAGGTGCGTGCCAATATTGTCAACGAACTGCTGGATCAGGGATGGATACTGCACGATATCTATATTTCGAGCGAGTACCGCAGTGTCTACATTCTGGTGATTATGGACGAACTGACCTGCCCTCGCTGCGGTGCACCGGCTAACATCGAGGTATCTGAGGAGGGAGATCGCTACCGCTACATCTGCACAAAGGAATGCCACTAGCGGCGGGCGAATCTCTACCCGGCAACGTTTTGCAACTTGCAACACGTAATTCTCAACGGGTACAATTCGAAGAGTGCCGCGAAACAGAAGGTGACTTTGTGATGTCGAACTAATGGAAGACGAACGGCAGTGGTCTACGGCGTGATAGAGTTCACTGAGGAATAAGATGAGCAGCAACAACCCAGCCAACCGAAGAGGAAGCTCAACTGGTAGCCCCACTCTGGCACCAAACCGCAAGGCGGCTGCGTCGGAGGTACCATCTTTGCTCAACCGGCTGACCCGGGTGGCTTTGCTGACGCCAGAAGAGGAGCTGGAACTGGCAGAACGCGCTCGCAAAGGCGATGAGGAAGCAAGGCAGAAGCTGGTTGAGGCGAATATGCGCCTTGTGATGAACATCGCGAAGCACTACCGCAATGCACTGGTGCCGTTTGAGGACCTGGTGCAGGAAGGCGCCATTGGGCTGATGAACGCCGTGGAGCGGTACGACCCCTCCAAAGGTTATCGCTTCAGCACGTACGCCACACACTGGATCCGGCAGGCAATCGGGCGAGCGATAGATAACAAAGCAAAAACGGTGCGAATTCCTGCTCATGTCGCCGAGCAGCTGCGCCGCATGGAGCGCGAACGTGAACGGTTGCGCCGCGAAACCGGCGATGAGCCAAGTATCGAGCAACTGGCGAAGGCAATGGGCGTGTCGTCCAAGAAGATATTGCAGCTCCAGCAAGCAGCACAAGAACCTCTGTCGCTGGACATGCTGGTCGGCGAGGAAGAGGATACCTCTCTGGGTTCGCTCATCCATGACCAGAACGTGCGCGACCCCGAAGAGGTGATGCTGGAAATGGAGCGACGGAAGGTGCTGGATGAGCTTCTGGAAACCGAGCTGACCGACCGCGAGCGACAGGTCATCATCCGCAGGCTGGGATACGGCGACCAGGAGGAGCAAGTCTTACAGGAGATAGGGGAAGCGCTGAAAATCTCGCGCGAACGGGTGCGCCAGATTGAAGCGCAAGCAATGCGTAAACTCAAAGACGCCGCCAAACGCAGGGGTTTACGCGAGTATCTTCTGCAATAGCGGTTAACTGTTTTAACCGCCTGTCTCCCTCACTCCAACGGCACGAGAGATTTCTCTCGTGCCGTTCGCCTTTCTATGGCTCGCCCTGCCCGTCTGCAGCACGGTGGTGAGATCTTTCCTTCCAACCTCGGGCGCATGGGACATGCGGGCGCCGAGTCAGCCTGTAAGCGGGGTTCTGTGCCCTGCCTGTGGAGGGCAGGCGGCGGCTATCTCTCTGGGACGTCGGTTACCCGACGCCTCAAGCGGCTGTACCCGGAGGCTCAGCGGGCGCACCTCACTGCCTCCCTATTCAGCCTTGCTCCCGATGGGGTTTGCCCTGCCGGCGACATTACTGCCGCCGCGGTGCGCTCTTACCGCGCCTTTTCACCCTTGCCCGCATCCGCCAAGCGCCGGACCGCTGGCGGTGTGTTTTCTGTGGCACTTTCCGTAGGGTCGCCCCTCCCGGACGCTATCCGGCATCGTGCCCTGTGGAGCCCCGACTTTCCTCCCCACCCCGATGGGTGAGGCAGCCGCCCGGCTGGCTCGGTGCCCAGACTCATTATATCACTTTTGCTTGCCCGCGTGCGGCGACCAGGTCGGAGCGTAGTTGTCAGCCGTGCCATCGGTCAACCGTCGGGCATCCGAACCGTCGGCATTGACAACCCACAGGTCACGCTTGCCATCTTCGCGGAACTTCACATACACTAGGCTTGTACCCCCTTGAGACCAGGTTGGTGTCATCAGGTTGCCCTGAACAACCAGGCGAGGCTCAGGGTCGCCGATACCCATCACCCCGATGCCTGCCCGGTCTTTTTCCTCGTCTCGCACCCGCCACATCTCAAAAGCGAGGTGAGTGCCCTCCGGCGCCCACGTCACCATCCCAGGAGCTAGGTCACTCTTGCCCTGCCAGAGAGGCTGCAGCGTCTCGGTGACTAGATTATACAGGGCTACCAGATGACCGACCTGCCGGTTCCCCATCACGGTGACCGCCAGTTGTGTGCCATCCGGTGAGAGCGCGATATGCACCTCTTGTCCGCCAATAATGGGTTCAGGAAGCTTTTGTGCAGTCGGAATTGGAAGCGGTTGCGCTGGCTTATCCCCTTCACCTTCGTTCTGCTGGTCTGCGCCACCCCTGCGATAACGCACCAGCACTTCACCCCCTTCGGTGCGCTGCACCGCATAGACAATCCTCTTCTCTGTGTCATAGGCTGGCTCACGGAAGAGCACACTGCCACCGAACGTATTGCGCCACTGTTGTTCCAGTTCGAACGGGGGCAGAATCTTTTCAGCTTCTCCCCCTTCGACATCTACCAGCAGAACCTGTCCCTGCAGGAGCAAGACAATGTGCCTGCCGTCGGGGAGGAAGTGGGGCTTCTCTTTCGCCCCTACGCTGACGGTCAGTTGCTGAACCCGCGTGCCCTCTGGGTCTGCATAAAACAGCTGCGGAACGCGGTTATCCCTGTCTGAGATAAATGCAATGAGCCGTCCATCAGGCGACCAAGCGGGATCGGTCTCCGCAGAGGCGTCTGTGGTTATCTGGCGCAATCCGCTTCCATCCGGGCGTATCACCCACAGGTCGGGATTGCCCGAGCGGTCCGAGACGAACAGTATCCAGTCTTTTGTGTCGATATCAGCGGGTTTCACGCGGAAGGGATTAAAGTACTGCACCCAGAACATGCCCGCAGCGACCAGCACCACAACTGCCAGCAATCCCAGCAGGGTGTGTCTGAACCAAACGCGCTTGAGATACATCGTGCGCTCCCTATGGAATGTTTGCTTTCGATTCTACCTCTTCTCCGCCGGAGGCGAAAAATCCTGTCGACACACCATGCTAATGGAGTTGCTGGCTCAACGGACGGGCTATCAGGTCGGAAACCCTGCTGTGGGTATACGGTACCTGTACCAGCAGGTGCCGCTCGCCGGGATTAGCGATGAAGAAAGCCATCCCGGACGGGAAAATGAGACCATCTGGAACGCGATTCGCCAGCAGGCGAAACTTGAAAAAGCGGGGCAGTTGCCCATACCGAAACGTGCCACGCATATCCTCTATCATGTGTTCGCCCAGCGTGCCTCGCTGAAAATGGTAAGCGTAGATGTTCTGGTAACTCATCCAGTCAAAGCGGTCATAGACCACCAGCAGCGAAAGTTCCTCAACCGCCTCCATGAAACCCGTGTGGGGAAGCCGGTATAGCTTCTCCAGAAGATTCAGAGCGTCACGATAGCCTACAAAATAATGGGTGAACTCGCCCAGAGCACCAGAGAACTCTTCAGGCAGGTCGCGGAATTCATAGTAGCAACCGTTACTGGACACCACCACGCGGGCGATTTCATTGCTGAACTCCATCCCCTCGCCCACCTGTTGTTTCACATAACGTGCCAGTACCTGCGTTGCTCCCCCGTCCGCCTCTAAGAGGTCTACAAACCATTCGCTGTTCATCACTGACCCATCCACAGCCGCTCCCTTCCTTCCAAAAAGAGGATCAATTCAAGAGACTTACTAATCGGATTCTAAGCGATATGCATTCAGAAGTCAACATCTCCGACACGAGTTTACCGAAAAAACAGCATTTCAACGGGGAGTGTGGGCAACCTTCGTTTTCTTGCGCGGGCTACCAGAGAGCCTCATATACTCTCAGCCTGGTCATACGCCCGATACAGGAGCTCCACCGGATGCAGGATCTCAGCAGGCTGAGGTAATTCACGCAGTCCCTGTGCTATCCAGGCAAGGCAGCCGGGATTGCCGGTTAATACGATTTCCGCGCCGGTGGCGCAAATCCGCTCTATCTTGCGCTGCAGTAAGCGCGAAGCCATCTCAGGCTGCAACAGGTTATAGATGCCTGCGCTGCCGCAGCACACATCCGATTCCTCCAGCTCCACCAGCTGCACGCCAGGGATACTGCGGATAATATCCCTCGGCTGTTTGCGTATTCCCTGCGCATGCGCCAGATGGCAGGCGTCATGATACGTTACCACAAGGCTGGAATCTTTGCCACGACCGGACAGAGGTCGTACGGGCTGACGAATGCCTGCTTCCGCCAGAAACTCCAGAATGTCTTTGACCTTCGCAGCGAAGGACAGAGCTCGCTCCTCATAAGGTGTGCCTGCAAACAGTTTGCCATATTCCTTCAACGTCGAGCCACAACCCGCCGAGTTGACAATGATGGCATCTATCGGCTCACGTTCCATACATTCCATCAAACGCAAAGCCCGCCGTCGTCCTTCCTCGATGAAGCCATTGTGCACGTGCAGGGCCCCACAGCATCCTTGCCCTAGCGGTACAACCACCTCGAAGCCGTTATACCGCAGCACTGCGACGCTCGCAACGTTGACCTCGTAGAAGAGCACCGAAGCCACACAGCCAGCTAAGAGAGCGACCCTGCCTCGCTGTTCACCTATCGGCGCAAAGCGGGGAGAGAGCCTGCTGCGCTTCATCTTGCCGTGCGACTGCGGGAGCTTTGCCACGACCGCATTGGCTCCCAGCAACCGCGCCAGCGGCGTGGGCACGGCTCTGTCGCCCAGTAAGGGCTTGAACCAGCGGGCAGTATTCAACGCCAGGGCGAAAGCGGAGGGATTGGTCATCAGGTCTAGAAGAAGCCTCTTTACGGTGCGCTGCAAGCTGTGGCGAGCCGGAGACCGCTCTACCTGTGCCCGCGCGATTTCTAACAGTAAACCGTATTCCACTCCCGACGGGCATGCGGTCTCGCACGCGCGACATCCCAAACAAAGGTCTATATGCTCTGCGACGGCAGAGTCCCACCGGATGCGCCCTTCGGAGATCGCTCGCATCAGGTAGATGCGCCCACGGGGTGAATCCGCCTCACTCCCCGTCTCCACATACGTGGGGCACGACTGCAAACACAAACCACAGTGCGTACACTTCAGCAGATGCTCGCTGTGGAACTCTCGCATTACCGCCCCTCCACGAACCTGCCAGATGCAAGGATGTTTTGGGGGTCGAACCCCTTCTTCAACCGTCGCATGATGTCCACGCTGCCACCCACCTCACCCCATACACCGACAAACCTCTTTACCTCGGTGGGCGCGCTCTCCACCACACAGAAACCTCCCCAACGATGGGCCTGCTCTCGCAAGCGTTGCAAAGCGGGTATATCAGGATGGGTGTCTCTCCACCAGATGCGTACCACTCCTGCACCGAAGTGCGCTTGCATCGCCGCTTCAGGAAAACGCCGCGATAACTCTATCAGCAGCTCCGGCGTGCTCGCAGAAGGTACCACACACCGACAACGATATGGCGCATCCACCAGCAGATAACGGTCGCGATGCAGGTCTACCTCTTCTGGCGATATTTGCTCCCAGTCCAGCGGTGCTTGTTGACGCAGAAGGTCGAACTGCCATCGGACATCCTCCTCGAATCCAGCCAGCCCGCAGATGATGCTCCAGCCCGTTTTACCCTCGCAGACCACGTCCAGCATCTCCAACTGCAGCAGAGGATGGCTCAGCGCATGGTATAGCTCGGGAAGCATATCTATATGGTACAGTGAAGACCGGTACGCGCAGGAAACCTCTGGCAGAGAAGCCACTTTGAAGGTCATTTCTGTCAGCACGCCCAGCGTGCCCCACGAACCCGCAAAGAGGCGTGGCAGGTCATAACCTGCAACGTTTTTGACCACACCCACACCCGCTTTGACCACCTCGCCGCGTGGAAGCACAGCGCGCACCGCCAGCAGCCATTCGCGGGGTAATCCGTAGCGGTGTCGTCGCGGGCCCGCACCGTTTGTTGCAACCACGCCACCTACCGTCTGCTTGTCCGGCAACGGAGCGTCTATCGGCAGCCATTGTCGGTGCGGACGAAGGAAGTTCTGCAGGGTGCTCAGGCTCATACCCGCCTCGACGGTAACCACCACGTCGCCCGGAGCGTAGTCTACCAGACGCGAGAGCGCGCGCATGTCCATTGCCCAGCGGTAGGAGGGCATGGGGTTACCGATGCCGATGTGCGTACCACCACCCCACACTACCCCCGGTGCCTCGTATCCGCGACAAACATCCAGTGCCTCGCGCACCTCCTCAGTGGAGGCGGGCTGCACCACCGCTTCGGGCACCCTGCCGTCCAGCGCGTATGCGGTGCACGGCTGCCCAGTGATAACCGTCGTCACTCTCCTCAGCTTCTCGGAGATCTCTGACATGGTATCCGTATTATAGACCAAGTGCTTGTTACTCGATAAGCATACAAAAAAGGATGTATGTTCGTATGGTACTCGTGCGCAAACATCTCAGTGGTTGATACTGTTCATGCCTTTGGGGGAGCCTTTCCTGAGAGAACCGCAGACAGGATTCCCTCCCCTCATCACGAAAGCATGATTAAAACGAGTGGGAGGGATGAACCTTTGCGGAAGGCTTTTCCTATAATCCTGAGCCTAGCAGGTGTGATGCTTTTGCTGATTGCCTGCGGCAAAAAGCAAGCAGGAAGTGGTGCGACTGGCACAGGCGCGAAACTGGTTGTGGCGGTGATGCCCAAGCTGAAAGGCATCGACTATTTCAACGCGGTGGAACGCGGTGCCAGAGAGGCTGCACAGGAACTGGGTGATATCGACCTCACCCACGACGGTCCCACTGAGGGCAAGGTAGACCAGCAGATCCCCTTTATTGAGAGCTGGACACTGCAGAAGGTGGATGTGATTGCTGTCGCGTGCAACGACCCGGATGCTATCTCCCCCGCTTTGAAGCGTGCGCGTGATAAAGGCGTGCATGTCATCACCTATGATGCCGACGCCAACGCCGAAAAGTCGGGGAGGGAGTTCTTTGTGAATCAGGCGACCTTCGAGGACATCGGGCGCGCGCTGGTGGACGAAATGGCTTCTCAGGCAGGCGAAGACGCGAAAGTGGCTATCGTTAGCTCCTCGCCAACCGCACCTAACCAGAACGCCTGGATTGCGGTGATGAAGCGCTACATGGCGGAAAAATACCCGAAGATGCAAATCGTCACCATCCAGTATCCTGAGGAGGATCAGGGACGCGCTTTCAGCATGACACAGGACATCCTGAAGACCTATCCCGATGTGAAGGGTGTGTTCGGGCTATCCTCGGTGGCGTTCCCCGGTGCTGCCGATGCGGTGCGTCAGGCTGGTAAAAGCGGCAAGGTAGCGGTTGTTGGACTGTCCACCCCCAAGAGCATGAAAGAGTTCGTCAAAGACGGTACGGTGAAGACGGTCATTTTGTGGAACCCCGTGGACCTGGGCTACCTCACGGTATACGTGGCAAAGGCGGTTGCCGAGGGCAAGCTGAAGCCGGGCGCGACGGAGTTCGAGGCCGGCCGGCTCGGTAAGGTCAAAGTGGAGGGTGACCAGGTCCTGCTGGGGCCTCCCATGAAGTTCACTGCAGAGAACATCGACCAGTATGACTTCTGAGCGCATCTCCCCCACCCGTTTCGTCCTGTGGCGCCAGTATGGGCGCGAAATGAGCGTGGGGGTGTTTTTGTTGCTGCTGCTGGGCTATTTCGGCACCACGCCGGGCTTCTTGCAGACAGATAACCTGCGCGACATCCTCATCAACGCTGCGCCACTGGTCATCGCTGCCTGCGGAATGACAATGGTCATCATCGCGGGCATGATCGATATCTCTGCAGGTTCTGCGCTGGCGGTGTGCGCGGTGGTCGCTGGGTTAACTGCCAGGTCGGGGGCTTCCCTGCCACTTGTGATATTGATGCCCATGCTGGCAGGCGCGGTCATCGGCGCAGTGAACGGATGGCTGGTGGCTTTTGTGCGCATCCCAGCGATTATCGTCACGCTGGGCATGATGAGCGTGCTACGCGGAGGCATTATCTGGTGGACGCGCGGCGAATGGATTGGCAACCTGCCTCCCTCGTTCTCTGCGGTTGGTCGGGGCGAGATAGCGGGGATTCCCCTGCCGGTGTGGATTGCGTTCGGTATCGTGCTGGCTACTGCTTTGCTGCTTGCCCGCACGCCGCTTGGGCGGCACATCTACGCGGTGGGCGGGAATCCTGTGGCGGCAACACGCATGGGTATTCCGGTGCGTCGCGTGCTGTGGCTGGTATTCACTCTGCACGGTATGTTGCTGGGGCTGTCTGCGCTGGTGTATGCCTCGCGATTCAGCGTTATCCAGAGTAACGCAGGGGCAGGCTTCGAGCTGCTTGCCATCAGCGCGGTGGTGGTGGGCGGGGTAAACATCTTCGGTGGACAGGGTACCGTATGGGGTAGTGCCATCGCAGGGCTTCTGCTACAGGTCATCAGTACCGGGCTGATTTTCCGCCGCGTTTCCGAATACTGGGCTCCCAGTGTGCAGGGCGCACTGGTGCTGCTGGCGGTGGTAGCCGATGCCCTGCGCACACGGAGGGCACGGCCGTGAAAGTCCGGCGAGAAGTGCTCCTGCTGTTTCTGCTGCTGGCGGAGATGGCGCTCATGCAGTCGCTTTCCCCGCTGTTTCTAACCCCCGATAACCTGATAGAGGTCGTTCGCCAGTCCGCTGAGATCGGGTTGATTGCGCTGGCGATGACTCTGGTCATCATCACCGCAGGGATAGACCTGTCGGTTGGTTCCATCGTCGGTTTAAGCATTATAATGATGGGCATGTTATGGGAGGATGCCGGGCTTCCGCTGTGGGTGGCCGTACTGCTGGCACTTCTCACTGGCACGTTGCTAGGCGGCTTCAACGGAACGCTCATCACCCTGATCGGCATCCCGCCGCTCATCGTCACGCTGGCAACGATGGCAGGTTTCCGCGGCATTGCGCTCGGCATGAGTCAGGCGCGCTCCATCCGCAACTTCCCGGAGGGTTTCCTGCACCTGGGACAGGGATACGCCGTGGGGATACCCGTACAGGTGTGGATACTTGCCGTGGCTGCTCTGCTCTTCCATCTGGCGTTAACGCGCACGGCGTGGGGGCGATCGGTGTTCGGAATCGGGGCAAACGAGGCAGCGGCTCGACTGTCCGGAGTGCCCGTGAACCGGGTGAAGTTGCAGGTATATATGCTATCGGGCTTCATGAGTGCGCTGGCAGCGGTCATCTACGCGGCGCATGTCTCCGTCGCCAAACCCGATGCAGGGCTTGGCTTTGAGCTGACCGCAATTACCGCCGTAGTGCTGGGGGGAACCGCCGTTTCCGGCGGCGAGGGCGGCGTACTCGGCACGCTGATTGCCCTGCTGATGGTGGGCTTCCTGCGCAGTGGTCTCACGCTGGCGCGTGTGCCATCGGAAGCGCAGGACATGATGGTAGGGCTGTTACTTATTCTGGTGGTCGCCGTTGACCGCTGGAGCCGGCGTACCGGCGGAGATTAGGCGAGCCGCAGAGTGCCTCTGAACTTCCCCCCTTTCTTCCTCGTGTGGTATAATGGGACAGCAACAATCAAGGCTGGGCAGGTAATGAAGGCTCCGCTTATCGGTATCACAACCGGCTACGAACAACACGGTGAGGCGGTTGTCTCGCTGGGGAGACGGTATATCTGCGCTGTGGAGCGGGCAGGCGGAGTTCCGGTAACGCTGGCTCCCCTTCAAGAGCAGCGGCTGGTGGAGCGATACGCCTGTCAGCTAGACGGACTCATTGTCAGCGGCGGCAAGGACATACCCCCTGCCCTGTATGGCGAAGAGACGCATCCCGAAACCGACCCCTTGTCGGAAGAACGCCCTTTGTTTGAGATTCAGTTAGTGCGCCTGTTTCATGAGATGGATAAACCCGTGCTAGGCATCTGCTATGGCTGTCAGCTGCTGAATGTGGCACTAGGAGGCAGTCTCATTCAGGACATTCCATCGCAGATAGGCAATCTGGTCAAGCATCGGAGGCAATCGTCGCAGCAGCCACACGCCCGACACGTGGTGAGCATCCGTCCTGACAGCCGGTTGGGGAGGACTTTGGGAGCAACCGAGGTGGAAATCGTCAGCTCGCACCATCAGGCGGTAAAGCAACGGGGAACGCATTTGCGGGTCGCTGCCCTCGCCCCGGATGGCGTGATTGAAGCCATTGAGCTGGAGGACGCGCGCTTTTTCGTCGGGGTACAGTGGCATCCGGAGATGGACCCCGAAGCGGAGGCGACGCATCGACTGTTGCGGGCTTTTATCGAAGCCGCTTCGGGGATTGGGAATCGATAAAAGGAGGTTTCGCAATGGGACGACGTGCGGCGTTTACGCTGATTGAGATTCTGGTCGTTATCGCCATTATCGCGGTGCTGGCGGGGCTGCTGTTTCCCGTCTTCTCGCGTGCCCGTGCGAAAGGGCGTGAAACCGCTTGCCTGTCCAACATCCGCCAAATCGGAATGGCAATCATGATGTATGCCGAGGACTACGATGAACGCTATCCGTGGGCAGTCGACGCGACCGACAAGTATACCCCCCAAATCTGGAACGACTTTCCGGAATGGCAGCAATGGATACCCTACATGCCGCTGCTACATGAAGCCCTGATGCCCTACTGCCGCAGCCCGCAAATCTGGGAGTGCCCATCGGATATTGGATACGTGTATCAGGACTTCAACTGCGAACCGCTGGACGCTACCCCGTCCTCCTACCGAAAGTTTGGCACCAGCTACGTCTTCCGCACCGAGATTGCCTTCCGGCAGATGATGCTGTCCAACTTCCAGTATCCGTCGGAGGTGAACGTCATCATGGACAGCAGCGGCGCGTGGCACGGCAGCGAAGGAATCATGCGCACCCGTGCCGAATGCTTCGACCCGCGCTTTTACAGAGGCTACCGTTATAATGTATTGTTTGGCGACGGACATGCCAAAAATATCACGTACTACGACCTGGACCGAGCGTGGAGCGTTCCGCTGTGATTCTGCGAGCGGACTGGGTGCTGCCTGTTGCCCGCGATCCCATTGAGCAGGGCGAGGTAGTGATACAGAACGGGGTGATTGTGGACGTACGCCGGCGTTCGGGCACGCGCGGCGGCGCGGATGTGCTCGACTTCGGTGAGGCAATTATCCTGCCCGGGCTGGTGAACGTGCACACGCACCTGGAGCTAACCGTACTGCGCGGTGCCATCGAGGACCTTCCCTTCTTCGAGTGGATACGCAGGCTGGTGGAGCTCAAGGAGTTGCTGTCGGAGTCGGACTGGCGCGACTCGGCGTTATGGGGTGTGCTGGAGGCGGCAGCGTCGGGAGTGACCACCATAGCGGATACCACCGACTCGGGAGCGTCGGTATACGCTATGCTACAGACGGGATTGCGCGGGCGCGCATATCAGGAGGTTTTCGCCGTGCAGCCCGACCAGTCTGCGCAGAAAACGCTTCGAGAGCTGGAGGATAAGCTTCTTTGGCTTCACCGCGCCACACAGGGCACTCTGGTGGAAATCGGTGTTGCCCCTCACACGCTGTACACCGTCCGGCCCGATGTCATGACCGCCCTGCGCGAATATACCCGTGAGAAAGGCTACCCCGTGTGCATCCACGCCGCCGAATCCACTGAGGAGGTTGCCCTGTTGCACGAGGGTAAGGGCAAGTTCGCCATCATGTATGCCGAGCGAGGCATCGCCTGGGAGACACAGGGCAAGCACCCGATAGACATCCTGTACGAACAGGGCTGGCTGGACGCCGACACCCTGCTGGTTCACGCCGTGCAAACCGACTCGCGCCACGCGGAACTCTTTGCCTCGACATCCGTTGCACTCGCCCACTGCCCGCAGTCCAATGCGAAGTTGTTTAACGGCGTCGCTCCTCTGAGCCAGTGGCTGCAACAGGGCGTGAAGGTCGGTCTGGGAACCGACAGCGTGGTCAGCAACAATACGCTGGACATGTTCGCGGAGATGCGCAGTGCGCTGATGCTACAGCGGGCGGTGTTCGGCGTCGATTCCTGCATGACCGCGCGCAAAGCGGTGGAGATGGCAACACTGGGCGGGGCGCGCGCACTGGGCATGGCGGAACGTATCGGCACGCTGGAGCCGGGCAAGCAGGCAGACCTGTGTGTGGTGTCTCTGAAGGGGGCACACTCTTTCCCCGTCTACGACCCCTACGCCGCGCTGGTTTTCTCCGCGCGCGCCTCTGAGGTGCTGATGACCATGGTGGCAGGTAAGGTCGTTTACCGGCAAGGCGAGTATCCGTTGCTTCGCGAAACCGTGCCTCACCTGCGCGAACGGCTTCGCCGCGCCGTGCGCCTCATTCGGGAAACGCTGAGCCATGACGGAACTGAGTAGCTGGCAGAAGCAGCTGTGCGAACTGGGGCACTATCTGGGGGAGCGCGGGCTGGCGTGGGGCACCTCCGGCAACATCAGCCTGCGCGTGGATGAAGAGCGGTTCCTCATCTCTGCCTCAGGCGCATGGCTGGGCACGCTCACGCCCGAGCAAACCGCCCTCTGCTACCTGCACGAAGAGGGCTTTGCAGGAGCCAGACCGTCGGTGGAGACGCCCATGCACCGCGCGATTTACCGCACCCGCCCGGATGCGCAGGTGGTGGTGCATGTCTCACCGCCCTACTCCACGCTGGTTGCTTGCTCCAGCCTCGAAGTGCCCACCGACCTGAACATCGAAAACATCTTCTATCTGGGAAGTATTGCCCGTGTGCCTTACATCCAGCCGGGTACACAGCAGCTCGCCGACGCCGTTGCCGAAGCGGTGCGCGAACATGAGACCATCATCCTCTCGAACCACGGCGTCATCACCTTCCACCGCTCCATCCCCGACGTGCTGATGCGTGTGGAGTCTTTCGAGATGAGCTGTCGCATCATCGTGATGGCGCGGATGGCAGATATCCCACTGAACCACCTGTCGGCGGAACTGGTGGAAGCGTTGCGCAGTGCAGGCGGCTACCGCCCTGTGTGAGGCTAAACCAACCCCAGCTGCTTACACTCGTGGGCAAAGCGGTTTAACGCCTGTTCGTGGGCGTCGGTCATCGCGTACTGCATGATGTCGC